>ODAK010007801.1_pt1 | contig 10758 bp, 9 predicted proteins | sample 1539591 | NCBI WGS metagenome assembly ODAK01 (sample SAMEA3539303, study PRJEB22396) | soil metagenome | biome: tundra; feature: field; material: soil | place: USA | collected 2010-05 | depth 0.15 m | reverse complement strand
TGGCCAAGTTCGAAGAAGCGGGCGCCGACGGCTTCGTGATGTTCAATCGTCTGTTCCAGCCCGACATCGATGTGGATGCCGAGGTCAAGAAGGCGCGCTATCAGGAAACCGAGTCGCGCGATTCACTCTTGCCGATGCGCTGGATCGCGCTTCTTGCGAATCGCGTTCGCTCGGGCATCGCGGCCAGCACGGGTGTCAGCAGCGGTCGGGATGTGGCGAAGATGCTTCTGGCCGGAGCGCGGGCCACCCAGGTGGTCGGTGTCCTGCTTCGGGAAAAGCCGGCGTACATCGCGACCATGCTGGCCGAGCTGGACGCCTGGATGACCAGCCACAACTACAAGAACGTCGAAGATTTCCGCGGGAAACTTGCACGCATCAACCCGAACGACGCTTGGGGTTTCGAGACAAGCCAATATGTTGAAGGTCTTCTCGGTCTCGGTTGAAACCTTTCGCTCGTCAGGGCGTCCAAGGGTTTGCTCCTGTAATTAGGTGGAAGTGGGGGGCCCTCCGCACTTGGCATCCGTTTGGTCCACGGAAGAGAGCCTGCTGAGTGCGGAGGGCCAATTTACCCAGAGAGCCGTGACTACTTGCGGTCATGGCGGCCTTATGTCGGAAGGCGGTATAGAATACACTCCAGGCGTCCTCGACCATGCGCAACTATGCTGCCCTAACCGAGATCCACCGCGAGCTGTACCGACTCCGCCACGCCGACGCCATTCTCAGCTGGGACGACGCCACCATGATGCCGGCGAGTGCGGGCCGCGCGCGGGCCGAGGCGCTGTCGACGCTCCGAGGCCTGATCCACCAACAGGCAACCCAGCCGCACATGGCCGATCTGTTCGCGGGTGCAGCCGACGAAAGCGGGCAACTGCAACCGTGGGACCAGGCAAACCTGCGCGAGATGCGAAGAGAGTGGTTGCGGGCCACGGCACTGCCGCAGTCCTTGGTCGAGGCCGCGTCCCGGGCGGAGTCGCATAGCGAACAGGCCTGGCGACGGCTTCGGGCGACTAACGACTTCGCCGGGTTCTTGCCGTTCTTTCGCGATGTGGTTCGACTGAAACAAGAGGCGGCGCGTGCCCTGAGCGAGAAGCTTGGGCTCAGTCCCTACGATGCCCTGCTGGACGCCTTCGAACCGGGTATGAAGGTCGCACAGATCACGCCGCTGTTCGCGCGCCTGCGAGCGTTTCTGCCCACGGCGATCGGAAAGACGATGGCCCGACAGCAGACGGAAGCGGTGGCAACGTGCGCGGGTCCCTACCCGGTGGACCGCCAGCGCGAGCTGGGCATTGAGATGATGCGTCGGCTCGGGTTCGATTTTCGCCGCGGACGCCTGGACACTAGCCATCATCCTTTCTGTGGTGGCGTCCCCGAAGACGTCCGTATCACCACACGTTACCGTGCCGATGACTTTCTGGCCGCGCTTTACGGGGTTGTCCACGAATGCGGCCATGCGAAATATCAGCAGCACCTGCCGCAGAATTGGCTGGGGCTTCCCGTGGCTGAGCCGCGCGGTTCTTGCATCCACGAAAGCCAGAGCTTGCTCTTGGAAATGCACGTGGGTCGCAGCCGCGCCTTTGCGGAGTTTGCTGCGCCGATGATCGCGGCGGCCTTTCCCGACTTGGCGGCAACGGAGCCGGATGCATTCGACCCGACGCACTTGCTCCGTCAACTCAGCCGTGTCCGACCAACATTGATTCGCGTGGATGCCGACGAGCTGACGTACCCCTGTCACATCATCCTGCGCTTCGAGTTGGAAAAGCAGCTAGTCGATGGATCTTTGCATCCTGAGGATGTGCCCGACGCCTGGGACGCAGGAATGCGCGAGATGCTCGGCCTTTCTACCCGTGGCAACGACCGCGATGGGTGCATGCAGGATGTGCATTGGCCGGCGGGTATGTTCGGCTACTTTCCCAGCTATGCCTTGGGCGCTTTGGCCGCGGCACAATTCTTCCGTGCCGCCAAGCGAACGTGCGCCGATTTGATGGTCCAGATTGGCCACGGCGACTTCGCCAGACTTGACGATTGGCTCGACCGGCACATCTGGAGCCAGGGATCATTCCGGTCGACCTCGGAGCTCCTCGAAGGCGCCACCGGCGTTCCGCTTTCCACCGAGGCTTTCGAAGAGCACGTCGAGCGTCGCTACGTGCAGGGCGAGGGCTAAAGACCTGTCCATAAATTGGAGGGGTCTTCAGCAGCCGAGCCAAAGGCTCGGCCGCAGGTGGGGTGAAGTCCGCGAATTTACTTCGCGGACGAGGGGCGGGCCGCGGCCCGCCCCTTAAAAACCTTCAAGACGGGTCCATTTATGGACACGTCTTGAACCGCAGGATCGTGTCGAACCGCTAATTCCAGCGGAAGTAGCGTAGGCCGAGCAGGAACGCGGGGACGCCCCACAGGGCTAGAATCGCCAGCGGCCAGAGAATGCCACCGAAGCCGGCGCCGTCGATCATCACGGCGCGCATGCCGTCGCACATCGCCGTGAGCGGAAGCAGGCGAATCACCGGTTGGATGCTGTCTGGAAAATTGCTGGCCGAGAAGAACACGCCCGAGGCAATGAACATGGGTAACATGACCAGGTTCATAAGGCCGCTCACCGTTTCGGTGTTTTGCGCACGGCTGGCCACCAGAATAGCGATGGCGGCGAACGAGGCGCTGCCCGCAAATGCCATGGTGAGCAGCGCCAGGTACGATCCTGCCACCTGCACCGAGAAGAACAGGCGGGCGAAGAGCACGATGAAAGCGACTTCCATGGGAATGAGGACGAGGCGCGCAAGCCCGATGGAAAACATCAGGTCGCGCCGGCGCATGGGCGCGGCCAGCAGTCGCTTGAGCAGCTTGCGCACGCGCATGTGCACGATGACCCAGGCCACGCCCCACATGGATCCGGACATGAGGTTCATGGCCAAAAGGCCGGGAATGAGAAAGTCGATGTAGCGTGAGCCGGGCTCGTGCACTTCTTCGTCGCGCACCAGGCGGGGCTCGGTCTGACCGGCGGCGCGCTGGAGGATTTCATTCACCCTCGCGCGCGCCTGGCGCGCTTCGACTCGTGACGGATCGAAGCGATAGGTAATGGGTCGAGCCGGCGCTTGCGGTGGCACGAGCAGAAGGTTCACGCGCCCGGCCCGCAGCTCGGCTTCTGCGCTGGCGGCGTCGAGCGGTTTCACCTGAATTTTGCCCTCGACGAGAATCTGCTTGAGGTCGTCCGAGATGCCCGGCAGGGCGCCGACCACGGTTGGCTCGGGGCCGCGCACGCGGAAGGCGATGCCGAGCGCGATGGACAGCAGCACGGGAAAACCGAAGGCCCAGAAAAGAACGCCGGGTTCGCGGCCGATCTCACGCAGGCGCATGAGCGTGAGCTGAACGATGGGGCTCGGACGTTTGCTGGGCTCAGCCATCGCGCAAATGCCTTCCTGTGAGCGCTACGAAAACATCTTCGAGAGATGCTTTGCGGGTGCCGAGTCGTCCGAGCGTGCACCCCTTGCGTTCGAGCAGTGCCAACACCGCGGCCACCGCATGCTCGGGCTCGCGCACGGCGAGTGACCACAGGCCTTCCGCAGAAAGGTGCGCCTCCTTTACGAACGTCACCAGACCCAGCTCGTCGGTGGTCAGAACCGAGGCGTTGTTCTTGGTATTCTTCTCTAGCTCCAGCTCGATGACGTGATCGCCGGGTAAGGCCGCAATCAGCTCGCTCGGGCTGCCCACGCGCACCAGCTTGCCGTGGTCGACGATGGCCACCCGGTCGCACAGGCGCTCGGCCTCTTCCATGTAGTGCGTGGTTAGCACGACGGTCCCGCCACGCGCTCGGTAGCCCGCGACCAGGCCCCAGACTTGACGGCGCGATTGCGGATCGAGACCGGTCGTCGGCTCGTCGAGAAAAAGCACCTCCGGCTCGCCCACCAGAGCGCAGGCGATGGCCAGGCGCTGGCGTTGGCCGCCCGATAGCTTTCCCACCCACGCCCGGCGCTTCTCCTCCAGCTCGACGTCGGCCAGTAGATCCGCCATCGGCCTCGGCGCGCGATAGAAGCTGCGGAACAGCGTCAGCAGTTCCTCGACCATGAGCTTTTCCGGCAAATGGGTCTCTTGCAAGGCGACGCCGACCCGCTCGCGCAGCGCTTGCTCGGCCGTCCCCCACTGCAAGCCCAATAGCTGAATTTCGCCTGCCGTCGGTGCCAGCAGGCCTTCCAGCATTTCGACGGTCGTGGTCTTTCCGGACCCGTTCGGTCCTAAAAGGCCGAAGCATTCGCCCCGCTGGATGACCAAATCCAAACCATCGACGGCAACAACCGATGGCGATGGCTTGCGAAAGAGCCCGTGTTTGCCATCGTAAACTTTGCGGAGGCCGCGACAAACGACGGCCGGTGCGACCTGCTGGTTCAAGGCGGCCTTTCTATAACGTCCCAAAGGCATACTCGCCAAGAGCGAATCGACCGAAGGATCATGTTTGTTTCTTACAAGTAACTATCTTCGAACATGTGTGTTACTTCCAGGTTTATGCAAAGCAAATTATGAACATCAAATGAAACGTGGACTTTTCTAGCATGTTTCAAAGATGCAACCTGCGCGACATGCTCAACACCGGCGATACGGCGTGGATCCTGGTTTCAACGGGGCTCGTACTGCTCATGATGCCCGGCCTGGCGCTCTTTTACGGAGGCCTGGTGCGCTCGAAGAACGTTCTTTCGACGTTCATGCACAGCTTCGTGGTGCTTGGTCTCATCACCTTGCAGTGGGTGGCGTTCGGCTACTCGCTGGCGTACGGACCTGACCACGCCGGCCTCATCGGTGGCTTGTCGTACGCTTTCATGCGCGGCGTGGATCTGGCTCCGCGCGCGGGCGACACGATTCCGCACATGCTGTTTTTCGCCTACCAAATGATGTTCGCAATCATCACGCCGGCGCTCATCTCGGGCGCTTACGCCGAGCGCCTGAAGTTCTCGGCGTACGTGCTCTTCACCCTGCTTTGGGCGACCTTGATTTACGATCCGCTCTGCCACTGGGTGTGGGGCTCGGGCGGCTGGATGGCGAAGATGGGCGTGCTCGATTTTGCCGGCGGCATCGTGGTGCACGTCAGCTCAGGCATCTCTGCGCTGGTCGTCGCGCTGATCGTCGGCAAGCGCATCGGCTATCCGCGCGAGCGCAGCATGCCGCACAACATGACCATGGTTCTGCTGGGCGCCGGCATCTTGTGGTTCGGCTGGTTCGGCTTCAACGGTGGCAGCGCTCTCAATGCCTCGGGCATCGCCGTGTTGGCGCTGGTCAATTCGCAACTTGCCGCGGCTGCGGGCGGCATCGTGTGGCTCGCCATTGACGTCTACCGCTACGGAAAGGCATCGGCTCTCGGCTTTGCGTCGGGCCTAGTGGCAGGCCTGGCAACCGTGACGCCCGCCTCGGGCTTCGTCGGCCCCATGGGTGCCATCGTCATCGGTTGCGCTGCGGGACTCGCTTGCTACGGCGGCGTCATGCTCAAGGGCAAGCTGAGCTACGACGACACGCTGGACGCCTTCGGCGTGCACGGCGTAGGCGGCGCGGTGGGAACCATCCTGCTTGGCGTGTTCGCGTCCAAGGCGTGGAACGCGGGCGGCGCCGACGGCCTTCTGGCTGGCAACGCGGCCTTTCTGGGCAAGCAGCTCCTCGCGGTTGCAGTGACCATTGCCTTCTCGGTGGCCGGTACGCTGGTCATCTTGAAGGTCGTCGATGCCACCGTCGGCTTGCGAGTTACGGCCGACGAAGAGCGCGAAGGTCTCGACCTCAACCTTCACGGCGAAGAGGGCTACCTCATCGGCCCGTCGAGCTACGGTCGCGCCGACATGGCCGTGGCCCCGGCGGAGGCACACGCCGCTAGCAAGAGCAGCCCGGTCGCGGTATCGTAAACGGCTTTGCCGTAGCCGATTGCCGATTGGATCATCTAAGTGGCGGAGGCCGACACATGGGTGAACCGATAGCGTTGCGTGGACCGGATGCCGAACAGGGCGTTGCCGTCGGCCAACTGCCCGACGGAATTCCCGTTGCTGCGCAGTTTCGGGGCGAGCCCATCGTGCTTGTCCGCCGTGGCGACGAAGTCTTCGCTGTCGCGGCGGGCTGCTCGCACTACGGAGCCCGCCTCGACGAAGGCGTGGTCTCGGGCGACACGCTTCGCTGCCCCTGGCACCACGCCTGCTTTTCGTTACGCTCGGGTGACGCGCTTGCTGCGCCGGCGCTGAATTCCATCGCCTGTTACCGAGTCGAGCGCGCCGGCAGCAGGATTCGCGTGGTTGGAAAAATCGATGAAAGGTCGGCTCCTCGGCGGATGAGCGCGAGCGATCCGTCGTCGGTGGTCATCCTTGGCGGCGGTGCCGCGGGAAGTGCGGCTGCGGAGATGCTCCGCCGCGAAGGCTACGGCGGGCCCGTCACCATCATCAGCGAAGACCCGTCGGTTCCTTATGATCGCCCAAATCTGTCGAAGGACTACTTGGCCGGAACCGCGCCTGAAGAATGGATCCCACTGCGGCCGCGCGAGTTCTATCAAGAGCAGGCTATCGACCTGCGCACCGGAACCATCGCCGCCGCTCTGGACGTAAGCAAGCACGTGGTCACGCTGAGCGGCGGCGAGCAGCTGCCATTCGGTGCTCTCTTGCTGGCCACCGGCGGTCGGCCTCGTCGTCTCGCAATTCCCGGCGCCAACCTCGAACACGTCTATGTGCTGCGCAGCCTTTCGGACAGCCGGTCGCTGGTCGAACGAAGCAAGAGTGCAAAGCGCGCCGTGGTGATCGGCGCAGGCTTCATTGGCCTGGAAGTGGCAGCCTCGCTGCGCACGCGAGGGCTGGACGTGCACGTGGTGGCCCCGGACCAGCAGCCCCTGGAACGCGTGCTGGGGCCGCAGCTCGGACAGATGATTCGCGCCATTCACGAATCGCACGGCGTGGTCTTCCACCTTGGCAAGACGCCGGCATCTATTGATGCCGAGCAGGTGGTCCTTTCCGACGGAAACAAACTGGCCGCAGACTTTGTCGTCTTCGGCACAGGCATCACGCCGGACACGACGCTGGCCGAACGCGCAGGCATCGCGCTTGATCGTGGGGTGAAGGTCAGCGCCTTCCTCGAAACCAGCTCGCCCGGAATTTACGCCGCCGGTGATATTGCTCGCTGGCCCGACCCGCACAGCGACCAGGCCATCCGAGTCGAGCACTGGGCCGTAGCGCAGCGGCAAGGGCAGACCGTGGCGCGCAACATGCTGGGCGCCAAGGTCGCGTTCGATGCGGTTCCGTTTTTCTGGAGCGCCCACTACGACGTGACCATTGCCTACGTCGGCCACGCCGAAGGCTGGGATCGCATCGATGTCGACGGCAATCTGGACTCTCATGACGGACAGGTTGCGTACTGGAAAAGCGGCAAACGCTTGGCCGTAGCGACCGTCGGGCGCGACAAGGAAAGCCTGCTGGCCGAGATCGAGATGGAAGCCGCCGTGCGGGCTTCAACCTAGATTGAACAGACGACGGATTTTTTCGCCGAGCGCGCGGTGGTGCTCTTGGGCGCGCGCCGCGGCCTGGGCCGAGATCTCGCCGCCTTTGCGCGCCAGGTGCATCTGGCGTGCGGCAAGCACGGCCGACATCTGGTCGGCGATGACAGGTCGGCTGGTCAGCACGGATTGCAAGGCGGCGTGGTCGAGCTCGTAGCAGAGCACGTCGGTGGCGGCCAAACAGGTGGCGCTGCGAGTCTCGCCGGTCATGAGAGACATTTCGCCGACGAAGTCACCGGCTGCGAGCGATGCCAGCGTCGTGTTCAGGTTGGACTGGCCGAGCGAGACTTGCACGCGACCGCTGGCGATGATGAACATGGAATCGCCGGACTGGCCCTGGCGAAGGATGGCCTCGCCAGCGGCGAAGCGTTTTTCGTGCAGTCCGCGCGCCAGCTGCTCGCGCTCGGCCGGCTCCAGCGTCGATAGCAAGTCGACCTTGGCCAGCGCGGACAGACGTTCTTCGAACAGCTGCGAGCCCTGCGCCAGCGGCGCTTGGTGGGCTGTTGCCGGATTGTGGATGGTGCGGATGGGATAGGGAATTTCCAGCCCGGCCCGCTGAGCCGCATACCACACGCGCGCCAGGACCTCGCCTTGAATGTCGGCCTCGCGATCGAAGCGATCGATCCAGTAGCGAAGCCGGTAACCGATGGCTGAATCGGAGAATTCGAACGGAAGACAGTCGGGGGCCGGACCGGTCAGCACTCCGAGCGTGGATTCGAGCCGCCTCGACCAGCACGCGGCGGACGTCGTTCGGCGGATGGCGGTAATGAAAGCCAATGCGCACGTGGGCGCGGTGGCGCGGCAGTGGACGGGAAAAGTTGTACACCTCTTGCGCGGTAATCTGGGCGTTCGGAATGATGACGGTGTCGCCGTCGGTGGTGCGAAGAACCGTCGAGCGCCAGCGGATTTCGGTAATACAACCTTTGCGCTGCCCGACCTGGACCCAGTCGCCCACGCCCAGCGAGCGGTCGACGTGCAGCAGAATGCCGGCCAAGACGTTGGTCAACGTGCTCTGCAGCGCCAAGCCGAGGATGGCCGTGAGCACCGCCGACGTGGTGACGAGCGACCCCACGTCCACGCCGCTCTGCCCGAGCACGCCCGCGATGACGACCACGAAGCCGAGCACCAGCACGAGGTCGCGCAGAAGCAGCGGGAAGCGGATGGTTGCCCGGCTGGGCAGAATCTCGAAGACGCCCAGCACGGCAGTGCCGATCACGCCCATGGCGACGAAGAACGTCGACAGCATGGTCAGCATGCGACCGGTCGCCGCGGGCTCGACGCCCAGGGTGAGCAGGGCCAGGCGCAGGAACGCCAGCAGCGCGCCGATGGCCAAGAAGATCTTCAGCACGCCGCCGTGGTCGCGATTTTCTGCCGGAAGCAATCGGCGCAGAAGAATCAGAACGACGAGCGCGCCAAGAGCAGTGACCAGGCTCATGCCAGCCCCAGTGAAAGGGCTGGCTGCGGTGAGATCAACGAGGCGTTGGCTGAGGTTCATCGTGCGGCGGGCACGCTAGCACGCCCGCGGGCCGGCGGGTGGGGCGACTACGGCGTGAAGATGGCCGTACCCAGATTCGCCGGGGCTGAGGAACTCACGGTGAAGTTGGTCAGTGCTGTGCCCGGCGCGAGCTCGTGGTTGGAGGCGTCAAGCAAGAATGCCTGCCATTGAATGGCGTAGGTTCCCATCGCGATGCCTTTCGTGGCGGATTCGTACGTATTGCAGGGGAAGCTGTACGCGACGGGCTGGGACTGGCTGGCGTAGTAGACATCCAACTCGACCGATGTTGCTCCGACGGACTCGCGACCTCGTCGCCACGCCCCCCACCGAGATGGCCCAAGCCAGATCAAAGGCGTTGATTTGAAAGTTGAAGCTTGGAAGGGTGTTCGGCCCACCGAGCAGCAGCTGCGAGGATTGGACTTGGTCGAGAACAGTGGTGTTGTTCCCGTAGACGGCAGGGTCGCCGTAGATCGTGACCGTAATGGTGTAGTTGCCAGCCGGCAGGTAGTCCGTCGTGCCCGTTAGGTTGTTGCACGGAAAGGTGTCGGTAAACGGCTCTTGAGTTCCGGTGTCAGCGTTGTAGTACGAGACGACCACGTCCCGCGCAGCGATGTCGGCGCACGTCACGGCGGCGCCGTTCAGATCGTACACGCTCCAGCTCTGTAGAGTGACATACGCGTTGGAACTGTTGCCGCCTCGCACGGAATGGCCGCCGCCCCCGCCGCCGCACCCCGCGCCCGCCAGAGCGAGCAAACCAACGAGACCGGACAGGTAGTTCTTTGGTGAACCGATGAAGCGCATGGGACCTCCCTATAGACTCAACTATTGTACTTCTAGACGGCCGCCAGGGCGGGTTCATTCACTGGTTTGTGCATTCCACCCACGGGCGGTCCAGGTAACACGACTGGTAAAAGCGGAGCTGGCTCGCTAAGGTGCGGCCATGCGGCTGCCCGTTCCTCTTTCGCGCCGGCGACTCGACATTGCCTTCCTCGGGTTCTTCGTCTTCAACCTGCTCTTCGTCAGCTACGTCATCAGCATCGAGCAGATCCTCATCCGCAACCCGGCGGACGCCGGCGGAGCGCTCTGGCCTCCTGGCGAAAGTCTGGCGCTGATTCATTGGTGGGAGAAGACGTTCGATCCACTCCTGTGGGCGCGACCCGCGTGGTACCGGGCCACCATTTGGATTGACGTTCTTCTTTTCGGACCGTTCTACGCGGCGGCGATCTACGCCTTCGCTCGTGGCCGCGAATGGATCCGAACGCCGTCCTTCGTGTGGGCGGGCATGATGCTTGCCAACGTCATCATCATCCTGTTCGACGAGCTGGCTGGCGTTCACGCGTCGCCGCGCCCGTGGATCGTCCTGAGCGCCAACGCATCGTGGATCGTCTTTCCCTTGCTTATCCTTTGGCGCATGGGGCGCAACATCCATCCCTTCAGCGAAGAAGTCGCCTCGGCATGAGCGACTTTGCCAAACGCTACGGTCCGTGGGCGGTGATCGCCGGCGCCTCGGTCGGCCTCGGCGAAGCGTTTGCACGCCTGCTTGCCGGGCGGGGAATCAACCTTGTGCTGATCGCGCGACGCCAGGATGCGCTGGATCGGTTGGCTTCCGACCTGCGCGCTACCTGTAAAGTCGACGTGCGAACTCTGGCCGCAGATCTTGGGCAGGCCGATGTGCTCGCTTCTGTTCAGTCGGTGACCGCAGATATCGACGTCAGGCTGCTGGTGTACAACGCCGCGTATTCGACCATCGGGGCCTTTATCGACCGGCCGC
>ODAK010007799.1_pt1 | contig 10759 bp, 10 predicted proteins | sample 1539591 | NCBI WGS metagenome assembly ODAK01 (sample SAMEA3539303, study PRJEB22396) | soil metagenome | biome: tundra; feature: field; material: soil | place: USA | collected 2010-05 | depth 0.15 m | reverse complement strand
GCTGATTCGCAGCGTCGGGATCGTCTCCGGCGGCGGCGGACGCAGCGTCCAGGAGGCAGCCTCGGCGGGACTCGACGCCTTCATCACCGGCGAGGCCGAGGAGTGGGCCAGCGCGATCGCTCGCGAGCTCTCGATCCACTTCATCGCCGCCGGTCACCACGCCACCGAGACTTTCGGCGTCCGCGCGCTCGGGGAACATCTGTCCACCCGCTTTGGTGTCACACACACTGATATAGCGATCGTCAACCCGGTTTAGAGGCCGCGCGGAGCGGCGTCGCGGATCGAGCGGGCTTCCCGAGGAGTTTTCGAAATCGACTTGTATCCGTCCTGGCGAAGAGGTATATCTAGGCTCGGTCACGATCACAGGAGGGACGCACCGATGGCCAATCACCTGACGCCCACGGAGCTCGCGCGCGAGGCAGGGCTGGAGCGCCGCGAAGTGATCTCGAAGTGCATGGAGATGGGCGTCCCGATCTTTCAAGGTCGGATCGACAAGGCCCTGTTCTTGGAAAACCTGCGGCGCCTCGCAGTGGGGCGCCAACCGGTCGAGGCGTAGAAGCTTCTCGCTCCCGACGCTCACGTGCCGGAGAAGGCCGGCACGTGAGCCCTGGGTGCGCCGGCGTCAGCTCGCTGCGCCCACGCAGCGTTCAGATGTGACGGCTCAGGCGCCGTCCGACTGGCGCAGCAGCGCCCCGGTCGTCTGCTCGAAGATCCGCCGCCACCCCTGGCTGCGCTCCTGCTCGGGCGCGAAGTGCTCGAGCACTCCGCGCACACGATCGGCCGAGATCTCGACCCCGTGGCGTGCGCAGACCTCCTTGACGCGGTCGTATTCCCCGGCCAGCTTGTGCGTGACCGAGCGGAAGCCGTGCTTGGCGATCTCGATCCGCGAGGAGTAGCTCATCAGCGAGGTCTCGAACATCAGCTCGTCGTCGCGATCCGGCTCGATCAGCAGGATGTCGACGCCGGGGTAGCGGGCGGCCCAGGACTCGCGCTGCTCGTGCAGCCGCTGATGCGCCAAGAGCTTGAACGACTGGTATGCGATCTGTGAGAAGCCGAAGTCCGAGACGCGCCGCGAACGCTCCCCGCGGAGCGTCGTCACACGCTTGGAGAGGTCGTTGCCGAACGGAACGAGCGGGTTGACGACGACGATCAGCGTCGCGCCGTGCGCCGCTGCGACGTCGAGATTGGTGGTCGAGATGATCCCTCCGTCGATCAGCTCGCGATCTCTGATCCGCACCGGGGCGTAGAGCACCGGAAGCGCCGTCGAGGCGCTGACCGCGCGCGAGATCGGCACGTCGTCCCAGCCGGCCTCGCCGAAGATGATCCGCTCGCAGCTGTCGAGGTCGGTCGCCGCGATGTAGAGCTCGCGCTCGAGTCCGCGGAAGTCGTCGCTGCGCTCCGGGCCGGAGAGCACGTCGCGTAGGTAGCGCTCGATGCCGCGAGTCGTGCAGAAGCCCGACGGCAGCGAGTCCGCGAACGACACCAGCGCATCGATCAGCGAGCCGCCGCCGCGTGCCGTCGCGACCTGGCGGGCGAGCTCGATCAAATGGCGCGGCAGCCCGATGCCGCTGCGCAGCAAGCCCGGTAGGTTCGGTGGTAGCAGCATTCCGGCGTCGAGATCGCGAAACGAGGCCGGACGCTCGCCGAGCACCACGCGCATCATCTCCTCCGGGGTCACGCCGTTGGCGGCGAGCGCCGCGACGAAAGAGCCAGACGAGGTTCCCAGGAAGATGTCGAACTGGTTGATCGTCATGTTCACGGCGAGCAGATCGAGCGCTCGCAGCGCTCCGACGGTGTAGACGCCGCCGCTCACGCCCCCGCCGCCGAGCACGAGCGCGACCTTCGCGGTCCCCGTTCGAGCGGCCTCGGGGCGCTGCGTCACCGGCTCAAGCGGAACGACCGTGCCCATCGCTGACGGCGATTCTACGCCGCGCCCAGCGACTATCCTTGGCCCTGCGTGCGAGCTCGCTCGACGATCAAGATCCTCGCGCTGATCGCGGCCCTCGCGCTCGGTCCGGCGGCGGCGATGGCGTCGAGCGGAGGAGCCACGGCTCCGAGCGGCCCCACCGGAACAAGCGGTGGGCGCGGCTCCACCGGCGCCAGCGGATCAAGTGGCAAAGCCGGGCCGACCGGCAAGACGGGCCCGACCGCCAAGTCCGGGCCGACCGCGAAGCCGGGGCCCAGCGGCAGGAGCGGCCCGACGGGCCCGACGGGCCCGGGCGCACACGGTCCACCGCTGCCCGCGGCCGAGGTCGCACAACTCCAGCGCGTGATGAAGAATGCGATGAGACCGCTCGGCGGGCACTCCGGGGCCTACGTCGTCGACCTCGCGAACGGCCAGGTGCTGTTCAACGACGATGGCTCCGTGCCGCGCAACCCGGCGTCGGTCGAGAAGCTCTACACGCTCTCGACCGCGCTGCATCGCTTCGGCTTGAACGGAACTCTGCAGACCAGCGTGTACGGCGCGGGCACGCTGGAGTCGGGCGGACTGTTCGTGGGCAACCTCTACCTGCATGGCGGCGGCGACCCGACATTTGGCGACGCCGCGTTCATCAAGGCCAACTACGGCGTCGGAACGAGCGTCCAGACGGCCGTCAAGCTGCTCGTCGCCGCGACTGGTCTGCGCAAGGTGCAGGGGTCGATCATCGGCGATGAGTCCTACTTCGACAGCCGCCGCGGCGGACCGGCGAGCAGCTACGCGGTCGACCCGAACCTCGTCGGATCGCTCAGCGCGCTGGCATTCGACCGCGGCGAGAGCGGATCGAAGGGCTCGCCGGCCGCCTATGCCGCCTTCCAGATGGCTGGTGCTCTGCGCCATGACGGGGTCGTCGTCACCGGCCCCTCGCACGCCGGCGTCGGAAGCCTCTTCACGTCTCGGCTGCTGGTCGGCATCCCCTCGCCGCCGATGGCGACGCTGGCAAAGCTGACGGCCGTCCCCTCCGATGACTTCTTCGCCGAGATGCTGCTCAAGGCGCTGGGCGCGCGCTTCGGCGCCGGCGGCACGACCGCCGCCGGAGCGGCGATCGTGTCGAAGTTCCTCGCCGGGCTCCATCTGACGCCCACCGTCGTGGACGGCTCCGGGCTCTCGCGAGCGGACCGCAGCAGCCCGATCGACGTGGTCACGCTGCTACGCGACCTGAGCCCCGGGGGAATCAGCTCTCTGGCGGCGCTCGGCGCGGCTCTGCGCGCGGCGCTGCCGGTCGTCAGCGAGACCGGCACGCTCGCGCTGCGGATGCACCACACCGCGGCCTCCGGTCATTGCATCGCCAAGACCGGGACGCTCAGCGACGCCTCCGATCTCGCCGGCTGGTGCAACGGAACGATCGCATTCGCCTTCCTGATGAACCATGTCGACATCACGGCGGCGCAGGACGCCCAGGACACGATGACGATCGCGCTGGCCAAGCTCAAGCTTCCAGCAGCCTGAGCAGGCCGGCCTCGTCGGTCACCGCGACGCCGAGCCGCTCGGCCTTCTCGAGCTTCGAGCCCGCGCTGTCGCCGGCGACGACGTAGTCGGTCTTCTTGGACACCGAGCTCACGACGCGTCCGCCGGCGGCCACGATCAGCTCGGTCGCAGCCTCACGTGTGAGGTTCGGCAGGGTGCCCGTCAGCACGAACGTCAGAGCGCAGAGCGGCCCTTCGCCCGGCGGCGGCCCGTCCGCCTCGAAGTGCAGACCGGCGGCGCGCAGGCGCTCGATCAGCTCGCGTTGCGCCGGCTCGGCGAGCTGCTCGGCGATCGTCGCGGCCATCTTCGGGCCGACTCCCGGTGTCTGCTCGATCTCCGCCGGCGTCGCCTCGAGCAAGCGGTCGAGCTGGCGAAACTGCGCAGCCAGGTTGCGCGCCGTGACCTCGCCGACCTCCTCGATCCCGATTGCGAAGAGCACCCGCGCGAACGGGCGCTTGCGTGAGTCCTCGATCGCGGCGATCAGCCGCTGGGCAGATGTCTCAGCGAAGCCGTCGAGCGCCAGCAGCTGGTCCTCGCGCAGCTCGTAGAGATCGGCGGCGCTGCGCACCAGACCGCGCTCCAGCAGCACCCCGACCTGCTTCTCCCCGAGTCCGTCGATGTCCATCGCGCCACGCGAGACGAAGTGGCGCAGCAGCTGCCACTGGCGACCCGCACAGTCGCGGTTCGGACACTTCGTGAACACCGCGCCCGCTGCCTTGACCGTCGGCGTGGCGCAGATCGGGCAGCGCGCCGGCACCTGCGCAGGCGGACGGCGGTCCGGGTTCTCGACGGCGTGCGGCGCGGGCGAGACGACCTGGGGGATCACGTCGCCGGCGCGCAGCACGATGACCTCGTCGCCCTCGCGCAGATCCTTGCGCGCCAGGTCCTCTTCGTTGTGGAGCGTCGCCATGCGCACGGTCACGCCACCCACCCGCACCGGCTCCAGCTCGGCGAACGGGTGCAGATCGCCGAACTTGCCGACGTTCCAGTGCACCGCGATCAGTCGCGTCTTTGCCGTCGTCGGCGGAAACTTCCAGGCCACCGCCCAGCGGGGGTCGCGGCCCACCGAGCCCAGGCGGCGCTGCAGTTCGAAGTCGGAGACCTTCACGACCACGCCGTCGATCTCGAAGTCGAGCGCTCCGCGGCGGCGCTGCCACTCCAGGCACTGCGCGACCACCGCCTCGGCATCGTCGAGCACGACGATCTCCTGGTTGACCGGAAAGCCGTGCTCGCGGAGCCAGCTGAGCACCTGCCACTGGTCGCTCAGCTCGAGCCCTTCCACGGCCCCCACGGCGTAGGCCCACATCGAGAGCGGACGCTGCGCCGTCAGCGCCGGGTCGAGCTGGCGGATCGTGCCGGCCGCCGAGTTGCGCGGGTTCATGAAGGTCGAGAGGCCCTGGGCGGCACGGCGCTCGTTGAGCGCCTGGAAGTCCGGCAGCGAGATGTAGATCTCGCCGCGCACCTCCAGCAGCGCCGGCGCGTCCTCGATCTGGCGCGGGATCTGCGCGATCGTGCGCAGGTTGTGCGTGACGTCCTCGCCGATCTCGCCGTTGCCACGCGTCGCACCGCGCTCGAGGATCCCGTCGCGGTAGATCAGCGAGACGGCAAGCCCGTCGATCTTCGGCTCGCAGACGAAGCGAAAGGCCGGATCCTCGATGCCCTCGCGGGCGAGGTGGGTGCGCATGCGCGCGACCCAGGCACGCAGCTCCTGCTCCGAGCGTACGTTCGCGAGCGAGAGCATCGGCTGGCGATGCACGACCTTCTCGAGCCGCTCGACCGCGGCGCCGCCGACACGCTGGGTCGGCGAGTCGGTCGTGACCAGCTCGGGACGTGCGGACTCGAGCTCGACGAGCTCGCGGTAGAGCGCGTCGTACTCATCGTCGCCGATCTCCGGGTCGTCGTCGACGTAGTAGCGCTGGGAGTGGTGGGCGAGCAGCGCGCGCAGCTCCGCGGCCCGTGCCGCCGGATCGGCCTGGTCGCTCACGTCTGCAGCAGCCGCCCGAGGTCGAGTCGTTCCAGCGCGGCGATGCCCTGGTGGTTCGTCAGGTCGAAGTGCAACGGGGTGAGCGCGATCCGCCCGCGGGCCACCGCGTCGAGATCGCTGCCTGGCTCATCCTCATAGCCCGGCGCGGTTCCATAGATCCAGTAACGCCGCCCCCCCTCCTCCTCGCTGTCCAGGCGCAGCTCGTCGCGGTAGACGCGCTTGCCGAGGTGGGTGACCTCGACGCCGTCGGGCGTCAGTCCCGGCACGTTGATGTTCAGCAGCGTCGCCGGCGGCAACGGGGAATCCACGAGCGACTCCGTGAGCCGCGCCACGAACGCCGCGGCGAGCGTGAAGTCGTAGCTGCCGGCCGTGGCGAAGTCCATCTCGCCGCCCTGCGACTGCTGCGACACGGCGATCCCTGGGACACCCAGCACCAGCCCCTCGAGCGCCGCGGCGACCGTTCCGGAGTATGTGATGTCGTCGCCGAGGTTGGCGCCGTGGTTGATGCCCGACACGACAAGGTCGAGCTGGAAGTCGTCGATCAGCCCGAGGTTCGCGAGCCGCACGCAATCGACCGGCGTGCCGTCTGTCGCGTAGCCGACGCTGCCGTCGTCGAAGGGCACCTCGGCCACCCACAGCGGCCGGCGCGTGGTGATCGAGCGCGCCATCGCCGAGCGGTTGGCATCGGGCGCGATGACGACCAGCCGTATGTCGTCGAGCGCGACGAGCGCGCGACGCAGCGCCTGCAGTCCCTCGGCCTCGATGCCGTCGTCGTTGGTCAGCAGGACGTCGCGCACGAGCCCAGGATATTGGGGCGTGCGGCCACGACGCAGCGATCGCCGCTGCACTCAGGCGTAGGAGACGGCGGCGAGGTAGAGGCCGTGCGGAGGCAGCGTCGGCCCACCGTCGCTGCGCGGGCGCCCATCGAGCAGCGCCACGAAGTCCTCGATCGTGCGCCGCCCCCGCGCCACCTCGAGCATCGTTCCCACGAGCGCGCGGTTCATCTGACGCATGAAGCTGTCGGCCTCGATCCAGAACTCGAGCAGCCCGCCGTGCGCCACCCAGCGAGCGCTCAGCACGTTGCGCTCGACGCGCCGGTGCTCGGTCTCGGTCGGCGTGAAGGCCGTGAAGCGGTGGCTGCCGACGAGCACCGCCGCGCAGGCGTCAAGCGCGGCCGTCTCGATCCGCCACGGCACCCAGAGCGCCCGTCCACGCTCGAATGGCGAGCGCAGCGGTCCGCTGAGGATGCGGTAGCAGTAGGTCCTGCTGCGCGCGCTGCGTCGAGCGTCGAACTGCGCGCCGGCGGGCTCGCTCGCGAGCACCGCGAGGTCCGCCGCCAGCAGCCCGTTCAGCCGGCGCGGCTCGAGCGCCTCGTGGCGATAGCTGGCGACCTGCCCCCAGGCGTGCACGCCGCGATCGGTGCGGCCCGCGACGCTCAGCGCCAGCGGCTCGCCGAGAATCCGCTCGATCGCCCGCTCGAGCTCCTCCTGAACCGTGCGCAGGCCCGGCTGGCGCGCCCAGCCGGCGAACGCGCCGCCGTCGTAGGCGAGCGTCAGCTTCGTTACCTGTGTGGCCGCCACGTCGCCGGGCACGATACGGCGTGGTGCGTCCCGGGCGACGGACCGGCGGACCGCGACGGCGGTTCAGGTACGGTCCGTGCTCAGCTGCAGGCTGTGCTCAGCTGCAGTCCGCGTTGGCGGTTGCGTAGCCCGCTAACCAGTCGTCGGGGCAGTGCACCGTGCCGGAACCGGTCGCCGCCGCGCCAGGAACCTGGGACCCGCCGATGTCCAGCGTGTCGCCGGCCGCGACGTAGAGCCCGCCGGCGCCGACGAGCGTGCTGCCGTTGACCGTCACCGTCGTATTGGAGGCGGCGGTGTAGACCGCGAAGGCGAGCGAGCCGCCGCCGGCCGACAGCGTCGCATCGCTCACGCTCGTCGAGGACTCCGCGTAGAGCGCGACCGCCTTGCTCGTTCCCGCCTCGTCAGTGGCCGTGAAGGCGCCACCGACGATCTGCGCGCTGTTCTGCGTGTCGAGCGCAGCGACGAGCGGTGAGGTCCCGGAGCCGCTCGCCGACGCGGTCACGTCGACCAGCGGCATCGTCGAGCCGTTTGCCAGCACACCGGTGGCGGCGCCACTGCCGCTGGCGCTGGCGATCGCGGTGAGGTCGCGCAGGCCGCCGCTCGTGTCGATCGCGTCGGCGCTGCCGGCGGTGTTGATGTCGGTCACGGTGAGCTGGCGGACCTCGGTGGCGGCGGCCGCGGAGAGCGTCAGCGGCCCAACGCCCTCGATCGTCGTGACGTCCTGGCCGGAGCCCTGGACGTCGACATCGGAGGGGATGCGCAGCGGCGTCGTGCCGAGCTCGTAGGCGCCCGGCTCGATCCATATGAGGTAGGGCGTGGTGACCGAGGCGCCGGCGATTCCCGACACGGCGGCGAGCAGCGCGGTGCCGCCGGCGCTCGCCGTGGCGCCCGGGCTGACGACGATCGTGCGCAGGAAGGAGCCGGCGGCCGAGCCGCTCGCGCCGGTCGCGCCCGCCCGACCGCTCGCCCCGACACGACCGCGGGGGCCTCGCGCGCCGCGCGGCCCACGCGGGCCGCGCGAACGGACCTTCGTGCTCGTCTTGCGCTTGGCGACGTGCGGCGCGTGCGACTGCACGGTAGTGGCCAGCGCCGGCCCGGCCACAACCGCGACGGTGACCAGCATCGCAAACGCGTACAGCCTGTTGCGGCGCATCGCGCCCCCTTCCTCGTCATCACTGCCCCGCGAGCCAGTGATCGTAATCGAGGCCAGATCGACCGCCTGGGGGGAAATCGACCCAGTGGAGCAGGCCCATCAAGTGCCCCGCGCCGTCGAGCGCACGCCGCGGAGGGCACGGCTCGCCGACCGCGGAGCACAGTTCGCGCGCAGCCGGCCGCGGCAGTCGGCGGCACCGGTGTCTGCACGTTCTCACAGCCCGCGAGCGGCGGCGAAAGCCGCAGGCTCGCCCTAAACCAGCTCGAGCAGGACCATCTCCGTCGAGTCGCTGGCCCGCGGGCCGAGCTTGAGGATCCGCGTGTACCCGCCGGGGCGCGACTCGTAGCGCGGCGCGACCACCTCGAACAGCTGGTGCACGATGAAGGTGTCCTGGCCGAGCGCCGAGAGCGCCTGGCGGCGGGCGTGCAGGTCGCCGCGCTTGGCGAGCGTGATCAGCTTCTCGAGCTCGGGCTTGACCGCCTTGGCCTTGGCCTCGGTGGTCTTGATCCGCTCGTGCTCGATGACCTCCTTGGAGAGGTTGGCGAGCAGCGACTTGCGGTGCGCGGAGTCGCGGCTGAGCTGATAGCGCTTGCGTTTATGGCGCATCGTTTCCCGCCTCAGTCCTCGCGCAGGCTCAGACCGCGAGCCTCGAGCGTCTCGATGACCTCATCGATCGACTTCTTGCCGAAGTTCGGGATCGCGTTCAGCTCTGCCTCGGACTTCGAGATCAGGTCGCCGACCGTCTGGATGCCGGCGCGCTTGAGGCAGTTGTACGACCGAACGCCGAGCTCGAGCTCCTCGATCAGGATCCCCCACTCCTCGCCCTGAAGAGCGAGCGGCGTGACGCCCGCGGCACCGGCGAGCCCACCGTCGAGCTGACCGGCTGGGCCGGCGCGCAGCTCCTCGATGCGGTCCTCGTCGGTGAAGATCGCCAGCTGGGAGATCAGCAGCTCGGCGGCCTCGCGCAGCGCCGCCTGCGGATCGACCGAACCGTCGGTCTCGATGTCAAGGGTCAGCTTGTCGAAGTCCGTGCGCTGACCGACGCGCGCCTGCTCGACCGCATAGGCGACGCGTCGCACCGGCGAGAAGATCGAGTCGATCGGGATCACACCGATCGGCTGGTCGGGCGACTTGTTGTCCTCGGCCGGGCGGTAGCCGCGGCCGCGGCCGATCGTCAGATACAGCTCGAGCCGCGACTTCTTGTCGAGCGTCGCGATGTGAACCTCGGGGTTGAGGATCTCGACGCCGGAGGGCAGGTCGATGTCGGCGGCCGTGATGTCGCCGGGGCCGGTGGCGACCAGCGCCGCCTCGATCTCGCTGGCGTCGGAGTGCATCCGACAGACGATGCCCTTGAGGTTGAGCACGATGTCGGTGACGTCCTCCTTGACGCCGCTGATCGTCGAGAATTCGTGCGCCACCCCCTCGATGCGCACGCTCGTCACCGCCGCGCCGGCGAGTGAGGAGAGCAACACGCGGCGAAGCGAGTTGCCGAACGTGTAGCCGAACCCGCGGTCGAGCGGCTCGATAACGAACGAGCCACGGTTCTCCTCGACGGATTCGCTAGTGATCCGGGGGATTTGGAAATCAAGCATCGGGGTCCTAACGTCGTCGTGTTCTAAGAGCTCGCAGGCCCGCCCGGGCGCCGGCCAGAGTGTGAAAGGTTGAAGCTACTTGGAGTACAGCTCGACGATGAGCTGCTCCTGCACCGGCGCCGCGACCTCACGGCGTTCGGGCTTGCGCAGGACCTTGGCCGTCAGACCATCGTGATCGGCCTGCAGCCAGGCCGGCACCTGTCCGGTCAACTCGGTTGCGTCGCGGATCACCTGCTGGGCGGGCGTTCCCGCCTTCACGGCGATCACGTCGCCCGGCCGGACCTGGTAGGAGGGGATGTCGACACGACGGCCGTTGACCGTCCAGTGGCCGTGGCGCACGAGCTGTCGCGCCTGGCGACGCGAGGCTGCGAAGCCGAGCCGCACGAGCACGTTGTCGAGGCGGCACTCGAGCAGCGTCAGGAGGTTCTCGCCGGTGATCCCCGGCTGGCGCGAAGCCTTCTCGTAGTAGCCGCGGAACTGCTTCTCGAGCAGCCCGTAGTAGCGGCGCGCCTTCTGCTTCTCGCGCAGCTGCAGTCGGTACTCGCTCTGCTTCTGGCGGCCGCGGCCGTGCTCGCCCGGCGGATAGGCGCGGCGTTCGACGCCGCACTTGTCGGTCAGGCAGCGCTCGCCCTTGAGGAAGAGCTTCTGGCCTTCGCGGCGACACTGTTTGCACTGGGGGGAGGTATCTCTGGCCACTGACTTCCTCGAAGGTTCAGACGCGGCGCCGCTTGCGCGGGCGGCAGCCGTTGTGGGCTTGTGGGGTGACGTCCTTGACACCGGTCACATCGAGGCCGGCGGCCTGCAGTGAACGGATCGCCGTCTCGCGCCCGGAGCCGGGCCCCTTGACGAAGACCTCGACCTTCTGCAGGCCCTGCTCGATGCCCTTGCGCGCCGCGGCGTCGGCTGTGACCTGGGCGGCGAACGGGGTCGACTTGCGCGAGCCCTTGAAACCGGCGCCGCCGGCGGACTCCCAGGCGATCACGTTGCCCTGCTGGTCGGTCAGCG
>ODAK010007798.1_pt1 | contig 10759 bp, 7 predicted proteins | sample 1539591 | NCBI WGS metagenome assembly ODAK01 (sample SAMEA3539303, study PRJEB22396) | soil metagenome | biome: tundra; feature: field; material: soil | place: USA | collected 2010-05 | depth 0.15 m | reverse complement strand
AATGGTCCACGCGCACGGCGACGACGTTGTCGTCGGAATTCCATTTCAAATACGGTGTCAGGTCGTATTGAAAACTCGAAAATCCAAACGGACGCGCGCCAACAAACTGGCCGTTGATCCAGACTTCCGAATGGTCATAAACGCCGTCGAACTCAATCGCGACGAGCTGGCTTTTCTGCGCCGCGTCGAGCCGGAAATGTGTGCGATACCAGCCGATGCCGCCGGGCGCGTAACCGTTGCCGCTGCCAAATTCCGCGCTGAACGGCCCTTCGCTGCTCCAGTCATGCGGCACATTCAGCTTGCGCCAGTTGCCGTCATTGAACGCCGGCATCATCGCCGCCGCGAAGTCGCCTTTGCTGAAAAGCCAGCCGGCGTCGAAATCTTTCGTCACGCGCGCGCCCGCCGCCGGTGACGAAACCGTCGCGGACGCGCAGAAACCAGCGAGGACGACAATTGAAAAGATCGGGGGAAATTTCATGGAGGATTTGACGCGCAGCATCCGGCAAAGGTGACAGGAAGACAAGTCTCGGAAATTGCAGGAGGCGGGTTGTGAACAAATAATTTTTGCGATTCCGCGTGCGGCGGTTACGATGTCCGCCATGCCTGCGGCCTACAACGAACTGCTCGATGCGACGATCCAGCATCTGGAAAACCTGAAATCGCGCGGCGTGCGCCACGTCGCCGTCACGCCGGAAACGCTCCGCGCGCTGGCGCTGCCCGCGAAATCTCAAATCACAAATCACAAATCTCAAATTGAATCCGCCGCGACCGGAGCGCCGGTCTCCGACCCGGCGCGTTCTGCTGGAGTTCAAGCTTCAGCTTGGGCGGGAAACACGCTGAAGCGTGAACTCCAACACACCGGGCCGGAGGCCGGCGCTCCGCACGCAATCGCGCCGCAATCTTTTTCCATCATGCCGGAACTTCGTAGCAGCCGACGTGAGGAGGCTCAAACTTTTCAACCACCCGCCGCCAAGCCGCCGATGCAAAATGTTCAGAGCCTCCTCACGTCGGCTGCTACGAACAACGATTCGCCGCTGGTTCACTCCGCACTTCGCACTCCGCACTCCGCAATTGACAAGGCCGCCGCCTTCGCCGCGCTGCGCGAACGTGCGCTGGCGTGCGTGAAATGTTCGCAGCTCGCGTCATCGCGCAAGAGCGTGGTGTTTGGCGTGGGCAGCATTGACGCGCAGTTGATGTTTGTCGGCGAAGCGCCGGGCGCGGATGAAGACGAACTAGGCGAACCCTTCGTCGGCAAGGCCGGACAACTGCTCACGAAAATCATCCAGGCCACCGGGCTTTCGCGCGCCGACGTTTACATCGCGAACATTTTAAAATGCCGGCCCGACACGCCTGGCGAATCCGCCGGCAACCGCAAACCCACTCCCGCCGAAATGGCGACGTGCATTCCGTTTCTGCACGAGCAGATTGATTTGATCCAGCCGAAGGTCATCGTCGCGCTCGGCGCGACGGCGGTGGAAGGTTTGCTCGGCAAGACCGTAGGCATCACGAAGTTGCGCGGCCACTGGCAGACATATCGCGGCACGCCGCTGATGCCCACGTATCATCCGGCGTATCTGCTGCGCAACCAGGCGATGAGCGAGAAGCGGCGCGTCTGGGAAGACATGCTGGCTTCGATGGAAAAACTCGGCATGTCCATCAGCGAGAAGCAGCGGAATTATTTTTTGAAGGCTTAAACCGGCGGCGGTCACACCAAGGCGGGAAATTGGCAAAATTTAGTTGGTTGGATTGCGCCGGCCAGTTTACCTTTAAATGCTCTCCACCAAACTGCGGGCCGAGAAGAGCAATGTTGCGGACACGCAACGTTGTGGAAAAAATTAACAGGCAAAGAGCGATGAAAAACACACCATTGCGGCCAATGCTTCCCCGGTTTTTGTTTCTGCTGGGGATGGCAATGCTTCCATTGTTGGCGCTGCGGGCGGCCGATTTGGATCCGCAACTGCCATTGACTCAATATGGCATGGACACCTGGGACGGTGCCGATGGCCTGCCGCAATTCCGCATCCGCGCCGTGATCCAGACGCGGGATGGTCATCTCTGGCTGGGCACGGCCAACGGGCTGGTGCGCTTTGACGGAGTTGATTTCACCACGTTCGACGTCAGCACCGGCAGCTTGAAAGACAATGAAGTTTCCGGTTTGGTGGAGGATGCCACGGGCGGGTTATGGATCGGCACCTATGGCGGCGGGTTGTCACGATTTCAGGACGGCCGGTTCACTGCCTACAGCGTGGCCGATGGGCTGCCGGATGATTCCATCCGCCGGATGGGCAAGGATGGCCAGGGCAACCTCTGGATCGCCACTCCCAAGGGGATCGCGCGGCTGGCAAAAGGTGTGTTCCAGTCGTTCACCACCCAGAACGGCCTGTCGGGAAATTTTGTCTCCAGCATCTGCGCCGGTTCGTCGCAGGGAGTTTTCGCGGTGGCGGGCGGGCGGTTGCACCGTTTTGTGGAGGACCGGTTTGTGCTGGAGCCGGGGGTGCTGGAAGAAAGTGATGGCCGCATAGACAGCATGACGAGCGGAAAGGACGGCGCGCTCTGGATAACATTTGAAAGCGGCAATCTCAAGTGCTGGAAAGATGGAAAGCTGACGACCTACACCAGCCGCGATCACCACTGCGACCGGCTCGGCGCGATCTATGCCGATCCGCAGGGAAGCCTCTGGATTGGCACCCGCGATGGCCTGCTCCGGTTTGCCAGCGGGAAATTTGAACGCCTCAATCTTACCGAGGCCAAAGCCAGGCTGGGGATGGTCTTAAGCATGGTTGCCGATGGTGAAGGCAACCTCTGGCTGGGCTCGGAGGCCAGCGACCTGGCCCGGCTGCGGAGCATGCCGGTCAGCACTTTGACGGTGCAGGATGGCCTGCCGGATAACAGCACCCGGTGTGTCTATCGCGACCGGCACGAGAACATTTGGATCGGAACTTATCTGGGTTATGCCCGGTTCGGCCAGGGAAAACTCACCGCTTACACCCAGATGGAGAGCAATGCCATTCCCGCCGTCACCTCCATCAACGAAGATGCGGACGGACGACTTTGGCTGGCCGCCGGCGGACGGCTTTATATCTGGGAAGACGAAAAATTGGTGCCGGTGCCGGGCTGGAAAAAAGTGTTCGACATCAAGGTGATTTCCCGCGATGACCGCGGCCACATGTGGATTGGCACGGATGGCGAGGGCTTGTTTGAATTGTCGGATGGAAAAATCACGGCTTACCGGACCGAAGACGGCCTGCCCAGCAATCAGATCCGGACCATCCTTTGCGACCGGCAAGGTGGGTTATGGGTGGGCACCGTCGGCGGACTCAGCCGGTTTCAGGAAGGCAAGTTCACCAATTTTAGCACGCAGGACGGCCTGGCCAACAACCGGGTCATGGCGTTGCTCGAAGACACCGAAGGGGTTCTCTGGGTGTCCACACGCGGCGGGTTAAGCCGGTTTCAAGCCGGAAAATTCTTTAACTTCCGGGAGCCGGAAGGCTTGCCGGACAGCTACATTTACAATGTGCTGGATGACGGACAGGGTGGCTTCTGGTTGAGCAGCGGCAAAGGCATTCACCGCGTGGCCAAGGCCGACCTGAACGCGCTGGCCGGCGGGATCAAACGGCCGCTCAACGTTGTGTCCGTGGGCTATCGTGAAGGTCTGCGCTCGGCGGCGCTCGTGGCGGGCACCCAGCCCAACGCCTGTCTGGACCAGACCGGACGCCTCCTGTTTTGTTCCTTGCGCGGGCTGGTGCAGGTCAGCCCCGGCACCCAGACCGTCAATTCCCGGATTCCGCCGGTGACCATCGAGAACGTGCTGATCAACCATTCCCCCCAGCCCGTTGACCGCATGGCTGAAGTTCCTCCCGGCATCGGCGAAGTGGAAATTCATTACGCCGGCTTGAGCTACGTCGCGCCGGAAAAAGTGCATTTCAAATACCGGCTCGAAGGAATTGACGCCGGCTGGTTCGACGCCGGAACCCGCCGGTATGCCCACTATGCCAACCTGCCGCCGGGCACCTACCGCTTCCGCGTGATCGCCTGCAACAACGACGACGTCTGGAATGAGACGGGCGCGGCCTATGCCTTCCGGCTCATCCCGCATTTTTACCAGACGGCCTGGTTTCCGCCGCTCCTGCTGTTGCTGCTCGCCGGACTGGCGATGGCGGCCTACCGGCTCCGCATTCACCGGCTCCAACTCAACGAACGCAAGCTGCAACGCCGCGTGGACGAGGCGGTGGCCCAGGTGAAAGTGTTGAGCGGGCTGCTGCCCATCTGCTCCGGCTGCAAGAAAGTCCGTGACGACCAGGGCTATTGGAACCAGATCGAGAAATATATCCTGCGCTACGCCGACGTCCAGTTCAGCCACAGCCTCTGCCCGGACTGCTTGAGACGCTATTACCCGGACGAGGCCGAGGAAGTCTTGAACGAACTCAAGGCCGAGCAGGACAAGGCGAACCGGGACAAAAAGCAATCCCGGCCGGATCAACCGCCCGCCGGACCGGCCTGAACACCCGCTTTCGATCACTCTCCAGCATGAGGCCGATGGCACCGTGCGCTCAACTGGGAAACAACTTATTTGAAAGTTTTATTCTGAAAATTCTGTCCATCTCGTCCGCTTTTCCGCTATAACCACCGGCTCATGCATCAACTCATCCAGAACTTGTGCGATTGGTATCATCACGCGCTGCAGACGGGCGGCTATCCCGCCATTGCGCTGCTGATGACGATGGAAAGCTCGGTCTTTCCGTTGCCGAGCGAGATCGTGATCCCGCCGGCGGCGCATCTGGCGGCCACGCATCAAATCGGTCTGTCGCTCTGGGGCATCGTGCTGGCGGGCACCATCGGTTCGTGGCTCGGCGCGACGGTGATGTATTGGGCGTCGCGGCTGGCCGGCCGTCCGTTGCTGCTGCGGTTCGGCAAATACGTTTTCATTTCCGCCGAAAAAATCGAGGGCGCGGAACGCTGGGCGGCGCATTACGGGGCGATGGGCATTTTCATCTCACGGCTGCTGCCGGTGGTGCGGCATCTCATCGGCATTCCGGCGGGCATCGTGCGTATGAACTACTGGATTTTCTCGCTCTATACTTTGCTCGGTTCGGCGATTTGGTGCGGAGTGCTCTGCTGGCTGGGCGTGAAGATGGGGCAGGACGAGCAATTGATGAAGGGCGAGTATCATCGCCTCAGCCTCTGGCTCGCGGGCGCGATGGTGGTGCTGGGCGGACTGTATTATTTCTTCGTCCACCGGCACATGGCGGCGGGAAAAGCGGACGCCGGAAAGCGGCAGGCGAAATAAAAGTTAGGCCACATCGCCGCATCGAGGCTTGAAAGTGGTGTCTGGCTGGGAACATCGTGGGGGGCGGTTGCTCCGGACGGTTTTTTTCAAGGTGAAAGACGTTGGACAGTTCGAGAGAGTGCTGGCCAAGTTATCAGCGGAATGGTCGTCAGCGGAATGGGAAAGCACGGTTTGAGTCTTCGATTCTCTTGACGCTCATTCCTCTGACACACTGAGCTTGGGCCGTTGGATGCAAATTTCACGAATTTTCGCCAATTGAACGCGCGGAAGTTAACACAATTCGCCTCTGATATTCCTCGCCACACTCACTTCACCAATTCCAGGCTCCACGGATATTTGTAGTCCTCGCCGTTGTTGGCCTTGATGCCGGCGATGATGGCGAAAACCAGCCCCGCGAGGCCGATGAGCATGACCAGCGGGAACAGCAAATAGCCCACGCAGAAAAATGACAGCACGACCGCAACTGCTATTCCGGCGAGCGCGGCGATGGCCACGGTGATTTGAAAATTCAAGGCCGCCTTGCCGTGAATTTCCACCGATGGAAATTCATTTTTCTTGATCTGCCAGACAATCAGCGGGCCAAGAATATTGCCGAACGGGATTACAAAACCCACGAGCGCACTCAAATGGCAGATCATATTCCACATGCGCGCCTGGCTTTCGGGGCTGGACGGCGGCGGTGGCGAGCCGGTCGGCGTGGCGGGCGGTGGTGGATTGACGGGTGGCGGAGTCTGCGTTTGATTGTCGGACATGGTCTTCCTTTCTTTTGTTTCCCCGTGAATACGCTGGTTTGATTTCCAAGGCAAGCGTTTTTCTTCCGTCAAAATTCCTTTGCGCCCGGGCATCTTTGCGTGAAACTTTTGCGCATGGCCGCGTCGGAAAACATTCGCAAAAAACTGGGCACCGTCCCGCACAAGCCCGGCGTATATCTGCACAAGGACCGCTTCGGCACGGTCATCTATGTCGGCAAGGCGCTCGATTTGCGGAAGCGCGTGAGCCAGTATTTTCAATCCGGCCGGCGGATGGGCTGGGACTTGAAATTCAACGCGCTGGTCGAGGCCATCTCTGATTTCGATGTCCACGTCGTGCGCAGCGAACCGGAGGCGCTGCTGCTCGAAAGCAAGCTCATCAAGGATTTCAAGCCGCGTTTCAACATCAGCCTGCGCGACGACAAGCGCTACCTGATGCTCAAGGTGAACCTGAACGACCCGATTCCGAATTTCATCTTCACGCGGCTGAAGAAAGACGACGGCGCGCGCTACTTCGGTCCGTTCGTGAATTCCCTGGCGCTGCGCAACACCGTCGCGCTCGCGCGGAAACAATTCAACCTGCGCGGCTGTCGCGTGTTCACGCCGGGCGAGGCGGATTACAAGCATTGTCTCTACGCGCACCTGAAACATTGCACCGCCCCGTGCGTCGGCAATGTCACCCGCGAGCAGTATCTCGAACAGGTCAACGCCGCGTGCAATTTTCTCGAAGGCCAGTGCCGCGAAATGCAGGGCCAGCTCGAGACGGAAATGAAAAAGGCCGCCGCCGCGCACGAGTTTGAAAAAGCCGCCGACCTGCGCGACCTCATCCGCGACCTGCAGGACACCTGGAAGAAAACGGAAAAGTTCGCGCGTGTGCCTTACAATTTGCCGCTCGCCATCAATCCGGCAAGCGATCTGGTGGAACTCGCAAGAATCCTCGGCCTGCCCGCGCCGCCGCAGCGCATCGAGGGTTTTGATATTTCCAACATCAGCGGCACGTTCGCCGTGGCATCGCTGGTCAGTTTCAAAAATGGCCGGCCCGACCGCGCGAATTACCGGCGCTTCAAAATCAAGACCGTCACCGGTCAGGATGATTTTGCGAGCATGGCGGAAGTGGTGCGCCGGCGGTATTCGCGGTTGAAACAAAGCGTAGGACAGGCGTCGCTCCTGTCTCAAACTTCTCCCCAAGAAAAAACAGAACACAGAGATGGAGACAGGCGCGACGCCTGTCCTGTGACGTTTCCAGACTTGATCATGGTTGACGGCGGCAAAGGCCAGTTGGGCATGGCGTGCGCCGAGTTGAAAAAACTTGGTCTCGAAAGCATCCCGGTCATCGGACTGGCGAAGGAGTTTGAGGAAATTTATCTGCCGGAGAAAAGCGAGCCGCTCCGGCTCGGCCTGGATCATCCGGCGGTGAAATTGTTGCAGCGCTTGCGCGACGAATGTCATCGCGTGGCCAACAGCTACAACGCGCAGTTGCGGCTCAAAAAAATTTCCGAGAGCGTGCTGGACGAATTCCCCGGCATCGGCGAGCGGCGCAAGGCGGCGCTGCTGAAAAAATTCGGTTCCGTGCAGCGCTTGCGAATGGCGACGCTGGAACAAATCAGCGCCGTGCCGGGTTTCGGCGGCAAGGCGGCGCAGGAACTAAAAGCGTTTCTGGAAGCGCGGAGTCGTGGAGTCGCGACGGAAAACCTAAACCAATCAGAATAACGTGGGCGCACTTGCTTTCACGGATGCAAGGGTAGGGCGCGTCGCTCCGCGCGCGCCGGCTTGGCCTGGCAACGAGCGGCGCGCGCGGAGCGACGCGCCCTACCAGTTTCGCCGGAGCCGAAGTTGTCTTGGATTCGCGTTAGTCGAGGAACGTCAGCTTCACACCGCCCTCTTTGGGATTGGAAAAACTATCGAGCAGCGTGGGAGCGTTTGCAGGCGCGGCGGGTTTGATTTCGGCTTTTTCCGGTTCGAGAGCGGAACGCAACGCGCCTTCGACAAGCTGGGCGCAATGGATTTTCATCGGCGGCAACGGCCCGAGTTCGCCGGCAAGTTCTTCGGTCTTGAGCGCTAGCGCTTCCTCGGCGGTTTTGCCGCGAATTAATTCCGTCGCGAGGCTGGCGATGGCGATGGCCGTCTCGCAGCCGAATGACTGAAACGTCGCGCGGTCAATGACGCGCTTGCCGTCCTGCTGCTTGAACTTCACCCACAGCCGCAGCATCTCGCCGCAATCGGCGTTGCCGACCGTGCCGATGGAATCCGCGCCCGCCATCTCGCCCATGTTTTGCGGATTGGCGAGCGCGGCTTGAATGCGTTTTTGTAAATCGTCAGTCATAGCATTGAGAAATCAATCCACCGCGAGCAGTGTTTTAAGTTCGCCGATGGAACTGGAAAATTTTAGCTTGCCGCGTTTGAATTCTTGGAGACTGCGGCGACAGTTTGCCAAAATTTCTCGATGTCGCTTCTGAATCGCTTTGGTCATGGCTTTCAATACCGCGGCACATTGCGGTCAATTTCGTCCGACCACGCGGTGATGCCGCCTTTGACGCTCTTGACGTATTTGAAACCTTGCTGGCGCAGGAACGCCAGCGCCTTCATTGAGCGCACGCCGGCCTTGCAGTGCAGATAGTATTGCGTGTTTGAGTCCAGCTCGGTGAAGCGGCCTTGCAATTCGCTCAACGGCAGCAGTGGCACGCCCGCGACCTTGGCGATCTCGTATTCGTCCGGCTCACGCACATCCACGACCTTGATGCCTAGGCCGGGATTGTCGAGCGCCTTCTTCATGTCCTGCACGGTGACTTCGTCGGGATTGCCGGTGTTTTCCGGCTCCGGCACGATGCCGCAGAACGTTTCGTAATCAATCAATTCCTTGATCGTCGGATGTTCGCCGCAAATCGGGCACTGCGGATCGCGGCGCAATTTCAATTCGCGGAACTTCATGTCGAGCGCGTTGAAGAGCACAAGCCGGCCGACGAGCGAATTGCCTTTGCCGAGCGCGAGCTTCAAAATTTCCGCCGCCTGAATGCAGCCGATGATGCCGGGCAGCACGCCCAGCACGCCGCCTTCCGCGCAGCTTGGCACCATGCCGGGCGGCGGCGGTTCGGGATACAAACAGCGATAACACGGTCCGCCGAGGTGCGGCGCGAACACGCTCGCCTGTCCCTCGAAACGAAAAATTGAGCCGTAAACATTTGGCTTCTTGAGCAGCACGCAGGCGTCGTTCGTCAGGTAGCGCGTCGGGAAATTGTCCGTGCCGTCCACGACGATGTCGTAGGGGCGGATGAGGTCGAGCGCGTTTTCGGACGTGATGCGCGTGTTGTGGATGACGACTTCGCAATGCGGATTGATGCCGTGAATGGTTTCCTTGGCCGACTGCGCCTTGGGACGGCCCACGTCGGCGTCGGTGTGGAGAATCTGCCGTTGCAGATTGGAATAGTCCACGGTGTCAAAATCCACGATGCCGAGCTTGCCGATGCCGGCGGCGGCGAGATACATCGCGATGGGCGAGCCGAGGCCGCCCGCGCCGATGCACAGGACGCTGGTGCCCTTGATGCGTTTCTGTCCGGCCAGGCCGACTTCGGGCAGAATCAGGTGCCGCGAGTAACGACGGATTTCTTCGTTGTTTAATTCCATAAATCGAGTTGAACACAATATGGCAGATGTGGAATAAATCAAGTCGCGCGATTTCGTTAATTTGGAGTGCGGCGACACGTCGCCGCTTTCCCGCACCGCGACATGTCGCGGTGTTTCAAAGCGCGGACATGTCCGCGCACTCCATATTCGGACAGCAGCGTTTTCATCGCACATTTCGGTTTGGGCTTTACACCAGCCGGAAAAAATAAAAGATTTATGGCATGAAGAAGCTGGTTCCAATCCTGTTGATCTTAATTGCCGCCGCCGGCATTTTATACGCTTTGAACGCCCGGGCCGCGATCCAGACGCAAGCCACGCCCAAAACCGCGCCGCCGCCCGGCGTGGGCATCGCGCAGACGTTGTCCACCATCACTGGCGTCGCCATCTCGCCGCTGCTCGGCGTCAGCGCCGTCGGTTGTTACCAATACTGCAAGGCCGAAACCGATGAACAACGGGCAAAACTGCCGTGGTTCGCCAGCCCGGTCTTCTGGGTGCCGGCATTTTTGGTGCTCGCCCTCTGTTTCCTCAAGGACACCGCCGGCGTGGCGCTGCCCACCGCCGCCAAAAAACCACTGGACGCCATTGAATCCATCGAACACAAGATTTCCGGCCTCGTCGCCACGGGCGCGTTCGTGCCGATCATGGTCAACATCATCCACGAGGCGAATTCCACCGGCGGACAGCCGACGCTTTCGTTGAGTTCGCTCGGATTGGCGGCCGCGAGTTTTCCCAACTGGCTTTATGACTTACTGGTGACGCCGGTGGCCATGGCCGTGTTTTTCATCGTTTTCATCGCCTCCAACGCCATCAACATCCTCATTCTGTTGAGTCCATTCACGACCGTGGACACCGCGCTCAAGACGTTCCGCACGACCGTTCTGGCCAGTGTCGTCGGCAGTGCGGCCCTCGGTTCGTGGACCGGTCATCCTTGGATCGGAGCCGTCTGGGCGCTGGTCATCATCTTGATTTCGTATCTCATCGCCGGCTGGTCGTTCCGGCTCTCACACTTCGGCCTCGTGTTCCTCTGGGAATTTTTCACGCGCAGCAAAAAACGTTTCCATCCCGATGCGAAGGAAAACAACATGTTCCTCGGCCGCAAAAC
>ODAK010007797.1_pt1 | contig 10761 bp, 10 predicted proteins | sample 1539591 | NCBI WGS metagenome assembly ODAK01 (sample SAMEA3539303, study PRJEB22396) | soil metagenome | biome: tundra; feature: field; material: soil | place: USA | collected 2010-05 | depth 0.15 m | reverse complement strand
GAGGCCCATGGCGAGCCCCGCCTCGGTCTGGCCCCGGGGGATCGACTGGATGCCTGAGCGCACCTGCTCCGCCACGCGCGACGCGGTGTAGAACCCAAGGCACAGCACCGCGTTCCAGAACTCGGGCATCGGCATCTGGGTCTTCAGCCAGTCGCCCATGCCCTTGGGCACCATTTCGGGCAGCACGAAGTACCAGATGAACATCTGCACCAGCAGCGGGACGTTGCGGAAGACCTCCACGTAGACGGTGGCGGGGGCGCGCAGCATGGCGAGCGGGGTGGTGCGCAGCACCCCCAGCACCGAGCCCACCGTGAAAGCGATGATCCAGGCGAGAATGGACACCCACAGTGTCCACTTGATGCCGGAGAGAATCCAATCGAGATAGGTGCCGCCGCCCGAGAATGCGGGCTGCAGAAAGACGCTGAAGTCCATGATTGCTTAGTTGTACTGTGTCACCTTAGAGGGAACGTAGACGCCATCATTTCTTGCCTGTCAGAGGGGAAACGCCATATTTGTAACACAGCACAATTAGTCAGTATCCCGGCAATGGTTGACCGACCATTTCCGCTCGACGTTCCCCTGTCCCTCCTCGGGAGAGAGGCTAGGGGTGAGGGAGCGGGCGCTGTCAATCATTTGCGTAAAGCCCGGTTGTGTAACGCAGGCCGACGCGCAAAAAAATCGGGGTACTCGAGCCCCCGATTGTCAGTGGTACGGACGAAAAAGCCCTAGCACTTCATCTTGCCGCAGGCCTCGACGCCCTTGTCGTTCGGGTTCTTCACCAGTTCCTTGAGCGCGTCCGACATCGGGAAGCCCAGATTGATGCCCTTGGGCGGGATCGGCGACTGGAACCACTTGGAGTAGATCTTGTTGATCTCACCGCTCTTGTAGAGATTAGTCACGGTGCCATCCACGAGTTTCTTGAAGGCTGGGTCGTCCGTGCGCATCATGATCCCGTACGGGTCATCCGACAAAAACTCCCCGACGATCTCGTAATCGGCCGGGTTCCTGGCGCTGGCGCGCAGGCTGTAGAGCAGGATGTCGTCCATCGGGAACGCCGCCGCGCGGCCGGTTTCCACCGCGAGGAACGATTCCGCGTGGTCCTTGGACGGGATGAAATTGATGCCGAGCTTCTTCTCGTCATTATAGGTCTTCATCGCGCGCTCGTTGGTGGTGCCCGCCGTGTAGACCACGGTCTTGGCTTTCAGGTCGTCGTAGCCCTTGATGCCGGACGATTTCTTGACGATTATTTTGGTGCCGGTCATGAAGTAGGTGGGCGCGAAGGCGACCTGCTTCCGGCGCTCGACGCTGTTGGTGGTGGAGCCGCACTCCAGATCGATGTTGCCGCCGGTGAGAATCGGAATGCGCGTCTGGGGGGTCACCGGCACGAACTCGATTTTGAGGTTGGGCATCTTGAGTTCGGCCTTGATCGCGTCGACTATCTTCAGGCAGATGTCGACGCCATAGCCGATCGGCTGTTGTTTGTCATCGAGGTACGAGAATGGGATCGAGGTCTCGCGGTTGCCGATCTTCACGACGCCGGTGTCCTTGATCTTCTTGAGCGTGCCCGTAAGCTCCTGTGCCGCAACGGGGGTGGCGCAAATGGCGCAGGCAGCAACGGTCAGCAGCAACTTCGAAATGCGGTTCATGTGTCTCTCCCGATTATTTGACTTCGACCCACGCTATTGCCAATAAAATAAGTGCCAATCCCTGGATCGAGGGAATCAATCTAGCCCTACCGTTTTGGCTTGTCCAGTATCGAAAAAAGCGCAGCGGGCCGGCCTGGCCGGCAAGCTGCTTTTTCTTCATTCACCGCGTATGCCGGTATCCCGGATCACTTTGCCCCACTTCGCGAGATCGGTCTTGATGATCGTAGCGTATTCCTCGGGTGTGGTGACCGCTGCCTCAACGCCCTGGACGGTGAACTGTCTGCCGACCTCCGGCGTGCGCACGATGCGAGCGATCTCGTTGTTGAGCCTGGCGATGATGTCGCGCGGCGTTCCGGCCGGCGCCAGCACGCCGTACCACGGGTTCACATCGTAACCCGGCAGTCCCGCCTCGTGCACGATGGGCACGCCAGGCAACTCCGGCGAGCGCTGCATGCCGGTGACCGCGAGCCCCCTGAGTTTGCCGTCCTTGATGAACGGAAGCGAAGATGGAATGCCCAGAAACGAAAGCTCCACCTGGCCGGCGAGCAGGTCGACAGTTGCTTGCGCACCACCCTTGTAAGGGACGTGCACGATATTGATTCCGGCCATACTCGCAAACAGCGCGCCCGACAGATGCGGATTGCTGCCGACGCCGCCGGACGCATAGTTGAGCTGGCCGGGCCGCGCCTTGGCCAGCGCGATGAGATCCTGCACCGACTTCACCGGCAGCGCGGGATGGACCGTGACCACGTTGGGCGCGCGCGCCATCAGGATTTCAGCGCGATGATGCGCGCGATGATGTCGTTGACGCCTGCCGCGGGAAACGGCGACACGAAACCGACCGGCTTAAGCGGATAACCCTGCGCGAAAGCCGCGGGGAGTGTTGCGGCAGCGACTGCTGCCGCGATGCAGCGCATACTTAAATGCGATAACCACATCCCTGCCATCACTTACCCCCTCGCTTTGGTCGGTGCGGTGAAATGCTAACATTTAGCGCGGTCGGGGTCGCCATTCGAAAGGGCATACCAGATGAAAATCGGATTCATAGGGCTTGGGCAAATGGGGCAGGCCATGGCGGGGAGATTGCTCGAGGCGGGTCACGAGCTTACCGTCTACAACAGGAGTCGCGCCGCAGCGGAGCCGTTTCGGACCAGGGGAGCGCAAGTCGCGGCGGAGCCGGGCCAGACGCTGGATGCGGAAATCGTGGTTACGATGCTGGCCGACGACGCGGCAGTCGAGGCGGTCTGGATTACGCCGGACCTCGTCGGCAAGATGCCGTCGTCCGGCATCCATCTCAACATGGCGTCGATCAGTCTGAAAATGGGAAAGCGTCTGACTGCCCTGCATGAAGTTGCGGGCAGTCAATACGTCTCGGCGCCGGTCTTCGGACGTCCCCCTGCGGCGGCCCAGGGTCTGCTCGATGTGGTTGCCGCCGGCTCCGAGGCTGCGATTGCGCGCTGCCGGCCGCTCTTCAGCGCGCTCGGCAGGAATACGTTCATCGTCGGCGCCGAGCCGTATCAGGCCAACATCGTGAAGATCGCGCGCAATTTCCTGTTGGCCACGGTGATCGCGAGCCTCGGCGAGGCGTTTGCGCTCGTACGCAAGTCGGGGGTCGACCCGGCCACGTTCCTCAGCACCATCACCAGCACTTCGTTCAGCGCCCCCGTGTATAAGAGCTACGGACGGATGATGGTGGACAAGGCGTTCGCGCCCACGACGTTTCCGCTGAGACTCGGCCTGAAGGATGTCGAGCTTGCGCTTGAGGCGGGAGCCGACACCCAGGTGCCGATGCCGTTTGCGAGCCTGATCAGAGAGCAGCATTTGGGTGCTCTTGCGAGCGGGTTCGGGGAACAGGAATGGGCGGCGCTCGGCGAGTACATCGCGCAAAGCGCGGGGCTCTAGAGTTTCTGGCATGATGAAACGCGCAGCGTATTTGCACGAGGACACGGAGTTGCTTTAGCACTGCAGCGCGCGAAGTCGGGCCAGCGCGCTGAAAACAAAACGGGCCGCGGCATTGCTGCCGCAGCCCGTTGCTGAAGTGACGCTAAAAAATCAGTCGGCGTAAATGCCGACTTTCTTGATAATCGGCCCCCACTTATTGATTTCCGCCTGCAGGTGGGTGCGTAGTGCTTCGGGAGTGGCTTTTGCCACCGGCACCGGCTCGGCGCCGAGTTCGGCCAGCCGCGCCTTGAAGGTCGGGTCCTGGACCGCGGCCTGCAGTGCCGTCACCAGTTTGTCGAGCACCGGTTTGGGCGTGCCTTTCGACGCGTATAGGTCGTGCCATACGACAACCTCGAAGTCCTTGAGACCCTGCTCGGCGAGCGTCGGAATGTCTTTGAGAGATGCGATGCGCTGCCTCGAAGTCACGCCGTAGACTTTAACCGTGCCGGCCTTGATCTGCTGCGTGGTGTTGGTGGTCTGGTCGCACATCAGTTCGACCTGGCCGCCTATCAAATCGGTCATTGCAGGCGCGGTGCCCTTGTACGATACTGCCGTAAGATCGGTTTGGATCTGGCTCATGAATAGCAACCCGCACAGATGCGAGGCCGCACCCAGCCCGGCGTTAGCGTAGGTGACTTTGTCCCTGTTGGCCTTGAGATAGGGCAGCAGCTCCTTGAGATTGTTCGGCGGCAGCGCTTTCTTGCCGAGCAGCGTCATCGGCACGTCGGCGACCTGGCCGATGTATTCGAAGTCGTTCAGCGTGTCATATGGTAGTTTGCGATACAGCGCGGGCGAGGTTGACATGCCGATGTGCATCAGCAGGAGGGTATAACCGTCGTTACGCGCTTTCGCTACTTTGTTGATGCCGATGGTGCCGCCCGCACCGCCCGAATTGTCGACGATGATTTGCTGCTTGAGCGTTTTGGTCAACACCACGCCGAGGTTGCGCCCAAGCGTGTCGGTCGGACCGCCGGCCGCGAACGGCACCACCATGGCGATGGGTTTTGTCGGGTAATCCTGGGCCAACGCCCAAGTGCCAGCGAGCAGCGCCAGTGTGGGCAGAAAACGCAGTGATTTTGAAAACATAAAAACCCTCCTCCTCAGCATGCAGGTAGTGCGGGGAAGTCAGCAGACTATTGCGGCAGCCTGGGTGCGCTGGTTTTCCTCGCTTGGCAATTGCAGCCGAGGCGATCCTACCCCCGCAACACCATCGCGATCTTGATCTATTTCAAGCAATCGTCCGGAGCCGCGCTGTGGCGGCCCCCGGTCATGCGCGGCAAGCGGCGTCGTTACGGCTGCGCGAGAAACTGTTCGATGACGGCAGCGAGCTTCTGCGGCTGGTCATGATGCATCATGTGGCCGCAGTCCTCGATGATGATTTCGCGGAAATCCCTGAATGCCGATTTGCGCTCGGCAAGCTGCGCCGCGCTGTCGGCGCGCCAGCCGGGTGCTTTGGATTCGGCCCCGGCAATCCACAGCACCGGCGCGGTGATGCACCGCCAGCACGCGAGCGTTTCCTCGACGCGACTCAGCACGGGGTTTACGATCTTGTGTCTTGGGTCGCTGCGCAGCACCACTTGACCCGGCGCCACCTGCTTCGCCCAGTGCTGCGCGAGAAAGCGCGCTTTGTCGTCGGGCAGGCGCGGATTGTTCTGCTTGAGTCGCGCGGCGACCGCGTCGAATGACGCGTAGGATCTGAAAGCGGGGGGATCGCGCAGTTCTTTGAGCCACTGCTCGTAGCGCGCAGGTGCTTTATCCGCCGTGGTGCGCCACGAGCCGAAGCCTTCCATCGAGATCAGTTTCGCGGCACGTTGCGGGCGGACGCCGGCATAGTTGCAGGCGATGTTACCGCCCATACTGTGCCCGACCAGATTGACCGGCGCATCCGGCTGATAAATCTCCAGCAACGCGTCGAAATCGGCATAGTAATCGGGGAACCAGTAGCCGTCGCGCGCCCATTCGGTCAGGCCGAAACCGCGCCAGTCTGGCGCGATCACGTACCAGTCGCGCTTAAAGCAATCGACGAGGAACTGGAACGACGCCGACACATCCATCCAGCCGTGCAGCAGGAACATCCTGGCCGCGCGCGGCTCGCCCCAGGTGCGCACGTGGTAGCGCAGATTGCGGATGGTGTGAATGTGGGACTGGCTGGGTTTCACTGGTTGACGGCAAGCATGCGCTTTCTCGTTATGCCCGGGCGGGAAATTTCTACTCCGGCTGGATACCGGCAGCCTTGATTACCTTCGCGAGTCGCTCGTAATCGTTGCGCGTAGTCACGGCGAGTTCTTGGGGCGAACTGAAGTAAGGTTCCGCGCCCACGTTGGCGAAACGCTCGCGTAACTCGTTCGAGGCGAGCGCCTTAAGCAAAGTCTGATTCAACTTCTGGACGATGGCGGGCGGTACATCCGCCGGTCCGTGCAGCGCGATCCAGAAATGCAAGGCCACCTCTGGAAAGCCGGCCTCACGAAAAGTGGTTACGTTCGGCAATAGCGGCGAGCGCTTTTCCGACACCACGGCGATCGGCCTGCCCCTGCCCGAGTTTATGTAATTGATCGCCGAGGGCAGGGTGTCGAATATCATCGACACGCTGCCGGCGAACATGTCCGGATAGGCGAGCGCGGCGCTCTTGTAGGGAATATGGAGCAGGTCCGCGCCGGTGGAGGCCCGCAGCAACTCGCCGGACAGGTGTCCGGCGCTGCCCACGCCCGACGAGCCGAAATTCAGCTTGCCCGGATTGGCCTTGGCGTAGGCGACGAGTTCCTGCAGTGACCGGAATGACGATGTTGCGCTCACCAGCAAAATGTTCGGCGTTACCGCCACGCCGCCGATCGGGCTGAAGTCCTTGACCGGGTCGTAGGGTATCTTTTTGAGCAGATTCGGCGCAATACACTGGGTAGCCACGCTGGAGAGCACGATTGAATAGCCATCCGGGGTCCCCTTGGCGACGATGTTGGTTCCAAGCATGCCGCCGGCGCCGCCGCGATTGTCCACGATCACGTTCTGGCCAAGCAGTTCGGACATCTTCTGCGCGAGCGAGCGGCCGATGATGTCCGACACCCCTCCCGCGGCGAAGGGAACCACCAGCCGGATCGGCTTATCGGGATAGTTCGATGCCGCACCAGCGAACGGAACGCCGCCCAGCAATAATACGGTCAACACTGTAACCATACGATGACTCATCATAAGGGCCCCTTGAGTGCGGTGACGGTTCTGGCGCGACTCGCGATCATAGCAAGAGCAACCGCCTGGAATGAAGGCGCGTCACGCTTGAAAGGTCTTGAGTCGCGGGATGATCTCGTTGGCGATGATTTCGATCTGGCTCATCTCGTACTGGTAGGGCACGAAGATAAGCTTCTGCACGCCGGCTGCGAGGTGCTCCTTGAGCTGTGCCACGCATTCGTCGACCGTGCCGATGATGGCGCTGTCCTTGGTCGAGTCGCTCCATGCCGCATAATCCCATTCCGTGCCGAGCCATTCCATCATTTGGCTTTCAACCGCGGCGCGGGATTTTCCAATCATGATAGGCAACTGCGAGCCGTTCATGAGCGTGTCGGGATCCTTGCCGGCTTCCTGCGCGTAGTCACGGACTTTCGCCCATGACTTGGCAAAGCTCTCGGGCCGGTAGAAATAGGTGAGCCAACCGTCGCCGGCGACCGCGGCGCGCTTGAGAACGCGGTCGACATAGCCGCCGATCAGGAGCGGCGGGCGCGGCTTCTGTACCGGCTTCGGATACATCACTCCGGCCGGAATCTTGTGATGGGGCCACTCGCCCTTGACCATATCCTCGGTCCAGAAGCGCTTAAGGATATCGAGGTTCTCGTCCATGATCTTGCCGCGCTGCTCGAAGGGCACGCCCACGGCATCGAACTCGCGCTTGTACCAGCCCGCGGCCATCGCCATGAGGAGACGGCCATTCGAGAGCTGATCGATGCTCGCCAACTGCTTGGCCAGTACCACGGGGTTGCGCAGAGGCAGCACCAGAATTCCGGTCGAGAGCTTGATCCTGCTGGTGCGCGCGGCGATGGCGGTGAGCAGCGTGAGCGAGTCGATGATCGGAAAGTTCGGCTCCACGCCGAGCAGGATGTGGTCCCAGACCCACAGCGAGTCGAAGCCCATCTGCTCCATCCTGACGCCGTAATCGACGAGCGCCCTCGCATCCGGCATTTCCGGATAGGCCGTGAAGTTGCGGGCGGCGATACCGTACGTATTGTGCAAGCCGGCCATAGCTGTCTCCCTGAATGATTCTCGAAATTCTATGGTGTTCGGGAAGTCGCGAGTCTTACGCCGTGTAAAGACGCGCGGGATCGAGCTTGCGCAAAACGTCGAGCTCGCGTTCGGTCGGGCGCTCCGTCACCCCGTGGTCGGGCTCGAAGGCGAGCTCGAACCCGGTCTTGTCCTGCACTTGCTCGATGGTGACGCCGGGATGAAGCGCGATGATGTTCATGCGCTTCGTTTCATCGTCGAAGCCGAAGATCCCGAAATCCGTCACCACCCGATACATGCCGCCGGTGGGAAGGCCGCCGTCCCGGCGCGTCGTACCGCCGCGCAGGAACCCCGGGCTGGTGACGAAGTCGACGGTTCCGACGAAGCGGCGCTTCTCGTGCTTCATCGCGACGATCATCTGGGTGAGGCTCGAGATGTCGTTGCCGCCGCCGCTGCCGGGAAGCCGCGTCTTCGGATTGGCCGGGTCGCCGATATACGAGGTGTTCAGATTGCCGTACTGATCGATCTGCGCGCCGCCCATGAAACCGATATCGACATACCCGCGCTGCAGGAGCAGCAATACGTCGGTGCTGCCGAGCACCATGTTGGCGCGTTTGGTGCAGCGTTGTTCGTTGGTGGAAGGAGGGAGCTTGCCCGGCTCGATGATGGGTCCGATGACGCCGCCTTCAAACAGGATCGTGAGACCCGGGCAGTGCAAACCTTGCGCGAGCGTCGCCGCCAGGAGCGGGATGCCGACGCCGGCGAATACGATCTGCCCGTCCTTTAGAAGTCTGGAACTCATCACCGCGAGCAGCTCGCTGGCTGTGTAATCCCCAGGACTATGCATTCGCGATGCTCCGGCCGTGCCGCGCGGCTTCGAGCAAGTGGTCGAGGCCAAGCAGGTTGAGATAGTCGATCCAGGACTGCGGGCTGTAGACGTAGCGATCGAGGTATTCGTCCATGCCCTTGATGGGGCTGTTGTTGACAAGCGAAGTGTAGTAATCCATGTGCCGAAACAGCGGCTCGTAGATTCCACCGCATTCATGCGGAGCGCAGCCGAAGGGCACTTCCACGACGGCCTCGACCGCGAAGAAAGGAATCTTCGTCTGGTCCGGAGCGCGCCGGATCTGGTCGTTGGAGACGATCCGCTCGGTCGTAAGGATGACTCTGTTCGCGGCCATTGCGAGATCGACGTCCAGGAACTGCAGCCCATCTATCTGTGCGTTCCCGTAGGAGTCGCAGCGCTGAACGTGGATGAGCGCGACATCCGGGTTGAGCGCCGGCACGAGCAGGAGCTTGTCCCCAGTAAATGGGCAATCGATCTCGCGCGCCTCCGGGCGTTGTCGCACGACGTCTGAACCGAGCATCGAGCGCATCGGCAGGAAGGGAACACCCATCGCGCCGGCCCGGAATCGCAGGCCCATCGCCATGTGGCTCCACTCGTCAAAGCGCGCCTTGCGGCTCTCGACGTAATGGCGCATCACTTTTGAGATACCCCAGACGATGCCCTGGCTGAACCAGCTTGTCACCATGTGATCGCAGGCGCCGGACCCGAAGAGCCAATCGCCCTCGCTCGAGGTGATACCGCGGGCGCACGAAAGCCGCTTCTTGCGGGCACGGATCAGCGCCCAGATCATTGCCATCGGCGTGCGCGACAACGTGCTGCCGCCGATGCCGACCGATTCGCCGTCCTTGACGAGTGCAGCAGCTTCCTCGAGGGAAACGACCTTTTCGTGGAGACTTCGATCGCGCTCGGTGAGTTTGCGACGAAGTTCGAGATAAGGCTGGCTCACCGTCTGCCTCCCAGTGTGATTATGCGGGCCTGGCTTTCGCGCGAGCTAGCCTGCATGCATCGCCCCGGTGTCCTCGTTGAAATCCGCGATGAGTTTGTCCCAGGCGGGAATCGTGGCCTGGAGTTCCTTCCACAATGCGCCCTGCCTGCGGCGGTCGAAATCAGCGGCCGGCACGCCCTGCTGCTCGACCCAGGTGTAGTAGCCAAGGTTGAAAATCCGCCGCCGGTCCACATGCGTCAGCTCGATCAGGTGATCATCGGCGACGGCCTGAAGGTGATGCCCGAAAATCTCGCCGGCGTGCACCTCGTCGAAACCACCGGGATAATGTCGCCCAAGATAAGATTTGCGCTCGCTGTCATAGAGCGTGGCGCTGTCCGTTGCAACCGTGATAATCGCGTCGGAGGCTCCCAGCTCGAGCCGTTTGGCGATCTTGATTGCGGCGATGATGTTGGCGATGCCGGAGAGGCCAATATTGACGAACTCCTTCACCATAGCGGAATCAAGCTTGCGCCTCTTGGTAAGGTAGGCGCGGCCGATGCTATCGTTGAACAGCAGGTTGAGCGCGTCCGTGCTGCGATCCGATACGCCGGCGACGAGGTCGGTGTTCATCACGTTCTGGATGAGCGGAATGTGCTTGTCGCCGATGCCCTGGATGTTGTGCTCGCCATAGCCGTTGTACAGCATGGTCGGGCATTCGACTGCTTCGACGGCCACGATCTTCGTGCCGTGAATGGACTTGAGGTAATCGCCTGCGGCGATGGTGCCCGCCGAGCCGGTGGCCGCGACGAAAGCCGTGAGGCGAAGCCCCGGCTCACTGCTGCGCAGATCAGCGAATACGCGGTCCAGCGCCCGGCCCGTGCAATAGTAGTGAACGAGGTAATTGCCGAACTCCGAGAACTGGTTGACGATCACGTTTCCCGGGTCGCGGGAGAGTTCTGCGCACCTGTCATAGATTTCCTTGACGTTGCTCTCCGTGCCGGGCGTCCGGATGATGTCCGCAGGATCGCTCACCCATTGCTCGAGCCAGTCGAAGCGCTCCTGGCTCATTCCGGCAGGCAGCACGGCGACGCCGCGGCAGCCGAGCGTGCGCGAGATCGCCACACCGCCGCGGCAATAGTTGCCTGTCGACGGCCATATCGCCTTATCGCGGGCCGGGTCGAAGCGGCCGGTTACGAGAC
>ODAK010007796.1_pt1 | contig 10762 bp, 16 predicted proteins | sample 1539591 | NCBI WGS metagenome assembly ODAK01 (sample SAMEA3539303, study PRJEB22396) | soil metagenome | biome: tundra; feature: field; material: soil | place: USA | collected 2010-05 | depth 0.15 m | reverse complement strand
TCCACGCCTGCTTCGCCAACGCCGACTACCAAGCCCGCCACCAGCACGACCAGCAGAACCAGGAACGCGCACTCACCTGAGGCAGGTTCAGCAGCGCAACTAGCAGCCCGTAGATCATTCGTCTCCTTCTGGCCGTCCGCATCGCCGGGCGCGGCGTGAGAGGAGGGCATGGTAGAGACTTATGTGTCGAGCTTGCCCGGCAACTCACAGGAGCCGGATCTGGCCGTCGGCCTGCTTGCCCGGGGGCCGGTGGAGAGTGGAGAGTGGAGTTTGTTTCGGACCGGCTGGTTGAACCGCCCACTGACCTCAGCGCGCTGATCTCAGCGGGGCGCCGGATGCTTCTCGAGCGCGGCTGGCAGCCGGTGGTGTGCGTCACTGACCTCCCGCTGCAGACCGCACGACGGCCAGTGATCGCTATGTCAGCGCCACCCATGGCGTCGCGGTTCTGTCCATGCCCGCCCTCGGCCCGGTGGCGGTGCGCAAGCGCGCGGCCGAGGCGATCGTCCGTCTGGTCGGGCCCATACTGGGCGACCTTATGCCGGCCGCAGGCGCGACCGAGCGGCGCCACCCGCTCGCTGCTGTGGTGACCCGCGGCGCCGTCTTGGAGACCCACGAGACCGTGTGCGCGGCTGCTTACACCTACCAGCCAGATAAGCAGCTCAACACCACCGCTGATCCGCCCACCCGGGCTCTCGTCCGCTGATTGAAGTTGCGTGCTGATGGACCCGGCCGGTACGGAGCCGGTGCTGCGATCGTCCGGCCGCTGGGTCAGGGCCTGATGACCATCTTCAGGAAGCCGTCCTCGCGGGCGGCGAACGCCGCGGCGGCCGAAGGGAAGTCATCGAGGTTCATCCGGTGCGTCACCACCGTGGCGGGATCGATCGCGCCCTGCTCGATGGCCAGCATGGGCCGCCACTGCCCGGTCATGGCGTTCGCGAAGCCATTGAGCCGGATCTGCAGGTTCTTGAAGTACATGTCGAATAGCGAGACCGGGTAATCGGGCTCAAGGTAGACGCCACCGCTGATCACCCGCCAGGACGGGTGATCGACACGGCCAGGGCGAACGCGGGTCCCCGCCCGGTGAATTCCACCACCTTGTCCACGCCGTGGCCTGCCGTAGTCTCCGCTACCACATCGGCAACGTTGTCAGCGTCCGGGCTGACGCCGACGGCGCCGAATTTCTCGGCCGTGGCGAGCCGCGACGCGACCTTGTCGAAGGCGAGCACCGGAGCGTGAGTCCGCGCGCGGGCAAGCTGCAGGGCCAGCAGGCCGGTCGGGCCATCCGGCAAGCGATCCGTCCCGCACAACGGGACAGCAGAAAATCCGGGCGCAGGACCTGCGTCGCGGACCTAACCGCGCGTCTTCCAAGCCATCAGCCTGGCGGCCAGGTCGCAGTGCGCTGATGGTGGACCCGCGTCGGCGCCGGACCAGGGCGCGCAGGGTGCTGGTGTTCTGGTAGCCCACAGCGGCGGCGATGGCGTCGGCGGTCAGGTTGGTCGATGTCATAGCTAAGTTCTACGTTGCGGCTCGCTGACCAGCCAGGCCTTGTCCAACCTGAGCATGCCAGGACCACCCAGCCGCCGGGCGCTTCCTCGTATGGTGAAGGGGTGCCACGAGATCGCGCCGCCCTGGGAGCGTTCCTGCGCGCCCGGCGAGACCGGCTCACGCCCGCGCAGGCCGGCATCGAGCCTTTTCCCGGAGCGCGGCGGGTCCCGGGATTGCGCCGCGAAGAGCTGGCGGTGCTGGCCGGCCTGAGCCCCGACTACTACAGCCGTCTGGAGCAGGGCCGCCAATCCAACGTGTCGCTCGAGGTGCTCGACGCGCTGGCTCGGGCGCTGCGCCTGATGGCCACACTCGACCACGTGCCAGTCCTGCTGCTCGGTCACCGCGGGACGTGCTGGCCCGCAACGCCTTGCTACGCGCTGTCCTGGGACCTTCGGTCGAGCCTAGGACATCGTTCGCGCGCTTCATGTTCCTTGATCCGGCTGCCCGCGAGCGGATCATCAACTGGACCGGCTTCGCCCAGGCCACTGTAGCCGCGCTACGCCGTGAAGCGGGCCGTCGGCCGCATGACCGTCGCCAGCAGCTGACCCGCGGCGGCTACGAGGCCGCGTTCGGCGAGCTGGACCGGCGGATCCGCTGGCAGGACGGGGTGCTCGCGGTGAACATCATCCGGCAGTGGCGCCGGGAGGTCCCGGTCGGCGGGCGGGGGCTGACCCTCGTGCCCGGCCTGTTCACGCTGTTCCCGCACCTGCCCGTCGACACGGGCGACCCGCCCGTGCTCGGCTATCCCGCGCGCGGCTCGGCGGTCTTGTGGCAGGACCGGGCCGCGCCGTCCCCGGCCGCGGCCCGCGAGCTGCTGGGCGCGCCGCGGGCCCGCCTGCTCGCCCTGCTCGCCAGCCCGGCGTCCACCACCGAGCTGGCGGCGCGCCTGCGCGTGACGCCGAGCGCTGTCTCCCAGCACCTCCGGGTGCTGGCCGGGGTCGGCCTGGTGAGCCGGGCGCGCGTCGGGCGGGTTGTCCTCTACCGCCGGACACCGGCCGGCACCGATCTCGTCAGCGGCCGTTCCGGCTAGATCCGGGCTGGCCCGGCCAGCCGGGTCCTATGGTTAGATATCTAACGTTTAGACGCCTGATAGTCGTGGTATGGTGCCGCCATGCCCGAGCCTGCGCGCCCGCCGATTCGGCTTGGTGCTGGCCCGCACGGCCCGGACGGCCAGCCGGGCCTTCGATGAGGCGCTAACAGCGGCGGGCGGATCGCTGCCCGCCTGGCTCATCTTCCTCTCGCTCCAGACCCGGCGGCTCGGCAGCCAGCGGGAGCTGGCCGGGGCCGTCGGGATCCGCGGGGCCACCCTGACCCATCACCTGAACGCGATGGAGGCTGACGGGCTGGTCACCCGCCGCCGGGACCCGGTCAACCGCCGCATCCATCACGTCGAGCTGACCGAGGCGGGCGAGGCGCTCTTCCGCCAGCTCGCCGGCGCCGCGATCGCCTTTGACCAGCGGCTGCGGGCGGGCCTGGCCGACAGCGACATCGATGTCCTGGAGCGGGTCCTGGGCCAGCTGCACGCGAACGTGACCGCCCGGCCGCCTCAGGACGGATCGGGCGCGGTGCCTTCTCCGCCGGACCCGACTGGCACGGGGCCGGCCCGGCCGTAGCGGTCCAGCTTCCGCAGGACCGCCGTAGCCTGGGCCGATGATCACGATCCGGCGGGCGGCCGGCCCCGACGCGGATACGGTCGCGCTCATCACGGCCGAGGCCTACCAGCACTACGTGCCCCGGATCGGCCGGGAGCCGGCCCCGATGACGACCGACTACGGCGACGCGGTCCGCGATGGCCAGGCTTGGGTCGCTGAGGACGATGGCCACGCCGTGGCCATCGTGGTGCTCATTCCCCAGCTTGACCATCTGCTGGTCGAGAACATCGCCGTCCGGCCGGCCGCCCAGGGCCGCGGCGCCGGCTCCCAGCTGCTGGCCCTGGCCGAAGAGCAGGCCCGCGAGCTCGGCTATGCCGAGATCCGCCTCTACACCCACGAGGCCATGACCGAGAACATCGCCTACTACCCGCGCCGCGGCTACGCCGAGACGCATCGCGGCGGCCAGGACGGCTACCGGCGGGTCTTCTTCCGCAAGCAGCTCAGCGACTAACCCGTCCCGGTCCGCGCGGCCGCGGCGAGGCGGCCGGGCGTGGCGGCGGCAGTCGTGGGCCAGGTGAGCCTGGTCGGCATAGCCGCAGGCCGCAGCCGCGTCCGCGAGGGTAGCGGCGGCCGGCTGACTAGCCAGGTAGCGGCGAAACCGCTGGAAACGGGCGATGGCCTGGAAAGCCTGCGGCCCGAGGCCCACCTCAGCGGCGAAGCGGCGCCGCAGCTGACGGGGGCTGATGCCGAGCCCGATTCCTCGCCGCGGAGATGCCCCGTCGCTACCCGTTCGCCCGCGATCACGGCATCAGCCGGTTCCTGGCTGGCGGGACAGCCTGACCCGGCCCGGCCGCCCGCCCTCAGCCTGGGAAGGTCTCCGCCGGGCCCGCGTCGCCGGGCCGGACCAGGCCGGTCTCGTAGCCGTACTTAGCCGGTCCCGAAGTCCAAGGTCGCCGTAGCGGCGCCAACGGTTCACCCACTTCGACGCGCATGATCGAGAGACTCCCATCCCTGCTGCGACATCGACATCCGAGATCGGGCGGGTCTGGCATCGCGCTACCAGGCGCCGCCGACCCTCGATGTTCAATGGGGCGTTCGGATGTGTCATAGCGTTACCCATCAGCGCGATGTTGATCCGGCACGTCGCTGGTAGCGCGAGCGGCGAGGTCGTGTGCCGTGCGAAGCAGCTCCCGGATTGCTGTCTCCGTTCGCGGGCTCGGGTTCACCACGGCGAGCCAGCCCAGGTTGCCGTAGACAGAGTGAACCGTCGCCGGGTAGCGGCTTGAGGGTCAGTACACCTTCGAAGCCGCCGAGGAACTCGATGATCTCGTCGCTGCTCATGTGTTCTAGCGTTTCATTCATGTGCTTGTGGAGACTTTGCCTCAGACGCTCCGAGGTGCAGACGTGAGAAGTCGCAAGTCGTCCGTCATGCGCACGGTCGATGTCGCCCGACACGCCGGGTACTCCGTCCAGCAGGTGCGCAACCTCGAGCGCGACGGCGTGCTGCCCCCGGCAGCGCGCACCACTGCGGGTTACCGGATCTACACCGAGCCGCACGTACGTTCCGCCCTGCTGGGTGCGCCGCCGCAGCCGGGGCCGCGCTGGCGGTGAAATACGCCGCACACCTCAACGTCTGGTCGGCCAGCGCCGCGGTGCTCGCCGCCGCCTACGGCCCAGCGCCAGCACGGCGGGCGGGAATGGCAGTGACTGGGCCGCCGCCAGCCCGAGCATCCCGAGGATGAGCGGGGTGCTGCCCGCGTGGCCCGGCGGGCGCCACCACCAGGGCACATCAAACAGCGCCCAGATCAGCAGCGCGCTGGCCAGGAGGCGGTCGGCGCCGCGGGCGGGCAGCCGCCGCCGCCGGGGCCAGGTCGGCCAGGCCGCCTGATCACCGGCCGCCGGCCTGCGGGCGCTCATGCCGTCACGTCAGCGGCGACGCGCCAGCGGGCGATGCCCGCCGCGACCGGGGCGGTGACCAGGATGCCTACCAGCCCGGCCAGCTCGCCGAGCTCCGGGCCGCGGCCGGCGAACCTGCTCCAGAAGTTCGTCGGCAGGTAGCCCGCCGGGCCGAAGCCCATCCAGGCCTGGACGAACGAGGCTAGCGACAGGCGGCCGAGGCTGGCGATCCCGGCGACCAGCAGCGCGAGCAGCATCGAGCCGGCCGTCAGCGCCGTGGTGGCCAGCTGGCCCCGGCCCACCGTCCCCGCCGCGGTCCCGATGGCGGCGAACAGGCCGAGCACCACCACGGCGCGGCCGGCACCAGGTAACAGGCCACCAGGGTGAGCACCCCGGCGGCCCAGGTGGACAGCCACTTGGCGGCGAGTACCCGGCCGCGGCGGCCTTCCCGGCACAGCAGCTGCCGGATGGTGCGGGAGCCCCACTCGCCGCCCCAGTGGCCTCCCGCGATCATCGCGATGAGCAGCAGGCCCGGCAGTGAGGCGCGGGCTGGCCAGCCCGGCGCGGGCATTGTTCGCCGCGCCCCAGGTGATGAGCAGGCAGAAGGCCACGATGGCCAGGGCGGTGCCCCATGTCAGCGGCCGGATCAGCTTGCGGAGCTCAGCCGCCAGCAGCCACAGCATGGGTGCCCTCCTCGACGATCTCCAGGAACCGGTCCTCCAGGCGCGGCAGCTCGACGGCCACCGACTCGGAGATGACGCAGCCGGCCACCAGGGCGGCGTTCACATCCCGGCCGCTGGCATGCTCGACCACGAACTGGCCGTCCAGCGGCCGGGTGCTCCAGCGGGCCAGCAGCGCGGCCGCGGCCGCCGAGTCGGGCCGCGGGCGGCCCTTCCTCGACGACGCGGCCCGCGACGATCACCGCCACCCGGTCGTAGACCTGCTCTACCTCGGCCAGCAGGTGGCTGGGCATGAACACGGCGGTCCCGCCGCCCGCGAGATCGCGAGATCGCGCAGCAGGCTGCGGATCTCCCTGATGCCGGCGGGGTCGAGCCCGTTGGTCGGCTCGTCGAGGATAAGCAGCGGCGGGCGGCCGAGCATCGCTGCCGCATGCCCTGCGAGTAGGTCCGGACCTTCCGGCCTGCGACGTCGCTCAGCCCGGTGGCGTCGAGCACCCGGCTGAGCTCGCCGGCCGGGCCGCCGCCGGCCCACGCCGTCACCTGGAGGTTCTGCCGCCCCGTCAGTCACGGGTAGAAAGCCGGCTCCTCGATCATCGACCCGGGTCCGCGAAACGGTCCGCGGGTCGGGCAGCGGCCGCCCGAGCAGCTGGATGTGTCCCGCGGTCGGGGCGATGAGGCCGAGCAGCATGCGGATCGTGGTGGACTTACCGACTCCGTAGGCCTTCTTGACCAACGTGGCTTGGCATCGCTGGCGCACTGACTCGGTCTAGCATGAGCCCTGTGGAATTCTACGCTGTGCGCCAGAGGCGGGGCGGGCCATGGGACTGGACCGAGACCTGCGCGGGCAGGTCGGCTTTGAAGATCATGCTCGTTCGTGGACGGTCTTGTCGACTCGGGGTTCATCGTGCTCGGCGGACCGCTCCAGGGTGAGCGCGAGGTCCTGATCATCGTCAACGCGCCTAATGAGGACGTCGTCCGGAAGCGGTTCGCGGATGACCCCTGGGTCCAGTCGGGGATGCTCATGCTCACCACCGTAGAGCGGTGGACTATCTTGCTTGATGGCCTGCGGAGAGGCCTTCCGGACCCGGCCTAGGGCTTGCCCGGTGTGCCCCCTGACCCCTCCGGGGCACGGAATGATGTTTGATCTTATGGCCACGCGAGGCTTAAAAGAAATGTCAATGTCCGGGGTTCGGCTTGCCGGCGCCGTAGGCATTTGGCTCTTGGCCCACCTGATCCTGACGCGGCACGTCGCCGACGGGCAGGCCGGAAGCTTTCGCTGAGCTGGCTGTATCCAGTTATCTGGTGACCGTCGGCTTCTTCCCGAAGGCGCCGATGTGGGCGTGGAATACGCCCATGAGGAGAACGCCGAGCGCGCCGGCGACCAGTGCGGCGAGTGGGTGCCGACCGGTGTGTGCCCACAGCAGGAGCAGCGCTGCCAGGAGGTACATGGCCCAGCCGCCGATCAGGTTGGGCAGGGGCGCCGGGCTGAACGGCGTGGGGAACGGCTCCTTGGTGATCCCCTTGACGAAGTGAGGCGTCGCGTTCGCCGCCAGCACTCCCGCGATGAAGCAAAGAACAATGGTGGACGTCATGGCACTTCCTTTGGCTGGGCCCGGCTGCCGAGGCCGCCGGCGGTGAGGTTGACCAGATGGCGCAGCCTGCGCCGGAGTTCGTGCGCGGGCTCGTCCTGCTGGGCTATCCCGGTGAGAGCGTCGAGCAGCACGACCGCGATGTCGCGGGCGGGGATCGCGGTCGCGGCCAGGTCGAGATCTGCGGCTGAGCTGAGGATCTTCTCGATGACGGCGGCGTGCCGCGCTTTCATGGATGCCTGGAGGCTGGGCAGGCGCGCGGATGCCTCGGCGATGAGGTCACCGCGGAACCGAGGGTCCAGCGATCCGGCGGCGAAGTCGAGCTTGACCGCCGGGGCGCGGTACAGCCTGCCGGCCGTGGGCGCGTCAGCTGTCGCCGCGGTTTCGGCGGCGGAGATCAGCTCGTCGGCGATGCGCTCGCCCGCTGCCCGGAAGATGTCATCCTTGCCCCTGAAATGCTGGTAGAGAGCGGGACGGGAGATCCCTGCCGCCTTGGCGATCAGGTCCATGGAGGTGCGCTGGTAACCATAACGCCCGAAGACCGAGAGCGCGGCGGCGGTGACCTGCTCCAGCCTGGAGTCGGCAGCATGTCTACCGCCCTGTCCGCGCTCGCGGATGGTAGCCGAGGTGCGCGACCGGGACATCAACTTCCCCGGTGACCGACAGGGCCATGGATAAGCCGCTGCCCGAGAACGCGGCAAGGCGAGCGGCGCTGAAAAGACATGTCGTACTGAAGGGCGGCTCGCTGGCCGATGATGCCGGGCCACGTATTTGTGCTACGATTGCTACGGACAGGGAGGTGCGCGTGCGGACGATCAGTCATCGGGAACTGCGCAACAACAGCGCGGAAGTGCTCCGCGCGGTAGGCGCCGGGGAAACGATCGAGGTGACCAACCACGGTGAGGTGGCGGCGGTGCTCGTCCCGCCGTCCCTGACGCCATACGAGCGCCTGGCGGCGGCGGGAAAGATCCGGGAGCCGCGCAAGGACCGGCCGGTAGACCTGCGCAGCATCCGGCGCGTGAGCGCACCCTTGTCCAGTGCGGAGATCATCGCGGACGTCAGAGGCGACCGGTGATCGTCTACAGAGGCGACCGGTGATCGTCTACGTCGATACCTCGGCGGCGATGAAACTCCTCATAGAGGAGAAGGAATCAGCCATGCTGGCCGACCATCTCCAGCGGCGCTCAGAGGACGGCGACACGCTGGTGGCTTCGCTGCTGCTGCACACGGAGCTGCGCTGCGCGGCGAACCGGCGGCCTGAGCACATCGAGCACGAGTCGGTTTCCGAGGTGCTGTCGGCGATCGCGCTCATCGACATCGAGAACGGCGACCTGACGACGGCGCCGCTGCTGCCAGGGCGCTTGCGCTCGGCGGACGCCATCCACCTCGCTACGGCGCTGCGCCTGAATGCCCGCGCGATGGTCGTTTACGACACCGAGCTGCGCGCCGCGTCCCGGACGGCCGGCATCGAGGCCTTCAGCCCAGGCGCGGCCTGAGAACAGGCGAACCGCACGCCTTTCCGGCATAGCAGGCAAATGTCGAATTCCGAGGTTCGTCTTGCCGACGCCGTAGGTATTTTCCTGACACTGAGTGAGTGGTGCCCGCTCAGGCGACGTAAGCCGTTGCCGGTCGGCTCGGATCGGCGGTTACCGGTACGGGCGCCACGAGGGCGTATGCCGCGTTTAGGACGCTCTCGCGTGTCTCCGAGGTTTCAGGGGGAACACGCCGCCCAGGCGGGAAGCCTGGGGTCAGCGGCTTGGGTGGACTGGCTGAGCGGCTGGCGCGGCGGCTGGGGATGCGGAAGGGACGCTGGCCTGGGCGGCGGTCTCATTGGCGGTAAGGGGGAACGTTACTTTGATCGCCAGGCCGCCGGACGGGCGGGGGCGGACCGACAAGGTGGCGCCGTGCGCGCTGGCGATCGCGGCGACGATCGACAGGCCGAGGCCGGGTCCTTCGTGGTCGTGACCGCGTTTTCCGTCGAGGCGCTGGAAGGGCTCCAGCAGCCGCCGGGTCTGGTCTGCGGGCACGTGCGGGCCGGTGCTGGCCATGGTGAGGGCGGCCTGGTTGTCGTGCGCGCTGGTGCTGATCTGGATGTGCCCGCCGGGGATGTTGTGCCGGATGGCGTTCTCCAGGAGGTTGGAGATCAGGATCTCCGCCAGCGAGGGGTCGCCGGCGGCAAGGGCGGGGCCGAGGGCGGCGTCGACGCGCAGTCTCCTGGCCGCTGCCTCGTGTTCGCGGGTGTGCAGCGCGTGCCTGGTGATCTCGGCCAGGTCAAGGGGTTCGCGGTGGTCGAGGCCGCGCTGGCTGCGGGCCAGGGTGAGCAGGGCGCCGATGAGCCGGTCTTGTTCCTTGCAGGCGGCCAGGACCTCCTGGCAGGCGGCCCGGAGTGAGCCGAGGGTGATCGCCGGGTCGGCCAGGGCCACCTGGAGCAGCGTCTGGGCGAGCATGAGCGGGGTGCGCAGCTCGTGGGAGGCGTTGGCGACGAAGTGGCGCTGGGAGCCGAACGCGGCGTCCAGGCGGGCCAGCAGGGCGTCGATGGTGCCGGCCAGGTCGGTGAGCTCGTCGCGGGGGCCGGTGAGCGCGAGGCGCTCGTGCAGGTTGCGGTCGGAGATCCGGCGGGTCGCCGCGGTGATGGCCCGCAGCGGCCGCAGGGTGCGGCCGGCCGTGAGCCAGCCCAGGGTCAGCGCGGCCGCGGCCATGATGGCCAGCGCGATGCCGGACTGGATGAGGAGCTGGTGCAGGTCGGCCGCCTGCCGGGCCCGCATGCTGCCGGTAACGGCCGGAGGGGCGGTGACGGGCCCGCTGCCCGCGGTGCTGCCGCGTGCTGGCAGTTGCGTGACCAGGTTGGCGGAGAGCCGGCTGCTGACCAGCCCGTAGGTGATGGCGAGCAGGGCCGCGCCGGAGGCGAGGAACAGGAACCCGTAGAGGAGGGTCAGGCGCAGCCGCACCGTGCGCCTGGGCAGCGGGGGGCGGACTGCCATGCGGTGCCGGGCAGCCACGGTCATCTGCCGATCCGGTAGCCGGCTTTGGGCACTGTCTCGATCACCGGCGGGTCGCCGAGCTTGGCCCGCAGGCGGCTGATGGTGGTTCTGACGGCCTGGCTGAACGGGTCGGCGAACTCGTCCCACACCCGCTGGAGGATCTCCTCGGCTGACACCACGGCGCCATCCACGCTGAGCAGCACCTCAAGGACGGCGAGTTCCCTGGGGTTGAGCGGCAGGCGGCGGCCGGCCCGGGTGGCGGCCCGGCGGGATGGGTCGAGGGTGATGTCGCCGCTGCTGAGGAGCGGGGGCAGGGCGGCGCCCGGGCGGCGGGCTAGCGCGCGGACCCGCGCGACCAGCTCGGAGAAATCGCAGGGCTTGGGCAGGTAGTCGTCGGCGCCGATGCCGAGGCCCTCGACCCGGTCCTCGACCCGGTCCTCGACCGCGCCGGCGGCGGTGAGCATCAGCACCCGGCTGGG
>ODAK010007794.1_pt1 | contig 10765 bp, 9 predicted proteins | sample 1539591 | NCBI WGS metagenome assembly ODAK01 (sample SAMEA3539303, study PRJEB22396) | soil metagenome | biome: tundra; feature: field; material: soil | place: USA | collected 2010-05 | depth 0.15 m | reverse complement strand
CGCGCCGCATCATCGGCAAATGTATTGACGCCGCGCGCGGCCGCGAAGCCGCCCGCAAAGCACGCGAGCTGACGCGCCGCAAATCCGCGCTGGATTCCAGCGGACTGCCCGGCAAGCTGGCCGATTGTCAGGAACGCGATCCCGCGCGCTGCGAACTGTTCATCGTTGAAGGTGAATCGGCAGGCGGGTCGGCAAAGCAGGGACGCGACCGCAAGAATCAGGCGATTCTGCCGCTGAAAGGCAAAATTCTAAACGTCGAAAAAGCGCGGTACGACAAAATGTTGGGCCACGAAGAAATTCGCACCATCATCACCGCGCTTGGAACCGGCATCGGCAAGGATGATTTTGATCCCGCCAAACTTCGCTATCACAAAATTATTCTGATGACCGACGCCGACGTGGACGGCAGTCACATCCGCACGCTGCTGCTGACATTTTTCTTTCGCCATATGCGCGAACTGATCGAGCGCGGGCACATCTACATTGCGCAGCCGCCACTGTATCGCCTGCGCCGCGGAAAAATGGACCGCTACATCCGGGACGATCGCGATTTCATGGGCGAAATGATTCGTCGCGCCACCGAAGAACATCGCGTAAAGCCCAAGGAAGGTCCAGCGCTGGAAGGCGCCGCGCTGACCACATTCCTGATGAACATTCAGGAATACGAGCTGGTGCTGAAGCGTGTTTCGCGCCGCGTGCGCATCCACGGGATTGCGGAACTGCTGGCGGAAAGCGAACTCGAAAAGAAAACCGATTTTGAGGACAAGAAAAAACTGGAAAAATTCGAGCGCGCCATCGAAAAAGCAAAAATCGATGTGAAGACCAAGATTGCTTACGATGAAGAGCACAGCTTGTACGAAATGAATCTCGACGGAGGCACGAAGGAACGGCCCGTCGCCAGTAAAATTGGCTGGGCGCTTGCGTCTACACCGGAATATAAGCGGGTGCGCGCGTTGTATCGGCTGGTCGAGCCGGTGGATCACCCGCCGTTTCAAGTCACTCGCAACGGGGACAAGGTCAGCAAAGAAAAGGCCGCTGATGTACTCGCATACGTTCTGGCCGACGCTCAGAAAGAATTCACCATTACGCGGTTCAAAGGATTGGGCGAAATGAATCCCGAACAGCTATGGGCTACCACGATGAACGGCGAAAGCCGTACGCTGCTGCAGGTGAAAATGGAAGACGTGGTGGAAGCCGAAAACATTTTCACCACGCTGATGGGCGAAAGCGTCGTGGATCGCCGCAAATTCATTGAGGATAACGCGCTGGACGTGGTGAATTTGGATATTTAACGACTTCTCGCGTAAGAGGGAATATCCATGGCCAGGAGCAAGACGAACAACGTCGCGCACTTTGCAATTCACGCGGACGATCTGGAACGGGCGCAGAAGTTTTACGGCAAAGTTTTCGGATGGCAGTACGAAGGCTTCGGCGGCGGCCCCATGACGGATTTCTGCAAAATTACGAACGCCGACGGCAACGATATGTCTCCCATCGGCGCGATGCAGAGCAGAAAGTTCAACGTCGCAGCGAAAGACGTGATTGGCTATGAATGCTCCATCGCCGTGAATGACGTGGACATTACCGCGAAAAAAGTGGAAGCGGCCGGCGGGAAGATTTTGATGCCCAAGACGGCGATTCCCGGTGTGGGCTGGCTCATTAAATTTCTGGATACAGAAGGAAATCTGGCCTGTGCCGTTCATTTCGATGCGAGCGCGAAGTAGGCAGCGTGATTTACCAGATTAGTTGGCAGACATTGCCGGGCATGCAAGGACTCAGTTGCAGCGAATTTCGCGCAACGCCGACCGCGTCTCCGGATTACGAGCGCGGCGTGGCAGTTGAACTCTCTGGCGAAACAGCTAGCGAGACTTTGATAGAGCAACTCGAAGACTATTTCGCCCTGCGCCGATTTACAAACGCAGCGGACGCTTTCGACACGGTGAAGGCGTTCGCCATCGAGCATTCATTGCATCGCTGACGAGTGATTTCGCGAAGCGAGGGGTATTGGTTTGACGGAGTTGGTTTGTGGGTCGCGGTTTCAACCGCGACATTACGAAGTACCGATGATGGGCTTTAGCCCCTGAAGCACAAATTTATGAGCAGAATCGTGCGAAGCGTCCGTCGGCCTGGCGTCTACTTCGTCACGACGGACACTTGGGAACGACGCAAATTATTCTTAGCGCCGACGTGGGCGACGATTTTGCTGGAGCAAATTCTCAGTTGTCGTGAAAGAGGGTTTTACAAGTTGCACGCATTTGTGATTATGCCCGACCACTTGCACGCTCTATTAACGCCAGGCACAGAAACAACTATCGAGAAGGCCATGCAAATGATCAAGGGCGGTTCGTCTCATAGAATCAGGGCGGAAGTTGAATCATCATTTCTGAAGTGGCATGCCGGGTTTCATGACCATTGGATCCGGGATGAGAACGAATATAGAACGAGATTTGGTTACATTGCTGCAAACCCCGTGACCGCTAAGTTGGTTTCGCGGCCCGAGGAATACGAGTGGTCGTCGGCTAATGGAAAGTACGTTCTAGATGCCGGGCCGTACGACGAGAGACAAGACGCTGCAGGGGCTAAAGCCCAATAAGACGCAAGCGTAATGTCGCGGCTGAAGCCGCGACCCACAAAGCAAACGCTAAAACCACAGTCAGGGTTTAGCGAGCGAGAGCGGACGAAAAGCTAAAGTTTAGAACTCAGGAGAAGAAATGGCCGACGAAATACTTCAGGCGCAAATTGTACCGATCGATATTGAAGCGGAAATGAAGCGGTCGTACCTGGATTACGCCATGAGCGTGATCGTGGCGCGCGCCATTCCTGATGTGCGCGACGGCTTGAAGCCCGTGCAGCGCCGCATTCTCGTGGCGATGAATGACCTCGGCCTCGCTTCCAATCGCGGTTTCCGCAAGTGCGCGAAAATTTGCGGGGATACTTCCGGCAACTATCATCCGCACGGTGAAGCCGTAATTTATCCGACCATGGTTCGGTTGGCGCAGAACTTCAACATGCGCTACATGCTTGTGGATGGTCAGGGAAATTTCGGTTCGGTGGATGGAGATCCTCCGGCCGCCATGCGGTACACCGAAGCGCGACTCTCGCGCGTTGCCGAAGAACTTCTGGCCGACCTGGAAAAAGAAACCGTAGATTTCGTTCCGAATTTTGACCAGACGCGCGAAGAGCCTTCCATTCTTCCCGCGAAGACTCCGAACCTGCTTGTTAACGGAGCTTCGGGAATCGCCGTCGGCATGGCCACCAACATTCCTCCGCACAACATGAGCGAAGTGATCGAAGCCACGGTGATGCTCATCGAAAAACCCGACGTCACCTTGAAAGAAATTATGAAGGTAATGCCCGGCCCGGACTTCCCCACCGGCGGTTACATTGCGGGTAAGGACGGCATTCTGGCCGCGTACAAAACCGGCCGCGGCACATTCACCATGCGCGCCAAAGCGGCGATTGAATCGTCCGCCAAGGACCGCGAAAGCATCGTCATCACCGAAATTCCTTTCCAGGTAAATAAAGCGCGGCTTATTGAGCGCATCGCCGAACTTGTTCAGACCAAAAAAATTGAAGGCATCTCCGATGTGCGCGACGAATCCGACCGCGACGGCATGCGCATCGTTGTGGAAGTGAAACGCGACGCGGAAAGCCAGCTCATCCTCAATCATCTTTTCAAGCTCACGCAGATGCAGGAATCGTTCGGCGTGATCATGCTGAGCATCGTAAAAGGGCAGCCGCGCGAATTGCCCATCATGGACATGCTGCGGCTGTTCATCGAGCACCGCATCGAGGTCGTCCGCCGCCGTACTCAATTTGAATTGCGCAAAGCCGAAGACCGCGAACACATTTTGCTCGGCTTCAAGAAAGCCATCGATCACCTCGATGAAATCATCAAACTGATTCGCAAATCGAAATCGCCCGCCGAAGCAAAAGCGGGGTTGATCGAACGCTGGGATTTTTCCGACCGGCAGGCGCAGGCCATCCTCGACCTCCAATTGCACCGCCTTACGCAAATGGAGCGTGAGAAAATCCTTAATGAATTAAAGGAAATCCAAGCGCTGATCGCAGAGTTGCGCTCGATTCTCGCGAGCGAAAAGAAACTCAAGGCCGTAATCATCACCGAACTTCGCGAAATGCAGAAACTTTTCGGCGACGCGCGTCGCACGCAGATTGTGGATAAAGTGGAGGAAATCAAACTCGAGGACCTGATCGCCGATACCGATATGGCCATCACCGTCAGCCACGCTGGATACATGAAGCGCACTTCGGTGGACGTCTATCGCCATCAGACCCGCGGAGGCAAGGGGCGAATCGGCGCGAAAACGCGCGACGAGGATTTCGTCGAGCACCTTTTCATCGCTTCGGCACACAGTTACATCCTACTCTTCACGTCCAAGGGCCGCGTGTACTGGCTGAAAGTTTATGAAATTCCTGAAGCAGCCGCGGCCACTCGCGGACGCGCCATTTCTTCACTCGTAAAATTCCACGACGGCGAAAAACTTACCGCGCTCGTTTCGTCGCAGAATTTGGAAGAAGAAGGCCGCCACGTTTTCATGGCCACAAAGAACGGCACCGTAAAGAAAACGCCCATCGTGGAATTCTCGAACCCGCGTCCGTCCGGCATCATCGCCATCAACCTGGAAAAAGACGACGAACTAATCGGTGTGAAGCTCACCGACGGCAAGCAAATGATCTTCCTCGCCAGCCACGTCGGCCAGGCGATTCTGTTCCGCGAAACCGAAGTTCGTCCGATGGGCCGCGCGGCAGGCGGCGTCAACGGAATGGATCTCGCCAAGGGCGATTACGTCGTCAGCATGGACGCCGTACAGCCCGACTTCGAGATCATCAAGAAAGAGCACAAGAAAACCACGGACAACCTCGAAGAACTCGACGGCGAAATGATCAAGGATTCGCTTACCACGCTCATGCTCACCGTTTCCGAAAAAGGTTACGGCAAGCGCACGCCGCTCGCGGAATATCGCATCACTTCGCGTGGCGGAAAAGGCGTCATCAACCTGAAGACCACCGACCGCAACGGTCCGGTCGTCGCCGCGCTGCAAGTCAGCGAAGAATCCGACGTGATGATCATCACCAGCGGCGGAAAAGTGATTCGCGTGCACTCCAACGAAATCCGCGAAGCCGGCCGCTCCACGCAGGGCGTTCGCCTGCTGCGCGCTGACGAAGGCGATAAAGTTGCCGCGGCAGCCGCAATTCTGGAAGATGAAGCGGAAGATGGCGCGAAGGAACCCACAAAAACCTGAGCCAAGTAGTACCTTCACGGCACACCCAACTCTTCCACATCGGTGCTTGCTTCCAATCTGGAATAGACTGGATGCTGGATTGTCTTCGTTCCAGAAAGGCAAATACAATGAAGAGAATTATTCTATTCGCAGCGCTGGCTTTGCTCTTGACGTTCTCGGCCACTGGGATAGGGGCTGGAAAGTTGGACACCATTGCGAATTTCACGTCGAACGGCGGTGAACTCAATGTTGCGACGTACACGCAAGATAACGATAAAGTTGGACTGATAGGCATCACGCTCACGAAAAAAGTCTCGTACGCCGCCACTCGGAACGAGTGGGATTCTTTCATCAAGCTTTGGGAAAAAGCGGCCCAAATGAATTCCACAACCACTCAGTTCATCGGATCCATCAAGGAAACGGAAACAACCGATCCTACGCTGGTGCTGATCACCGCAGGCCCGGGAGTCCGCTTCACACTGGAAACAGCAAACGGATCGTTTTCCTACTTACTGGCAAAAAGCGATTATGACAAGTTCGACGCAGGTATCCGGCAGGTTGCCAAATATTTGGGAACAAACTGATTCTTGCTCATACGGCATTGAAAAATTCCGCGTTCAATTGGTATTTCCGCTGTCATCATCCGGCGGTAAATAATATCCCGGCCTAGTCTTCACCGTCGTCTTCGGACGGTCCACCAAAACTTTAATTTCGTGGAATCCGCCCGGGGAGCTATCCGTCGGGTGGTAGCTCAACGTGTATTGCGCGTGCAGCTCTCCGCCGATGCGATCCAGCGCCGGCTCAATTGCTTTATCGTGCCGCGTCGCCACATGCTCGCCGCCGGTGGCCAGCGTGGCTTCTTCCAGCGCGTGTCCCTTCGCCAAATTCTTTCCGTGTTGCACCGCCCAAATCACCAACGCCAGAAGATCGCCGGAATTGACGCCCACCTGCGACACACCTCCGCCCGGCGTTGAGGGCGTTTGTGGAGTTCCCGGCGCCGGCGGCCCGAGCATTACTCCCTCAGGGGCTTCCGGCGCTTGCGTCGATCCAGTCAACGGGGCGCGCCATTCCGTCGCGGCCGTCGAAATTCCCACGGTGTAAATCGTAATGTTCTCCAGCTCTGCGGCGCGCAACGCCATTCCCAGTTTCGCTGTGCTCCCGGCGTCCGCTGCTTCGGAAATCGCGACAATCACGCGCCGGCGTTCCCTCGGCCTGTTCCGCAGCAGAGCGACCGCCTCGGTCATCGCGTCATACAGCCGCGACGCGCTTCCGTCATCCGTCAATTTCGCAATCGATTTTTCCAGCTTGTCGTGATTCGTCGTGAATGGTTGAACCAGCCGCACTTCGTTGCCGAATCCGATCACCGCGCCTTCGCCAGTGCCGCCCAGAATGCTCTGCGTAAAAACAATTCCCGCTTTGCGAATCGCAGGAAGCATCGGCGCCACTCGATTACTCGTCTCCACCAGAAGCACCACGGAAAGTGCGTCGCCGCCCATATCGAAATGTTCGATTCTCTGCTCAACTCCGTTATCAAAGATCCGGAAGTTCAGCTGATCCAGATCCGTCACCATGTCGCCGTTCGCGTCGCGCACCACTACGGGCGCGGTCACAACTTCCACTTTCACGCGAATAGGCTTCTGCGGCCGGCCTTGCTGAATAGGCAAACCCGGATTCGGTTTCAGTCCGCCCGGCGGAGCCTGCGCCACGGCGATCGCGGGCGTCAATGCCAACGCTACACCAACCGCCGCCCCCGCCGCGCAAATCCTTGCTCGCCGAAATTTCGTCGTAGTTCTCATCTGAGGAACAATCATAAGTGTAACGGATTGGACGCGTCCGCGCCGCTTTACGTTGGCTGGGCTTTACTAAGCTGTAGAATATCTTTCGCCTCATACCGGCCGCGAATTACAAGCGTTCGCCAGTTCAGGCTGACATCCGGAGAAAATGAATGAGCCCGAAGCACGGCCACAAGGTAAAGCTCGCCTATCAAGATCCGAAATTTATGGACAGTATCGGCGCGCGCCCGATTCGCATCATCACGGAGTATCTTGATCCGAAATATCGCCTGCGCGAAGAAGGCGTCGCCGATACGATTGTAATGTTCGGTTCCGCGCGCATCCTGCCGAAAGACCGTGCCACCACGCGCCTGAAGAATGCCAGGAAGGCCGCCGCGCGATTGAAAACTCCGGCCGCGCAATCTCGCGTTCGTCTATGCCGCAATGCACTCGCCATGTCGCACTACTACGAAGAAGCGCGCCAGCTTTCCCGGCTCATCACGGAATGGGCGATGACCTTTGGCGATCGTCCGCGCCGCTTTGTAATTTGTTCCGGCGGCGGCCCCGGAACAATGGAAGCAGCGAATCGTGGCGCAGCAGATGCCGGAGGAAAATCCGTCGGACTCAGCATAGAATTGCCGCACGAACAGGCGCCAAATCCCTACATCAGCCGCGAGTTGAGTTTTAATTTCCACTATTTTTTCATGCGCAAATTGTGGTTCGCGCAAATCGCAAAGGCGCTGATCGTTTTTCCCGGCGGCTTCGGCACCATGGACGAGCTTTGGGAAATGCTCACGCTGATGCAAACCGGAAAACTTCCCGAGCACAATCTTGTTCTCATCTACGGCCGGAAATATTGGGATCAGGTGTTGAATTGGAAAGCGATGGTGCGCGGCGGAACGATCAGCGAGCACGAATATTCCCTGCTGCGCTTTTCAGACACCGTCGAAGACGCGTTCATGCAGGTCCGCACAGTCCTTGAGCAACACCACATGAAAATTGATAACGATTATTCCTGAGCTGGCCGCGCATCATGCTCGCACAGACAGTACTTCCGTACCTCCGCGAATGTGCCTAACGTTCTATCGCGCCGTCCGGGCGATCATCCGATACTGACCTTGGTTCGGAGTTGATAGCGCCGCTCCCCCGCCAGCAAGTTGAAATCGTCCGGTCCTGAGCCAGGCGAAAATTCAGCCTGCAGGCTCCGCGGCAGCCACTTCTTCGGCCTCATGGTACCCTCAGTAAGCTCGTAAGAGCGGCCGGTCCCTCCACTGGCCGCTCTTTTTATTTGTAGCAACGGATCCCATAAAACGCAAAAAAGGCCGCGGCGAAAACCGTCAGGCTTTCTTATTCTGAAGGCCGATTCCAAAATGCTGTTGCGAATCGTCGTTGCGAAATAATATTGTTGAGAAATATGCGCGAACGCGCCCCGTCTATCTTGGGCGGAACGGACGGTACGAACTTAGCGTGCGGGGACGAAGCCGCAGCCGAGGGCCCAGGGGTGGCGGAACGCGTTGCAATGGCGCGCCGCAATTCGTGCAAAGTTCGGAGTGCAACTGATCCGCGCGCAGCCACGTTCCGCGCGCCATACATTCCGCGTTGATGCATTGTACGGTCCAGCCGGGAAGATATTGCACGGGTGCCTCCAGAACCTTTCCGACCCTGTCTGTCATGACAGAATCCCCTGGAAAAGTTGGCCGGATTCTGCGGCAACGCGCTTGTTGTGTCAAGCAGAAAACCACTATTAGTAGTGGGCCCGTTGCGGGGGAAAAAACTGCAAGATCAAAGAACCGGGATCTTGCGGTGTTAGATGACGCGGCCCGGCAGGCACCCCTGCACCGCCGTCGGATCCGGCGCGGCCGTCGGTCTTTTCTGCACTGGAAGATCAACTGGGGTTGAAGCTGGTGTCGTCACGAGGGCCGATGCAAGTGGTGGTGATTGAGCATATCGAGAAGCCGGACGCGAATTGAGAGAAATGCAATTTGTCAGAAGCGGCCAAGAGTTCCATCTAGAGCGCCCGAGCCTTCGCCCGGTGTAGGCGCCGTTTTCTTTAGCGCTTCCACTTTCAACAGCAACTCCGCCACTTTCGCCCGCTCGCTCTCCAAATCCTGTTGCATGGCGTCGAGATGCTTCTGTACTTCCGCAAGTTGAGCCTGGCCGGCTTCATCCTGATTGGCTCTGGGATCCGCATAAAATGCCTGCTGCTGCAACGCGGCGTCGCGTCTGGATAAATCCAATTCCTTTTCGTGCAACGCAAGTTTCTCCTGCGCTTTCGCCAACTCTGCTTCCATTTCCGTCAATGTTTTCGGCTTTTCCGCGGAGGCCGCCGGCTTCTTCTCATTTTTTACCTGTTCGTCTGCGTCCGGTATTTCTTCTGCCGGCAACGGCGGACCAACTACGCTAATCGCGAAGGGATTTGTCGGCAGGTTATCGTTCGTCCAAACTTTTTTCGCAGTAGGCGCGGCCTGCTTTTCCGCGCGCGCCCGTCTTGCAGCTTCCCCAAGCGAGGGCGGCATCTGCTGACCTTGAGAGGATTGGCGCGCTCCAGCGGTCGGCGCAAACAACATCAATGCCCACGTTAGTAACCCGCCGCAAAATCGTCCATTCATTCCGCTGAATTGCCCAAAACGCCCCATAGAATCGCCTCCCGCTACGCTCTAATATGCTAGCCCTGCCGCACATATGTCGCAACTGGCCTGAAGTGCAGTGTTCATTCCTCGTGCATCCGGCTTGTCACGAACTACTGTGACCCACGCACTTGCTTTTTTACGAAACGAAGGCGAAACTGCCGCGTCAATTACTTCGCAACATCGCCACCCCGTTGCGCGTTTACAGTCTCTAAGGAATACTGCTTACATGTTGTCGGGTTTCAAATTGAAAATAGAAAAAATACCAACACGAATGCGGCGTGTCGTGCCGCATCGAATCCTTTGTGTCGCGATCTTTCTAGCTTTCGCATTTAGCGGCGTCAATATTTTCGCCGCGCCCGCCAACGCCGCGCCCGCCAACGCCGCGCCGCAAGCGCCGCCAGTCGCTTCCAGCGTAAATTCTTCGCCGGTCACGCATTACACTTTGTCGCCCGAAAAAACGAAACAGTCCACAGCCCTCGCTCGCACCGGACGCCGCCTATATTTCGCCGAATTCTTCTGGGGATTGCTCGTCCTCTGGCTCGTACTGCGCACCGGATGGGCTGCGAAGTTGCGCGATTGGGCCACACGTGCGGCGTCCAACAGTTTTGTGCAAGCCTCCATTTTCTGCCCGCTGCTTATTCTAACTCTTGATCTCGCGGCGTTGCCGCTCCACGCCTGGGCCCACAGCGTTCTCCGCGGTTACGGTCTTTCCGTGCAGGGCTGGGGCTCGTGGCTATTGGACTGGATGAAAGCCGAAGGCATCACCCTGGTTCTCGCCACCATCGCCGGCTGGGTTTTATTCAAGTTGATCCGCCGCAGCCCGCGCCGCTGGTGGATTGGCGCGTGGGTCGCCGCCGTCCTCGCGATCATCATCGGCGTTTATGCCGAGCCGCTCATTATCGAGCCGCTCTTCTTCGACTTCCACCCGCTAGCCGAGTCACATCCGCAGTTGGTGCGCGATGTTCAGCAAACCATTGCGCGCGCCGGTGTTGCCATGCCGGAAAATCGCATTCTGGAAATGGACGCCAGTCAAAAATTGAACGAGACCAACGCCTACGTCAGCGGAATTGGCAACGCCAAGCGCGTGGTTTTCTGGGCTACGCTTCTGGCCCACACCAAC
>ODAK010007791.1_pt1 | contig 10766 bp, 10 predicted proteins | sample 1539591 | NCBI WGS metagenome assembly ODAK01 (sample SAMEA3539303, study PRJEB22396) | soil metagenome | biome: tundra; feature: field; material: soil | place: USA | collected 2010-05 | depth 0.15 m | reverse complement strand
CGCTTACCATTCCTCATCTTCGCTACCCTTTCGCATTAGAACAGCTTGCTAAGGGATACGTTTTGCGGGGGCAAGGTCACTGGGCCTATTTCATCCCAATCGGGCCACGCAATTCCAGGACTTTCAGCCTCGCCTCGAACTGGCGGTTGAACCGAATGAGGGCAACCCACTGTCCCTGGTCCTCCTTCTTCCAGACGAGAGCTCCGCCTAACTGTGCCGCGATAGCTTCCGGCGGCAGATCGTGATGCATGCCGAAAAATCGTTTGTCAAAAGCCTCGCTTCGGGGCCCTAGACTGAGCAGCGGCAAGGGCGGATCGTACTTGGTGGAAAAGACCAGTGCCGTGGAATACTTTTCCGGCTCGCTTGCAGCGCGGGCAATCTGCTCCGGGGTAAAGTCCTCCAGCCGATAAACGTCGTAAGGCTGCTTGAGGTAGCCAAGTTCCGGACGGGTCAGCTCGTCGCTCATGGGCCACGCGGTGAGCACAGTGGCGCCGGGGTAGCGCTTGTTCAGTTGCGCGATTCCCGCCAGGTGCAGGCGCACCACGTGGGCATAAGCCAGGTTGTCCTCGGGTGCAAATCCGTAAGGCGGATTGATGAACAAACCCGCCACAAACCCCGCAGCGGAAAACAGCGCCAGGCCCGGCCAGAATGGAACGCGGCGGTAGAACGTGGTGACCGCGACCAGCAACACCAGCGGATACATGGGCAACAGGTAACGCGTGAGCAGCGCCCCGCCCAGCACGCTGAAGACGAGGGCGTTGACCAGCAGCAGCGAAAGAATGCGCCACAGGGCAGGCCTGCTGATCTGCGCCCGGTCATGGCCCTCTGCGTCGAGCCGCGGCTTCAGCATCATGGCCGCAACGGTCATGATCACCGGCACAAACAGATTCATGTGCGCGGTGAGGTGCAGCAGGCGATGCCCAAAGGCGGCGAGAAATCGCACCGGCTCCAGGTTGGCCTGCGCGTTGTAGCGCACAAACTCGGGGTTGCCGAAGAGGAATCCCGTCTTGGCGAAATGCCACGCATACCAGGCGGCGAGCGGCAAGGCGCAGCTTGCCAGCCAGGCCGCCTCGCGCCACAGGCGGAAACGCGCCGGAGGACGGACGTGAATGCCATCCACAAGGCTCACGACCGCAAGCGTAAGCGGGATGGCAATGGCCGTCTCTTTTGAAAGCGCCGCGGCTGCAAACCACAAGGCTGCAAGCCAGGGTCTGCGGTCACGGTAAGGCAGTGTGTAGACCAGTCCCCACAGCGTGCAGGTGGCGGCAAATATATCAGCGTGGGCCAGAGTGCTTTGCGCAAACCAGACGGGATAGATGGCAGTGAGCGCCACGGTCCAGAAGGCGACCATGCCCACGCCCACCAGGCGCATGGCCAGCCGCCAAACGGCCAACAGGCCAAGCGAAGCCACTATCAGCACAGCCTCGCGCGTTACCTCGGGCAAGTAGCCGGAGACCTTCCACCACGTCGCGAGGTAAATGCTGGGCAGGGGTGGATGGGCATTCGTCAGCGTGGTGATGGGAATCAGCGAGCCGGTGCGAAAGAAGTCCCACGCGGCGGGAATGTAGTAACCGGCTTCGTCCCAATAGTAGGGCAGGCGCAGCAAACTGAAGTGGCTGGCATAGAGCGCCGCAAACACCACTGGAAAGATCATCCAGGTGGGAAAGGGCGCATCCAGGCGCGGCTGCATAAGTCTCTTGAAACGCAAGAACGGCTCCTGGCCTTAGCGGACTCCTGGTTTTAGTTAATAGGTCCTTGCGGAAAGGTATGACTTTGCGGCTCCAGATTCAGCACTCCGAAGGCCTGCTCGTACTGGGCGAGATTCTGGCCCAGAACGTTCCACAGGGCCTTGGCCTGCTGCGGACTGAGAAAGATGGCCTGGTGGTTGCGAATCGTTACTTGCTCGGGGCTCTCGCTGGATGCGAGGCCGAAAACAAGCTGAAAATCCCACACGCTGACGCGTACCTGGACGCTGTTGGCGTAGGACTCGCGATAGTCGGGGGTCTGGGCGAGGTTTAGTTGGGGCTGTTGCGCCGTTGGACTCATGATTTCACTAGATTACTCTGCGAGGGGGGCTCGTGGCATGGTGGCCCTGCTGGGTGGCACCAACCCCGAATGAGTCTGCGATGAACTGGTGCGAAAGGGGGGACTCGAACCCCCATGAATTGCTACGCCAGATCCTAAGACTCTTGTATACCGACAATGCACGGCCATGCCCAAAGTCGCACCGATCCGCACAAGTGATTGATTCTAAATGGAAAATAATTATGCCATTTCGCACCGAGTCGCACGACATAGCACAGAATCCGAATCCGAACCGGCACCAAAACCGGCACCGGATATTGCATTGAATTACACCAAGCCAGAAGTCCATGCGAGTTCCAGGCACACCGCATCGACCCTCTCCATGCTCTGTCTGGCGTTAACTACGCTTTCCGGTACTTCTAATTGTCGCCCGTCGTACTGAACATCATGGAAAGAAGGCACGGGACTGTGACAGTTGATTTCCCCAGCAGCGGATCTGATTTGCTCGATCAATGTCTCTCGGCAGAAGAGGGGCAATCTGATGAGGCTTTCATGCGAGCACCTCCCCAAAGTGTGTCAATTATGTTCGGTACAGAAGTCTCCCATCCTGACACTTCCCGCGAGCACCGAGGCGACCATTTTGAAAGAAGGCTGGAGATCCTGTGCTTGGAAGCTCGCTCGCCAATGCCCGAGACGTGATTTTTCCCGGGCACTGGCGGCATGCTTAGATTCCGAGGCCGGCCGCCGCGTTCTCGCGAAAGATCTCGCCCGACCGGATATAGCGCCGCAAAGTCGCCACGGTCTTGTGACCGGTCTGGCGCATGATCATAAACTCCCGCACTCCATTGATGGCGCACTGGATCACGCACCCGGCACGAAGCGAGTGCCCGCCGATTGCGTCCACCTTGAGGTTGGCCCGTGCGGCAGCTCGCTTCAGGAGCTTGCCGATTGAGTCTTGGTGAAGGCCGCGTGGCGATAAATGTCCATATCTCCCCACGGACCTGAAGATGGGACCCTCGGAGATCTTCGCCGCGGCAAGCCATCGGCGCAGTGCTCGGACCGGGCAAGTCTTCTGACTGGACCCGAAGGGCAGGCCCACCTCACGCCCGGCACCCTCCTGATCAGTCTTTGATTTGCGAAGGTTGACGGTCACTCCGTCAGCCGAGAATTTCAGGTCGTATATATTGATGCAGGCCAACTCTGAGCGCCGAAAACCGCCGGCGAAACCAACAAGAGTCAGTGCGCAATCTCTGAGTCCGAGAAGGTCCTTACGCCGCGCCGCCACAATTTTGCGAATGTCCGCGGTAAGGAGCGGATCCTTGCCCCTCTGCGCGGTGCCGAGGGTGCGGCGAATTCCTTTGAGTGTTTCGCCGACGATGAAGTGACGGGTCGTGGCAGGAGAGTCGGCGTATCTAGCTGCCTGATGCGCCTTGGTAATCGATGTGAGCCGGCGCGTGATCGTGCCCGACGCCAGGGTGGAGGCACGGTCCGCGATGTAGAGAGCGACGGTCTCGGGAGTTGAGGGAAGGGAAGGCAATTGATGAGCGCGACACCAGGACTCAAAGTCGCGCCAGTCGTTACGGTAGGCTTTGAGAGTGGCAGGTGCCTTGGCAGAGGCAACGAAGGTCTGTGCCTTCTGAATCAATTCTTCGAGGCTGACCGCCGGAGTTGTAAGTGAATATATATTTGGTCGCATGGAACAATTCCTTTCGATACGGGGACACACGTGTGCCGAGTTCTGAGAGGGGTCAGAACGGCGGAGTTTGGGATGAAGGGGAGCAGCCGGGACATCAGGCTACGCGATTAGACAGAAGCAGTAGCATAAGGAGCGGAGGTAACTCCGATGCTGATCGTTCAAGTGCACGTGTCCGTCAAGCCTGAATCGGTGGCGGACTTCAGGAAGTCCACCATCCAAAACGCCCGCTCAAGCATCAGGGAGCCCGCTATCGCACGTTTCGATCGTCCGTCTCAGTCCGGATACTGGGGAACGTGAACCGGCCATCATGAGATGGGCCTGGTTCCCTTCTGGTCGAAGGATGGCAAGATAGTGTTCAACACAATTAACGCCAAGGCAGAGACAATCACCACCAGCCCGGCATATTGCGACACCATGATGCGTCGCCGATGACTTGTGCCGGCCGACTGGTTCTATGAATGGAAGAAATTGGACGCGAAGTCGAAGCAGCCGTATGCCATCGTCATGAAGGACGGATCGATGTTTGCGCTTGCCGGCTTGTGGGATTCCTGGAAGGACAAAGCGACTGGGAAGATGCCTGAGACATACACGGTCATCACCACTGATCCCAACGAGCTAATGGAATCGATCCACACCCGGATGCCTTTGATCATTACGCTTAAGGCCGAACACCTGTTCACGCGGCTCGGATCTATGGTTCAGTGAAAAACTCTAAGGTAAGACTTCGATTTAGCTTACCCCGCTCGAATTCCGACTGACTCTGAGCATCCAGCAAGCACATCAGACAGGCTTCCCTACACCTTCGACCGTGGTCCTCATTCCCTCGAATCAGTTCCACCGCTCGGGCAAACCAGGCGTTCTGGTCCTCGAGAAGTGCAGCGATGTGACCAGAACCGCCGGCAGCGGTGTCGAATAGATGCACTCCCCACGGATCACCGGCCATCCTGGCAGAAACGACGGAGATCTCTCGTGTGTCCACTTCGAGAATTGCCGCACCTGTAATACGCATGGCATGTCCAAACGTTCGCGTGATCCGCTCCGAATCACCAGGCTGCTGGTAACGAGAGAACAGGGTGTTGACTTCGATCTGAAGGACATCGGTGTTGGTTTCTGCCCCCAAAGACCGGTTGCGAAGCACCGGAGCCGCGTTCTGGACATTCCAGCAGCGATGAGTTGCCCTATGTGACCAGAGCGGCGAATGCGCTTCAAACCCGGACGGCAGGTCCTGACGGCCATCGCCAAATATTCTCTCGCCGTCCGTGTATCCACAGTTTGTACAAATAGCAAAACCGTAATTATGCGGCCCAGGGTTCGCTCCAAAAAGAGTCCCGCCCTCGCAGAAGGTCGCCTTGAGCCGCGGATGACCTCCGAAAGGCTCGAAAAGTTGTAACCCGCTCCGATTCACGAAATCGACTGTCGATACGAGCTCGGTCGTGCCAATACGCTCCGGGTCTCCCGACCAGCTAGGTGGGTCCCAGGTTGCACACGAGTACCCAAAGCGCGGTACGATTACCGGGCGGCCGCGGTTAGAGCGCAGCTGGGCGGCGCACGTCCTGCATTGGTTTGCATCCGCCTGCACTTCGTAGAAGACGTGGCCTCGTGCGCATTCGAAGCGGTATCGCGTTAAGCCGAAGCCTCCACCATCCGGGTCGAAGGATCGGATCACCCCGTGCGAAGCATAGATTCTGCCGCCGGCAAGCAACCGGGAGCCCGGTACATACTCATTGAGAGCGAGCATCCCGTCGCGCTCAAGCTTGACGGTACTGTTTCCGTCCCGGAAGCTGTTGTGCGGGAGTCGCAAGGCCTGCAAGCCAATCGGGAATCCGTATCGCGGAAGGAAACGGACTGACGCCATTGCCTCAATCACGGTCGTAGTCGATAGTTCCTGAGCCTGATATGCGATAGCGCTCAACACAGCACGGTTATTTTCTCGCTGGCGCGCTTCCTGCCATGCCTCAAGCAGTCGGTTATAACTGGTCAGCCACTCCTTGATGCACTCGCTGAAGAACTTCTTCGCCCGCTCGATCGCTTCACCAGGCGACTTGCCGAAAAGAGGAGTGCCCTCGAGCAGAAGTTTGTATTGCTCTTCAATCCCGGACGGGTCCGCTACCAGCCGCTCCATGAACCGAATAAATTGCTGGTCGAGACCGGTGTTAGGATCAGCATCCCACCAGGACGGGCGCGGAGAGTCGAATTCATAAGGTTCGGCCGGTATCCGAAGCGAGGCATGCTTACTACCACCTACCGTCAGTGTCGCCACATGGCAGAACCAGCCCATCCGCCCGAATGCATCCATGGCGCCAGTGACACGACCTCGAAAGATCTGGCGAAAAAACTCGCCTAGGAGGAACGCATTCAGGTGCAGTAGCCCGAACCTCTCCCGTTCAAGGAAGATCGACGGCTTCCGTAGATCCTTCAAAAACAATGCGCCAAAATCGCGGAAAATCGCTTGCTCGTATCCGAGCGACCGGGCGAAAAGAGCCACGAGCGTTGAACCGTCATTCCTGCGCCCCGCGCGCCCCGCACGTTGCTGGTAGTTGGCGCGCCCAGGCGGTGCGTTGGCCATTAGAGCGCCTGACAAACCTCCGATATCGATACCAATCTCAAGCGTCGTGGTCGCGCTCAGGATGTTCCTTGCCCCAGCCTTGAATAGCTCCTGCAATCTGGCAGTTTCGTGAGAGGCCAACTGTGCTGAATGCTCCTCCGCCCATAACGCCGTATCGCTGCCGGGAAAGTTCACAAAATCGACGCGCTCGCGCCTCAGGGCCGGGTCGGAATCGAGATCTTCATGGCTGACCGGTACCAGCGGTGGCTGGCCTACACTCTCGCCCGGCGCACAGCCCTGCACAGAGCGCGGCCATACTGCACCCGTTATGGTCGAGCGAAACAACTGAGGAGGACGGCGCAAGCGAAGTTTCCGGAAGCTGATGCGGAGGACGTCAACCTGGCCTGCCGTAATCATCCGCGTCCTGGTTTGTAAAAAATCGATCTTCTCATCACGGAGAGCTTGCAGCAGGGAGTCAAACGCAGCCCCAAGTAAACTCGGCACCAGAACCTGAAGACGAGCCTCAGGTATCTGCATTGAGCGAAGCACGGCGGCCGTAAACTTCGCACGGATGCTCCGAATCCCCCCGGTGCCTACCATCGGATCGACGCGAATGCCTTTTCCCTCGCGCGAAACCCATCGCCCTATTGGAAACGAGATGATCGAAGCATCATCCCTGCCCTCATTGTCGTTGTCATCGAATGTTATTGCGCTTCGCGAGCGCAGAGTGTCGCAAATCCCGGCAAGATAGTCCGGCCAAACGGACTGCAGGGCAGAGTGCTCTGTTGCGGACAGTTGATCGAGTCGCTGAAGAGCACATTTCTCTATCGACGGATAAACCACCTCCGCCAAACCCAACGTTTCGAGGGAATGGCTTCGTCGGAGCAGGAACTCCATGCCCAGTAAGCGAAGCGTATCGTCTTCAACCTCCTTTCGATTCGCGTCCCAAAATTGTTCCCATACTTCTGGCCATGTTCTATTGGCCGTTACCCGCGTCGTGTGGTAACCAGAAGCTTCGCGTGAAAAGAACTGGCTTAATTCCGCGCGGCTCTTCATCGCCTGGGACCACTCGGCCATTGACCTTCCATCCTGCTCCGCTCGAAGCTCAGATCGCTTCTTCTGAACTGCCACTTCAAGGACAGCCCGAATACCCGGGTTATCGTTTGCAGCGATTCCGGTCTCGAGAGTCTCAATGTCCCGTCTCAATTTCGTTGTGTCGACTGATTCGCCCAAGAGCCTGGTGATGACGATGCGGCTTAGAAGGATTTCATGCTGGTAGGTCAAATGAGGACCGAGCCGAGCGGCCTGGCGACGGCTGTCGCTAAAAGTAAGGAGTTGCCTTCCGCCCGATGGGAGAATCTGGCGCATGCCTCGATCCGTATTTGGCGGCATGGCGGCAAGCACGCTTTCGGCAACAGCGGGAAGGGTCAAGACATCCGGGAGCGCCATCGGCTCGAACTGCCCAACGCTCGCATTGCAATTCGGGCAGCTCATGCAGCGCACGAAATAGGCTGCCCGGGATTGAATCTCCATGGTGGAGCGGCTCTCGAGGTCAATAAACCAGTCAGGCTCTTGATCCGTTAAAGCCGCCGGCTTCAAGAAATAGTGCCATTGAACAGGCTCCTCCTCATCGTCTTCAGTCAAAGATTGGTAATCGCTCCATTCCGACCGGGCGCGGATCTGGTCGTCTGCCGAAGTTCCCGCGAGCAGCCAATGGTTGCAGTTCCTGCAGATTGTGAGCGTCAAGGTCGCTGAACCGCACGCGGGACAAAACTCGGCAATCTCCGGAATCAGAAGGCCGGCACCCTCAACGATGCGCGTGCGATCTCCAGTGCAAGCGTTATTCAGACAGACGGAAAAGTACCCCGGTGCGCGCACCTGGATGTGCAACTTGTGAGGAATCACTGGTAGCTGGTCGGATGTATTGCGTGCGCGCGCCGCAAGCTGTAAAAGAGCCGTCGTGCTCTTCTCCGCCACAGTTCGCTCAGCCTTAGGAAAGAGATATCTCGCGAATTCACGTAAACGGACCATGGATTGTCCATCACGCGACCTGTTCCAGAAAAACTCGTCCAGGCCATGAACAATCGGCGCTCTTGAAAGAGCGTAATGCAGAACGCGTGCCGGGACTCGCTCGCTCCCCAATCTCCGGACAACACTTTCGGAGACAAGCGGAGCAATACACTGTCGTGCGATCGCCGCCGTGGTGGAATTTTCAATCAACTCCCGCCTCTCCGCATCGAGCATTGGTAAGGTCTCGAGTGGACTTGCGTCGATCATTTCGGGCAATGGAGGTGCATCAGGTCCAGCCGCAGCCGGCAAATCCCTGCGGTGCGCGCGGCCATAAATTGGTTGGATCAACTCCGGCTTTTTTGAGAACAGAGTGGCGCCGAACTGACGGAGCTCACTGGTATTCCCTCCAAGAGTTGCTGATGTCGCAATCTGCAGGATGCGTTCCGGGCTGACGCCGCAACGAAGCGCTACCCGGCGCATGAGCAGGCAAATCTCGGCTGCCAGGGTGCCGCTGTAGAGATGAACTTCATCGAGCACGAACGACCGAAGCGCAGGTCCGAAGAAAGAGGCATCCTATGGCCTGCACAACATGTATTCGAGCATGGAGTAATTGGTGATCAGGATGTCGGGCGGCGCAAGACGCCCCTGGTCGCGCGTCATAATCCGTGAAGGATTCGGCTTCAATAGCGCAAGGGCCGAACGGCTCAGCGCGCGAGCGTTCTCCGGAGTCTCTGATGTGAAGTGTAGGAAGGTAACCCGGTTTCCCGTTTCAGGCTGGTCTTCGAGCCAGGTATTCAGTCGGTCAACCTGATCGTTGACCAAAGCATTCATTGGATAGATGAGTATTGCCCGCACCCCTGACTCCCCTGTTATTCGAGGGTTCCTGTAAAGGTCGTTCAGGATCGGAAGCAGAAACGATTCCGTCTTGCCGGCGCCGGTTCCGGCGGTCACGATCAGACCAGGGCGAGCACCTCTTCGTTCTCCGCTGGCCGCTGCGAGAATAGACTCTTCCTGATGAAGATAGAGGGGCCGCAATTCGGGACATCTTTGCGGGTGGTTCAACTGGCTGAGCAGGCGGGAATCGAATTGGTCCTGCGCTGCAAGACTCTGAAGGGTACGGCCTGTCTCGCTGGGAAAGAGACATTCAACCCACAGTTGGCCCACAACTCCACCGGACAGCTCATCGCCTGACCACGCTTCGCGGCACTTCCGCAACATCTCTTCGTCGCGGAGAGGTCGATAGCTTGTAGCCAACTCTACGACCCTGCGCCGCAGATCTCGCTCCGTCGCCAAGGCATCCAGTTGGAGAGCGTCATTATTCATTTTCGAGGCCCCTTAATTTTGAGCAAGTAAGACACAATATACGCGCAACACGCACGTGAGCGAGCTACGGCGACTAGCAGGCGATTCGTATCCGCAGACATGCCATCGAAAAGCGCTTCCGCTGCGCGCAGGACGTGCTCCTCAAAGAAGCTGTCGTCGAGAGGCCGCGCATCGGTCCAGCTCTTCAATTCGCTCAATGCTTCAGCAAGAAGGTAACGGTAGCCAGTCATCCCGGGTGGTTGATGCATAAATGGAGCACCAATCTCGAAGATAAGGATGATTGCTTTGATACTGTGCCCGCGATGCCTTTGGCCCATGTACTAAGTTCATCTACTCTAGATATTGCGAACTTGTGGGGGAAGTATCTTCATTCTCGCGCAGCATGGGAATGTGGGGGAGACAACCATCTGGCGCATACGTATGGATCCACTTGGAGTACGATCCCACGATTTGACGATGATGCTCTGGAGAAGTCTTGCGCGCTCCTGGCGAAGAGGTGTTGGAGTGAGGTGAGCCCTGCAGCGAGGGCGGAGTTTGAACGGTACTTGGCGGATGCAGACCTACCCTTTCAACAAAATGCAGACGAACAGAGAACTAATAGCTTAGTAGAAGAAGGTCTCTTGTGGAAGCCTCCAAATCAGTTCCACTTGATTCCGACAGCTTGGGCTGTCAGAGCGACCGCAACTTGCAGGGCTGGAAATGGTAGGCTTCAACGTGCCGCACTCGTCAATAGCGTCCTCGTCTCTGAGGCTCTCGCTTGTTGCTTCCAATTGGAGATGCTGGAAAGGGCGCGATATGACGAAGGCTCCGAAGTGAGCGATTGTGCAGAGGCAAACGAGAATTTTGCAAACTTTTCCGTAGGAAGGAAGAATTCTGCTGCATCGCTGTATCCGAAGGACTATCCCTTTCAGCTTCTACCGCGAGACTTCGAGCCATTTGGGTGGTACTGCAACCGGCTTGGGATGGAGAAGAGAACCGTTTTGAGGAAGCGATTGTTGAGTCTCAGGAACGGCCTTTGTCACGGTCACTTCGCAGGATGGCGTACGATTTACGATCTCGTTACAATCCATGCACAAATGTTCTGAGGTTGGATGGAGTCAAGTCCAAATTGTTCTATGCCCGCGAAGGGGTTGATCTTGATCGTTCAACACTGGCCGGTTGGGTGGG
>ODAK010007785.1_pt1 | contig 10769 bp, 9 predicted proteins | sample 1539591 | NCBI WGS metagenome assembly ODAK01 (sample SAMEA3539303, study PRJEB22396) | soil metagenome | biome: tundra; feature: field; material: soil | place: USA | collected 2010-05 | depth 0.15 m | reverse complement strand
GCCCGCAAGCCATCCGCATCTCGACCATTCGATGATCGAAGGATTGCGCGCCCTCGGCGAAGACGACGGCACCTTTCTTCGCGGTCTGGTCAGACAATTCCGCGTCGACAGCCACGCCCGTCTCGCGCGCCTCGATCGAGCGGCAGAGGATGGCGACATATTCGCGATTCGTGTTCTTGCCCACGCTCTTTACGGAAGCAGCGCAAACATCGGCGCTGTTGGCGTGACCGCGGCCTGCCGTGCGATCGAAGTCCTCAGCCCGCAAGCCGACGTCAGTCACTATCAAAACGCCGTACGCCGTGTTCGCTCCGCGTACGACCACGTGCTTCCGCTCCTCGACGGCCTGTCCTGAACTGTGAGGACTTCGACGGCAGCTCTACGCCCGCGTTGGATGGCAGGACCGCAGCCTGAATCATCCTGTCGCTCCGGACTCTGCGTGTTCGACGACGGACTTGCCTGAGACTGCAGAACTGGTTGCAGCCGGGCTGAGATCCGAAATGCAGATGCGGAAGACGCTGCCGGTTCCCGTGCTCGGAAGCGCTGCGATCGTACCTCCATGCGCTTCCGCGACCATGCGGCAGAAGGCCAGGCCGAGTCCCGTTTGCTTCACGTTGGGATGCCTCTGATCCAGCGTCACGAATGGCTGGAACAACGACTGGCGGAGGGCGTCCGGAACGCCACTGCCTTCGTCGATTACATCGATCTTCAGTCCCTGCTGCTGTTGAAAGAGGTCGATGGTTACCTTCGCTTTGGCGGGGCTGAACTTGATGGCGTTGAGCACGAGGTTTTCGAGACAACGCCGGAGCAGGGCTGGATCGACGAAGAGTGGCCACTGCACGTCGATCTTCGTGAGGATGCTGATTTCCAGCCGGGCCGCAGCGGGCAGACAATCTTCGACGACGAGTTGCACCAGCTCGTTCGCATCGATCTCGGACGGATGTGCGGTCAGAACGCCGGCATCGCTCTTGGCCACGACCAGCAGGTCGTCGATCAATTGTTGCAGCCGCGATACCTGCGATCGGATGCGGATCAACGGCGGCGAAGGCTCCCTCAACTTCCGCTGCAGGATCTCCGCGGAGAACGAGATCACCTGCAGCGGATTGCGGAGGTCGTGAATGACCATGTTGGTGAAATCGGTGCGCAGGGCCAGAAGCTGCTCGAGCGTCTGCCTCGCGCGCGACACGCGGATCATGGCGCGGACACGCGCCCGAACTTCGATTCCACTGACGGGCTTGGCGAGGAAGTCCGTTGCTCCGGCGTCGAGTGCCAGCGCCATGTCTTCCCGCGAATCGAGTGCCGTCATCACGATGATCGGCGTTCCTCGGCTTCCTTCCTCCGCGCGCATGCTCCGGCATAACTCGATCCCGTCGATCGACGCCGTCATCAGCTCCGTGATGATGACATCCGGTCCGCTGGCGCGGGCCGCTTCCATCGCCTCGGCCACCGATGCCGCCTCCCGCACGTCATAGCCCTCCAGCCGGAGCAAGTCGCGAATGAGCGTCCGCGAGTTTGCATCGTCATCGACGATCAGGATCGTTGTCATGATGGCCTTTGGCTTGGGCGACCGCACGACAGGCGGCCCTTCGTTTGACGGAAGGGCTTTTTCGAATCAGTCGCTCCAGCCGCTCAGGGCGAACCCTCTTGCTGATGAAGGTTTCGTGGAGAGCAGAAGAATCATGACCCGGATAAGAACCTGTCCGCCGTGTTAATCGACACGTTGATGTGATGGCAGGCACGAGATCGCCGCCCAATTACGCCAACTGACTCCGATCGTTGTCTGTTCTGGGCGGGGAGTGGGGAGTGGCGAGTGGGGGGTGGAGTTGGCAGAAACGGAGCAGCCCGGCAACACTCCTCCTACCCCCCACTCCCCACCCCCCCCCACGTATTTTTTTCGCCGCCACGGAGACTCACCTTACGAATAGGAGGAATCGTCGATGCGAATCGACACCAATCCATGCTGAGCAAGACCATCACGCTACGCGTACCGGCGACCTTCGAAGGCTCGCGCGATGCAGCCACGAGCGTACGCGAGTTCCTCAACCAGTTGTCCGTGCGGCCGGGTCATGCCGCGAGGTTCGAACTGGTGGTTGCCGAATCGGTCGACAACATCGCCAGTCACGCACGCTGTGACGAAGACGGTGTGGTCGATATCAGCGTGGTTGCCGGCCGCGAAGCACTCCGCATCGTCATCAGCGACGACGCCACGGCCTCGGACACGGACGTTCTGAAGAACTTCATGTCACCCCCGGAAACGCACGACGAACACTCGGAAGGAGGCCGCGGAATCCAATTGATTCGCCGGATCATGGACAAGGTGGTTTACACGCGCGAGCACGACCGCAATGTCCTCACGATGAGCGCCAAGCTCGATGGAGGCGGGTTGTGAGCGCGCAGCTCGTCGCCGGTCCGTCCGGCAAACACGCTGTACTTCGGTGGTATCCGGTACTTGATCTATCTTCTCGCACCGATCGTCTTCTTTTTCACTTTCATCCCACACGTCACGAGTCAATCGTCGACGTTCCTCACCCACATCCTGCCATTCCGGCTCGCCAACGAACCTGCAGTTTCGATCGGTTCGCGGACGTCTCCAATGCGCATGGAAAAGCGTTTCCATCGGATTCGTTCCGGTAGAACTACGCGCATTGTGGACGGTTCCTACCGGGACGAAGATCAAGTTTCCGATCCCACCGAAGCAGCGCCTGGACCGAATCAACCTTCTTACAGGGGTAGGACCGTAGCCCCCGGCTTCAGCCGGGGGTCATCGGACCGACGCCAAGTCTTTCGAGCCCGCTTCAGCGGGCGACAGATTGTGAAGCCATCGCCGGATTCGGTGGGTGAGGTCCCGGAAGACAAAGCCAAGTGCCGTACCCACGCCAACCAAGAAACCGCACGATCTAGCCAATGTGCCACAAAACAGAGGCCGACACATTGAGAACTCATGATTCCTGATTGAGGGTAGGGAAACGTCTCATTTCGATCCCTCCTCCAGTATGGCGATGCATGTGAGTTTTCTCGCGACGCAAAGTCTCGCGTTCATGCTTGGAGTGCTGGCGTGCTGGGCGTTCTGGTACGTCCTGCTTCACCTGACTCCCGCGCTACGTGTCGCTCCTCAGGCCGCGTACGATCCGGGTCACGGAGCGATCGAAATCAAGGTCGCGAACTTCGGGACCCGCCAAATAACCGACGTCCAGGCCCACCTTGCACTGTTCGACCGAGTTCCGGAGGGTCGGATTGTTACGGTAGAACAGGGTCTACTCATGCCGCACGAGATTCTGGCGCTGGAAGTGAAGCGAATGGTGGATACACCGTGGTGCGTGCCAACGGCATATATCTTTGTGTGCAAAAACGGCCAGAAGCTACGGGAACTGCTGATGTCTCCTCCAGCTCATGGCGAACGCCGTCTCGTGTTCACGATCTCGGCGCGAGATGCGGTCAGTGGCACAAAGAGAGTACAGCGCGTCACCTATCCAGCCACAGCCTTGATCAGTGGATCGTATGCTCGCGGTCTCACGTTCTCGATCGTGCCGACACCTACTGCCTGACTACGCCGGAGTGATGCGTTGCCGAACGTTATCAACGGTTCAACGCCCTTGCGTTGCCACCAGCCATCGAGCTCGCCGACGCCGTTTGCAAACCGGCTGAATTCCGCACGATTGTTCGGATTCAGCTCGACATCATTCGTGGCTGGTATCGGGTAAGCGTAAGGATTACTGTGGTTTAGCGGGCGTGATCGTTTGGCAAACCTCTTGAGTGATGTCCGGCTCGAGGACCGCCAGATGAGCCGAATTCTGATAGTCGACGATGACCCCATGATTGTTGAATCGCTTCAGGAAACGCTCAGCGAGGAGAGGCTGGCCAGTGCCGGCGCGTATGACCAGGCCTCGGCGGAAGCGTTGATCAGGAATGAGTTCTTTCCGATCATCCTCGCGGACCTTCGCTTGCGCACAGCCGAGGAAGGTCTGGCATTGCTGGCGATGATCCAGCACTCGTCGCCCGATTCCGCCGTCGTCACGATCACCGCCAGCGCGGATGACGTCATCAAGATCCGGTTGCGCGATCTTGGCTCACGCACGTTGCTTCTCAAGCCGGTGCGGCCGGACATTCTGATCGCCCTCGTCCGGGAGATGCTGACTGAGGTCGAAGAGTCGGCGGAGCTTCTCGGCGATGAAGGGATCGAAGGTCTCTACGCCGCGGTCACGCCGCAACTGCGAGGACTTGCCTACCGGCGTTACGGTTTCTCCGGCGATGACGCAGAGGAGTTGGTGCAGCACGCGTGGCTGCTCTATTTCGAGAAGCGCTCGGCAATCCGCGCCGCGCGAGCGTGGATGAAAGGGACGATCCTGAATCTCTGCAAGCAGGAGATTCAGCAACGTTGCCGGCGGCGCTCATTCGACGACGGCTACGACGGCCCCCCCGAAACGGCGTGCGGCGCCGACGACGCCCGCATCGCCATCGGTCAGGCGCTGGGCGTACTGGACGACCGCAGCCGCGAGCTCTGCGTGAGGATCGGTCTCGAGAAACAGAGCTACGATGAAGTGAGCGCAGCCATGCACCTTCCCCTCGGATCGATCGGCCCGCCCTTCATCCGCGCCAAAGAGCGGATGCGCGTGCAGCTCGCGCCGTCGTGAACGCAGACCTCACGTCGCCCGCGTGAACACCTGCCGCTGGCTGACCTGATACGCACGCGACCGGATGATCTCGCGGAGGTTGCGTGGATCGTGAACGCCGCGTAGCACGGTCACCGGCAGCGCTTTGTCGGACGAGACGAGCGTGACGTTGCCGATGCCGAGGAGACGGTCGGTGAAGGACTGGAAGAACTGCGTGTCATCGAGCGAGCGGAGATCGATCTCGCTCAGACTCTTGGAAAGGATTCCCTGCTCGAACAGGATGCGCTGATTGGTGACCGTATAGAGCGTGCTCTGAAGCCGCAACAGCGCAAACAGGAAGGTGACGATCTGGTACAGCAGGACGAGTGCGGTCAGCCACCAGCCGATCTTCATGATCTTGCTGCTCAGATCGAGGTCGGCGGTGAGCGACGAGATGAAGCGCGCCGCAAGCGGGATGACGATCACCGTGAGGACCATCATGACGACCTTCGCGATGAGCACGCGCCACGACGGCGAGCCGCGCCACAATGTCTCCTCGGTCAGCGCCAGCGCGCCCGCGGCCGGCGCGGCGGGCGCCGCGAAGCCGGAAGGGGAGGGACGCCCGCAATGCGGACAGGCGGTGGCAAGCGGCGAAACATCGCGCCCGCAGTCAGGGCAGGTAATGACAGGCATGGCGCGGATTGTAGCGCGCCCGCTGAAGAATCATCCACCACAGAGGCACCGGAGATCACAGAGGTGACGAAGCTACTCTGCGACCTCTGCGTCTCTGTGGTTAGGTTCCAATCACTTCGCCGGATTCGGCGGCGGCGGGCAGTTGCACGGATCAGGAGTCGCGCACGAGGATGCGTCCTGCGGAGCAAAGACCGCACTTCCGCAGCACGACCAGTTGGTGGGGTTACAAGGCCGCCCCGGCTTGTTGCGGTCGCAGTAGCAGGCCACCCACGGCTGCCTCTTGATGGTCTCGTCGACAATCCTCTGCCATTCCTTATCGACCTGCGGTCCGTAGAGGGCTCGCCCCCTGGCCTGCATCTCGGGCGGCAGCATGTCGAACGTGATGATGTTCGGCTCCGTCACCACCTGCCTTCTGTGCGAAGCGCATCCGGCAAGCAGAAGAAAGGAGAGGCAAAGGATCGCGCTGTGCTTCATGAGGATCGAGTATAGCGGGCGCTGACAGCCTATCGCGAAGGAGCGTCGTGCTCTCGCGTGGGCCGAGACCACCGAACGCATGCCTGGCGATCGGCTGTTCATCAGCAATGAGCGGGTGTAGCAAAACGGCTCAGGGGGGTAGGAAAAACTTTTCTCGCAGCACTCCTATTGATGAAGGGTTCGAGAGGAGGACTCCATGCTGCGAGGTCGTGCTCTGTGCCTGTTCGTGTTCTTGTTGCCGCTCCGCGGGCTCGCGCAGGGTCTGCCGCACCCGGACCACATCGTCCTCGTGATCATGGAGAACAAGCGGTACGAAGACGTCATCGACGACAATCCCGCGACTCCCGCGAGCAAATCCCGTGCGCCTTACCTCAACGGGCTTGCGCAGAGCGGCGCGCTCCTCACGCGCTCGTACGGCCTCCATCACCCGAGCCAGCCGAACTACATCGAGCTCTTCTCCGGGAACGCGCAGGGCATCTGCAGCGACCATCCTCCGCGCGCGCTCATTGATGCACCTAACCTTGCCAGGAGTCTCGGCGAAGCGCCGAATCTCGGCACGAAGCGTGGGTTCGTTGGATTCGCAGAGAACCTGCCGGCCGATCTTGCGACGCCAAGCCGGGGCGAGTACGTCCGGAGGCATTGCCCCTGGCTTGCCTTCTCCGGCATCCCCGCGGATAGGAGCAGCGATTTCTCGAAGTTTCCACAGACGGCGGATGGTTTCGTGACCCTGCCGGCCGTCGCGATCGTGATCCCGAACCTCTTCGATGACATACACTCCACGAGTGGCTCTAGCCCTGTGGCGCGGTTGAAGCGACGTTTCAATCGTCACGATATCGTCGCGGAGGTGCTCCAGGGCGACTCCTGGCTGGAGCACAACCTCGGCGCGTACGCTGCGTGGGCTGTGACCAACAACAGTCTGCTCGTTATCACGTGGGACGAGGACAGCGCCGAGAACATCTCGGGAACCCTGCAGTTGGAGCTGGATCGCCTTGATCACGACGATCGCTGCGAGCATGCGATCAACACCACGCAACCCAACAATCACATCCCCACGATCATCATCGGCGAGCATGTTCTGCCGCACAGCACGAGCGAAGCACCGATCACACACTACAACCTCCTGCACACGATTCTCGATATGGAAGGGCTTCCGCCTCTCGGCGGGAGCAAGACCGCACCACCGATCACCGACATCTGGCAGTAGAGCCAGTGTCAGTCGCAAAAGGAAGCAGGTAATGGCAGCTCGACGGTGATTCGGTAACGTGTTCCCGCGTCCATAGTGCAGGTGTTGAGCTCAATAGTCTCGCCAAAGTCAACGACGAGCTCCTGCGGGCGGCATCCAGTCAGGTCGATGCCTTTCGACTGGAGTTGCGCGCCGCGCTTGACGGAAAGGTCCTCTACCGCAATCCGCAGTCCCGTTCCAGCCGGGCCGAGAATCCGGAGTTGATGAGTCCTGCCCAGTCCATCGACAAGCAAGAGGTTCTCAGTCACGTCACGGTGTTCGATCTCTTTGATCAGGGAGCAATCAGCCGCAGTCGGCCCACCGCTCCAATACTGCCGTTCGATTCGAATTGTCCACATGGATGTCTCCGAAAAAATGATTCAACGCGCGAAGCGGGCGCGGGAGAATGATTGGCGGCGGTCGCGTGTGGCGCTAGACGAGCCGCACTCATCCGGAGCTGATTGGTTTCGTGATCTTCGAGAACCCCCTCAACGAGCGTGCCGTCAGGCGTCACGGCCGCGGAGCTCGAAATCCACAGCGGCGTCGTGCGATACGGGTTGATGCTACGGAATGAGGGCGGCACGGAATCCAGCGGTGGAGTTCCGCTGACCACCGCCATGATTGCTAAGGAGATGAAGATCACCATCGCGACATCCTCCAAACGCTCTTCATGCGCCCACCTTCCAGTCTGAGCGCTCGATCCAGACGGCCATGTCGGAGGAAGGCATCGGCCGGGCCAGGTAGAAGCCTTGAGCGAAATCGCATCCCAGCTCGCGCAGCCGCTCGTACGTCTGTGCGTTCTCGACTCCCTCGGCCACGACCCTGCGCCCCAGGTTGTGACAGAGCTGAATCGTCGAGTGGACGATGGCGTCATCCGCCGGGTTCGTCAGCATCTCCAGAACGAACGACTTGTCGATCTTGATCTCGTCGACGGGAAGACGCCGCAGATGCGACAGCGATGAGTAGCCGGTGCCGAAATCGTCGATGGAGAGCCTCACCGTCAGCGCCCGCAGGCGCTCGAGCACATTCATGGCGTGATCGGGATCGGACATGATGCTGCTCTCGGTGAGCTCGAGCGTCAGCCACGACGGATCGAGACGCCATCGATGCAGCGACTCACGGACCAGATCGACGAGTCCGGGATCCTGAAGCAACCGGCCGGAAAGATTGACCGCCACGCCGAGCGGGAGCGACTCGTCCTGCCAGCTCCGGCACTGCGCGAGCGCTTCGTTCAGCACCCATGACGTCAGCGGACCGATCAAACCAGTGCGCTCGGCGAGCGGAATGAACTCATCGGGAGGGAGGAGGCCATGCTGGGGATGAGCCCAGCGGACCAGCGCCTCCAGACGGCTGAACGTCCCGCGCCGCACATCGACCTCCGGCTGGTAGTGGAGCAGGAGCTGACCGTGGTCGAAGGCATGACGCAGCTCGCTCGTCAGCGCCAGCCGCGTCGGTGTGTTGCGATCCTGTTCGGCGGAGTAGACGGCATGCCTGCTGTTCGATTGCTTGGCGATGTACATAGCCACATCGGCGCGCCGCAGCAACGTGGCGGCGTCATTGCCATGAGCGGGCGCGAGAGCGATCCCCAGGCTGGCCCCGATGTGGAAGGCGTGCTCGTCGACCAGGAAGGGAGCCTCCAGTGCTCGAATCAGCTTCTTGCCCGCGGCCTCGGCCGCCTCGGCGTCGCCGATCGAGGGGAGGAGAATCGCGAACTCGTCGCCGCCGAGCCGGGCGATCGTATCGGTCACGCGAACTTGTTTCCGAAGCCTGGGGCCGACCTGCATCAACAACTGATCGCCGATGTGATGGCCGAACGTGTCGTTCACCTCCTTGAAGCGATCGAGGTCCATGACCATCAGCGCCAGCGAGGTCCCCTGACGCGCGGAGCCGAGGATGGCCTGCTCGAGCCGGTCGAGCAGCAACACGCGGTTCGGCAGATCGGTGAGCACGTCGTGCAACGCCTGGTGCTCCAGTGCCGCGAGCTGGGCCTTGCGGTCGCTGACGTCGCGAAGGATGCACACCCAATGCGTCAACCCTTGCTGCGGGTCGCGAATGGGCATGACGTGCAGCTCCAGAACATACCGCGAGCCGTCGCGGCGCACGGCGATGGCTTCTCCTTCGAATGGAACCTCGCGCTGGAGATGGGCGCGCAGGCGCTCCATCAACTCCGATTCCTCTTCGGATATGTGGAGAATCGAAAGCGGCTGGTGGACGACGTCAATGGGCGCGAAGCCGGTCAGCGTCTCGAATCCGGAGTTGGCGAACAGTACGTGAGGCCCTTCGGGCGTCTTCTCATTGGTCAGCAACAGAATGCCCTCAATGGCATTCTCTACAGCCGATTCGAAGAGGCGGAGCTGCATTTCGACCGCTCGGCGCTCGGCGATCTCCGCGGTCAGCTCGGCCGTGCGCTGCTGCACGTTGATCTCCAGATCGTCGCGCGAGCGCCGAAGCTGGTCCTCCATCCGTTTTCTCTGAAAGAACTCCGGCACGGTGATCGACGCGGTGGAGAGCAGATGATTGACCGAGGGCAGTCCTTTCTCCAGAGCGTAACGCTCGAGGTGCGCCTCGATCCGCGACGGCGGGGCCATGATGAAACGGCAATGCTCCCCTCCCGAGGCGGTGCATTCGACCTCGGCGGATACCAATGGAAGTCCGAAACTCTCCTCGCACCATCCCGACGAGTACCCGGCGTTCATCACGCAAACGGAGAAGTCACTCTTCTGCTCTCGCTTCCGCCATGCATCGGACTCGAACGAGAAGGGGTGATCGTAGATGAGGTAGTAGTTCTCGTCAGGCGACGGATTCGACTCCGGAGAGATCTCCACGAACGCCCATCCGCAGAACGAGAAATGGACCGGTCCCGCGGAGAGCTTCTCGACCGGATCGGTCACCTGCATCCTCTCCTGGAACGTCCGTGCATCGGCCTTTCCAATGGCGTGAGCGATGTCGAAAAGGAGGTTGCTCGCGGCACTTCTCGCCTCCGCCGTGCCGCGGTCGCTGTAGAGCGAAGTCACCAGATCGAAGAACTCCACGGACATCGAGGCCGCGCGCACCAGGATGTAGCGCTCCCCGGAGATGGAGATCGTGCTCTGCCTGGGGTTCACTACGGCGTCGGCGAAGTAGCCCGCCACGTGCTCCTGCGCACGGAGAAAGATCGGCGCAAACTGCTCCGGAACGCTGACGGTCTCGAGGTGGTGCTTCGACACCGACCATCCGCTTGGTCCAGGGGACGCCGGAAGCCCCGCGCTGTCCTCGCCTGGCATACGCAGATTCTACTCTCGCATCATGCAATGATCTGTGATGGCGAAGAGCGCGATAGGACGCCGGAGACGTCACGGATGGTAGCCGGTGGTGCGAGCGCCAGCGAGCGACCACCGGTATCCATGTGGAGTTAGAAGTTTCGACCCCGGAGGGGTCGCGGAGTTTCACCAGGTATTCCTCCTGAAATGTCCGCGTCGATGATGCGCCAGCCCAAGTACCCGGACGGTGGTTCGGCCCAGGCACTTGCCACAGCCCGGACACCTTTTCCGGGCTCATCCGTCTAAGGAGTAATCCAGAAACGGAGGCGAGTCATGTCCGGTTTGCAACCTATCGGGTCCTTCGAAGAAAGTCTGACGCATGGCAGTTCCGATCGAACGGGCCTTTACTGGCGTTGGGAATCTGCGGTTGTGGACCCGGGAGCAAGGCCGGGGATCGACGCCGATCGAGACCAGATCGAGATCAAACGCTGCAAGCGTGAGATCAAGCGCTGCAAGCGTGCCCTCGCGCAGTTCGACCGCGAGACGACCCGCTTC
>ODAK010007784.1_pt1 | contig 10771 bp, 10 predicted proteins | sample 1539591 | NCBI WGS metagenome assembly ODAK01 (sample SAMEA3539303, study PRJEB22396) | soil metagenome | biome: tundra; feature: field; material: soil | place: USA | collected 2010-05 | depth 0.15 m | reverse complement strand
CATAGCCAAAAGAACCCTGAATATCTTTATGAGTCCAATCAAATCGAGTTGAACGAGGAATGGCCTGCAACAAGTTACCCGGTAAACAATTTAGGTGAAAGGCAATAAGGACGAAAGGGTGATAGCATGTTTTGGGGCGAATTAGCTCCATAGGCAATAGATTCAGATAAAATATGAAGAAGTGAATTCAAATTAGTGACAAAGCCAAGTTACTTAAAAAGTTTATATTAATTTGATAATCAGCGCTGCCGGATATCCGCACAGTCTGTGGTATAAAGTTCTCGGGAGTTGCAAGGCAACCCTGATTTACCCTAATAATTATTGTTCAGTTACGGGCAAAGGAAATTCTGTCCATACATCATCTCCGGGCCTGTCTATAGGTAATGAATTTAGAAGATTGTATCTGCGCATATCAATCCACCGATGCCCTTCAAAAAATAGTGAGTATCTCCTTTGGTTCAGCATTTCAGTAATTAAAGCCGGTCCATTAACAAGACCACTGTAATCTCCCAGCCCATGCCCGTTTCTTATAACATTTATTGCTTTAACTCCTTCATTTAAATTATTTACCTGGATATTGGCTTCTGCATAGATAAGAATTAATTCTTCATTTCTTATAATGGGTAATGGGGCAGTGCTGGAAGTATAGACCCACACATCCCTGTCGCTGCTTAATCCGCTCAAAGATGCCACTTCATTGCGAAGCGTGGCCTTGTTAATCCTGTCATCACCAACTTCAATATCCTTTGCAAAAGATGGATGGGCTACTCTTACTTCTCCTGTTTGATTTTGCGGAATAAACACGGGATTTAATTGATCTCCGGAACCTGTTCCAAAAACATGATAAACGCCTACGTTGAAACCGGTATTCAATCCAAAGAAAGATGCGTTCAGGTCGTTCAATGCGGCCTGCCAGTTCTGTTGATAGATGGCTACTCGTGCAGCTATTGCCCGGTTGAATTCGGTTAACCCTGGCGCATCGTTGAAATCCCCAAAACCTGCGAGTGTAAAGGCTATGGAAGCATTGCTTAAATCTGTTTTAGCAGAGTCAAGCAAAGAAGCAATAGCTGCCAAACCATTGTTATAATTTACAAATGGCCCGAGGTTATTTGGGTCAGTGACATTTATTCTTATACCATTTGAATCTGTAAGGTTAAGGTTCATAAGGAGTTGATAAGCTTTAATAGTTCTTGCGAAACCAACATATCCACTCTTTTGGGCACTATTTATTAATGTGGAATTTGTAGCGGCCTGTATGAGAATATTACAATTCTTAATGACCCTGTAACGGGCAGCCCAGGGATTGGTGATGTAAAAATTACTTCCACTTAATGTTGCATTACTTGCCCCCAATAAGTCAGTCACGTAACGTGGCTCTGAGCCAGAAAAATGGTAACCTTCTCTTCCAATAATACCTATATCGTCAATATATAGATTAAGTACATTTCTCATACCTGATTCAGTACCGCTAACCAGGTTATTCAATTCGCTTTGAGAAGCATTAGTTAGAAAGTCTCCTACCGTTGCATTGTTTAAGTTGCCGTAATCTTTTTTACATGAAGCAAAAAAGAGGAGAACACTTAGCAACAGGATTGTATTTGTTTTGATAATTTTTTTCATTATTATTATTTTTCAAATTAAAAACCAATAGAAATATGAAAGTTTGCTCGTTTGCTTGCCGGGTATGGATCTACGTCTATGCCTGATGAAAAGCCTGTGCCAAAATTGGATACCTCAGGATCATAAGAATTATACTTTGTAATCGTCAGATAATTATTGAGGGACACCCCAACCTGGATCGATTTTAAATAAGACACCGGCAATTTAGTAAATGAATAATACAAACCTATTTCGCGCAACCGCAGATAGGAGGATGTTTGCACAAATTCATGCGCATCTGAGCCTACCTGCATGATACGGTAAATCCCGTCCGGTACTCCAAGCTTATTAGTTACTTTATCGAAATTCGCACTTGTTTGTCCAAAATCATTTTCTAGTGTTGTAAGGTTTACGTTTTGTCCCCCGCATTTCCAATGTAACAAAAAGCGTAAGCTTAGTTTATTGAAAAATGTAATTTCGTTGTAAGTACTCATTTGGAACTTTGGTTCAGCATCACCTAATACACCAACTCCGTGACCGTTAAGACCAACAATTTGCGTCGCAGACTTTCCCTGTTGTATCTGGAAAGAACCTAAGACATAGCCAAACGATCCTTGCGGAACCGGCGGTATAATAAATCTGGTTACCAATGAACGGTTAGTCCAGAAATTTACTGAAGTGTTCCAGGTGATGTTCCGCGACTGAACGGGCCTTGCATTCATTCCTAACTCAACACCGCGATTCCTTAGGTTACCTGCGTTAAGCCATTCCGTAGAATAACCGGAAGAAGCGGGCAGGTTGGTTAGCATTAGGAAATCATCAATGGTCTTATCATAATAAGTCAATTGAAAACTCAATTTGCCTTTAAGTACACTAAAATCGATCCCTGTTTCGAACTCTGTTTGTCTTTCGGGTTTTATGTTTGCCTGGCCTTCCTGTGTGTTTACAATAAGCCCGGGATATCCCGTAATATTAGATACAACCAAAGACGTGAATTTGCTTCCGTAAGCAGGAACATTATTTGCCTGACCATAAGCGGCACGCAATTTTATGTTTTCAAAAAAGCCACCTTTAAATATACCCATATTGGTGAGATTCCAGGAGATACCAGCTTTTGGATAAGTATAGTATTTAGCAACATCTCCATTATTACTTGAGCGGTCAAAACGTACACCTGCAGTTAAAGTAATGGCATCAATAATACTCGCTTCTTCCTGTACAAAAATGCCACCATTCAAAAACTTAGTTCGCAGCTGCGTGGCATTTAATGCGCCTGCCTGGTCAACATTTGACTGGCCTGCGATGATTTGCGTAGCAACATTTAATAAGTTATTATAGTCACCAGTCTCTTGCGTGATGCCAGCAGAGGTAGTCAGCGATAATTTATCAGATGGTGTAAACGCATTTACAAGAGAAAGGATATAATTAGTGTTAAGATTATTCGTAAAACCCTGGATAGAGGTTCCTTTATTGACTGCCTGGAACTGGAGTACGCCGGGAAAAAGTACACTTGTTTGAAGATTGTAAAAATCAAATCCTCCCCTCCCTATGAATTTAGTGTTACTGGAGCTGCTCTTCTCCAAGATAACCTCGAGGTTGGCACCTGTTACAAAACGATTCACCAATTCATTATTGCGCATAAGCGCCACCGTTTGTAATGGATTAGACGCAGCAAAAGGATCGTTAGGATAATTACCATTTGCGTCAGGATGTAATTGGGCAAAGCTTGGAGTTGACGAAAGCGCAATACCTGTAGTTACACCGGCATTGTCATTGCCAAACAAGCCCCTGTCTGCTGAGGAATTAATATAATTAGTGCTGATGCCTATCTTAATGTTATTATTAATGCGGTGATCAACATTCAGGCGCACACTGGTATTATTATAACCGGTGCGTTTTACAATACCATCCTCATCTTTTAATGCAACAGAAAAATAGACAGAAGTATTATCGCCGCCGCCGCTTATACTGAGTAATGTATTTCTTGCGAAGCCGGTGTTACCATACAATTCTTTCTCATAATCATAAATCTGGCCTTTGGATTGTGCATCCAGGAATTCCTGGCGAAGAGCTGCTGATGTAGCGCTATCTGATGACAGGCTCGCGGCCCTGTCAGCAGTAAAAGTTCTTACACCCAGTAATTTACTTGCCTTAATAAAACCTACATCCTGGGAAAGTGTAATGGAGGTCTTCCCCGATTTGCCTCTTTTTGTTGTGATGATTACTACGCCACCGGCAGCTTTTGAACCATAAATGGCCGCAGCAGAAGCGCCTTTCAGGATTTCAATATTTTCGATATCTTCTGCCCTCAGATCAGCAATGCGGCTGGAAGGATTATCTTGGTTAGAAGTTACTGAACCGTTAGCAAGAGCAGCAGTAACAACATTTAACCCTGCAGATGTTGCAGTATTATCAACAAAAACACCGTCTACAACATAGAGAGGTTGTGTGTTGCCGTAAATTGAAGTTACGCCCCTGAGTTTAACAGAAATACCTCCACCCGGAGCCCCCGAATTTGCATTAATATAAGCTCCGGGAATTTTTCCCTCAAGAGCTGCATCAAATGTTTGTGCAGGCGCAGTTTCATTTAACTCTTTAGATGAAATGGACGCTACTGCATTAGCTAGGTTTCTTCTTTTTACGGAGGTAGATAATCCGGTGACCACTACTTCATCGAGCCTCGCTATGTCTTCGCTTAATTTAACCTGCAAATCTGAACCGTCTGCTGCTTTTATAGTTTGTGTTTTATAGCCTGCGGCTGTAATTATTAAAACAGCACTTTGAGGAACTGATATAGAAAATTTTCCATTGACATCCGAAGATACAGCCTGGTTAGAATTCTTAACAGCAATAGTAGCACCGGAAACCGGTAAATTATTTCTTTCAATAACCTGTCCGGTAAAGGATTTGTTTTGTGCAACCAGGGATACAGGAAGTATGGTTATTAATATCCATCCTGAAATTAAGAGCAATTTTTTTTCCATTGTAATTAATTTAGTTTAATGTTAGTTTTAATTCTTTAAAAAAAATGATTTATATGTCCCCAGTTTCAGGAATGGGTTGCGGGTTTGAAAAAATATGATTTCCATAACCTTTTTCTGCAACCTGTTTTGCACGCAAAGGATAAGTAGAAAGATCAGTTGGTGTATTGGCCGCGAGTCCATCTACATAGCGGTTAAACATACAGAATGCAGCGGCGATAAGCACCGTATCATGAATGTCTTTATCGGTGGCGCCCATGTTTTTAGCCACATCTATTTGTATTGGGGTAACATGCTTCCCGCCTTTTTGTACACTTCCTGCAATTGCCAATAAAGATTTTAACTTCTCTGAAATATCAGCATGTATAAAATCTTTTTTTACCTGCTCTACCAGCTCAGTGTCTCCACCCAGGTAACAAGCAGCTATCGCGCCGTGCGATTGCTGGCAATAGAAACAATCGTTTAAATAGGAAACGTGAGCAGCAATCAGTTCCCTTTCTGCCATGCTTAGCCCTTCATTTGAGCGTAATAGTAAGTTCGCCAGTTCACCCATAGGTGAGGCGGTTTCCGGGTTAAAAGCCATTAAAGACCTGATTCCCGGTAAGTTTTTATCTACATGAATGTGAGGCATATTTTGATTTTTACAGTGAATAAATAAGTTTAGAAAGTTTTTCTTCCGCGAGTTTAGTTCCCTGTATGCGTGATTGAATTTTTGCAAATGCAGTATCTCGTGAAGTTGACAGGTCGTCAGCAAAGGGTGAAAAGCCGCAATCGTCAGTTGTTCCAAGCTGTTCGGGTGGAATAACTTCCGCAGCTGCCAATATTGTATCACGTATTAGTTCCGGACTTTCGACCTCCGGATTAAGGACATTAGTAACGCCGAGAAATACACGCTGGGATAGTCGAAGATTTTCTTTTATAGATGCAAGAACAGCAGGCTTATCTTTTTCACCAGCATATTCCAGGTATAAATTAACTGCATTCAATTCAAATAATAAGGGAAGCAAATCAGCATAATTAATATCCGCACTGTGTGTTGAATCATGATCTCCGCCGGGGCATGAATGCACGCCTATTTTTTTTCTCTCTTCTTCGCTAAAGCGCGACAAAACTTTGTTGTTCAAATCAATAAATGATTTTAATAAGCCTTTCGAGGGATCCAGCTTCAATGCAAGCCTTGCTTCTGTAAAATCAACCTGCACGTTGTAAGCGCCACTGTTTAAACATTTTCTTATATCAGCCTCCGCTTCATTCAATAAATCATTTATGAATTGTTCGCGAGAGTATCCTGGAATTCCTTCTTGTGGATATAATAGGCTAATTGCCGAAACTGCTATCACGGCCTGTTTTACCGGGAACCTTGTAAGTTGCATTGCTTTTAAAAGATAGGAGTCCGCATAGGTTTTATAATGAAAAGGCCCTGATATAATTTTTGGTAACTGCCTTGTATGCCCATCCGCAAAGGGAATGATTACGCCATCGGGAGAAAGGTTTTGCAGGCCGCTGATGGGATAGGTGGCAAAACTGGGTTTAGTTTGTTCGCCATCCGTAATTACAGGTGAACCAGTTTCTTCAAAACGTTTAATAGTATCTTTCAGGGCTTCATCTGATAACTTTGATAATTCGCTTTCTCGGATTTGCCCCAAAGCAAATGACTGTAATGCATCTATCAGGTATTTGGGACGCGGCATGCTGCCGATTGGTTCTGTTTTAATTTTCATAAAAATGTTTTAGTGTGTTTAGACTAAATTTTAAAGATTATTTATTAAGGTTTATATTGGCATAACCATCTTCTGCACGCATCTTTGCACGATCAACGTACACCTGCCTGTCCTGAGGCGCCCAGGTATTTAATCCATCCACATACCTGTTGAACATACAGAATGCAGCGGCTATTAAAACGGTATCATGTATCTCTTTGTCAGTGGCGCCAAGGCTTTTGGCATATTCAACCTGTACGGGGGTAACATATTTTCCACCTTTTTGCACACTGCCGGCAATACTCAGCAAGGCCTTTAATTTCGGAGAGATAGACGCAGATTGATAATCTTTTTTGATATCATCAATGAACTGCATATCACTCTTGAAATAATACTGCGCCATTGCTCCGTGTACATTCTGGCAAAAGAAGCAATCGTTCTCTGAGGACACATAAGCGCCGATCAATTCTCTTTCACCTCTTGTGAGTGTGTTGTTATCATCGTGTAATAAAATTTCTGCTAATTCATTTAATGCTTTACCCGTTTCAGGGCTGTATTCCATCGGGCCTCTTATACCCGGCAGCTCATTTTTTAAATAGATATACGCCATAGCTGATAATTATTTTTTATTATTTTACTTCGGTAACACATAACCTTTCACCATGTGCTTGCCCATTTCTTCATAAACTTCCGGGTCAGTAGGAGTAAAGCTTGCCAACCCGTCTACATACCTGTTGTACATGCTAAATGTTGCAGCTATTAAAACGGTATCGTGTATCTCCCTGACGTCAGCGCCAAGCTTTCTTGCAGCTTCAATGTCTTCCGGCTTTACTTCTTTGCCTGATATCTGTACTTTGCCTGCAATTTGCAGGAGTGCTTTTAATTTATCACTCACTGCAGAATGCTGCACATCTTTTAACACGTCATCCACTAAAGTTTTATCAACACCATATAACTGGCGTGCTGCAGCTGCATGACTCATCATACAAAACATGGTATCATTACGATTGGATACATAAGCAGCTATCAATTCTCTTTCTGCTTCAGTTAATGGCGATTCGCCTCTTAATAAAACCTGGGCTAATTCGTATAAGGGTTTGCCTGTTTCAGGGCGAAACATCACAAGGCTTCTTATGCCCGGTACACCTTCAGGAACTTGTATATGTGCCATATCTTGTTAACTAAGTGAATCCGCAAAAGGGGCATTTAATGCTGCCGCTTCTGCTTTCGTCTGGTCTTTTGAAAAAAATGTTGTTGCCAGCCCGACTAAAAAAATGAATGAGAAAATAAAAACAGCATTTCCATAACCGCCCAAAAGACTAACGAGTGCTCCTATAAAAAAAACTACTGTGGCTGTAAACAGTCTGCCGACGTTAAAGCAGAATCCTGTCGCAGTAGCCCTTACGGCTGTTGGAAACAATGACGGGATATATGCAGATAAAGCACCCTGGCTTATTCCAAAGAAAAAGGCAAGGATTCCCATCCCTACAAAAGTTGCAGTTGTAACGGATGTATTCAATTTAAATACCATGAACGTCATGATAAAACTTGCCGCAAAACATATCATCATTGTTTTGCGCAGGCCGATAGCGTTGGCAATCCATCCTGATACAATGCTGCCACACAAACCTGAAATGGCTAATATCATCATAGTTAATCCACGCAGTTCCTGTGCCTTTGCATCATTGCCTGCAATACTTTGTATCCAGGTAGGTGCCCATGAAAAAACTGCCCATAAGCCGATGAGCATAGCACCAAATATGAGGGAACCCGAGAGCAGGTTTTTCTTATAACAAGGTTCAAAAAGCTTAGGACTAAAATGATTTTTGTTGTCAGTAGCTTGTTTATTGAGTTTCCAGCTTTCTGATTCCCCTAAAGTAAACACAGCAAAAATGGATACCCCTAATGGAACAATGCCAATTAAGAAAGCATGATGCCAGTTGAATAATAGATTATTCATGGCACCGGCAGCGATAAATCCAACTGGCATAGCTGCTGATACAATACCGAGGGCTATAGCTCTTTTCCTTTCAGGCCAAAGTTCAGCTACTAGTATATTAGTAGTTAAAATTACTCCACCAACTCCAAAGCCCGTGATAAACCGGTAAACACCCACCATTACCCACGAAGATGAAAAACCAGTGAGCACTGTAAACAGTCCATATAAAGCAGTAGATAATATTACAGCCTTCGAACGCCCTGTTTTATCGCAAATAAACCCCCAGGTAAAACCACCGAACATACTTCCGAATATGAAAACGGAATTGATGTAGGCCCCCACATTGTTCATTTTTTCCTGGGAAACTTTGCCTAACAGGCTTTTAACAACATCAGGCAGATAGACCGACATTACCATAGACGCAATGCCACTGAATAATATGCTAACAAAACAAACGAAAAATGATTTTGCCAGTTGGCCTTTGAACTGGCGGGATTTGCCCGAAATCCCTAAAGCAGGTGCCTGCTGTTGGTTCACAGTTATTATTTTTATTATACGTTAGTTTGTTTTCTTAAATGATCATATCCCTGCGGAAGGCGATTGTATCCATGATTTTTCAATCTTTCTCCAAGTCTTAGGTAAAATGTAGGATCCGTTGGCGTGGCAGTAGCCAAGCCGTCTACATACCGATTGTATAAACAAAATAATGCAGAAATCAAGACAGTATCGTGTATCTCAATATCAGTAGCTCCTTGCTCCTTAGCTTTTCGAATATCCGAAATAGTTACATTCTTTCCGCTAACCTGCACCTGCGAAGCAATGATTAATAAAGCCTTCATCTTCTCACTCACTGGAGCACTCGCGATATCTTCTTTTACTCTTGCAGATGTTTCACTTTCACCCAACAAAATATCACTTGCAGCGGTATGTGCTGCGGTACAGAACTTACATTCATTCCTGTTAGACACAATTGTGGCAATCAATTCACGTTCGCCTTCCGTCAATGAGGATGGGCCACGCAACAAAATTTGCGTTAGTTCTCGAATAGGTGCGGCAGTATCTTTTCTATATTCAAGTAACCCGGTAATGCCGGGCAAATGCTCCTCAAGCGGTATATAAGCCATTGTAAAATTTTTATAAAGAGTGTAACAGATGATTTTCAGGAATTTCAGGCATTCGATGATAAAATGCATGAATATCAAAACACGATGGAGCAATACGGATGTATTACTTTATAATTAAAAGTGCATGATATCTGTTAAGCTAACTCAGGGGGTTGGCTAGGAGAACTGATGAGAATTGTAGGAAGAGAAAAAACGTGGTTTGAAAAAATGTGCCTCGTTAAAATACTATATAAAGAAATTTCATGACCTGTCAAGTACTGATCATAATCTGTCGAAAGATTCTTTCCTATTGACGATTTGGAATTGTCCTGCTTTTTTGAATTATCGCTCTGAATGTCATTAATATTATTAACATAGGTATTCTTTGCTGCTTCAAGTTTCATTTTATTATGATCGGGCAGGCACAGAAATATAATGTTGCCATCAAAATATTTCCGTTTTACGTATTTATATGTTTTACCGTTTAAAGAGATCTCTCCGTCAAAACGTTCAAAGTCACCAGAGTTATGCTGATAGGGCATTGCAAAAGGAATTGTAATACTTATCAGTTCACTTTCATCATAATTGTCCTTATCAAGGTTTTGTTCAAGAATTATATCAGACAGATGTTGGGCAAAGTAAAAGTAAATCCTGTATCCAAAAAGATTGAATAGAAAGAGAAGTATTAAGAATATAGCAGTGATTTTCTTCAAAATGGCGGCTAAAATACATTTTTTTTGATACAATTAATTTTTTAAGTTGAATTGCCATCAACAAACTCAATGATAGTATTTGATGTTTACAAATATTCCCCGCTCATTATTTGGAAGTTCCGGCCCGTTTTAAAACTGTAGAAAAGGAATGCCGGGCAAAATTGGTAGTGGACACTCTATCAAGTTTGAGATTTTCGGCAATTCGTTTCATGTACTTGTGTATAGTCTTTACAGCTTGATTGATGTTTCTATAAATCTGTAAATCAGATAAATCTTTTGGTTGAAGAATATCAAAAATAAAAGTCGTTGGCCTTTTAGGTATTCTTTCCGATCTATTAATAATACGGTCAAGATCTTCAGTAATAAAAACTTCGATTTTTTGAATATTATCCTTGGTTGAATGTTTGGTTTTTTCCCGGATAAAAGAAAGTGTGCCCTGCAACCTTCGAGGACTTTGCACAATAGACTGTCCGGAAATTCGGCAATGAGTATGTAGGCCTTGAAAATTGGATTTAACTTGGATATCCGTAATCCTTCTATTGTCTCAATATAAAAATTTTGGAATGGATCTTTTGTTTTGATGAATTTTTTCTATTTTAGAAATTGTAACTACAGCTTTTACTTTTTTTATTCTCTATTAACCTGGCGACTTTGGCATTTGCAATCGCGTTTGCAAAGCTGACTTGAACAGGGAGCTTCCCATTCAGGACTTCAGTTGGCGTCAGCCCTTTCAGTA
>ODAK010007783.1_pt1 | contig 10772 bp, 9 predicted proteins | sample 1539591 | NCBI WGS metagenome assembly ODAK01 (sample SAMEA3539303, study PRJEB22396) | soil metagenome | biome: tundra; feature: field; material: soil | place: USA | collected 2010-05 | depth 0.15 m | reverse complement strand
CTTGTCTCTGCTCCGGATGCGCGATGGGGTGAGAGAGTGCAAGCCGTCGTAGTACTGCGAAATGATGCAAGTGCCACCGAAGAAGAACTTATCTCCTTCTGTAAGTCCAGGCTCGCAGGTTACAAGTGCCCGAAAAAAGTCGTTTTCCAGAACACGCTTCCCAAGAGCGCGGTCGGGAAAATCCTCCGGAGAGAAATTAAGAAGGAGTTCTGGAAGGAAAAAGAAAGGAGCATTGGGTAGACGAGAATCGCGCGGCAGCACACACATCACCCGGCAGGAAGAGGAACGGGAGGAACATGGACACAGGTTGACCGGATGCCCAATAGCGAAATGAGGCTGAAGGCGGCGCCTAAAACCCTTGGAACAGGAGAATAAAAATGGCAACCGAAAAATCTCACGGACACAATAGCTTCAAACACCTCTTAAGCCCCATAAAGATCGGGCCGATCGAAGTAAAGAACCGAATCGCCCTAGCCCCCATGAACGAGACCATGTCTGATGGCCATGGCCAGGTCACCGAGCAGTTGCTCTCCTACTACGCTGCTCGGGCAAAGGGGGGAACGGGACTCGTTATCACTGGTGCCGTCATGGGTACCAAGTTGGGCTCCCAGTTTGTCTGGGGCCGGAACATGCACTGCTTCAATGACGGGCACGGTCAAGGAATGACGCTGCTCTCGGATCGAATCCATTACTTTGGTGCGAAAGCTTGCATTCAGCTAAGTGTCGGATTCGGGCGCCAGGGACATACGTATGAAGAAGACGTGCTGGTGCCCGCCGCTAGCGCCAACGTACCCTACGAGATCACCGCCGACCGAATGATGAAGAATATGCCCAAAGCCATGGCAGGGTCGGAGCGCGGAAGGCAATGGCTGATTGGGCCGATGACGCGCGAACTGACGATTAGCGAGATCCATCACGAACAAAAGGAGTTCGCAAACAGCGCCCAACTGGCGGTCATTTGCGGATTCGATGCGATCGAGATTCACGCTCCCCATGGTTATCTCGAGCACCAATTCCTCTCCCCGCTCACTAACAGACGTACGGACTACTACGGTGGGCCTTGGCGTAATCGCAAACGTTTTCTGAACGAAGTGATGGAGCAGGTTCGCTATGCGTGTCCGGGTGTTGCCGTCGGCGTGCGGATTAGTGCCGAAGAACATGTCGAAGGCGGACTAACCAGGGAGGAAATGATCGACCTCGCCCAGGACTTGGAGGCGCGCGGGGCGGACTACATCAGTCTATCCGACGGTGGTGGTTACGAAGAACTGACCCATCTCATCCCCACTAAGGAGATCGCCCAGCATTTCCCTGAGACCGGTGCAGATTTCAAGGCGGTCCTGAAGATTCCCGTGATGATCCCCTCGCAGCATGATGCGGTTAAGGCCGACCAGGACATTGCCGCGGGCAAGTTCGACGTCTCCGCACTGGGTAGACAGCTCCTTTGCGACCCGGAATATGCAAATAAGCTCGCTGCCGGACGTCAGGAAGATATCGACAAATGTGCTCGGTGTAACACATGCATCTTGCGGGCTCTGGCTCGCACCAGCATGGCTTGCCCCAACAACCCTTGGTTAGGGCGCGAATATGCCGACCCAAGCTTGATGCTGGGGCCATTCCAAAAGCACGAGCACTTGATTCCTCCGGGGTGGGAGGCAGGCTTGCCTGCCTTGGATCGGCCTTGGTGGCATAGCGAGATTCCTATGGCGCGTCAACACTTCCGCCCCTTCCGCGGTCCGGGGGCTGAGCCCAAGCTCGGCATGTTAGGCCCGACGAAGAATCTTGGTTCAGGCCCGACCCAGAGCCTTACCCAAGTGCTGGGGAAGTGCGAAGAAACCGATTAGCCATTGGCGCCGGTGGCAAGCCTGGCCAGGACTTAGCCGGACTTGCCACCACTTTTTAAATCTCGCTGAAGATTGAAGATGAAGAGAGGGGAAAAGTCATGACGCAGAATGCCGAGATCAAATTTCGAAAAGACGACTACTTCAAAATTGACCCGGAGGCGCATCTGATCGGTGACTTGACGCCTATCCAGCACTTCCCGGGAGTCCAGATGTGGTGGAAAGGTGCTCACGGGGCCTTAAGAGCACTGACGATGGGCATGCCGCCCACCGCCTTGGAAGGGATGGAAAAACGGGAAACCGAAAAGAACCCTGAACCTGAGGCGTTGATCGCAGCCATGGATAAATATGGTGTGGACGTGGCTTGCCTCTTGCCCGAATCGATGATGGATACGACCCTGTATTCCAGTCGCTGGGTTACGAATGGCGATATGGCGAAGGTTGTTGAGGCCCATCCGAAGCGCTTCATGTATCAGCCCAATATGTCCCCCATCAAACAGCGGGGCGTGAAGCACGCGGTGTGGGAGCTCGAGTACTGGGCCAAGGAAAAAGCGGCCAAGATCTTCAAGTACTATCCCCCTGAAGATACCTACATCAACGACGCTGATCTGTGGCCTTTCTATGAAAAGGCTCAGGAACTTGGGATTGTTCTGGACTTCCACACCGGATTCAGTTGGGTGCCTCCGGGTAAGGGGAAATACGCGATGCCTCATCTGTTGGACGATGTGGCTAGGGATTTTCCAGAGCTCAAGATTGTTGCGTTCCATATGGGTTATCCGCGATGCGATGACCTCAACATGGTCGCGATGGGTCACCCGAACGTATACCTGAGCTTGAGTCTGCTTGTCCCTTGGGCGCTATCCGCTCCGCGCAAGTTCGCGAAGATCCTCGGGGAAGGCTTGCGATTTGCAGGTCCGGACCGAATCGTTTGGGGTACTGATTATGCGGGCTTCCCCATGCAGATCAAGTTCGCTGTGGAAGGATTGAGGGACTTCCAGTTTCCCGAAGACATGCGGGAAGAATACGGGTATCCGGAGATCACCGACGAGATGCGGCGAAAGATTTTCGGAGCGAACCTGGCGGGACTTCTGGGTATCAACTGCAAAAAAAGATTAGCGGCAAACGCCTAAAGGACTATTGCCATGCCTACGGCAGAATTTGCAATCATCGGCACCGGAGAAGTGCCCTGTGGGATCTATCCGCAAAGGAGCGAGTTCGAGATTGCCTATCGGGTGGCAAAACTAGCCATCGATGACGCCGGTATAAAGAAGGATGCTATCGGCTCGGTGTTAACTGCGTCGCACATGATGGGAACGCATTACAACACCGAGGCGATGTTCGGCCACCTGCCAGAGGCCATCGGGGCGAAGAACTGCAAGGTAGTGGCAATGACCGTTTCTGGAGGAGCCTCGAGTTTTTCCATTCGGAAGACAGCCGAGGGTGTGCTGCGTTCTGGCGAGGTTGACTACGTCTTGGTAATCCACGCACAGCGGTTCTCGCAGTTCCCAGCGCACGAACAGATCAAGTTCTTCGCCCATGCGGGGGCGGACTTGGAGTGGGAGGTGCCCTACGGCATGACCTACAACGCCTTGGCCGCCATGATGACCCAGGCGTACATGGAATACACCGACACGACAATGGAACAACTGGCTAGTGTCTGCGTTGCCTGCCGACGATGGGCTAATCTTCAGCTAAATGCCATGTTCCGCGACAAGCCCCTCACGGTCGAAGAAGTCTTGAAGAGCCGTATGGTGGCCTACCCGCTCACGGCCCTCATGTGCAATGTTTTGGCTGACGGCGGAAGCGCGTACGTCATGACCACAGCGGAGAACGCCCGCAAGATCTGCTCGAACCCGGTTTACATCCTGGGCGAGGCCTCCGACTATAGTCACCGCAATATTGTGAACTGTAAGGTCAAGGACCTCGACAAGATGTACCAGTTTTATGCGCCCGTAGCTCAGAAAGCATACGACCAAGCTGGGCTCGGGCCGGACGATATGGATATCTTCGAGATCTACGGCGCCTATCCTTTCTCCTCGCTCATGATTATGGACGCGCTGGGGTTTGTCCAGCCGGGCAGATCAGGCGCGCTTGTGGAAGCCGGCGAAACCAGTCCCGGCGGCAAGTACCCTGTTTCTACATACGGGGACGCACTGAGTTTTGGCCACACAGGTACTGGCGTCGGGTTTAGCTGCTTTGTGGAGAGCGTACGCCAGCTTCAAGGGAAGGCAGGCAAGGCTCAAGTGAAAGGCGCTAAGTTCCTCATCGAGGACGCTGCGGGAGGTGCTTACATGGACATACACTTCACCGTCATGGGCAATGAGATTCCTGGACGATCCTGAAAGCGAGGAGCGGACGTATGAGTACGAGAGCAATTCTCAAGCAAAAGCTAGGTTGTACGGATGAGGACTTCATCAAGCCTCTCCCCCAGCCCACCCAATGGTCGCAGCCGTTCTGGCAAGCCGCAGCGCAGCACAAACTGGTCCTGAAGAGGTGCATAAGCTGCGGCCATATCGACCATCCGCCGTACCTTTTCTGCACCAACTGCCTGAGCGAAGAGCACGAATGGTTCGAAGCATCCGGAAAGGGGATGCTCTACGCTTTTGCTGTAAACACCTACGGCGTTCCATTACCGTTTGCGGAGGATGTGCCCTATGTAACGGCGCTTGTCGACTTGGCCGAAGGACCACGGATGATTTCCAACATTATAGGATGCGACCCCAAGGATCTGAAGAACGGCATGGCCTTGGAGGTCGTTTTCGCGGAGCTTTCATCGGACTTTGTCTTACCCAAGTGGAAACCTGTCCGTACTTAGAAGGCGATGAAGTATATCCTGGCCCCTGACGTACTGAACTCGTCATCGCCATCAAACTTCAGGATTTCGGAATCGCGCGTTACAAATGATCGGGGAACGAAGTCGTGACAGAGCCGAAGATCGAAGCGAAGTACGATGTAGCTATAGAATCCGGAATGCCGGCATTACAGCACTATCACGACGCTGCGGCACCCGAGATAGATAGATGCACAGCGACAAGCCGTATGGTGGAAGCCGCCATCGGCCTGAATCCATTTACTAGGTGACCTTACAAAGGAGCGAGCCGTGGCCAAGAACTACGAAAGGTTACTTTACGCTAGGAAAGGCGCCAATGGAGAGGCGTTTTGGCTCACGCTTAATAACGAGCCGATGAGAAACGCTCTCGATGACACAATGCAACGAGAACTGCTCGAGGTCATGACCGAAGTTGCCTCGGATCCAGACATTCGGTGCGTGGTGATTCAGGGGGCCGGCGAAAAGGCCTTTTGCAGCGGCGGGGACATTAGGTTGTTTCAAACGCTGGACAATGTCTCTGCTTACGATTACATGTTTCAGCGGGGTAACTCGATTCAACGTCTTCTCACCACCATGGAGAAGCCCGTCATTGCCGCTGTGAACGGCTCCTGCGTTGCCGGCGGACTTGAGTTGGCCCTGATGTGCGACTTCATATATGCCACGCAACATTCCTCGTTCGGACTGCTGGAGATCAACCTTGGATTACTGGCTGGTTGGGGAGGGACGGTACGGTTGCCGCGTGCTATCCCCGCAAACCGCGCCCGCGAAATGATCTACCGGGGAGAAGTCATAACCGCGTCTGAAGCCCACCAATGGGGGCTGGTGAACAAGGTATTTCCTTCACGCGAGGAGTTGGGCCAGGCGCTGGAAACGGTTGTTGCCGAACTGGCAGCAAAACCGCCCCTTGCGTTACGAGCCGCCAAGAACATTATCAATAACTCGCTCACGTGCGACAGCATTGACGCCGCACTAGCGGTCGAGCGTGGCAGCATTATGTGGCTATTTGCCTCAGAGGATCAGAAGGAAGGTGTTGCGGCTTTTGTCGAAAAAAGAAAGGCCAAGTTCGTTGGCAGGTAAAGAGGCTGGTATGAATTTCGAATTTACTAATGAACAGAAAATGTTACGGGAGAGCTACCGCGAATTCTGTAAGCGGAGGCTTACCTCGGAATACGTCCGCTGGCTGGACGAAAACTGCAACTATGCCCCAGACGACCTCTTGCAGGAACTTGCTGAGTTGGGGACGATGGGCATCACCATCCCCGAGCAGTACGGCGGCATGGGCTTGGGAATCGTTGAATTTTGCATTGTTTTGGAAGAGCTTGCCACGGCCAGCGTGGCGGTGGCCATGTGTGTGTTCCCGCCGCCTGGCTTTGGGGCCCGTCCGATTCTTGAAGTCGGGAATGAAGAGCAAAAACGAAGGTATCTGCCCGGCATAGTAGACGGAACGGAGAAATGGGCTCTGGCCATGACGGAGCCGGCAGGCGGCACGGACATACTGGGCGCGATTCAGACGTCCGCGACAAGAAATGGCGATACGTACATCGTTAACGGCTCCAAAATGTTTATCACCGGAGCGCACGTGGCGAACTACCTCATGACTCTGGTGATTACCGACAAGGCGGTAGAGCGAAAAAAAGGGCTCTCCCTCCTCATAATCGACGCCAAAACCCCGGGAATTTCCATTAGTCCTATCAAGAAGCTGGGAATGCACGCGTGCGGGACGAACGAAGTCCATTTTCAGGAAGTGAAAGTCCCCGTCGAGAACCTTGTGGGACAGGAAAACAAGGGCTGGTATCACATCGTGGGCACCCTGAACCCGGAGCGTATGGCGACTTCGGTGTTGTCCCTTGGGATCGCCAGGGCCGCATTCAATTATGCCCTACAGTATTCCAAGGAGCGGAAGGCTTTCGGCAAGACCATTGGGTCGTTCCAGATCCTGCAGCACTATCTCGCCGATATAGCGATCGAGATTGAAAATGCCCGTAATCTGATCTACAAATGCGCCTGGCTATGCGACAGCGGTCAGAGGTTTGACGTGGAGGCGGCCATGGCGAAGATCGTGGCGTGTCGCGCTTCGGAACTGGCAGCTCGTTACGGAATGGAAATCATGGGCGGCTACGGCTTCACGATGGAATATGACATGCAGCGTCACTTCCGCGACTACAAACAAATGATGTTTTCCCCCATCTCCGATGAAATGGCCAGGAACTATATCGCGGAGCAGTTTGGGCTTCCGAGAAGCTTTTAGAGCCAGCACCGAAAGCTTCTGCTTAGATCTGAGACTCAGTGCATCCGTCATTGGCGCAACGCGGCTGGAGGGTGCGCACGACAACAAATGGGGTCCGAATGAACAGGCAGGAAGCAGTTCCGCAGAGCGATTCGCAGGGTTATAGGGGAATGATTCATGGCAACTACCACTGAAGCTGTTCAATTTATCGGTGGCGGTCGTTTCTTGATCGCCAATACCACGCCGGCCGAGCTCTTTGCGCGCGAAGACCTATCCTCAGCCCAGCAGATGCTCGGTTCCGTTGCGGAAGATTTCATGCGTACCGAGGTTGTCGCGCAAGCTCAGCGGCTTCATGGCAAGGACAATGGTTTGCTTCGCGAACTGATACTTAAGGCGGGCGAACTTGATCTGTTACGCCTGGACATCCCCGAAGAGTATGGCGGACTGGGTTTGGACAAGGCCAGTTCGGCATACATATCCGAGAAGATTGGGATTCTTGCTTCCTTTACAGTTCCATTCATGGTTCAAACCGGCATTGGGAGCTTGCCAATTGTCTTCTTTGGCACTGAGGAGCAGAAAGCGCGTTACCTACCCCAGTTGGCAAGTGGCGAAAAGATAGCAGCCTACGCACTAACGGAGCCGGGCGCCGGGACCGACGCGCTTGCTGCGCGGACAAAGGCAACCTTGAGTGGCGATGGCAAACAGTACATCCTGAACGGTCAGAAGATGTGGATCAGCAACGGCGGGATTGCTGACGTGTTCGTCGTATTTGCGAAAGTTAATGGCGAGAAGTTCACGGCGTTCATTGTTGAGCGGGAAATGGGAGCGGTGAGTGGCCGGGAGGAACCGAAGCTCGGCCTGGATGGATCCTCAACGACGGCCCTTATTCTCGAAAACGTTCGGGTTCCAGTTGGAAACGTGTTGGGTGAAGTCGGCCAAGGTCATAAGGTCGCCTTTAACATCCTGAATTTCGGTCGCCTGAAACTTGGGTGCACTAACCTCGGGGCGATTAAACAGGCTCTGAATGATGCTTTGCAGTATGCGTTAGAGCGACACCAGTTCGGGCGGCCGATCGCCGGATTCGGCATGATCCAGCAGAAGCTCGGGGAAATGGCTGTGCGCTCCTATGTTGCTGACGCCGTGGTTTACCGCACAGTCGGCGGTGTGGATCGGGCGCTGGCAGCCGGTGCTGCGCACGATTCCATGGCGGTTCTGAAGGTGATCGAAAGCTTCGCCGCCGAATGTTCGATCAATAAGGTTTTCACAAGCGAAGCTCTGGCGTATGTCGTAGATGAAGCGCTGCAGATCTACGGCGGCTACGGTTACTCCAAAGATTATCCTGCCGAGCGGGCGTACCGAGATGCTCGAATCTCGCGCATTTATGAAGGTACGAATGAAATCAACCGCGTTCTGATACCAACACGATTGCTGAAAGACCCGGAGATCGCCAATGTAGCCGCCAACTTGCATATCGAGGCGAACGAGGCCCGTTTCAGTCCTTCGGGGGATTCCCTATTCGCCTCCGAGTACGAATTGCTCATGTGCGCAAAAACAATTGCTCTCCTGGCGCTCGGGTACGCCCAGGCGCTTCACGGTGACGAGCTGTCGAACGAGCAAGAGATCCTGGCTTACATCGCTGACGTAATCATCGACATTTATGCTTTGGAGAGTGCGGTCCTGCGCACCAGAAAAGTGGTTAATGCGCGGGGAGATTCTGCTGGCGCGGTTCCTATTGACATTGCCCGCGTGTATGCCACCGACGCGGCGAACCGCATAGGGCACTCGGCTAAGCAGGTCGCGGCTGCGCTGGCCGAGCGTGGCGACACCACCGCTTTGCTAAAGGAGATTCGACGACTCGGCAACTACCCGACGTTCAACACCGTTGCCGCTCGGCGCCGGATCGCAAGCGCTATTCTCAGAGCAGGACGTTATCCTTTGTGAACGACTTAACAGTAGGTCGAATTTATGAAAATCCTTGTCTGCATGAAACAAATTATCGACCCGGAGGTGCCGACGCGCGACTTTCGGATCGACCTTGTGAAGCGCGAAGCTGAGCGTGGTTCGGCCAATCTTGTCACCAATATCTTTTGCGAAAATGCGCTGGAAACGGCTCTGCAAGTGCGTGAGCGCATCGCGGGGACAAAAATCACCGTAGTGACATACGGGCCGCTGACGGCAGAGGATTCGCTCCGCAAGGCACTGGCTATGAAAGCGGATGCGGCGACGCTCGTTGTCAACGATGGCAATTCCATTCCTGATCCGCTCTGCGTGGCGCAAGTCCTGGCGGCCGCTGTCCGTAAGCTCGGGAATTTTGACCTTATCCTGGTAGGCCGCGAAGCGGGCGACTGGGGTGCGGGACAAACTGGTGGCCTCCTAGCGGAAGAACTCGGCATGCCGTGCATATCATTTGCCGACCGCATTGAAGATGCCAGCGGCCAGCTACGGATACGGCGACAGACGGATTCCGGCTGGGAGCTGATGGAAGCCAAGCCTCCTGTAGTCGTCACCGTTACGAACGACGAGCACAACGTGCCGCGGATTCCGAAAGTGCGCGACGTCATGATGTCGTACCGCCAGCCGCTGACGAAGTGGACGGTTGACGACCTGGGCATCGACGCGGCCAATGCGCGCGCTGGCAACAGTTATTACGAAGTGACGGAACTGGCTATTCCCCGAAAAGAGACGTGCTGCGAATTCGTCGCCGGTGACACCCTCGAAGAGAAGGTCGAGGCGTTTGCCAAGCGGCTCGGCAATGTCATAGGCGCGGTATAAGGTTTGACGATTATTCACTTGATAAGTAGGTGGAAAAAATGAGCGATTTCGGCGACACAAAACATCCGAAAGCTCGCCAAGAGTACCGCTGTGAATGGTGCTATGGTCCGATCCCGCAGGGTGAGAACCATACTCAGTTCACGGGAATGTGGGACGGCGACTGGAAGAACTGGCGTATGCACGACGAGTGCTATGACGCCTATGTGGCCAATCATGAACCATCTGACGGCTTTACGCCCGGCGAGGGGGGAATGCCCGAGTGGATGAAATCGCTGGCGCGACTTGTCGAGCAAAGAATCGTGTAAGTTTTCGCGAAGCAGAATCTTTGTACTGGGTTGCATATATGAATGACGTCATCATCTGTTTGTTTGCATCTGCCGGATTCGACAACGCAGCGCAAGGGCTTATCGGGCTCGCGCGGCGCCTGGCGGACGAATCGGGCGGTAACTTGCGCGCTATCGTGCTCGGCACCTGCTCCGATGGGCTTGTGTCCGAAGTTGCGCGCATAGCGGATACCGTCGTTTGTGCGGGCCAAGCGGAACTAGCGGATTATCAGCCCGAGACATGCTTGAACGCGCTCACGCAGCTTTGCCGCGAGTTGTCGCCGCATGCCGTCCTGCTCGCCAATGACACCTATAGCCAGGAGATTGCGCCTCGGCTAGCACATCGACTCGGGGGTTGTGCCGTAGGCGATGGCGTCGCGGTGCAGGCCCGCGGCAACGTGTTGCGCGTCTCGCGGCAGGTATATGGCGGCAAAGCTCTGGCTGTCATCGAGGTGAAACGGTACCCTGCGGTGGTGTGGCTGCGCGCGCGGTCATTTCCTCCTGCCGAACCGCGCGCCGCCTCCGGCGAGATTAAGCACGCTGTGCTGGAGGTCAACACGTCCGCGTCCACTCGCATCATCGAGCGCAAGCGTGAAGACGACGGAAAGGTGCGGCTGGAGGACGCCCGCGTGATCGTGGCCGGTGGACGCGGCATAGGCGGCCCCGAGCCGTTCACCACTGAATTGCGACCGCTCGCTAATTTGCTGGGCGCGCAAATGGCGGCTTCACGCGCAGCCTGCGACGCAGGTTGGGTCCCCGCAGGTTGGCAGGTCGGACAAACG
>ODAK010007782.1_pt1 | contig 10772 bp, 7 predicted proteins | sample 1539591 | NCBI WGS metagenome assembly ODAK01 (sample SAMEA3539303, study PRJEB22396) | soil metagenome | biome: tundra; feature: field; material: soil | place: USA | collected 2010-05 | depth 0.15 m | reverse complement strand
CGAGGAGGCGGCGGGAATGAAGATCAACGTGAGTCCCGATGCGCATTTCTGTGGTGCGCTGGGTGCGGCGCTGTGTGCGCATGACCACGCATTCGGGGCCGAGACGCGACCCGTGGCCATGATGGCTGCCTAGGAGAATTCAATGCTAAACGTCGTCGGTATTGACATCGGATCGACCTATACCAAGGCGATCGCACTCAACGATAAGCGCGAAGTCGTCGGGACCGCGGTTCGCCGTACGGGCTTCAAGCTGGCGCAGGCCGCAGAAGCCGTTTTCGAGGAGTTGCTGAAGAACAGCGGCCTCGACCGCTCGGTGATCACCTACGTGGGGACAACCGGCTACGGCCGCTACACCGTGCCGTTTCGCAATACCCAGGTCACCGAGCTCACCGCGCACGCCCGCGCCGCGGTGCATCTGTTTCCCGACACGCGCACCATCCTCGACATCGGTGGCCAGGACATCAAGGCCATCAAAATCGACGCCGAGGGGCGGGTGAAGGCCTTTCGCTTGAACGACAAGTGCGCGGCGGGCACCGGCGCGTTTCTCGAAAAGACCGCACGCTACCTCGGGCTAACCACCGACGACCTCGGCCCCTACGCCCTGCGCTCGACCAAGCCAGTGCAGATCAGCAGCGTCTGCGCAGTCTTTGCTGAGTCGGAGGTCATCAACCATCTGTCGAACGGCATACCGGCCGAAGACATCGTGATGGGCGCGATGGTGGCGCTCGGCGGCCGTGCGATCCAGCTCATGCGCCGCGTCGGGATCGAGCCCGGCTACATGCTCACTGGCGGCATGACTCGCAACGTGGCGATGATTAATGCGCTCGAATCCAACCTCAAGGCGAAGCTCAACGTGGCGCCCAACGGGCTCGGACAGTTGAACGGCGCCTATGGCGCAGCGCTTCTCGGCCTCCGCCGCGTCGAGAAGCTGCTCGCCGAGGGCAAACCCATCCCGCCAACGGCAGCAGAGCAGGTGCCGGGCGAAGCCGCGACGGTGCGCCGTTGGTCCGCGAAGGCGCTGCTGACAAAGAGCGTCGACCCGTGCCGCGCTACCGGCATATGCCCGATCGTCATGAAAGCCGCCCAAAAGCCACTCGAAGCGGCGGCCTGAAGACGCAACGGAGTAAAGGAGGCCGCTATGACCTACGTCGTCACCGAAGCGTGTATCAACTGCAAGCATACCGAGTGCGTCGAGGTGTGCCCGGTCGATGCGTTCCACGCCGGGCCCAACTTTCTCGTGATCGACCCAGACACCTGCATCGACTGCGCGGTCTGCGTGCCGGCGTGCCCCGTGGATGCCATCTACGCGGACGCCGATGTGCCGGTGGATATGCAGCAATACGTCGCGCTCAATGCCGAATTGGCCAAGGATTGGCCGGAGATCGTGCGCAAAGAGGAAGCGTTGCCCGAAGCTACGTTCTGGGCCACCGCAAAGGACAAGCTCGGCCTATTGAAGCGCGCATAGGAGGTGCCATGGGACTCATCAGCGACTACATGAACAGGGATCACAAGCACTGTGACGATGCCTTTGCGCGTGCCGAGGATATGGCCGCGGCATCGGATTGGCTCGGTCTTACGCGCGATGGCGGAATGTTCTTGCGCGAGATAGAACGCCATATCGGGCTCGAGGAAAACCTGCTGTTTCCGGCGTTCGAGGAAAGAACCGGCATGACGAGTGGACCGACCGAAACGATGCGCATGGAGCACCAACAGATGCGCGGAATGTTCGCGCAGATGCGCGCGGCAATCGACGCGAAAGACGCGGCAATTTACCTCGGGGTATCGGAGACCCTGCTCATCCTTCTGCAGCAGCACAACATGAAGGAGGAAAGCATGATGTATCCGATGCTGGATCAGTCGCTGGGCGACGACGCCCCCGGCTTGCTCCGCCAACTCGAGGCCATTGCGCCCTAACCGGTGGCTTGCCATACAGCTCAGCGCACCCTTCCCTACGTACGATCACGGAATTCCGATGCATCAGGCCGGCTTGCAGCTCGAACAAGCGCCACCGATTTCGGTACCGTTCCGCTTTTTTCTGACTGCGCCAATATTTCTCGTGCTTGCTGCGGCGGTGCTACTGTGGCGCGGTCCCGAGGTCCTGGAGTCGCGGCTGTCCCCGGCGGCGCTCGCGGTCACTCATCTATTCACACTCGGGTTCATGTCCATGGTCATGGTGGGGGCCATGATGCAGCTGCTTCCGGTGCTGGCCGGCGCTCCGATTGCACGACCGCGTGCGGTCGCCGCGATCACCCATACGGGCGTTGCCTTCGGCACGCTGTCACTGGCAGCGGGATTTCTGTTCGGTGCACCCTGGCTTCTCAATACGGGGACCGTGGCGCTGGGCATTGGGTTCGCGGTGTTCATCGTTGCGGTGGCGACGGCCCTGTGGCGCTCGCCCGTCAAAGACAACACCAAGCGCATGCTTTGGCTTCCAGTGCTTTCCCTTGTCGTAACTGTCGCATTGGGCGTCACGCTGGGATCGAGTCTTGGCTGGGGTATGGCCTTAGCCAACGTATCCATCCGCTACCTTCATCCCGGATGGGGCCTGCTCGGCTGGGCAGGACTGCTTGCGATCGGGGTCGCTTACCGGGTGGTCCCGATGTTTCAGATCACTCCAAAGTATCCCACGCCGATGATGAAATATCTCGCGGCCGGCGTGTTCCTGGTGCTTGCGCTATGGTCGGTCGCGCTGTGGATCGACGACGGGACGTGGGGTCCGTTCGCCATCGCCTGCGCCCTTGCGCTCGCCGCTGCCTACGTTGGATTCGCCGCGACGACGATCGTTTTGCAGCAACTGCGCAGGCGGCGACAGCCCGATGTGACGCTCAGCTTCTGGAAGGTCGGCATGGCGTGCCTGATTGCCGCGAATGTCACCTGGGCGCTTCGCGTCTTCTCGCCGACGGAACTTCCTGAGGCCGTCGACGTACTCATCGGTCTGCTCGCGCTGCTCGGCTGCGCCGGTTCCATCATCAACGGAATGCTCTACAAGATCGTGCCCTTTCTCACCTGGTTTCACCTGCAGCCGCTGACCGGAGCCGGCCGCCTCGTGCCGAATATGAAGGAAATGCTCAGCGATGCGGACCAGCGGCTGCAGTTCAGAGTCCATGTCGCAGCGCTCGCGTTACTCATCGCCGCGGTGGTGTGGCCCAGTGTGCTTGTGTACCCGGCTGCACTCACGCTCGGTGCAAGCGGAGCGCTGCTCGAGGTGAACCTTCTCAAGGTGCTGCGCTACGTGCGCAATCCCATGCCCTCGTGTTTGGGCTCACGGTCATCGCATCCACAGCCCACCCCAGCGACTGGAACCTCGATGCAGCACAAGTAGCGCGCAAGTCTGAAGGGGGGTGTTGCGTCATCGAACTAAATTGGACTACTTATTTCTTGGGTGGATCTGAACGGTGCAGCCTTAACATGCGGGGTGAGCGGCGATGCCGAGAATGAGCAAACTGGCGGAATACGGCACGGTCATCATGACCGCAATGGCGCGCGAACCCCCAACAGATTCAAAGTGCAGCGGACGTGGCGCTTCTAACGGGGGTTGCCGCGCCGACGGTCAGCAAGATTCTGAAGCGGCTAGCGCGGGAGGATCTGATTGTCTCGGTACGCGGCCGCCACATCGGAAGAGCGTGAAATGAGCGACAGCAGCGTTGCCGAGGTAGATGTGTGGGGACTTCGATATCTATTGGCGCAAGCACGTGGTCGCCGCGTTCGTCGGCTACACGCTCCGCGCGATTCGGGTGACGACGTGAACGCGCTGCGCTTGCGGATCGCCCGGCAGACGCTGTAGACGAGATCGTGGCCGGACCCTCCGACGTTTCAGGCACTGCGACCGGCGAGACGCTTGTGCTCGGCTTCGGGCTCGCGTTCGGCGACCTGTACCGGCGCGACGGGCTCGTCGTCATCGATCGCGTGTTCCTCGGGTTTCTGGGCGGCGCCGACGTCGCGCTGTGCGACCGGCTGGTCGCGGCGCGGGCCGATCCCGACGTGTTGCCCGCCAAGGACGAATCGGCGCTTATTCTCGAGATCGCGCCGCATCTCGAGCGTTTTGTCGCCAAACTTTTTGCTATCACCGATGAAGTCCTCGCACTGAGGCGACGACACGACGAGCAAGCGCCGCTGTTTGCGGTGAAGCGACAGTTCGTCCAACGCCGCGCGGCAGCCGGGAGGGTTGCCCCGGAGGACGCGAAACGCTTCGATGGCCCGGCAATGGAACGCGAGTTGCGGCACGCTTTCGGCGGACGCTTTGACGAGCTCACCTATGCCACCCATGTCGCGCGCTGGCTGCAGGACGAGGCTGCGCACGAGTCCGAACTCGATCTCGCGAAGCGCTATGCGGCGTGGGCGCTGCATACGGAGGTGGGCCGCGAACGCGTGCGCGGCGGAGTCCTGTTCAAGGCGCCCGCGAAGCTCGATCAACACAACCTGGTAGGGCACGCCGAGAAGCTTTCCCTTCGAGGCGCCACGGCATTTCGCATCGACGCCGCACACCTGCGGCGGCGGGAAGGCTTCCAGCTGACCGATTCCGGCACCACTCTGATCGGTGCGCTCGACCAGGCGAATTACTGTATCTGGTGCCACACCCAGGGCAAGGACTCCTGCTCCAAGGGGCTGCGCGAGAAGCCTTCCGCTGCCGAGCCGGACAAAGTCACGTTCAAGAAGAGCGTCTTCGGCGCAACCCTCGCCGGCTGCCCGCTGGAAGAAAAGATCTCGGAGTTCCAGTTGCTGAAGGCCATGGGGCACGCAATGGGCGCGCTGGCGGTGATCTGCATCGACAATCCGATGGTTGCGGCAACCGGGCACCGGATATGCAATGACTGCATGAAATCGTGCATCTACCAGAAACAGGATCCCGTCGACATCCCGCAGGTCGAAACCCGCACGCTCAGAGACGTGCTTGCATTGCCCTGGGGCTTCGAGATCTACAGCCTATTCACGCGATGGAATCCGCTGAACCTGCGCGCGCCGCTGCCGCGGCCGCGCAGCGGCTACCGCGTACTGGTCGTGGGGATGGGGCCGGCGGGATTCAGCCTGGCCCACCATCTGATGAACCACGGCCACACGGTCGTCGGCGTCGACGGATCGAAAATCGAGCCGTTGCCGACGCACCTATCCGGCGTTCGCCCCGACGGCACACGCTACGCGTTCGAGCCAATCCGCGACGCCATGAGCCTGTACGAGTCGCTCGACGAGCGGCTCATGGCGGGCTTCGGCGGAGTGGCGGAGTACGGTATCACCGTGCGCTGGGACAAGAACTTCCTCAAGCTGGTGCGGCTGCTGATCGAGCGCCGCGAGCACTTCGCCATGTACGGCGGAGTGCGCTTTGGCGGAACCATCACGCTGGAGGATGCGTTCGGCCCCGAGAAAGCCGGAGGCTTCGACTTCGATCACGTCGCGTTATGCATGGGCGCCGGCAGGCCGACCACGCTCGACATCCCCAATGGGCTCGCGCGCGGTGTGCGCACCGCGTCGGACTTTCTGATGGCATTGCAGCTCACCGGCGCCGCTCGGCGTGACTCCATCGCCAACATGCAGTTGCGGCTGCCGGTCGTCGTGATTGGAGGCGGTCTCACTGCGATCGACACCGCTACCGAGGCGCTTGCCTACTACGTGGTGCAGGTGGAAAAGTTTCTCGATCGCTACCGAAGGCTCGCTGCGGAGATCGGCGAAGACGCGATCCGCGACAAGTGGAACGCCGAGGAGCGCGAGATCGCCGAAGAGTTTCTGTCGCACGCGCGTGCCATCCGCAGCGAGCGACGCGAAGCGGCGCGCGCGGGACGTCCCGCCCGCATCGCCGAACTGCTCGACCACTGGGGCGGCGCGACGATCGCGTACCGGCGGCGACTGGTCGACAGCCCCTCGTATACGCTCAATCACGAGGAGATCGCCAAGGCACTGGAAGAGGGTGTCGTATTTGCGGAAGGGCTGACGCCACTCGGCGTCGAGACCGACGAGTACGGCGCCGCCCGGGCTGTACGGTTTGCGCGCGCGAGCCAGGTCGAAGGCGAAAGTCGCGTGGACGCCGGCGAAGTGGCGCTACCGGCATGCTCGGTCTTCGTCGCCGCCGGCACCCAGCCCAATACGGTGCTCGCGCGGGAGGACGCCGAGCACTTTGTCCTCGACGGCAAGTATTTTCGCGCCTGCGACGAGGAAGGAAATCCGCTGCGGCCTGTGTACGCGCTGGCCAAGCCCGCACGCGCTGACGTGCTGATGACGCGCCTCGCGGACAGGCGCTTCGTCTCCTGCTTCGGCGATCTGCACCCATCCTACTTCGGCAACGTCGTGAAAGCGCTCGGCTCGACCAAGCAGGGCCATCCGGCGATCTCGCGGGTGCTGGCCCAGCGGCTGCCGGCCTCCGACGTGAGCGACGCGGCGTTCTTTGCCCGACTCGACCGCGAGCTCCGCGCCACCGTCCACGAAGTGAAGCGGCTTACGCCGACCATCGTCGAGCTGGTCGTCAAGGCGCCCGCCGCGGCACGACGCTTTCGCCCGGGGCAGTTCTACCGACTGCAGAACTACGCGACGCTCGCCCCGGTTGCCGCCGAGACCCGGCTGCAGATGGAAGGACTTGCGCTGACCGGCGCTTGGGTGGACCCGGAGCACGGCCTCGTGTCGCTGATCGTGCTGGAGATGGGCGGATCGTCCAGCCTGTGCGCAATGCTCGCTCCCGGCGAGCCCGTAGTACTGATGGGTCCGACCGGAAGCCCGACGCATATCGCGGCGAACGAGACGGCCGTGCTGGTGGGCGGTGGGCTTGGCAACGCCGTGCTGTTCTCGATCGGCCAGGCGTTCCGCGCGGCGCGATCGCGAGTGCTTTACTTCGCCGGCTACAAGAAGGAGATCGATCGCTACAAGGTGGCCGAGATCGAGGCGGCCGCCGACGTCATCGTCTGGTGCTGCGACGAGGAGCCTGGCTTTCGGCCGGAGCGTCCGCAGGACTTCGCGTTTGTCGGCAACATCGTGCAGGCGATGGAAGCGTATGCGGCAGGCCGGCTCGGCGCCCCGCCGATCCCGCTCTCCGATGGCGATCGGATCATCGCGATCGGCTCGGACCGGATGATGGCAGCCGTCGCCCGGGCGCGCCATGGCGTCCTAGCGCCGCACCTGAAGCCGCACCACTTGGCGATCGGCTCGATCAACTCGCCGATGCAGTGCATGATGAAGGAGATCTGCGCCCAGTGCCTGCAGCCGCAGCGCGATCCGCAGACCGGAAAGGTTTCATACGTATTCTCCTGCTTCAACCAGGATCAGCCGCTCGACTGCGTGGACTTCCACGCGCTGTCCGATCGACTGCGCCAGAACTCGCTTCAGGAGAAGCTCACCGCACAGTGGATCGCGCACTGCATGCCCGACCTTCGTCGCGGCCGCCCGGCGGACGGCGGAGCCCCGGGGATTGCCGCATGAACGCGGCCGAACGCTTGTGCTCGGACGGCGCCGGCCTCGGTGGCGCTGAAGTACGGCGACCGGAGCATCGACTACGGGGCGCTTCGCGATGCCGTGCGGCGGAAGCCGTTAAAGAGGGCAGGATGGGAGGCTGCTCGCCGCCACGTTCTTGAGCTCAAAGACGTGGTTGCAGCCGGCAAGGAGTGGCTCACAGGAATGTCGGCACACCACCCCGCGAAATCGCTCAAGCCGGCGTCGGCGCCAATCGGCAGTTGCCCGGCGCCCAGGCGACCCTCATTGGCGCTTGATCGGCTTGGCCATGAAAGATCTCGCTGTTGAGCCAGCGAGCGCAGCGCCGTCTGTGCACGAGTGGACGGAAGCAGAAGGCTTCGGCGACTGGTTAGAAGTCGAGCTGCAGGATCTGTACGCGTAGCGCTTCGGACACGGGGACGCTAGTACTCGCCGGCGAGCACTGCGTAACCGCCGCCTCCGCGAGCGTCGCTTGCGGCTTTTGCGCGAACTCGAGACCAGCGCCGGCGACGACCAGGTGCTCGTGGCGATGCGCGCGGCGCTCGCCACGGGGCTGACCCACAGCTGACGCGCGAGAAGGGTTTCGAGCGATCGCGTTTGCAAGGCGCCGGGCCGGTCTATAAGATGTAGGAAGCTTATATCTTATGAGTCGCGCGTTGCGAGACATCCGCGCGCGGTTCCGCAGACCGGAAAGCGCAGCCACCACCCGCCACCGAGATACCGAATGCTGATCCCCGAGCTCTGCACCGAGGCCGAAGTCGCCGAACTGGTCGACACTTTCTACGCCAAGGTACGCGACGACGCCATCCTCGGACCGGTCTTCGAACGCCATGTGGCTGACTGGAACCGGCACATGCCGAAGATGGTCGCGTTCTGGTCGACGGCGCTGCGCGGATCGAAGAACTACCGCGGCGCGCCGATGCTGATGCATCGCGCGTTGCCCGGCCTCACGCACTCGATGTTCGAGCACTGGCTCGACCTCTTTCACGAGGCAGCGAGCGCGCTGCCGAACCGGCCGATGGCCGAGCGCGCTGGCGAGCTTTCACAACGCATTGCGCAAGGCCTCTGGTATGGCTACCAGCTGCATCGGGAGCCGGACCGGATGCCGGCTTCGCTCCCGCGCCGGGCCGTGACGCCGCTATCGGCCACCGTGCCCGAATGACCATGCAAAGCCTCGTCGATCTCGAGGAGCGGGCGTTGCCCGTACGCGCCGCGCCGAGCCTGCGGGCATTTCTCGAGCTCGCCTTTCGGCCGCTGTATATGGCCGGCGTGGCCTGGGCGCTGATCGCGATCGGCATCTGGGTCTATGTGCCGCAAATATTGACCGGCCCGCTGCAGGGCGTCGCCTGGCACGCCCATGAAATGCTCTGGGGCTTCATCGCGACGATCGCGGTCGCCTTCCTGATGACGGCGGGCGCGAACTGGACCGGCATCAATCCGCTCAAAGGCAGCACGCTCGGTATCGCCTGCGGCCTCTGGTTAGTCGCGCGCGTCGGCTTCCTCGCCGGCGGAGACGGAGTGTTCTGGGTCGCGGCGATGGCCGAGCTCGGCTTCTTTGTCGTCGCCGCGGTGGCGATGATGCGGGCGGTGTATCGCGCCAGGAACGCCCGCAACTACGCGGTGCCGTGGCTCATCGTCGGCCTGGCCGCTGCCGACGGGTTGTACCTGCTCGCCGCGCGCAGCGGCGACTACGCGCTGCTGATGCAGCGCCTCAACGCCGGGCTGCTGGTGATGGCGCTGATCGCGCTGCTGATCACCCGTCGCGTGATTCCGTTCTTCGCGATGCGCGCGGTTGCCGGCCTGAAGCTGCCGATGCAAACGCGCACGGGCCAGGTCCAGCTCGGCGTCTGCGTCGTCGCTGTGATCTGCCCGCTCGCGGGCCTGCGGCTGCCGACCGCCATCGCCCTCGGCATCGCCGGCCTGCTGTCGCTACTGCAGTTAGGGCGGTGGAAACCGTACGCGGTCCGCGGCAATCCGCTGCTGTGGATCCTCTACGTCGGCTATGCCGGCCTGGGTGTCGGCCTGGTGGCGGCCGCGTGCGCAGCCGCCGGTGCCAGCCTGCCGCCGGCGCTACCGGTGCACATGATCGCGATGGCCGGTTTCTCGGTGTTGATCATCGGCATGGTCACGCGCACCGCGCTCGGCCACCTCGGCCGACCGCTCGCTACCGATCGCAGCATGCTCGCGAGCTACGTGCTGATGCTCGCGGCCGTGGCGCTGCGCCTGGCCGCAATTGCGCCGTCGGCCTTCAGCCAGCCGGCGCTGCACCTGTCGGCGGCGGCGTGGATCGCCGCGCTCGCGCTCTACCTCTGGCGCTTCGCGCCGCTGCTGATCCGGCCACGCTGATGACGACGCGAAGCGCCGATTGCACGAACCGGAGTCCGCCATGCGCCTGACGACGATGACCGACTATTCGATGCGACCGGGAGTTGCCAGCTGACGAGCATCGTCAGCGGCGCCCTGCAGAGCTTCATGCAGCACCTCGACCGCCGCACCCTTGCCGATCTGCGGCCAGCCACCGCGAAAGTCGCGGCCAAGCCGAAGTCGGTCACGCGGCCGGTGACCTTCGGCAAGCGGCTCACGGTTTCCACGAGCTGAGCCGCTGGCAGGCGTCGAACCCACCACGCAAAGGCCCACAAGACTCAACCTCAATGACCCTGAAGCCGACAATCCCATCCGTTGCGAAGAGCGACCTGAAGGCCGTGCTGCTCGAAGGCATACACCCTTCCGCGATCGAAGCGCTCCGGCGTGACGGCTACACGCAGATCGTCAGCCATGCCAAGTCGCTGTCCGGCGGGGACCTGGCGGACGCCGTCGCCGACGCCCATTTCCTCGGCATTCGCTCACGCACCCAGGTCACTGCCGAGCTGCTGCAACAAGCGAAGCAGCTAGCTGCGATCGGGTGCTTTTGCATCGGCACCGACCAGGTCGACCTGAAGGCCGCGATGCGGCTCGGTATCCCGGTCTTCAACGCGCCGTTCTCCAACACCCGCAGCGTCGCCGAGCTGGTGCTGGCGCAGATCATCATGCTGATGCGCGGGATACCGGAGAAGAACGCGATCCTGCACCGCGGCGGCTGGGTCAAGAGCGCCGCGCATTCGTACGAGGTGCGTGGCAAGACGCTCGGCATCGTCGGCTACGGCCATATCGGCACGCAGATCGGCGTGCTCGCCGAACAGCTCGGCATGAGCGTGGTCTTTCGCGACATCGAGGCCAGGCTGCCGCTCGGCAACGCCCGTGAAATGGCCAGTCTCCACAAGTTGCTGCAAGTCGCCGATGTCGTCAGCCTGCATGTGCCGGAAACGCCGGAAACGGTGAAGATGATCGGCGCTGCGCAACTGGCTGCGATGAAGCCGGGCAGCCAC
>ODAK010007781.1_pt1 | contig 10772 bp, 7 predicted proteins | sample 1539591 | NCBI WGS metagenome assembly ODAK01 (sample SAMEA3539303, study PRJEB22396) | soil metagenome | biome: tundra; feature: field; material: soil | place: USA | collected 2010-05 | depth 0.15 m | reverse complement strand
GTTGGAGGGTCGCCCTGTGGAGAACCTGCGCGCGTTCGGTGGTGAAACGACGGAGTCCGCGCACGTCGAGGCGCGCGTGCCTCCCCACGATCTCGACGCCGAGGCCGCCGTGCTGTCGGCGGTCATGCTCGACCCGCTCGCCCTCGACAAGGTGAACGAGTTCCTGCGCCCGGAGCACTTCTACTCCGAAGCGCACCGTCGCATTCACGAGGCGTGCGTCGAGCTCAGCTCCGAGGGCAAGCCGGTCGATGTCGTCCAGGTGGCCACGTGGCTGCGCGATCGCGAGCGCCTCGCCCAGGTGGGCGGCATGGCCTACCTCACCGAGGTGCTCAACGCCGCCCCGGCGGTGGCCAACGTGGTGGCCTACGGCAAGACGATCCACGAGAAGTACCGGGTGAGGCAGCTCATCCTCGCGTGCCAGCGGGTGACCGCGCAGGGCTACGCGGGGTACGGCGAGGCCCAGCAGTTCATCGATTCGGCGGAGCAGGCTGTCTACGACATCGCGCGCACACGCGAGTCGACGAGCCTGTTTCCGCTCCGCGACGTCATGCAGGAGACCTTCCGCCGCATGATGAAGGCGACGGAGCGGGGCGCCCGGATGACCGGGATCTCGACCGGCTTCGATCGGTACGACCGCTTGACGAGCGGTCTCCACGACGGCGAACTGACCATCGTCGCGGCGCGACCCGGTATGGGTAAGACGAGCCTCGTTCTCAACATGGCGATCAACGTCGCCAGCCCTCAGGAGCTCGAGAGCTCGCGCGACCCGAACGACCGCTGGCAGGAGCCGGGGTACGCCGTCGTCGTCTTCTCGCTCGAGATGCCGCGCGAGCAAATCGTGAACCGCATGCTCTGCTCCGAGGCGCGCGTCGACGTCAGCCGCGTGCGAACCGGCATGCTCGCGCCCAGCGACTGGAGCAAGTTGACGCAAGCCGCCGCCCACCTGAACACGCTGAACGTCTGGGTCGACGACAGCGCGGCCCTGTCGATCCTCGAGCTGAGGTCGAAGGTGCGCCGCCTGCAGGCGGAGTTCGACCGCGTGGATCCAGCGACCGGCGAGAAGAAGCAGCGCGTCGGCCTCGTGATGGTCGACTACCTGCAGCTGATGAAGGGGCGCGAGAACGCCAACTCCCGCGAGCAAGAGATCAGCGAGATCTCCCGGGGCCTGAAGCAGCTGGCCAAGGAGCTCAGCTTGCCGGTCATCGCCCTCAGTCAGCTCAACCGAGCCGTGGAGACCCGCGGCGAGAAGAGCAAGCGGCCCCAGCTCTCCGACCTTCGCGAGTCGGGTGCCATCGAGCAAGACGCCGACAACATCTGTTTCATCTACCGCGACGACTACTACAACAAGGAGTCGGCCGAGCGCAGCGTGGCGGAGCTCATCATCGCGAAGCAGCGAAACGGGCCCACCGACACGGCCAAGGTGCGGTTCGACGCGCAGTACACGCGGTTCGATAATCTGCCGGAGGGCGAGTGCGAAAGCCCCGAGGGGTGATCGGTAAATCTGCTAAGCGTGTGAGCCCAGCGCGTGATGGCCGGAGAAACACTCGATCAGCTGGTGATGACGCGTCGAGTGCTCGTAGCGGTCGGCGCGGGGGGCGTCGGCAAGACGACGACGGCGGCCGCGCTGGGCGTCGCCGCGGCGTCGCGGGGCAAGCGCGTCCTCTGCCTCACCATCGACCCCGCGCGTCGGCTCGCCGAGGCGCTCGGGCTCGAGCGTATGTCGAGCGAGGAGCAGACCATCGACCCGTCGCTCTTCGTCGCGGCGGGCGTCACGCTGAAGGGCTCGTTGACGGCGATGATGCTCGACACGAAGCGCACCTTCGACGAGCTCGTGGTGAAATACTCCTCGTCGCCCGCGCGCGCGCGCAAGCTGATGGACAACAAGCTCTACCAGTACGTCTCCACCTCGCTCGCGGGCACGCAGGAGTACATGGCGATGGAGAAGCTCGTCGCCGTCCAGCGCGATCCGCGGTTCGATCTCGTCATTCTCGATACGCCGCCCACCGCGAACGCGCTCGATTTCCTCGACGCCCCCGCGCGGCTCGTCGAAGCCGTCGACTCGCCGACCATGCGATGGTTCGTGCAGGCGTTCGAGTCGACCGGCAAGGTCGGGTTCAATCTGCTCGCCCGCTCGGCGGCGGTGGTGCTGCGCGGGCTCGGCCGCATCACCGGCGGCGGCTTCCTCGCGGCCATGGCCGAGTTCATCACCGAGCTCAACGATCTCTTCGGCGGCTTCAAGGAGCGGGCCCAGATGGTCGAGAGCTCTCTCCGAAGCCCTGAGGTTTCGTTCGTCCTCGTGACGAGCCCCGCGCCCATGAGCCTCGAAGAGGTCATCTTCTTCAGCGAGCGCCTGGCGCGAGCGAACATGCCTCGCGGCGCCTTCGTCGTGAACCGGTTCCGGCTACCGCCGCTCTCGGCCGACCGGCAGCCCACGGTCGCCGATGCCGCGAGCGCGATCGCGTCGCACGGCCTTCACCTCGAAGACGACGCGCCGATCCGGGTCGTCCAGGCCCATGCCGCCGCCGTGCGCCTGGCCGCGCGCGACGCCGCGCTGGTAGGCACCTTGCGAGCGCGAGCCTCTGACTCGGTCCCCATCGTGCGGGTCGCGGAGCTCGCGAGCGACGTGCACGATCTGAAGAACCTCGGCGAGATCGCCGAGACGCTCATGCACGGCGGCGTTTAGCCTCTCCTAGCCCTTGCTGGGTCGGCCGCCGCGTGAGCTCCGGGCGCCGCGTCCGCCGCCCGCGCCCGCGGCTGCGGGCGCCTCCTCGAGGGTCCGGCGTCGCCGCGCCTTGTAGTGCACCCGCACCGGCACGCCTTCGAAGCCGAAGTGCTCGCGGAGCTGGTTGGTCACGAATCGTCGATACGAGAAGTGGATCGCGTCGGGCCAGTTCGTCATGGCGATGAACGTGGGCGGCGCGACCTCCGCCTGCGTCACGTAATAGAGGCGCGGCGACTTGGCGCCCATCGTAGGCGGCGGCTTGAGCTCGATGACCTGTTCGAAGAAGCGATTGAGCGCGCCGGTCGAGACTCGCTGAAAGAAGCTCGCCCGAACCTTGTCGAGCGTCGCGAAGAGATCGTTGACGCCCCGCCCGGTCTTGGCGCTCGTGTGGACGATGGGGACGTAGGGTACGAACGACAGCTTCTCGCGCGCGGTTGCTTCGGCCTTCACGCGGTCGGCCTTCGAGAGGAGGTCGCTCTTGTTGAGGACCACGATCATCGCTCGCCCACGCTCCTCGGCCAGGCCCATGATCTTCGCGTCTTGCTCGGCGACCCCCTCGACCGGGTCGCACATCAAGACCACGACGTGCGCGCGCTCGATGCCGCGAATGGCCGAGTGGACGCTGAGCGATTCGACCGTGCTGCCCTCCTTGGCGACCTTCGATTTGCGGCGGATGCCGGCCGTGTCGATGAACACGTACCGCTTGCCCTCTCGCTCGACGAGCGCGTCGATCGCGTCGCGGGTCGTCCCGGGCCGGTGATCGACGAGCACGCGGTCCTCGCCGAGGATGCGGTTGAGCAGGCTGCTCTTGCCGGCGTTCGGCCGTCCGATCAGCGCGATGCGGGGAGGGGCGCTCTCGTCGTCCGCGTCCTCGTCGACCGAGGTGTCCGGGAGCGTCTCGAGGAGCGCGGCTTCGAGATCGCCGATGCCTCGCCCGTGGAGAGCGCTCACGCAGAACACGCGGTCGACGCCCGCGCGATAGAGCTCGAAGGCCTCGGCGTCGGCCTGGGGTGAATCGGCCTTGTTGGCGGCGTAGAAGACCGGCTTGCCGCTCGAGCGGAGGAGCTTCACGGCGGCGTGGTCTGCGTCGGTAAGCGGCGTCGTCGCGTCGGTGACGAAGACGATGGCGTCGGCCTCTTTGATCGCCGCGCGCACGTGCGTCGCGATCCCCGCCTTCATCGGGTCTTCGTCGCTCGGGTCGAACCCGCCCGTGTCGATCACCGTGTATGGCTTCCCGAAGGCGCTCGTGTCGGCGTACTTCCGGTCGCGCGTCACGCCGGGCTCGTCGTGAACGATGGCGATGCGCGCGCGCGCCAGCCGGTTGAAGAGCGTCGACTTGCCCACGTTGGGCCGGCCCACGATGGCCACGATCGGCGAGCCGCTCTTGCCGCCCGGAATCGAAGCCGTTCGCGCGGTGGGCGCCGGATAGTGTTTGGTCATGAGTATCCCAGCTCTTTCAGCCGAGCGGGATCGTCCATCCAGCCGGGGGTGGCTCGCACCCAGATCTGCAAGTGAACCCTGCGAGACAGCATCTGCTCGACCCGCTGCCGCGCCGCGGTTCCGATCGTCTTCATCATCTGGCCCTGCGCGCCGATGAGGATCTTCTTGTGGGCCTCGCGGGCCACGTGCACGGCGACCTCGATGTGCGGCATCTTCCCGCTCTCGTCGAACCGCTCGACGATGACGGCAACGCCGTGCGGAACCTCTTGGAACGTTTGCTTGAGGATCTGCTCGCGCACGAACTCGGCGACGAAGAACCGTACCGGCTGGTCGGAGAGCGTGTCGGCCTCGAAGAGGAACGGCTGAACCGGAAGGAGCTCGCGCACCTCGCGGAGCAGGCGATCGGTTCCGTTGGTGCGCTTGGCGCTTATGGGAACCGTGGCCGAGAACGTGTGCCGTCCGGCGAAGGCCGCGAGCAACGGCAAGAGCTGCGTCTTGTCTTTGAGTAGGTCGACCTTGTTGATGGCCAGCACGGTGGGCACCTGTGGGAGCTCGCCGGCGAGCGCCAGATCGGCCTCGACCGGCCGTGGTGCTCGGCCGTCGCGAGGCGCCTCGACGACGAGGACCAGGACGTCCGCGTCGCGCGCGGCCTGGCGCGCCGTGTCGTTCATCCAGTGGCCGAGGCGGGTGCGCGGCTCGTGCAAGCCGGGGGTGTCGACGAACACGAACTGGGTCTCGCCCATCGTGAGCACGCCGCGCACCGTGTCTCGTGTGGTCTGGGGGTGCAGGCTCGTGATGGCGATGGGCTCGCCGAGGAGCGCATTGAGGAGGGTGCTCTTGCCGACGTTGGGACGACCGATGAGCGCGACCCGACCCGAGCGAACGGGGCCAGGGTCGACGCCCTTGGCGGCATCGTCGGGCTCCGACGGCGCCGGCGGCGCCGGCGGCGATGGCGCGGGCGGCGCGCGCGGCGCGGGCGGCATGGGTCGAGGCTGCGAACGGGGCTTGCTCATGGCTGAATCACGGGTCGTCTGCGCTCGCGCACGTCTGCAACTGGCTTCCGCGGGCCCGGTCGCGCACGTCGCGCCGCTCGCCTCGCCGCGCCCGAGGCACCCGGGGGTGCCCGCAAACGCGGACAGCGCTTGTAGCAGGAGAGCCGGGGTTGCGCCGCGCCAGACCTTGGAAGTAGTGTCCCGCGGCCTTGCCCGAAGACCCGAATCCTCCCGCCTCCGGCGCCTCTCCAGCCACGGCTCCCGGCGGCGCCATGGCAGAGAACGACCCGGCCGCCGCCGCGGCGCCGCCGTCGGCTCCCGCCGAGCCTCCCGCGGGCGCCCTCGAGCCGTCGCCGCCCTGGGCGCGCTGGGCCCCGCTCGCGGTCGCGGCAGCCGTCCCGACCCTCCTGTTCTTCTTGTTTCCGCCGCTGACGACGAGCGGCCTGTGGGACCCCTACGAGCTCAACGTCGCCGACCTCTCGCGTCGCGTCGCGCTCAACCTCTACGGTGCGGCGAGCCTCGTTCTCGAGGGGGCCGACAACACGCTGCCGCACCTGAACGATCTCGGCCGTCCGCAGTTGCCGTTCTCGTCGGTCGCGCTGGGGTTCAAGCTGTTCGGTTTGCACGAATGGGCCGGTCGCTTGCCGCTGGCTCTCTGGGGGCTGCTCGGCGTCCTCGCGACGTACGCGTTCGTCGCGCGCCTGTTCGACCGGCGGACGGGCGCCTACGCGGCGGTCATCCTCGCGACCATGCCTGTCTACTTCGTGCAGGCGCGCTCGATCCTCGGCGACATCTGCACGATGTCCGGCCTCGCGATGGCCTTCGGCGGGCTCGCCGTCGCGGCCTTCGACCGCCAGCACGCCGAACATGCAGGTTCGGGCGCGGACGGCCCGGTCGTACCGACCGGAATTCGCGAACGGTTGCCCTGGATCCTCATGGGCGTGGCCGGCCTCGTCGTCGGCTTCGAGAGCCGCGGCGGGCTCCTCGGGCTGGGAGTGCCGCTGCTCGCGGTCGGGCTGGCCTGGGCGGCGGCGCGGGTGGCGACGGTGCCCTCCGCGACGCGACTGAAAGACCCCCTCGGCGACGGGGTCGGGATCGTCTCGATCGTCGCCGGGGCGGCGGTCGCGGCGCTCGCGGTGCGCGGCGTCGCGAGCGACTCGAAAGACCTCGACCTCTGGGTGGGAACGCTCGGGCACGCGCCTGCCAAGTACCCGACCTTCGACTTCTACGTCGCGGCCATCGGCCACGCGATGGCACCCTGGAGTGCGTTCTTGCCGTTCGCGCTCGGTCGCCTCCTGCTCACGCCCGTTCAGACGTCGGCCATGGCCGGCGGTCAGCGACAGCGCGAGAGCCTCGGCCGCACGGCCGTCCTGGTCGGCGCCGCGGTCGCCTTCGTGGCGCACGCGTTCATCGCCGCTCGCACGGATCTCGTCGTCTTCACCGGGGCTGCGATCTGCGCCGTGGCGTGCGCGGTGGCGCTCCGCGACTTCGAGCGCGGCGCGCACGCCTCCATCGCGGTGGGCCTCGGCACGCTGATCCTCGCCGCCGTCATCCACCACGACTTCCACGAGCTGCCGGAGAAGGCGTTCCAGGCCTTCGGGATCTCGAATGCGCCATTCCCCGAAGGCTTCAAGGACACGGCCCTCGCCCTCTGGTGGGTGGTGCTCGGCGGGTTCGCGCTCCTCGCCCTCCTGACGTGGGTCGAGCGCGACGCCGAGCGCGAGCCGTTCGACCCGTCGAGCTACGCGAAGGTGCTGCGAGCGCTCCGCGAGGCGTACGACGGAGTGCTCGCGCTCATCTATTTCGCGACCGTCGCGGGGGCGTCGATTGCCGGTCTGCTCGTCGTCATCGGTACGCGAATGCACGCCCACTGGCTCCCGCAGATGTCCTCGACCATCCGCGATCAGGTGTTGAACGCGTGGTGGCGCATCTCGTTCATCCCCCTCGGCGCGATCTTCGGGCTCCTGTTCGCGTGCGATGTCTGGCTCTGGGCGTTCGGCAAGTCGAAGGCACTCTCCACGGCGTCCCTGACGCGCGGCTTCGAGCCCTTCGAGGGGCTCCTCGCCCGGCTCTTTCCAGCCGAGAGCGAGCCCGCGCTCCCGGCCTACGACTGGTGGGTCGGCGTCGCGGTGATCGCCCCCCTGATGCTCCTGGCCGTGCCGGCCGTTGCGTTCGAGGGGTTGCACGAGACGGGGCACTCGGCCCTCATCTCCGTCGCGCTGGCGGTGCCGGCCGGGATCGTCTTCTTCCTGGCGATGGGCCTCGTGGGTGACACGCTCCGCCATCGCGCGCCGGGGCTGGCGCTCGGCGGCGCCGTCGTCGGCTTCGTGTTGTGCTTCTTCTACTATCCGGCGCTGGCCAACCAGCTCTCGCCCAAAGAGGTCTTCGAGAGCTACCGACGCGTGTGTCCGGGGGCGCCGCTCGCGATGCTTGGCGTCGGCGGTCGCACCGCCGCGTACTACGCGGGGGGGCAGCCGCAAACGCTCACCGACCCCGCCGGCGCGTTTCGGTGGCTGACCGCCGAGCCGTCACAGCGCCGCTGCCTGGCGCTCAAGGCCGACGAGCTCCCGCAGCTCAATCGCCTCTGGCGCGAAAAGGCCGATCCCAGGACCAACCTGCCGATCCTCGATGCCCGCTCGAGCCAGATCTTGCTCGCGTCGTCTCTCCTGAGCGATGGCGAGAAGAACGAGTCGCCGCTCGTGTCGATCTTGCTCACTGCGCCGCCGACCCCGCAGCGCCGGCTTGACGCGAACATGGAGGACAAGCTCGAGGTCATCGGCTTCGACCTGGCCGACGAGCGCGGGCGCCTGGTCGACGGGATCAGCCCGGGCCGGACCTACCACATGAAGACGTACTACCGGGTCCTCGCCCCGGTGACGACCGAGTGGGAGGCGTTCATTCACATCGACGGGTACCACCGGCGCCACAACGGCGACCACAAGCCAACGAACGGCAAGTATCCGATGTCGCTCTGGCTTCCCGGCGATCTCATAATGGACGATCACGAATTCAAGCTCGAGCCGAATTTCACGCCGGGGAGCTATACGATTTACTTCGGCTTGTTCGTGGGCGATACGCGCCTCAAGGTCAAAAGCGGTCCGAACGACGGCGACAATCGCATCAACGGCGGCCCGCTGCGGGTGCAATAGTGGGTGCAACAGTGGGCGCAACAGTGGGTGCAACAGTGGGTGCAACAGTGGGTGCAACAGTGGGTGCAATAGTCACGGTCGCGTAGTCGGATCAGTCGGCAGCCCTCGGGCGTTCGCTGTACGCTACCGTTGACGTTTACGAGGAGGGTGATCGTGGGCACATCAACCAAGAACCCGAACGCGCCCGTGCTGGCCCCCGCCCTCGAGCAACCCGATCCGATGCCGACCCGCGATGAGCGCCGCAGCCACGACCGCTTCGATGTCGAGTGGGCCGTCGACTGCGTCGCGGAAGACACCTTCCTCTACGCGTCGATCACGAACATCAGCGCGATGGGCATCTTCGTGAAGACGACCGACCCGCTCGCCATCGGCACGAGCCTCGTCCTGTCGTTCGCCCCGCCCGGCTACGAGCCGTTCAAGCTCGAGGGCGAGGTGGCCTGGATCAACCCGCTCCGCGACAACGGGGACAACCCGAACCCTGGCATCGGAGTGCGCTTCGTGAATCTCTTGCCCGACGATCGCGAGCGCCTCGTCGAGGTGGTCCGCACGATCGCCTACGTGCGCGACCCCTCGTAAGCTACGCCGACCACGTCGAGCGCTTCCTCCACGGTCCGGCGCGAGCCGTCCGGCCCGGCGACGAACGCCCGGCGAACGCCCTTGAGCGCGGCGGCTTGCGCGATGCGCGCGGCCCAGGCGGCCAGATCTTCAGCCTCGGTCGACGGGTGGCCCGCGGCAATCGCGATGCAGCCATCGGGCAAGGGGACGACGCAGGCCGGAAACTCCCAGCTTCGATACCCGTCTTGCCGCGCTTCCTCGACGAGTGAGGACGTGAACGCCTCGACGACGGCCGCCCTCCCGAAGGGGACCCACGAGGCGTTGCAACCGGTGAGCACCGCGGCAGCATTGTCGATCGTCGACGACGCGAGGGTCCCTGATCCGTGGTGCTCGGCGATCAGGCGGCCGAGCGCCGCGCAGGCGTCGTAGATCTCTTCGTCGGATCCGCCGGCGCGGGCGAAGTCGACGATCAGCGAACGCACCGATCGCGATGCCGCGATGACCTCGCGGTCGGCGCCGAGAACCGCCGTGGCTGCATCGATCGCGCACCAGGCGTCGACCCACGCTGCGGATTCCGTCGTCGACGTCATCGGGACCGCGCGCTCAGTGGGCCGAGTTGGTGGCGGCAGGCGCCGCTGCGGCGGGAGGGGTCGCGGCAGGCGCCGTTTTCGGACCCGCTCGAGCCGCGGAAGCCGACCCGCCGCGCTGTTCCTTGTTGATTCGATCGAGCGTGTACCGCGCCCGATCGCGGTGCGACGGAACTCCGAGCAAGGTGCCGAGTCGCGTCCGCGCGCTCCCGTAGTCCCCGGCGCTCTCGTAGCAGAGCGCTCCTTCGTACAGCGCGTCCCATCCCGTCGGCGAGCCGGGAGATCGACTCGCGACGTCGTCGAAGCGGGGTCCCGACGGACACGGACGACCCTGGCGCGCAGCCGCGTCTCTCGCAGCGCGCGCGGCCCAGAGCTCGTCGGCCGGGTCGGCGGGCTCGGCCGCCTTCTCGGCCTCGCTTGCCGGCGCGACGGCGAACCCGACGCCGGATGCCGGCGCCGCTTGCGCCGGGGGCGCGGGGGAGGGGAGATCGGCGCTCTCGCGAATGGCGCGTCGAGGAGCGGCGTTCAGGGCAACGGCCCCAGGAGCATCGTCGGCCTTCGCGACGCTCGGCTTGGCTGGCGCGCGCCCACGAGAGCCATCGGCGACGCGCGAGTCGTCGAGCGCCTCGGACGGCGGTTGCGCCCACTGTCCCGTCGCTCCCGTCGCTCCCGTCGCTCCCGTCGCTCCCGTCGCTCCCGTCGCTCCCGTCGCCCCGGTGGCTCCCGCGCCTCCGGCTGCTCCCGCCGGCGAGGCCGCGGTGGGGACGCGATCTTGCGAGCGGGCCGCGACGATCGCCGACGCGGCGGGCGCTGCCGCCGGGTCAGGGGGTGGCGCGGCCAGGCCCGTCGCTGGCGGAGTCGCCGGGGCAGGCGTCCCCTCTTCGGTCACCGTCACGTAGGTGCTCGCCGGCGCTCGCGACGATTTGCCTCGCAAGAGGAGCACGCTCGTACCGATCATCACGAGAAAGACGGCGGCCATCGCCGTCTGAGGGCGCATCGCCCAGTTTCCGGCGAGCGACACGGCTCGCGCCATCCGCCCGCGGAAGGGGACGACCTTCGGCGTCGCTGCGGCCGCCGCCGCAAGGATCCGTCGCTCGAGATCCGGGGGGGGATCGATACGAGGCAGCGCCGCCACCCGCCGCGTCGCGCGGAGGCCACTCATGAGCGCCGCGCAGCGAGCACACCCCTCGATGTGCCTCCGCGTGGCGGCGCTGGTGAGTTCGTCGAGCTCTCCATAGAGCTCGTCCATCAGCGCTGATTCGAACTTCTCGCAATCCATGTCGCTCTAGTTGGCGTCTCCGTCGGTCTCGTCGGTCGGGTGTCGGAT
>ODAK010007780.1_pt1 | contig 10773 bp, 9 predicted proteins | sample 1539591 | NCBI WGS metagenome assembly ODAK01 (sample SAMEA3539303, study PRJEB22396) | soil metagenome | biome: tundra; feature: field; material: soil | place: USA | collected 2010-05 | depth 0.15 m | reverse complement strand
GAACGGAGGCAGAATCCTGGGTGTGTTTAGTTTCCGTGTCTCAGGGGTGGGGTTCGGTCCAAGGGGAAGGCGATTTCGAGGATTACACGGATGAAGGAAGAACCACTCAGGTCTTGCTGAATCGTATCCTGACGTCCTCGCAGCTTCAATGGACCATCCGCATCAACAGGATGACGATAGCCGTGCGCGGGTCGGACCATGACGTGAGAGATACAGGTTCTGTCATTACGAGGCCGTATGGGTCACGCGTTGTCGCCAAACGCTTTCCGCTTCAGGTCCTTCAGGCGGTCCTCGCCATTCGGCGTGCGCGGATCAATGTCCATCACATGCTGCCAGGCATCGTAGGCGGCTTTCCAGTCCTCGCGCGCCGCGGCGATTTGTTCCAGGCTTTGCCACGCACCGAAATGACGCGGCTCCAGCCTCAGGGTCTCCCGCAGGTCGCGCACGGCACCAACCGTGTCGCCAGATTTGAAGCGCGCGATGGCGCGTTGATGCCAGGCCTCGGCCAGCATCGGATCGAGCACGATGGCATCACTGAACACCGACACCGCATCGTCCGCCGCGTTGGCGTTGGTTTCGCGAAGACCGCGGCTCATGAGCAGAGTCACCGCGGGCGTACTTGATTCAAACCAAAGCTGACGGATCTTATTCTCGAGCATCGCGGCGACCTGCTCGTTCGGCGCGGTGTGCAGCCCATCGAGCATCTTGTCGAGCGCGGCGCGCTTTTCCTGCACGGATTGAGCCAGTGCCAGTGACGGCAGCATGCAAAGTGCGACGATCAGGCGACGCATGGCACCCCTTCCGGCCGCGGGCCACCGGCCATCCAATCGAGTAAAGCGACGGTGTGCACGACCGGCAGCGCGTCACCTGATAATTGCGTGATGCAGCCAATGTTGCCGGCGGCGACCAGGTCCGGTTTGGTTTTGGCGATGTTACGAAGTTTGCGCGTGCGCAACCGGGTCGCGATATCCGGCTGCAGCATGTTGTAAGTACCGGCGGAGCCACAACAGAGATGTCCCTCGGCCGGCTCCACGACGCGAAAACCGGCTTTGCGCAGCAGCGCTTTCGGTTCGTTGGTGATCTGCTGTCCGTGCTGCAAACTGCACGCGGAATGATACGCGACCGTCAGTCCGGGTTTCGGTCGGGTCGGGGTGTAACCGATCCGGGTCAGCAACTCGGTGATATCGACCGCGAGGCCGGAGATCAGTTCCGCTTTATTGCGGTTCGCCGCCGGTTCGGTACGGAACATGAAACCGTAATCTTTTACCGTCGTGCCGCAGCCCGACGCGTTGATCACCACCGCGTCCAGGCCGTCTTTGTCGATTTCCCGGCTCCAGGCCTCGATATTCGTCCAGGCGAGGGTCATCGCCGGGGTGTGTTGACCCATGTGGTGGTTGAGCGAGCCGCAGCATCCCGCGCCTTTGGCGACGACAACCTCGCAGCCAAGCCGGGTCAGCAGCCGGATCGTGGCGGCGTTGATCTCGGGCGCCAGCACCTGCTGAGCACAGCCGGCGAGCAACGCCACCCGCGCCTTTCTGGGTCCGCTGGCCGGGTAGAGGCGCGGTCCCTCGTTCGGATCGGGACCCGGTACGTTCGCGGGCGCCAGCGCCAGCATGGCCCGCAGGCGCCGTGCCAGCATGCTCTGTCCCGGAATCAGTCTGGCCAGCGGAGCCACGAGCCTCGCCCCCGCCAGAGCGAGACGGAACACGCGCGGTCGGGGAATAATCCAACCAAGTACGCCGCGGATCAGGCGTTCGGCCAAGGGACGGCGGTAGGTGCGCTCGATATAGGCGCGGGCATGGTCCACGAGGTGCATGTAATGCACGCCCGAGGGACAGGTGGTCATACAGGACAGGCACGACAGGCAACGATCCACATGCAGAACGACCTCCTCGGTCGCCGGGCGGTTCGTCTCCAGCATGTCCTTGATGAGATAGATGCGTCCGCGCGGACTGTCGAGTTCGTCGCCGAGCAGTTGAAACGTCGGACAGGTGGCGGTGCACAGGCCGCAATGCACGCAACTCCGCAGCACCTGATTGGCGACCGCGGTGTCGGGATCCGCCAGTTGCGATTCGGTGAAATTCGTCTGCATCTGCTATAGCCCGGAGTAAATTCGGCCCGGGTTCAGGATCCCTCGCGGATCCATCGCCCCCTTCACGCGCCGGGAGATCGCGGCGAGCGGCGCGGACTCGGGCGGCACCACGTCCACCGCGTTGCGTAACGAATCCGGCGCGTGCATCAATGTCCAGGTGCCTGCGGCCGCACGCGCCGCGGCCTCGATGGCCCGATGGGTCGTTTCGTTCGCGGGCCCGGCGAGCCACACCAGGCCGCCGCCCCAATCCAGATAACCCGTCGCTCCCTCTACCGCCCGCAACACTCCTGGGCCGGCCGAGGGACGCACGGAAACGCGCCAAATCCCGTCGCCGTTCGCCGTTGGCAGCGCCCGAACATCGCGCACCGCCCGCCACAATGTCCGCGACGCGGTGTCATCCAGGATTTCACCAGCGGAAAGTTCGCCGCGCAATTTTTCAGTGCGGTAGGCGACCGAGGTGGCGAAATCCTCAATGCGGATCAGCGTGACCGACCGGCCGGCGGCGATCGGCTCCGGCAGGCGAGCAGCCGCCTCCGCGGGCAGCCAGGCGGCGCCGGACACACCGTACGGCGAACCGAGCGCCGCCGACAAAACCGCGACCGCCTGCTCGGCGTTCAGGCCGGGAATGGCGATCGTTCCCACCGCCTCTGGCGCCGGCAAGACTTTCAGCGTGATCTCGGTGATGATCCCCAACGTGCCGTGGCTGCCGGTCAGAAGCTTGCATAAGTCGAGACCGGTGACGTTCTTCAGCACGCGGCCGCCGGAATGAATCACCTCGCCGCGACCGGTGACGGCCCGGATCCCCATGACGTGGTCTCGCATCGCTCCCCAGGCGACGCGCCGCGGACCGGACAGGTTGGTGGCGACGACACCGCCCAACGTCTGAGTGTTCGCCGCGGTGCCGAGCAGCAACGACAGGTCAGGGGGTTCGGCGATCAGGTGCTGCCCATGCTCCGCCAAAGTCGATTCGATTTCGTGCAGAGGCGTGCCGGCGCGGGCGGAAATGATCAGTTCCTTTGGCGCGTACAGCGTGATCCCGGTCAGGCCTTCGGTGGTAATCTCGGATGCCGCCTGCACCGGACGCAGCATGCCGAACTTGGTGCCCGCGCCACGCACCAACAGCGGTTCGCGAGCCGCCGCGACCTGGCGCGCGATCGCCGCTTCCGCCTCGCTCGGGATCATGCCGCGCGAGGCAAGGCTGCCGGCGCACGCAACGGGAACACCTTGCTCGGGTTCAACAGCCAGTCCGGGTCGAAGGCGGACTTGATGCGGCGCTGTTGTTCCAGTTCATGCTCGGCGAACTGGAACGGCATCAGGTCGCGCTTCTCAACGCCGACGCCATGCTCGCCGGTCAGGCAGCCGCCGACCTCGACGCACAGTTTCAGGATTTCGGCGCCAAAGGTCTCGGCTTTATGGAAACTGGTTGGGTCGTTGGCGTCGAACATGATCAATGGATGCAAATTGCCGTCGCCGGCATGGAAGATGTTGGCGACCTTCAATCCGTAGCTGTCCGACATTTCCTGAATCCGGCGCAGCACATCAGGCAGTTTGCTGGTCGGGATCACACCGTCCATGCACAAATAATCCGGGCTGATGCGCCCGATCGCACCGAACGCGCCCTTGCGGCCCTTCCAGATCGCCAGCGATTCCTCAACCGACCGCGACACTTTCAGGCTCATTGGATTGTGCCGGTTACAGATCGCCGACAGCCGGGCCAGCAGATCGTCCTGCTCGGCGACGCTGCCCTCAACCTCGATGATCAGCATCGCCTCGGCGTCGAGCGGATAGCCGGCATGGGCGAACGCCTCGCAGGCGTGGATCGCCGGCCGGTCCATGAACTCCAGCGCCACCGGAATGATCCCCGAGGAGATGATGGAATCGACGCAGGCCCCGGCGATCTCGTTCGAAGCAAAGCCGGCGAGCATCGCCCGCGCGCCCTCCGGGGAGCGCAGGATGCGCACGGTGATTTCGGTCACCAGCGCGAGTTGCCCTTCGCTGCCGGTCAACAGACCCAACCAGTCATAGCCGGCCGCATCGAGATGTTCGCCGCCAATGTCGAGAATTTCGCCGTCCACCGTGACGATCTTCAAGCCAAGCAAATTGTTTGCGGTGACGCCGTATTTCAGGCAATGCGCGCCGCCTGAGTTCATGTTGACGTTGCCGCCGATCATGCAGGCGAGTTGGCTCGACGGATCGGGCGCGTAAAAGAACCCCTCATCCGACACCGCGTTGGTGATGCCGATGTTGGTCACGCCCGCCTGCACGGTCGCGCAACGATCGGCGTAGTTGATGTCCAGGATCTGGTTCATCCGCATCAATCCGACCACCACCGCGTCGGCCATCGGCAACGCGCCACCGGACAACGACGTACCCGCGCCTCGCGGCACCACGCGCACGCCGTTGGCGTGGCAGAAGCGCATGATGGCGGCGACCTCCTCGGTCGATTCCGGCAGCGCGACGGCGAGCGGCATCTGGCGATACGCGGACAAACCGTCGGTCTCGTACGGCTTGAGGCTGATCGGATCGCCGATGACCCCTTCCGCGTCGGCGACCGCCGCGCGCAGGCCGGCGATCACCGCGTCGCGGCGCGCCAGCACATCGGGTTTCGGGTCCGGCAGTGTGATCATGGTGGGCCTCCGACGTTAATGATGGGGCGTGACCCTCGCGGGGGCAAGGCGTTCTTGCACCCGCCGGCTCTTCCGCCTTTAATCCGGGGCAGCGGAGGAAAACCCACATGGCCGATGTATCCACGTTCGAGGACGTCAATCTGCCCGCCGACACGGTCTGGACCGTGATCGGCGACTTTGGCGGCATTCGCAAATGGGCGGTGCTGGTGCAAAGCGAGTCGGTCGAGGAGACCCCCAACGGCAAGGTTCGCACCCTGGCCATGCCGGAGAACCGGGTGGTGAAGGAACGCCTGGCCGCGCAATCGCAGTATTCCTACACCTACACAATGGTCGACCGGCCGGAGATGGCGGATTATCGCTCGACGGTCGCGGTCATCCCGCTCGATCCGACCCATTCCCGGATCGAACTGATCATGCATCTGAGCCCGTCGGAAGGCCAAACGGATGAAGACATCACCGCCCGCTACACTCGCAACCTGCGTGGCAATCTGCGGGCGATGAAGAAGGCGCTCGGGCTGGCGATCTGAGGTCAGGTCGGCATCCCCCTGCCAGGCACGGGGATGCCGATAAGAGACGTAAGCAGCCCGCGTCCATTGGCCGGGCTATCGCGCGGCGTGAATCAGACGATCTGATTCCGTAACACTGTCTCGCCCCGCCAAAGCCGATCGAGATTCTCCATCAGAATTTCAATGACGTTGGCTTCATAGCGCGTGGTTTCCCCGCCCGTGTGCGGCGTCAGGAACACGTTCGGCAGCGTCCACAATGGCGAGTCCGCCGCCGGCGGCTCCGGGTCGGTACAATCCAGCGCCGCCCCCGCGATCCGGCCATCGTTCAACGCGACGATCAACGCCGCCTCATCCACGCAGCCACCGCGCGCAGCATTGATCAAATATACCGACTTCCGCATCACGCCCAGAGTGTCCGCGTTGATCACATGTGCCGTTTCCGGCGTCAGCGGACACGTCAGCGCGACGAAATCCGCTTTCGGCAACTGGTCTTTCAGCGCGGTCAACGCATGCACCGCATCCGCATCGCCAGTCCCCAACGAAGGATCGCGACGAAACCCGATCACCGTCATATCGAACGCCTTGGCCAGCCGCGCCAACCGCCCGCCAATCCGCCCGAGACCGATAATCGCCAGCGTCTTGCCACCGAGTTCATCCTCCCGGCCGCTGAGATCGCCAATCATGCCACGCCAATGCGACCGGGCCTGATTGTCCCGCGCCTCCGGCAACCGACGCGCGAGGGCCAGGATCAGACCGATCGCATGCTCCGCCACCGCGCGCGCATTGACCCCGGCGGCGGACGCCAACCGGATGCCACGTGCCGCCAGGATTGCCTTGTCATATTGATCGGTTCCCGAACTGATCGATTGAATGAACCGCAACCTGGGCCCGTTCAAAATCAAACCATTGTGCCACATGCCCGACGCCAGCACGACATCCGCCTCACCGATCCGGCGATCGAGGTCCGCGCGCTCGCGGACTTCAAAATTCCGAATGCCGGTGTTCAGCGCATCGAACGTGGCCTTCATCTGATACGCGGCGTGCGCGAAACAGATGGTCAGGTCCTCACGCTTCGGAAACATGAACGGATCAGCGCCGGAAGTCGGCACCTTTGCGTTCCACCGTCCGCACCAGAGCTTTCCATTCCATCAGCCCATAAGTGTCGGTGTTCCTGATCCGCTTCATCCGCTCGGCGGCCTTGCCGATCACGTAATCGTCGATCTTGGCGATCGGGCTGTTCATCGTGCGGGCCATCACCTCCAGTTCGCAGGTCCGTTCCAGCATATACAGCCGCATCAGCGCGCCGTGCGTGGTCTCGCCAAACGTCAGCAATCCGTGATTCATCAGCACCACGCAGCTTCCGTTGGCGCAGGTGCGGCCAAGCGCCTCGCATTCCTCCGGCGTCGCGGGCACGCCGTAGGCGTGATAAGCGACATCGTCGTAAACATGCAGCGCGTCCTGGCTGATCGGACGGATGCCGTTCTCCAGCAGCGAAATTCCCGCACCGGCACGGGTATGTGTGTGCAGCACACAATTCGCGTCAGGCCGAGCCTTATAAACACCGCTATGGATGATGAACCCGGCGTTGTTGAACCGTCCCTCCTCACCCACGACGTTGCCGTCCATATCCATCTTCAGCAGCGAGGACGCGGTCACCTCGTCAAACATTTCACCGTAACGATTGATCAGGAAATGGTCGGGTTCGCCCGGAATACGCACCGACATGTGCGTATTGATCGTGTCGGTCCATTCGAAATGGTCGCAAATATGGTAGAGCGCGGCGAGGTCGCAGCGGGCCTGCCATTCGGCCTCGGTCATGTTGCGGCGGGTCGGCATCTGGACGGCGGCGGACATCGAGACTTCTCCTGGTTGTATTGCCCCATCCTGGTGGAACCCGCCACAGGCGGCAAGTCCGGCCCCGGAGCCAGCGGTCATCAACCTCCCATTAACCTCCGGCGCTTAGCTTCCCGCCGTTATCGACCCGCCGGAGTGTCCCATGTTCAATCGTCTGACCGTCAAGACCCTGTTACAATCAACGCTTCTGGTCCTCGCCGTGCTGGCGGTCATCCCGCTGGCCTCGCGCGCCTGGGACGCCTGGCAGGGGGTGCGATCGAGTTCGCGTATCCTGCGGGCCGCCGACGCCTCGGGCGATGCGTTTCGGGTCATGGTCAACATCCGCTCCGACCGCAATTCCACCCCACGAAACTGGGCTTCGCCGAACCCGATCAGCGGCGATGTCAGAGGCTATATCAAGGACATGCAGGACATCGAGATGGCCGCGCTACGGTCCGCCGTTACCCGGCTGGAAACCATCGAATTCGATGACCGGGCACGGCTGCTGCCCGCCCTGCGCCAGTCGCTGGAGGTCTTGACGCGGCTGCAGACGGAATTCTGGGATGGTGTCGGCAAACCGGCCGCCAGCCGCCGTGCCAGCCTGGGCGAGGAATATCTGCGCGAGGGAGTGACCTTGCAAACCACGCTCGAGGGCATCTCGGCCCAGTTGTTCGCCGGGATCCAGCACCAGGATGCGATCGTCGACCAAATGATGGCGGTGAAGCAGCTCGCCTGGCTGGCGCGCAACACCGCGGGGGAGGCGTCGTTGCTGATTTCCCGCGGCATCGCCGCCGGCTCGTTGCCGGCTGATGCCATCCGGAAATTCGACACCAACCTCGGCGGCAGCAACGCGGCGTGGAGCGCGATCGAGGACCTGCTGTTTGGCGGCGGGGTGCCTCCCACGCTCGTTCAGGCGGTGGCGAACGCGAAACAGGTCTATTTCGCCGCCGATTACGGTGTGTTGCGCGAGAAGACGCTGACCGGGTTGGTCGCGGGCAACAAACCAGAAATGACCGCGGATCAATGGGCCATGGCCGTGGTGCCGAAACTGGGCGCGATGCTGGGTGTCGCCGAAGCCGCGCTGACAGCGGCGAAAGATCGTGGCGCGGCGATCAACACGGCGGCTCTCGATGCACTGATCCTCGACAGCACCTTGCTGCTGCTGGTCGTGGCCGGGTCGGCCGCCAGTGTCATCGCGGTCAACCGCCGCGTGATCCGGCCGTTGCATGCCATTCGTGATGCGATGAGCCAGCTCGCCACCGGTGGGCGTACCGAATCGCTTTCGTTCCAGTTCCATGATGATGAAATCGGTGCCCTGGCGAGCACGTTGGACGTATTCAAGGAACAGGCGGCGGACAAAGCGAAACTGGAAGCGGCGGAACAGTCCGGCCGGGCCCGTGACCAGGCACGTCAGCAATCGGTCGAAGCCGAGATCAGAACATTCGAGGACAGCGCGAAAGCGGCGCTGGCGACCCTGACCGGTGCCGCGACGACAATGCATGGCGCATCCACCGAAATGGAGGCGGTGTCCGACCGCACCCTTCAAGGCGTACAGGCCGTGGCCGCCGCGGCGGAGGAAACTTCCGGCAGCGTCACCAGCATCGCGGCGGCGACCGAGCAACTCAGTGGCTCGATCAACGAGATCAACCGCCATGTCGGGCATGCCGCCGGCATCACCAGCCGTGCCGTCGAGGAAACCCAGCGGACCGACACGACGGTGCGCGGGCTCGCCGAGTCAGCGAGCAAAATCGGCGAAGTCGTGCGGCTGATCAACGATATCGCGGGGCGCACCAACCTGCTGGCGTTGAACGCGACGATCGAGGCGGCGCGTGCCGGTGACGCGGGCCGCGGCTTCGCGGTCGTCGCCTCCGAAGTCAAATCCCTGGCGACGCAGACCGCCAAGGCGACCGAGGACATCGCCCGCCAGATCACCGAAGTCCAGAGCGTCACGGATGAGACCGTGCAGGCGATCCGGCGCATCGCGACGACGATCGGCGAGGTGAACGAGATCACGACCTCGATCGCCGCGGGGGTGGAACAGCAAGGCGCGTCCACCCAGGAGATCGCGCGCAACGTCCAACAGGCGGCTCAGCGCACGCGTGAGATGTCCGACACGATCGCGAGCGTCTCCCGCGACGCCGGGATAACCGGCACCACTGTGCGCGATGTGAAGTCGGCCGCGTCGGCGGTCGCCGGCGGCACCGATACGCTCCGTCAGCGCGTCGACGCTTTCATGGAGGGCATCCGCGCCGCTTAGAGCACGGCGTCAGACCACCCCGGCGTCTTTCAGTTCCTTCACCTGCGCCGGCCGCAGGCCGCACAACGCGCCAAGTACCGCCTCGGTATGTTCGCCCAACAAAGGCGGACGCTGTACCATGACCGGCGAGTCGGAGAGTTTGATCGGCGAGCCAACCGTTTGATATGTGCCGCGCGTCGGATAATCGACGTCGACGATCATTTCGCGGGCACGCAAATGCGGGTCCGCCAGCACCTCGCCGGTATCCAGGCATGCGCCGCATGGCACGCCCGCGTCGCCCATGAGCTTCATGACCTCGTGCTTGGTGCGCTGACGGGTCCACTCGGCGATAATGGCGTTCATCGCGTCGCGGTTCTCCCACCGCGCCGCCGGCGTTGCGTAACGCGGGTCATCGGCCAATCCCGGCTGTCCAAGTACGCCGAGAAATGCCTTCCACATCTGCGGTTGTGCGAAGATATAGACATAATCATTGGAACCGCCAGGGGCGCAGGGATACGTCGTGCCCGGAACGGTCTGGCCAAGCTGATTGCCCGACCGTGGCATTGGCCTGCCAAAACGCTGATGATCGCGCAACGACACGCGGATCAGATTGACCACCGCGTCCTGCATCGAGACCTCGACGTGCTGGCCCTTCCCGGTCTGGTGCCGCTGTTGCAGCGCCGCCAGGATGCCGATCGCCATATGCATGCCGGTGCCGGAATCGCCGATCGCCGGAAACACATAAGTCGGCGGGTTCTCCGGAAATCCCGTCACGCTCATCGCACCGCCCATCGCCTGGGCGATCGGCTCGAAGCTCTTGAACCCGCTGTACGGCCCGTAAGTCCCGAAGCCTTTGATCGTCGCGTAGATCAGCCGCGGGTTCAGTTTTGACAGCACTTCGTAGCCAAGGCCCAGTCGATCCAAAGCGCCGGGTCCGAAATTCTCCAGCAGGACGTCGGATTGCTCGATAACTTTGCGAAACAGTGCCTTGCCTTCCTCGGTCTTGAGGTTGAGTGTCAGGCTCTGCTTGTTGGCGTTCAGCACGAGGAAAAATAAGCTGTCGGTGTCCGCCTTGTCGCGCATGTTGGTGCGCGCGACGTCGCCGCCTTTGGGTTCTTCCAGTTTGATGACCTCGGCGCCCAGAAAGCCGAGGATTTGCGCGCAGGCGGGTCCCGCCTGGTTGTGGGTCATGTCGATGACGCGAGTGCCGGATAGCGCCTGGCTCATGATCTGCCTCCCCCGAAATGGATCTAACGGATCGGGGCAGCTTATACCAGGGGCCCTATATTTTAACCTGTGCATAGACGCGTTCGGTAATGGAGATGAGGATGTCGGGCAACCGCATGAGAGCGTTCCATGCGTTACAGCACCCATCGACGACAGCCTCATAGTTCTTATAAACAACGTGGCTGAGTTGATTACCTCGGAGGTACTCCCAGAGATTCTCTAACGAGTTGAGTTCCGGAGCATAGGGCGGCA
>ODAK010007778.1_pt1 | contig 10775 bp, 5 predicted proteins | sample 1539591 | NCBI WGS metagenome assembly ODAK01 (sample SAMEA3539303, study PRJEB22396) | soil metagenome | biome: tundra; feature: field; material: soil | place: USA | collected 2010-05 | depth 0.15 m | reverse complement strand
TTATATTCATTTGGGCCGAGCGTGCGCACGAGCGTATCGGCTCCGCCATTGCCGAATGTTTCATACAGACGGCTGATGCCGTTATGCATGGCTCCGATAAACATCAGATAACCAGGCGACCAGGTGTCAAAAGTTCCGTGAGTAAAAACTCCGGGCATTCCGAGCTTGGTCATATCGGCAACATTTCGCCAGCCGAGCATTTCCCACTCGTTGGTGAGAATAGGATCGACCCAGGCATTGAACGGTCCGTCGCCGGCGGTGTTGTCATAAAGATAGGGAACTGATTCGTGGAGGTCGTGCAGAACTTGCGCGTCCCAATCCACAAAAGTGTTGAGCACGTTTTCGGTGAGCTTCAGTGTGACGCCCATCGCGTCGCGATTGTTATCGTGCGCGACGTACTTGCCCCAATAAATCAGTCCGGGCCAATTATCTTTGGGATGAGCGAGATGCCATTTGTAGAGATCGACCATGCGGTCGCGTCCATCCACTTCGACGACCGGAGTGATGAGCGTAATAACGCGGTCGCGGATTTCCTTGATGTACGGGCTTTCGTCGACGGCGAGACGATAGGCCATTTCCATCAGCGCGGTGGGCGCTCCGGTTTCGGTGGAGTGAATTGTGCCGGTGATGTAATAAACAGGAACGGCTTGATCCACAATTCTGTCGGCTTCGGCGTCGTCAAATTTAATTGTGCGCGGATCAGCCAACTTGGCGAGTTTCGCGCGGTTCTCGTCCAGGTGTTTTAAATTTTCCTCGGAAGAAACGGCGACAGCAATCATTTCGCGGCCCTCTTCGGTTTTCCCGATGGAAAAAACTTTTACGCGCGGACTTTTTGCTTCCAACATTCGCATGTAGCGGTACACGTCAGCGGAGTAGGGAAGAATTCCCGGTGCGCCGGCGATGTCTCCGAGAACTTCTTTCGGAGTTGGAACTGTTTTTGATGCCGGCAGATAATCTACGAGTGGGGAACTGAAAAATGGCTCGGTGGTGTATTCCTTAATTTTTTGGGTATAGAAAGCGTCCACGGGAACTTTGGGATCACGAGCTGGCGCGGTTTCATTTGATTGCGCGTTCGCGGCGCCACTTGAAAAAGCCAGTGCGCAAAATATTAGAGCTGAAACAATTCGCTTCATCGAATCCTCAATTCCCGGAGTAGAATGGCCGCCCGCTGAATTACTATGCGCCGCGGGGCGAGGTAGCGTTTATATCGTTCTAAGCGAGACAAGTAAAGCTCCGGGGTGGTGGGGCGGCATACTTCAAGCGATTATTCGTATATGTCTTTGCCTTAGCGCAGCCAAACGGTCTTTATGCAGGACAGCTAATGTATACGCATCGGGTCGCGTAAGTCCTTTATTTGCAATACATACACACCAGATCGCTGTAAGTCCTTTATTTGCCGCACTTAGCAACAAAGGTGGGGGGTGGGGGGGTACGCATATTTTTGGAAATGGCGGATATGTGATTGACAACATGGCACTTCGCACTGCGTATTGGCGTTATGTTAAGTCGCACATATTGTTTGAGGGCGACGACGGAGGTGCGTTGGGGAGGGTGTGGTGATTGGCGGGTGTGATTATTCACCGCAGAGACGCAGAAGTGCGCAGAGAAGAGCAGAAGTGAACGGCGGTGTCGAAGGAAAAGCGGGGCGAATCAAATTTCGATTATTCTCTCACAAAAATAATGGGGCAACCGTGGCAAACGCGTCGCTCGTAGATCGACGTCGCAAACTCCAGCGCGCCTATTTTGTTTCGGCGCGGGAGTAATAGCCTTTGCGAGCGAGTACCTTGTAATTCTTGAAGGTCATTTCAAGTTTGATTTGCCGGTACTTGCCATCGGGAGTGGTATTAGTGGGATAGTAGCCCAAGGAATATTCGGATCGCAGTTCATCGGAAATCTGGTCGAAAGCTTTTTGCAGGCGGTTTTGGGAGCCGATGTCAATCGCGCGGCCGCCGGTTTCTTCGGCGAGTGTTTTTGCGGCATCGAAACTCGCATAGCGTTTTTCTTCGTAGACGACCAGAACCTGAATGAGCGTGTCGGCGCGCTGCGCGGCTTCGACTGCCTGCTTGATGGTCATGACACTGCCCTGGTCCGTCGCGTCGGTGAGGATGATGAGGGCCTTCCGTCCGGATTCGCTGGCCATTTTCTTGAGAGAAGCGGCATAGATGGTGTCATACAAGCGAGTGCCGCCCAGGTTGGGATAAAACACTCCGGGTTTAAGTTGGCCTGCGCCGCCACCGCCGGTCGCCGCACGATGAATCGCGCGGTCAAGAACGTCAACGTCGCTCGTCCAGCTACTCAGCAGGGTTGCACCAACGTCAAATTCGATGACGAAAGCTTTGTCGCCTTCCTGAAGTACGCGGTGAAAAAACTGCGAAGCGGCCTTCTGTTCCTCTTCAATCTTATTTTGTTCACTGACGCTGGTGTCAATCAAAAGTCCGATGGAAAGAGGCAGAGTTTTTTCGTGGGAAAAGAAGGAGATTTTTTGTTCGACTTTGTCTTCAAAGACTTTGAAATCACTTTGATCGAGGTCCTTAACGATAGCTTTATGATTGTCCAGGACAGTCGCGTAGAGATTTACGAGGGGAACGCCAACGTGAATGGCCTGATCCGGTGATGACGCAGAAGTGGCAGATGCGGCTTGTTGCGCGGGGCGGGCAAGCCCCTCGCCCCTCAGGGCAAGCAAGCCAGCAGATAGAATTGCCAGCGCGAATAAGACGGTGAGACAACGAGGTCCAATGGCGTTAGGTGCCACGTTAAATCTCCGCCGGCGCTGGGGGAGCCGATTGGAAAACGATGCGCGATGCTTACTGCATTAAAGCGTACCTGATTTTGGAGTTGGAAGACAAATCAGATTGACTGGAGGACGGTCAAAATCCCCACACGTAACGCCGACGTGTGGGGCACCCGGATCCGGATTAGGCCGTTGGCAATTGCAGAACCGCGCGAAGGCCGCCGGATTGCGAGGTTTCCAGTGCAATGGAACCGCCATAGAGTTCGGCGAGATCCTTGACGATGGCGAGGCCCAAGCCGGAGCCGGGAGATTCTTCGTCGGCGCGGACTCCGCGTTGCAAGACTGAGGTACGGAGAGATGGAGTCAAGCCGGGGCCATCGTCGTCAATTGTGATGGCGATTTGATTGTTGGATTCGGATGAGCGAAGAGTGATTGAGGACGTGGCCCACTTGCAGGCGTTATCCAGCAAATTGCCGAGCATTTCGTCGAGGTCTTCGCGCTGCACGCGGACTTCGTGAGCTTCCGGGACATCCACTTGAATGTTTAACGCGCGGGATTCGTAAAGGCGCAGTAATGTGCGCGAGAGAGCTTCGGCGCTGGCGCGCACGTTGGAACGCGTGCCGGGAGTTGCTCCGGAAGCGGCGGCGCGGGCGTGGGCGAGGTGATAGTCAACCTGACGCTGCATGCGAAGGACTTGTTGATTGATGGTTGACGAAATTTCCGACTGGCCGGATTTTTCGGCGCGGTCGGCTTCCTGCGAAAGTATGGCGAGCGGAGTTTTCAATCCGTGGGCGAGATCGCCGGCCTTTGAGATAGCTCGCTTCACCTGTTCTTCCTGATGATCGAGCAGGGAATTGAGATCGGTGACGAGCGGCTGAATTTCGCCGGGATAATTTCCTTCGAGGCGATTGGCGCGGCCGCCGCGGACCGCCGATAATTTGTCGCGTAATTGTTGAACGGGAGAGATGGCACGGCGTATTTGCGAGAGGCCCAGGATCATTACAAGAATTGCGCCGAGCATAACCGCGGAGCCGTGGAGAATTAGATTCAGTCTTGGGAAGCGGCTATTCAGAGAAGCGATGATGACGTGGGAAACGGCCACGAGACCGATGGTCCAGAGAACTGCCCCCCAAATTACGTGTGAACGCAGAGTGCCCTGGCGCTTCACACGTCCTCCTGAATCTGATAACCCAGGCCGCGGACAGTTTTTATAAATGATGCGCCAACTTTGCGTCGCAACCGTGCGATGAATACTTCGACGGTGTTCGAGTCACGATCAAATCCCTGGGAATAAATGTGCTCGGTAAGTTCGGATTGCGAAACAACGCGCGTGCGGTGATGCATGAGGTAAGAGAGCACCCGAAATTCGTGGCTCGTCAGGCGAATTGGGTTGCCGTCAACGGTGACTTTCGCGGCGCTGGAATCGAGAACGACCGCGCCGCAGCGGAGTTCGGGATTAATTTGACCGGAGGCGCGGCGGATCAGAGCGCGGAGGCGCGCGAGAACTTCTTCCATTTTGAAAGGCTTGGCGACGTAATCGTCGGCGCCGAAATCAATGCCGCGGACTTTGTCGGTCCAACTGGCGCGAGCGGTGAGAATTAGTACGGGAATGGAGATACCTGATTCGCGCCAGCGGCGGAGAATGGTGAGGCCGTCCACCTTCGGGAGGCCGAGATCGAGGATGATGGCGTCATATTTTTCGGTCTGCGCGAGGAAGTCGGCGTTTTCGCCGTCGGTGGCGCAGTCTACTGCGTATCCGGATTGGGCGAGCGAGTTGGCGATGTCGCGCGAAAGCTGAGCTTCGTCTTCTGCGAGCAAGATTCGCACGGAATCACCCGGTACTTATATAGCGCGAACGCGGCTGAACGTCACCTGAACGGCGCGTTCAGAGATGATTCAGGGGGCGGTGATTAGATTGAGGCGCATGTTGAGTGCGGTTTTTGTTCAGGAGAGAGAAAAATGAGCAGGCAATCGAGAAATTATCTGATTGTTGGAATTGTGCTGGTCGCCGGCATCGTGTGTTATCTGCATTTCGGTGCGGGCGGAGCGCTGAGACATTGGATGATGGCGATACACGGGAAACATTCATGAGCGCGCGATGGGCGGGTCGCCCTTCGCTCGCGTTCAGGGTAAACAGACACGCTCCTACGAAACCGAGGTCTACGCCATTCGATTGCGAGTCCCATCAGGGGGAGGAGTCTTCGCGATGAACTGGATGGAGCACGCGTACCGGGATGTGGCACACGCGGTGAAGATGATTTGGAAAATGCCCGCGCTGGCGGCGGTGGTAGTTGTGTCGCTGGGAATTGGAATTGGAGTGAATGCGGCGGTATTTTCATGGATTCAGGCGATCGCGCTGCAGCCGATTGCGGGAGTGGCGAATTCTGGAAGCATTTATTCGCTGGAGCCGCGCGGCAGCTCCGGCGGATATATCGGAACTTCGTGGTTGGAATTTCTAGACTTGCAGGCGCGGCTGCGAACAGTGCGCGATCTATTCGCGACGCGAATTGTACCGTTCAATGTCGGGACGACGGGAGAAACGGAACGGGCGTTTGGGATGCAGGTATCTGGAAATTATTTTTCGGCACTGAGATTGCAGCCGACGATTGGGCGATTTTTCGGCGCGGAAGAAACAGGGCGTCCGGGCGGCGAGCCGGTAACGGTGATTGCCTATGGATACTGGAAGAGCCACTTCGGAGGAGCGGCGAGCGTAATCGGACGGCAGATTCGAGTGAACGATCACGAGTTAACGATTATCGGCGTGGCGCCACGAAATTTTCAGGGCACGGTGACGGGAATCGATTTCGATTTGTGGGTGCCGGGGACGATGGGGCCGGTTTTGTTTAGTGGCTCACGTGAATTGGAAGACCGCAGCGTGCGCGGATATTCGATGATGGCGCGAATTTCGCCGGGGGCGACAGCGGCTCAGGCGCAGACGGAATTTGCGCAGGCGATGGATCAGCTAGCGCATGACTATACGGAATCGAATGCGAAGGTTCGGGGAGAACTCTTGCCAATTCGCAGCGCACCGCGCGGGCCACAACGGTTTCTGGTGACGGCGCTGGTTACGTTGCAAGTTGTGATGCTGTTGGTGATGCTGGTGGTTTGCGGAAACACCGCGAATTTAATGTTGGCACGTGGAAGCGCGCGTCAACATGAAATCGTGATACGCCGGGTGTTGGGCGCGAGCGCGTGGCGGATTGGGAGTCTGGTGCTGACGGAAAACCTGGTGCTGGCGTTTGTGGGCGTGTGCCTGGGAGTGCCGATCGCGATGTGGGGAAGCAATGTGCTGCGCGCGGTGCCAATGATCGGAGCGTTTCCGATTCGATTTCAAACTGGCGTGGATGCGGGAACGATTGCATTCGCGGCGATTCTAGGCTTGGCATGCGGAATTGCGTTTGGAGCTGGCCCGGCGATACAACTTGCGCGCGTAAACCCGAAGGAGTCGGTTCGGGCTGGCTCAAGTTCGGCGGGGCGCGGCGGAGTGCGAAATGTATTTATGGCGACGGAAGTTTCGCTCGCGATGATTGTGCTTTTCGCAGCGGGGCTTTTCCTGAGAAGTTTTACCGATACGAAGCAGATTGATCCCGGATTTCGCCGTGCGGGCGTTTTGTTGGCGGCTTACGATTTATTTGGTCGAACGGAAAGCGAGGCACAGTATCTGGATTTTGCGCGGCGATTGACGGAAAGGCTTCGCAAAATTCCCGGAGTGGAATCTGCCGCGATTGCGACGTCGGTTCCGCTGGATATTCACGGGATTCCGAATCGTTCGTTTGTATTGGAGGGGCGAGGGCGGAGCGATGCAGCGCCGGATGAGGCTCTTACGAATACGGTGACGCCGGGCTACTTCAAGACGATGAACATTCCGCTGGTGGCGAGAACAAACTTCGTGGAGCTGAGCGACACGAACGCTGCGCCACAGGCTGTCGTGAACCAGGAATTTGTGCGGCAATACATCGGGAAGGCCGAGCCGATTGGACGGCACATCGAAATCGGCAAAGGGCGTTATGTGATTGTTGGCGTAGTGCGGGATTCCTTGTATGACTCATTCACCGAGCCGCCGACGCCCGCGATTTATTTTTCGTACCGGGACCGGCCGTCGGGCAGCGGCGAGATACACGTTTTGACGCGCGCGGGCGGGGAACTGCAGCTTGCGGGAGAGTTGCGGCGCGCCGTTCGTGAGATCGATCCCGGACTTCCCGTTTACGATGTACGGACGATGGCCGAGCACATTGATAAGAATTCGATGTTCCGGAAGATTCCAGCGCGAATGTTCACGGTCCTGGGGCCATTGTTATTAGTGCTGGCGGCGATTGGGATTTATGCGGTGGTAGCGTATTCCGTTTCGCGGCGAACGACGGAGGTTGGAGTGCGTCTCACGCTGGGCGCGACGCCGGGAAGAGTGGTGCGACAAATTGTAGGCGAGACGATGCGAGTGATCACGTTCGGCGCCGCCGCGGGTTGGGCGATTGGATTTGTGATCGCGCGGGAGGTTGCGGCTCGGGCGTCGTTCGATGTGCCGATTTTTATTGGCGTGCCGGGCGCGTTGCTGGTGGTGTCTTTGTTCGCGTGCTGGCTGCCGGCAATGCGAGTGGCGCAGGTGAATCCGGTTGTGGCGCTAAAGCACGAATGAATAACTAGCGATTCGAGATTCCACGACAATCAGCTTCGCGTAAGCGCTAAGTTCAATTTCGCGGCGCGAATATTGGCCGCGAAGTCATGAAAGTCCACTCAAAAACAACAAGGCGAGCCTGGCACGGGAGTGGAGTCTCGTGCTGGCTCGCCAGGTTGCTACTAAACTTCAGGAGAAAGCCGGGCTAACTCTGCTTGTTTAGCGAATGCCTTCAGCGACCGCGGGACCCGCCTGGCCCTCGATTAATTTCAACGCGCGATGACGCCAAAAACCGAGGTGGCGATTCAGAAAATGAGTGCGATGCAGGAAAGGCAGCACAGGCGCGCGGCGGCTGGAAAGTTGGTTGAGCATGCGGTAGATGCGGCCGTCACGCTGGGCATATTTGGTAGCCATTAGTAATGTTTCCACCGCGTCTTGTTTGCGGCCGGCGGAAACGTAAACTTCAGCGAGGTTCAGGTAAAGCTGGGGCTGGTCACGCTTGATCTTCAACGCAGCGTTACAAAGTTCTTCCGCTTCGTCCCAACTATGATGGACGCGGGCGATGGTGAGGCCGAGATAGGATCGATAGAAAGGATTTTCTTCCTCGAGTTCGGTGGCACGGCGAATGTGGGGCAGTGCTTTTTCGGAATAATCATCGCGCAAGTATCCAAGAGCTTTTCGGAACTCGGCGAATGCTTCTGTGTCAATCATGAGGCCTCCGAGGCATTGGAAGCTAAGGGCGAGTTACGCGCAGAACCCGCCCCAATAATTCGTACGACCGTGGCATCAGTCTACGGGGCGCGGATACCGGAAACTACTGGACAGCTGGACAGTCTTGGGACAGGCGGCGACACGGGAAAGTTTTTTCCACTCGCCAGTAGGGGCAAAAAAACTCGCGCAGGATTGACATGTCGGGAGGAGCGACGTAGAAGGGTTGAGCGGAATTTGGTAGGCGGAATTGGAGTGAGTAGCAGCAAAAGGCCTCGGGGCTGATTGAACGCCCCCAACTACAGAAGACAATGCAGCGTGAGGTGAATACATGATTTTTGTGCCGAGTAAGAATTCTGGATTTTCGTCGCGATTTTGCCGATTCGGCGCCGTTGGGGTGGCGTATGCGTTGCTCGCCGTCAATGCGAGCGCGCAAACGTCTGTGCCCGGATCTGACGTGGCGATGCGCAGAGCGGCTGCGACGGATACGGATTCGTTGGCAGGGCGCATTGCAAAGATCATGGCGCGGCCCGAGTTTAAGTACACAAGTTTCGGAATTGAGTTTTATTCGTTGGATACAGGCAGAGTAATTTACAAACTGGATGCGGGGAAACTATTCACTCCGGGTTCCACTACAAAATTGCTGACGGAAGGCACGGCACTGGCGCTGCTCGGGGCGGATTATCGTTTCCATACGCACGTGTATCGCACGGGCACGATTGACGCAGACGGAACATTGAAGGGCGACTTGATATTGGTAGCGAGCGGCGATCCAAATTTGAGCGGACGGATTCAGCCCGACGGCACGATGGGCTACACGAACGAAGATCATTCTTATGCGGGCAGTCCAGATACGAAGGCGGTGCCGGGCGATCCGTTACTGGCGATTCGCGAACTGGCGGCCCAGGTTGCGGCGCATGGAGTGAAGAAGATTGAAGGACACGTTATGGTGGACGCGACATTATTTCGCGAGGGTTCGCGCGAACTGGGAACTGGCGCGATTATTTCGCCGATTTCAGTGAATGATAATTGTGTGGACTTGAATGTCACGCCGGGTGCGGCGGCGGGAGATCCGGTCACAGTCACGGTTTCGCCGCAAACGAACTACGTGCGATTTCTGGTGCGAATGAATACCGGCGCCACAGATTCGCTGCCGATGATGCGCTACAACTCAGATGATGTGGACGCGGAAGGAAAGCATACCGTGATTCTGGCGGGCAGCGTGCCGGTGGGGGGGCCTTCGATTCTGTGGACGTATAAGGTGCCAGAGCCCAGCAGATTCGCCGAGATGGCGTTGACGGAAGCGCTGCGCGAGAAAGGAATTAGCGCGGAATTTCGGATAGCGGCAGCGAAGCCGGATTTTACGGCGCTGGCTGCGCAGTACAAAGACGAATCAGTTGTCGCGGAACATGTTTCCCCGCCGCTCTCGGAGGAAGTGAAAGTTACTCTCAAGGTGAGCCAAAATTTGCACGCGAGCATGACGCCTTCGATTGTGGGCGCGCTGGTGGCGCCGGCGCACACAGGGAACGGATCCGAGCAGGCGGGGTTCGATAAAGAGAATGGATTTCTGACGAAGGCCGGTCTGGATTTGGGCGGCGCTTCTCAGGGAGACGGGGCCGGCGGCGCGCAGTCGGCGTATTTCACGCCGGAATTTGTGGTGTCTTATCTGACGTATTGGTCGAAGCGCCCTGACTACCAAATTTTTTATAACGCGCTGCCGATTCTAGGGCGCGACGGCACGCTGTGGAATATTCAGCCGGATTCTCCGGCGGCGGGATACGTCCACGCGAAGACTGGGACCTTTAGCGCGGGGAATGCGCTTACGAAAACATTGATGGTTACTGGTAAAGGACTGGCCGGATACATGACGACGGCCAGTGGAGAGCATTTGGCGTTCGCGATTTATGCGAACCACGTGACGGTGCCGCGGGATTTGCCTGAAGCTGCGACGAAGATTGTTGGTCAGGCGTTGGGAGAGATTGCGGCGGCGGCGTACGACGCGCGTGGAGGCGATGTTGCGCAAGAAGGCGCGGGCGAATTCGATATTTTGATCCGCAACGGACACATCGTGGATGGCAGCGGGAATCCCTGGTACGCGGGAGACGTGGGAATTCGCGGGAATCGAATTGTGACGATCGGGAATCTTGCGGATGCGCACGCCAAGCGAGAGATTGACGCCAAGGGAATGGCGGTAGCGCCGGGATTTATTGACATGCTGGGGCAGTCGGAAAGTTCATTGCTGATTGATAATCGAGCGCTAAGCAAGCTCTCGCAGGGGATCACGTCGGAAATTACTGGAGAAGGCGGAAGCATTGCACCGCAGGACGAACTGACACTCACTCCGTTGAAGCCATTTCTGGATCATTACAAATTGACGGTGGACTGGACGGATCTGGAGGGATATTTCCGGCGGTTGGAAAAGTCCGGCACGCCAATCAATTTGGGAACCTATGTTGGGGCGGCACAGGTGCGTGAGGCGGTGATTGGCGACGCGGATCGCGCGCCGACCGCGGATGAACTTACGAAAATGAAGAGGCTTGTTGCGACGGCCATGCAGCAAGGCGCGATGGGAATCTCGACGGCGCTGATTTATCCGCCGGGTCATTACGCGAAAACGGATGAATTGATTGCGTTGGCGACGGTCGCAGGAAGTTACGGCGGTATATACGCGTCGCACATGCGGAGCGAAGGCCGCAGCGAAATGGCCGCGCTGGATGAAGCAAT
>ODAK010007777.1_pt1 | contig 10775 bp, 9 predicted proteins | sample 1539591 | NCBI WGS metagenome assembly ODAK01 (sample SAMEA3539303, study PRJEB22396) | soil metagenome | biome: tundra; feature: field; material: soil | place: USA | collected 2010-05 | depth 0.15 m | reverse complement strand
TCCCAGTGCGGACGGCCTGTTCAATCGCACCGCCTTTCTGATGACCGACGACGATCACGCAAGAACATTGATGTTCCGCTTGACCGGCCAAATCCGCAAATCCGGCGACGAAGCGACCACGGCACAAGGAAAAGACCCGTAACCGTCAGAGCCCGCAGCGGTAGCGAGGGTTATCGCCGCATCCCTCGCTAACGCTGCGGGCTCTGACGCAATCGATTTTCGTTCATGACGGTGGCGTTATTTCAACCGAGGTGGTTGGTTTTTCTTTCCCCAAAGGAGATGCGATGAGTCGATTCCTCAAATTCTCGGAGTGGTTTTTCGGGTGTCTTGGGTTCGCGCTGATGGCGCTGAGCACCCTAGCGGTGCCAGAAACCGGCTTCGCTGCTGCTGTAAACTCAGGATACATGGAGGGCGCTGACTGCATCAAGACCTGCAAAAAATCGTTTTGCGCTCCGGAAAAACGATTCCCTCATCGGTGGCACAATCCATGCAAAGGTGGCTGCTCCGAGTCCGAAGTGTGCTACGACAACTGTGTGTGCAAGGAACCGCAGCCTCGCCCTAGGCTACCGGAATGCGCATGCCGCGACGACTGACGGTTGCACACCTTTGCCCCCGGGAGCGCACGGGGGGCCTTAATTCCAGACGATCGCTAATGTGCAAGTTCCTTTTGCTAAGAAGGCTCAATATGAATAAGGCGATGATCTTGCTATACACGGCGTTGATGATGGGTGTCCCCTGCAGCAGGGTCTGCGGCGAAGGTGAAGGTAATGACGAACTTCTCAACCGATTTCGATCGGAATCCCCTCGGAAATGGGAGGAATATCGTACGACACGCGCATCGATTCAAGGCCAGGTCATCACGAAAAACTCAGTGCTTTTGGAAGGGAAAATTGTTTCCGATGAAAAAGTGACTATGGACGTGAAGCAGAATTCCGCATGCGCTTTTTTCATTATTGACCAATTGACCGAAGAAAGGAAAAAATTCCCGATTCGTATTGTTGGATCAAATCGAAAGTACTCTTTCGTGTTGAAGAAAAAGAATGCGCAATCAGATTGGTTGCTGCACCGGGTAGTTATGGACCCGGCAGCTCAAATAACCGACAACAGGAATACCGTTCGGGCCGAAATCTATTATCAGATTTCCCCGCAGTTTACGTTTTTCTTGAATGAGTCAACAACGCTGGACGAGGCAATTAATGAGAAAAAGCTTTTGTCGCTCAAAAGCGCCAAGAAAGTGGTTCGCAGTGATCATGAGTACGTAGAGGTGGCATATGATCTGTATACCACAATCGAAACTGCCGATGGACCACACAGTGGCGTCTTGTTGTTGGATCCGGCGCGCTACTGGTGCATTATAGAAGACACTATTGAGATCAAACCAAGCGAACCTAAAATGCGAATAATCGTAAAGAATACCTTGCGCGGGGGGCCCTTACCGATAATCGAACGATCAGAACGCACGATTGTGGCAGTGGACGCACAAAAAAAAATTATCGGGGAGAAAAAAACGATGATTGAATACGATGTCAATGACGTTCCAAATATCTCCGATAAATTATTCACCTTGTCCGCGTTTGGCTTGCCGGAACCGAAGGGAGTTGTATGGCAAACACCAACGGCTTGGTATCTTTGGATCGCGCTGGCCGCATTGGCGGCCTTTGGTACTGCATACGTTATACGCGCATGGAGGCGACGTACCTTTGCTCCTTTTAGCACATAAACGTGATATTGTGAAAGACAAAAATGATTCGGAGTCCGCGCCGAGCCTTCACGCTCATCGAAGTCCTGGTCGTCCTCGCCATCATCGCGATTCTAATCGCCCTGCTGGTCCCCGCAGTGCAAAAAGTCCGCGCCTCCATGGCGCGGGCCGAGTGCGGCAACAACCTCAAGCAAATCGGTCTCGCCTTGCACAACTATCACGCGGCCCACAAGCACTTTCCCGCCGCGTTAGGGCCGCCGGTCGAGGACAGGGTGGTCGCGCCGGCGCATCCAGTGGTGCCGATGCCGACGACGGAGGTCACCTGGATTCGCAGCATTCTGCCCAACCTCGAACAGCAGCATCCCAGCTGGGATACCGTGCTCCCCATCCTCGCTTGCCCGTCCGATCCGCGCGCGGCCACGCTCTACAACTCATTTGATGGGCACGGCTACACCTGCTACCTCGCGGTCGCCGGGCATGAGATTTACGATACCACCGGCATCATGTTCCTCCACTCGCGCACCCGGGCCGAGGATGTCAGCGACGGGACCAGCAACACCTTGATGGTCGTGGAACGGCCTCCCGCCATCATGGGGGCGAAGCAGGGCTGGGGTTGGTGGGAGAGCAACGACGTCGGCGACGTATCGATCGGCCTGAAAGTGACGAAGTGGTTCCCCGGAACCAAGTGCATCATCACGCCGCAGTTCTTCGGCCCCGGCGCGTCCAATGCCAGCGACTCGACCTTTGGCGGCGATCCGACGTTCTGCCACGCCAATCATCCGTGGAGCTTCCACTCCGGCGGCGCGAACATGCTGCTGGGCGACGGGGCGGTGCGCTTCGTCAGCTACTCTGCGAGCCGTGTCCTGCCGGCGCTGGCAACGATGCGCGGCGGCGAGAGCGCGCAACTGCCGGATTAACTTGACTCGGACCGGAAGCCTGGTACGCTTGGGTCAGCGTCCCCGGAGTGTCGCGATGGTTTGGCGTGTCCTTTCTTATGTGTTCCTCGTGACCGCGTTGATTCTGTTCGCGGTGGCGGGTTACGGCTATTACCTGGACACCGATACGCACGGCGCCGCCCTCCTCGATCCGGAGCGCGAATTCCCGGGCTTGGCCGTCGGCGAAAACACGGTTACCTTTCGTGTCCACAATCCCACTCGGCACACCGTCCGCATCGTCGGCTTCTCGTCTTGCTGAGGCAGCAATTGCCGCTTCGGTCTGAAGCGTTCGATCCCATGCGACATTGCCGCCGGCGCAACCGAGGAACTGGCGTGCGTCCTCGAAACGATGCGCCCAGGCCCGTTCGAAACGCAAATCCACCTTTTCCTGGACGACCTGGGCTTGCGCGATCAAATCATCACGGTCGCCGGGACGGCTAGGCGTTAAGCCCGCGCTCGTGGCGAAATCGCTTGAAGAACGCTTGATTTTCAGGCGAATGACAAATAACGACTATGGAAAAATCCCGCCGAGCCTTCACGCTCATTGAGCTGCTGGTCGTCCTCGCCATCATCGCGATTCTGATCGCGCTGCTGGTTCCCGCAGTGCAGAAGGTCCGCGCCTCGATGACGCGAAGCGTTTGCGGCTCGACCCCACGAACCAGGTTCTGGGCTTGAACCACAAGCTCATCGAGCTGATCGTTGGAGTGGACGTTGAGTTGGCGAAACCGCTCAAAGAACGCGATTAGATTCGTGACGGCCGTGTCCCGGAAAATCTTCTTCTCGCCATCCCCTTCGTTCAAGCGTTCACACAGATGGGAAACCAGGCCGGCAAATTCGTTGACGAAGGCTTGCTCGGCCAATCGCACGGCTTCTTCAAACCGAGCAGCGATCCGGCTCTTCTCTTGCTCGTAGATGGCGGGATTGAGCTGAAGAAGGTATTCCGGCGGTTGCACGTTGGGGAATTCCCAGGCCAAATCGAACAAGCCGCGCAAGCTCGGTGGATAATCGGCGGAATTGTAGAGATTGCCCAGGCGCTGCCGTGCCGCGGACTTGAGCTCGCCATAGTGCTCGTCCAGTTGCGCTACGGCGTTCATGAGCTCGGCGCGTTAGTTCGTCATCTGTTCGTTGAAGCTTTCGATTTGTTCTTGGCGGATCAGCCGCAGCCCCGGCTCGGGATAAGGGAGCGTGAGCGCTCGCCAAAAGGAGACGACACGGCCGCGCAGCCCCGTGACTTCCTTGTACGCGGAGTGCTTGGTATCCAGGAGCTTTTTGCGTGCCGACAGAAAATCTCCTTCGGCGCCGAACGATTCGGCGGCTTGCGATTTTTGTTCTGGCGTGAGCGTTTTGCGGACCCCCAACCACGTGAAGGACACGCGCACCGCCACGGTGCTAAGACGCAATCGCTGGGCGGGGGTACTCGTCGAGTTGGAATGGGGGGGATTGAGCATGGTCGCAGTCATCAATAACCTCGCTTTCAGGGGGGTAAAAAGATGCGATGGGTCAATTGTCGCTGGGGCGCTGAACGCGCCGTCCAGGCTTGGAAGATGTTTGGCCGCGGCAATAGATGCCGGTCTGCGAAGCATTCAGGCATCGTCCGCTCGCCCAGGTACGGAGCTTTTCCATCGACTCCGCCGCGGTCACCGCGACTGGAACGACATGCTGGGCGGCTTGATGCAAGGAGATGTCCAGCAACGCCGCCAGCCGGCAGCACGAACGAATCTCGGCGCCGGTCCAGGAGGCGTCATCGGGACGTGATTGGTTGTCAGGAATCTGGAAATGCCGGCGGTACATTTGCCAAATCACGTCCTTCTCGGCGATGGTGGGAACGTCCAGGAAGAAGACCGCGTCCAATCGTTCAGCCCGCGTGAACTCGGGCGGAAGTTTGGAGATGTCGTTGGCGGTGCCGATAAAGAAGACGTCGGATTCATGCTCGGCCAGCCTGGTGAGCAGCGTGCCGAAGAGCCTGGTCGAAACGCCGCTGTCGCCTTGGCCGCCGACACCGGGCAAACCTTTGTCCAATTCGTCCGTGAAAAGGATGCAAGGCGCCATGGCGTCGGCAATACGAAGGGCTTGGCGGACATTGGCTTCGGTGGCGCCGACAAGCGAACCGTAGAGGGCTCCCATGTCGAGAATCAAGGTGGGCCGGCCCGTTTCGTGGCCCAGCGCCTTGGCAAAACAACTCTTACCCGAACCCGGCACGCCGAGAGCCAAGATTCCGCGTGGCTTGACGGACTTACCTCCCTTCAAAGCCCGGCGGCAAAAATCCTTGAGGCTGGGCAGCCCTCCCAGCGAATCGAACGATTCCTTGCCTTGGTGCAGGCGTAGGAGATTGCTCTTACGCAGCATCTGCGCTTTCAGGTCCCAGATCACCTGGGGCACGAACCGGTTGTGCCGGGTCAGCGACAGGGCAAACGCTCCTTCGGCTTCATACCTGGTGAGACCAGCCGCGGCATCGAGAACGCGAAGCAGGTCCTCGCCGGTGGGTAAATCTTCGGGATGATCGGAGGTCAACTCACGGGCGATCTGCTCGAGCTGCTCACGATCAGGTAAGGCATGCTCGATGACGACGAAGAGCTTCTCCAGCTCGACCGGAATCTGTGCGACCGGCGCCAGGATGACAAGAAAGGCGCGCTGCTGCTTGCCGGCGACGAGTTGCGCGAAGACCGTCTGCACGACTTCCGTGCTTGTGAGAAAGCGGTGGAAGTTGTGTAACACGAGGATGGCGGTGCCTTTCCCGTCGGCAAGTGCCGGCAAGGCTCGCAGGGCCGCCAAGGGGTCGCCGGCGCCGGCTTCCGCGCTGCTGGAATTCGCGCCGGGCAGACGCAAGCCGTTGGCCACGTCCCAGACGGCGATCTGCCATTTTTTGCTGCGTGCGTGCTGGACGATCTCACGTTCGGCTTCGTCGGCTTCCGATGTGGTCACCCATAATCCGGTGAATGCAGCGGAAATATAGCTCGTCAGTTGATCGGCTAGTTTCATGGACGGTACTCCTTCGTGAAAAGGAAAGGGCCCAGGAAACGCTGTTCGCGCGTTCCTGGGCCACGGGTTAAGAATTACTGCTGCGGCAGGTGCTGCTCTTGCGGCGCAGCCTGATAGAACTCGGTCGTTTTGTGGTCCTGGGTCGTGATGCCGAGAGCCTGCTCGAGCCATCGGCTGGCTTCCAGGCAAGCGTCGGCACCATCTCGCGTTCGTTCGCGCAGATTGAAGTGAACCGCCGCGGCGGTGGACGACGACCCGATGTGATTCGCGAGCGCGACCGGTCAACCTCCGTAGAGGGGATCGTCGAAGCAATCATCTTTGGTATCGGCCGAATCGGGCAATCGTTCGCACGATTCATCTCGTTTTGCTTTCAGCTCTCTTACCGACTGAGCGGCAACAATATCCAAGAGACGACTCAGCGCCTTGGCTATGGATGCCGCGTCCGGTTCACTTACCGGCGGACTTCGGGAAAAATCGGGTCGCACGTTTATTGCTCCTGAAAAAAAAACGCCTCCAGGCTTAATGGCCTGGAGGCGTTGAAGATTAAGGTTTCGGATCCGCGGATCATTTGTTGGCGTTGTCATCCAACGGCTCAAACTTGAACCGCCGATGGAGGTGGCGGCGGAGGCCGCCATCCGTAGTGGCCTCCAGGACGGGGACATACGGATCCACCAAGCCGAGCTTGTCCATATTGCGCTGCAAAGCGGCAGCATGCTGAACCGCGGTCTTGGTAATGCCCAATTGCTTGGCCACTTGCTGCTCCGTCAGGCCAGCGGCGCGCATTTGGACAACTGGCTTTCGAAACTGTTCTCGCTGCGGCGGATCGAACAGATCGACAATGATCTCTCGACGGAGAACCGCCAAGACGTCACCGGTCCACGCCCGGTCCGATAGCGCAGTTAAGTTGAGTTGAACTCGCGCTCTCAGCACGATCGAACCACCATCGCAGAGACGAAAGAGAAAGACTTTCAAAACGGGAATCAAGACCCGCATCAGCCTTCCGAGTTCCAAATAACCCGGCGCGAACTGGGTGAAAACCTCCTTCGCCTTATCCTTGATGACATCGAGCGACGGCATTTTGGGCTCTTTCGGACAGTTGGCGTCCATGTCCGACAGGTTCAGCAAGATCTGATCTCGATCGTCTTCAAGCTGACGCAGCTTCTCCAGAAGCGACGGGCTTTGTCCTCCGACCGCGATGGCGTCCGTGATCCTGCTAATCTTTTGCTCGATCTCCTGCTTCCGCCGCGACAGCTCCATTTTTTTGGCGTCCGAGGCGGTCCGGTGCTCCTGCCATTGCTGTTGAGCTTTCGCCAAGAACGTGTCATCGAACCCGGGCAAATTCATGATCTCGCTGAAGATAGCGCCAGTTAGCTTTTTTGAAGCCAATTCACCGTTGACTTCGATGCCGTTCCAGCACCGATACGACTGGTTCCGGGAGCACTTCATCACCTTCTTTTCGCCGACGCCGGTCCAGTAATAGATGGCATTGCAGATGCCACACCGCATATGTTGCCCGGGCCAAACGGTACGCTTCTTAGGAACTCCCTTTCGAGAATCAACACCGTCAACGCCCTTGCGTTTGTAGCACGCATTGCGTCTCGTCAGCAAAGCGATGACCCGATCATATCTCTCGGGCTCGATGAACGCCAGATGAGGACACATGCGCTCCAGTCTCTCCTCCGGCGGGGCATCGACCGAGATGTGGCGGCCCGTCTTGTTGACCCGACGAGACTTTTTCTTGTTCCGAACCCGCAAACCCTTAAGAAGAGGATTATTGGTTACCCGCGCCACCATCTTACAGGTCCATTTCCGGCTGCGAGAAAAATGGCCGGGCGTAATGCTCAGTTCATTGAGCCAATCGCTGATTTCCGAGAAGGTTGCTCCGTTCTCAAGTTTGCGAAACCACTCATCATAGATCGCTTCCGCCTTGGGATCCTTGGATATGTCAGCCTCGGTCGTCCCACCGAGCTTCTTGATGTATCCAAAAATGATGAACTGAAAAACACCTCCCTGGCTAAAGCGATTACGATGGCTTCGACGGATACGTTGGGCGGTGTCGCGGTTCGAACGTTCGTGATGCCAAGTGGAGATGATCGCGGGATCCTGCCACCCATCAATGGCGGTGTCGATACGATCGTTGAGCGCGATGAGGCGAGTCTGACAATCGGAACAGAACTCGCAAAAGATAATCGCGAACTGGCGCCGACAAATCCGAGCCAAGTCCTCAGCGATGACCAGATCGAGTTCCCCGCTTTCGATGAGTTCCTCGGCTTCGAGAAGTTCTTTGCGATCGAGGTGTTCACCACTTCCGCGGCTTTGAATGATCGTCCAATCCACTCTGTTTGAGTAGACTTGCGTGACGTACTCCTTCGCCTTGGCGATTTGGTCGTCCAAGCTTCTGACGTCTTGGTGCTCGGTGCTGATGCGAGCAATGATTAATACTTTGAGAATCCCCCTACGCTTGGGAGCAAGAGGAGGGTTCAACGAATTCGCCATGACAAAGGCCTCCTTACCGAAGGAGCCGAGGCAAAAGTTGATTGGCACAATGTGCCAATCAACTTGACAATTCGTGAGAGTCCGTGATAATTGGTGGTGGTTGGTGACAAAGCACAGGTCCAATCAAGCATGAACGTTACGTCCATATAGCAAAGATTGGCAATTACTTGCAGCGAGGAAAAGGAGTTTCCCGCCCTCTCCGCATTGTTTTAGCGCCATCGCGCATGTCAGGTAAACTTGCGGATGCACGTTTGATTGGCACGGTCCACCGAGTCGAGACGGTGCCCATCAAACCTCCCTCATGTTTCGTCTCACCACCATCTCAGCGGCCGCCCCCAAGTTCGCCTCGATCACCTGGAAAAACTACTCCACGAACATACCGGAGTTGGCTTGGCCATCATGAAACGCCTCTCTGGCCTGAGAAGCGCGCAACATCGACGGGGATTGGCAACATGTTATCGTTCTTTGAACAATTGTTTGATACGGGCGATTTCCCGCCGCGCTGGAGTTGCGGCCACTGGTCCGAGGCCCACGGCTGGTTGCACATTCTTTCCGACATCGGGATTTTCGGAGCGTATTTTGCCATTCCCGTGGTCTTGGCATCCTTCGTCGTGCGTCGCAAGGACGTGCCCTTTCTGCCCGTCTTTTGGCTGTTTGCCGCGTTCATTCTCTGTTGCGGCATTGGGCATTTGATCGAGGCCACGATTTTTTGGCAACCTTGGTATCGCCTCTCCGGGCTGGTGAAGTTTCTGACTGCGGTTGTTTCATGGGCGACCGTGTTTGCGCTCATCCCGATCGTGCCGCGTGCGCTGAGTCTGCCGGCGCTTGCCGCCATCAACGAGCGACTCAAGCATGAAATTGAAGAGCGAACGGAAGCCGAGCAAAGGCTTCGCCAAAGCGAAGAGGGATTCCGTTTGATGGTGCAGAGCCTACAGGACTACGCGATCATGCGGCTTGACTCCGAGGGACGCGTGACGAGCTGGAACGTCGGGGCCCAGCGCCTCATCGGCTTTCGGGCCGACGAGATCATCGGCCAGCACTGTTCTCGCTTTTATTGCGACGCGGACGTTCAAAGCGGCAAACCCGACATGGAACTGCGCGTCGCGGCCGAGAAGGGCCACTGCGAGGACGAAGGCTGGCGCGTGCGCAAGGATGGTTCCCGTTTTTGGGCCAACGTGATTTCGACCGCCTTGCGCGATCCGGCGGGGCGCCTCCTGGGCTTCGTCAAAGTGATAACCGACATCACCGAACGCAAACAAGCGGAGGAGGCGTTGCGCGAGAAAGCGGACCGACTGCGGTTAGCGCAACAGGCGGGACGTATCGGCTCGTTCGAGTGGAACGTAAAGACGGGCACGAACATCTGGTCGCCGGAACTGGAGGCGATGTACGGCCTGCCGATGGGTGGTTTTGCCCGGACCCAGCCAGCCTGGGAAAACCTGGTCCATCCTGACGACCGCGCCAAGGCGGTGGGACACACGAAGCGAGCCTTTGAAACCGGCCAACCGACGGAGGGCGAGTGGCGCGTGGTTTGGCCCGATGGCAGCGTGCATTGGGTGTTCGGCTGCTTTCAGGTGTTCAAGGACGATGCCGGCCAGCCCGTGCGCCTGATCGGCGTCAACATCGACATCACCGAGCGCAAACAAGCCGAGAACGCGCTGCGGGAAAGCGAACAGCGGTTTATCCGCTTCATGCAACACCTGCCCGGCCTGGCGTGGATCAAGGATCTGCACGGGCGCTACGTCTATGCCAACGACGCCGCGGCCAAAGCCTTCCGTCGGTCGGTCGCCGAACTCCGTGGCAGGACCGATGAGGAAATCTTCCCTCCGCAAACCGCGGCAAAATTCGCGGAAGGCGACCGAAAAGCGCTGGCCAGCGGGACGGGCGTGCTCCTGATTGAGACCCTGGAACACGAGGATGGGGTGCATCATTCCATTGTCAGCAAATTTCCCATTCTGGACGTGGACGGCCAAGTGGCCCTTGTAGGCGGGGTGGCCTTCGACATTACCGACCGTATTCACGCGGAGGAGAAGCTGAAACAGCAAGAAGAAACCATTCGCATGCTCAACACCGATCTGGAGCAGCGCGTTCGCGACCGTACGAGCGAATTGGAGTCCGCGAACAAGGAACTGGAAGCCTTTTCCTACTCCGTCTCTCATGACCTGCGGGCGCCATTGCGAGCGATTGACGGGTTTTCGCGCATCGTTCTCAAAAAGCATGCGGAGGAACTGACCGCACAGGGCAGGGAGTACTTGCAATTGGTCCGTGACAACACCCAGCAAATGGGCCAGCTCGTGGATGACCTGCTTAGTTTTTCGCGTCTGAGCCGGCAGCCAATTAGCAAACAAACCACGGATTCGTCCAAGATCGTGCGTCAGTGTCTGGACGACATGCGCGGCGAGCAGCAAGGAAGGCACGTGGAGGTTTCGATCGGCGAGCTAATACATTGCCAGGCGGAGCCTGCGCTTCTCAAGCAAGTGTGGATGAACCTGCTGGCGAATGCTCTGAAGTTCACACGCAAAAAAGAGATTGCGAAAATCGAGATCGGTTGCCAAAAAAGGGACGACGGCGACTTGACGTACTACGTCAAGGACAACGGCGTGGGCTTTAACATGCAGCCCTCTCAATATGAGTTTTCTTGTTGTAAGTCCTGTAACAATCGGGCTGTT
>ODAK010007776.1_pt1 | contig 10775 bp, 4 predicted proteins | sample 1539591 | NCBI WGS metagenome assembly ODAK01 (sample SAMEA3539303, study PRJEB22396) | soil metagenome | biome: tundra; feature: field; material: soil | place: USA | collected 2010-05 | depth 0.15 m | reverse complement strand
AAATCGCCTGTTCGAGGGCAAAGGAACCGGCACAGAGGCCCAGGAGAATGCGACCGAGGCGATTCAGCGTGTGCAGTGCCCATGCGGAAGATAGACCTCCGTAGATCATTGCCGCTCCGGTTACGAGAGAGAGTTGCTCGAAGAAGTTGCCCCAGGAAGCGTAAATCCGCGGGGTGGCGAGGATCAGCGGCACGCAAAGCAAGGCGAAGATCAGATAGACCGCACCGAGGACGGCGGCGCCCGTTTTCGCGGTCCGTCGGAACTGTAGCGCAGCGCCGCCGAAGATCTGGGTGACAGCTGCGGCAAAGACGAACACCGGGCCATTGGCAGCGTTCAAAATGTAACGAAGTTGGTCCCAGTCTTTGTAGTCATGCCAGACAAATGCGATCAGGCCAAAGGCGAGGGCGGCCAGGCCAAACACGTGACGGCCGAGATTAGTCCGCAGGGATAGGGTCATTGCTTTTCATTACGCTAACGCAAGTATGCCCCGATGCGGTTAGAGCCGATTCATCCGCTGGTGAGTCTTGATGTGCATGAATGATGCATACTGATACATATGCGGACGACCATCATCATTGATGACACCCTGCTGGAGCGAGCGAGGGAGGCCACCGGCATTCGCGCAAAGGCGGCGCTTGTACGGGCGGGCCTGGAAGCTCTTATCTCACGTGAAGCGGCGAAGCGACTGGCAGACCTTGGCGGGACCCAGCCTCGACTTGGAAACGTCCCCAGGCGGCGCTCGGCCTGATGGTGCTGGTGGATTCTTCAGTCTGGATCGCCCATTTTCGCTACCGACAGGCTGATTTGGCTGAACTGCTGGAGGATGGCCTGGTGCTGATGCACCCATTTATCCTCGGCGAACTCGCTTGCGGGAATTTGAAAAACCGAGTATCTCTCCTGTCCGATCTGGAAGCGCTTCCCCAGGCACGTCGTGCCTCCGATGCAGACGTGATGCATTTGATCGATGCCCGGAGACTGTGGGGACGAGGCCTTGGGTGGGTAGACGCCCATTTGCTGGCGGCGGCGCTGGTTTCAAACTGCCGCTTCCGGACCATGGACAAAAGGTTGGATACTGCAGCGTCGCTAATGGGCTTGAGTTATCGGCACACGCGAGCTTGAAGCGATGATTTGCCGTGCACGCTCCATCGCCATGCCGCAACTGTGAGCATTGGCAGGGTTGTCAGTGTAAGTTGCTAAGTTATTCTTGGCTCACGGGGCAAACAGTGTTTTTCAGAACTTTCCTTTACTGGCTTCGATATGACAGTGCGCCCGGCCATGGCAGCAGCTCACCACAAAGTAATCCGGGATAAATGGGGCGCTTTACCCACGAACCAAGGCTCGTCTGTTTTCTGTCTGTGCGGCCCGGTATTTGTCTCCAGATTCTTCCTGTCTTCCTTAAATTTTTCCCGTAAACCTGAGCGTTTTTAGCTTATGCCGGATTCTGACAAACGCAAGGCCCGCCGCCAACCCTCAGTTCCGCTGACCGGAGGGCCCATGTCCCGACGCATGGTTCTTCGTGCGCTTGGCGGCTCGCTCGCGGTGCCGATGCTGGACGCCCTCGTGCCTTCTCTGAGAGCGCAGTCGAATTCGTCCAATGCCATCGTGCTCGAAAACCAGAAGCCTGGAACCACCGCGTGGCAAATCGGCCTGCCGCCGTACCAGCTTTCCAACGATACGGACCAGTGGATCCGTGGCTATGCGTCGGCCGCAAGCATTAACCAAGGCGACTCGATCACCTTCAACATCACTGTCAATCCTTATAACTGGAAGACGGGGCCGGTGCCTTTTTTCATAGACGTCTACCGAATCGGCTGGTATGGAGGTGCGGGCGGGCGTCTCATGACGCACCTTGGCCCGTTCACCGGGTTACAACAGCCAGGCGGTACCGCCGTCAATGGCGTCACCACACCCGGCCCGTCTTACGACCCCACCACCGGAATGATCTACTGCCAATGGACCGGCGACGGCCGCGGCAACGGAAGCTACACTCTCAACACATCGCAACCCACCCTAAGCGGGACTGCCGACTGGACGAGCGGCATCTATCTCGCCATGCTCACCACATCCCAGATGCAGTATGATCCGCAGACCGATCCGGATCATCAAAGTTACATCATCTTTACCATACGGGAAGACTCGCGTAACTCCGACATCGTCTTTCAGCAGGCCGTCGCTACTTACCAGGCTTACAATAACTATCCCGACGACGACATCACAGGTAAGAGTCTCTATGATGGCGGAAGCTACGGCGCACCTACGACTCTCGGAACCCAGCGTGCCGTAAAAGTGTCTTTCGATCGACCGTATACTTATTCCGACCACACTGGCGCCGGCGAATTTCTGAAGTGGGAACTCTACTTCGTTCGCTGGCTCGAGCGAAACGGCTACGATGTCACGTACACTACCGACGTAGACGTACATGCCGCCGGATCGCGGCTTATCAACCATAAAGCCGTCGTCATTGCCGGACACGCCGAATACTGGTCCGCCGAAATGCGCGCCGCCGTCGAATCCGCCCGCGACCATGGAACCAGCCTCGGTATCTTCGCCGCCAACACTATGTTCAACCAGATTCGGTTTGAGCCGTCGCCCGTCACCGGCGTTGCCAACCGCGTAATCGCCTGTTACAAGGACGTCTCGCTGGATCCGGTCAACATGCCTTCCAGCCCGAATTACAAGCCGGCCCTGACCACCGTACCCTGGCGGGTCGACCCCGTAAACCAGCCGGAACAACAGACACTGGGCACGATGTACAGCGATTATTTCACGACACCGGCAATGGCTTTCGTCGTGATGAACAGCGTCAATCCTCTTTATTCGGGGACCGGCTTTATGGATGGCACGGCTGTACCCGGCATCCTCGGCTATGAGATGGATTCACAGTTCCCCAACTACCCATACCCAGCTGCAATACCCGGGACTTACCTCAACCTTTCCGCCTCGCCTTACAACGGAGAGAATGGGCCTAATATCTCGCATTCCTCCATCTACCAGGCCGCCAAGGGGCCTGGCGCGTGGGTATTTAACGCCGGCAGCATTTACTGGAGTCTCGCCCTCGATAACTACACTCCCCCGGCGGTCGTCAAAACCGGCAGTGTACCCGCGCCAAGTGCCGGCATCCAGCAACTTACCGCCAACTTTCTCAGCGTGGCCGTTACAGGCGCTGTCGGACCCGCCGCTCCCACTGCCCTCACCGCCGCCACCGTATCCACCGTCTCGATCAACCTCGCCTGGACCAACAACGCGCCCGACGCCACCGCGCTTCTCGTGGAACGCTCGACAGATAATGCCAACTTCGCTCAGATCGCCATTCTGGGCGCGGTTACCGCAGGCTATGCCGATACCGGGCTTGCTGTAAACACGCTTTATTACTACCGCGTCCGTGCCCAAAGCGCGCTCGGAACATCGCTTTACTCGGGCGCTGCCAGCGCCGCTACGAGTCAGGTTGCCCCGGCTGCCCCTTCGTCTTTAGGCGCAACCTCGAATTCCGCAACCGCGGTCAACCTTACATGGACCAACAACGCGCCCGACGCCACAGCGATCCTGGTGGAACGCTCGCCCGATAACGTGGCCTTTGTCCAGATTGGCAGTCTCTCCGGAACCGCCGCCGTCTTCACCGATACCGGGCTGACTGTAAGCACTTCTTATTACTACCGTGTGCGCGCCCGCAACGCTCATGGCACCTCCGGCTACTCCAATGTTGCCAGTGCCTCCACCACGAACGGCGCGCCGGCCGCGCCCACGAGCCTCGCCGCCATCACCTCGTCCACTTCCACAATCGACCTCACGTGGCTTAACAACGCAACGGACGCCAGCGCCATGGCCGTCGAGAGATCCACTGACAATGTCACCTTCGTTCAGGTGACGTTTGTAGCCGGCGATGCCGTCAGCTATACCAGCGGCGGCCTGGACCAGAACACCACTTATTACTTCCGTGTAAGAGCACACAACTGGCTGGGAGAATCGGCGTATTCCAATGTTGCGGCCGCGATCACTTTTGGCCCTCCCGCCCCGCCACTGGCTCTAATGGCAAAAGCCTCTGATGCGGGTGTGGTCACGCTCGCATGGACCAACGCCGGCTCCGGCGCCACGGCAATCCTGATCGAACTCTCGGTCGACAACATCACTTTCACTCAGATCGCCAGCGCCGCGCCTTCGCCTTCCGCGTATACGGTTACCGGACTCGCGCCCGGCACCACGTATTACTATCGTGTGCGAGCCCAGAACGACCAGGGAGTTTCCCCTTACTCCAATGTCGCCGACGCAGAGACCCGCGGCACTCCCGCCCCCCCCTCCGCGCCGCGCAATGTCTGCGCCGGACAGAGCAGCATTGCACCTAGCACCCAGGTCAACGTCTATTGGGACGGCAACTCCAACAACGAGACAGCTTTTCTCGTCTTCCGCTCGCTGGATAAGCTGACCTTCACTCAGGTGGCCTCAGTCCCGGCCAACACCACCGAATACGACGACCCGGGCCTTACCCCCGGCACGCAGTACTTCTACTACGTCGTGGCCACGAACGCCGCCGGCAACTCCGCCCCCTCCAATACCGATTCCACAATCACCGCGATGGCCCCGGCCTGAATGGCGCGCTGGTTGTCGAGAGCCAGCAGCCCGTGGCAGAAGTCACTCGACCCCGAAAAGACAGGCGAAACCGCATGTCCCACCACGAAGGATCAGCAGTTTACAAACACGGTGGGACAGGCATTCAGCCGGCACCCCTGAAGGGATGTCCGGAGCATGTCGGGACTTCTGCACCAGGCTGCCAGACGGTGGAAATCAGAACAAGCGGCGCATCTGCTTCCGGAAGCGCGTGTAGATCCACGATACGGACAACAGGATGAGGCCCAGCACGACGAAGGAAAGTATCCGGTATATCGTCTCCAGATTGCGCAGATCGAAAAAGAACAGCTTCATGATGCAGATCAGGAAGAGGCCCAGTCCCTGCAGTCGGAGAATGCGCTCGCTGAACGCGAAACCGAAGGCGAGGAGTATGAAGCCCTGCAATCCCCATGAGACGGTCAGGAGTCCGCCGGAAGCCTGGAAATAGAGAACGGCAGTAAGAAGCAGCGTGCCGAGCAGGGAGAAATAAGCGGAGGCCTGCTTCTCCGGTGAGCGCCTGGCGAGAATCTGCGCCGCGTAAAAGCCGGCGAGGGTCAGGCCAGAGAGCCAAAGACGCGGCGGATCAAGATCGCCAAAGACCGCCCAGGTGAAGGCGAGAGCTGCGACGAGATCACTCTGCAGCCGGGCATCGCGGAGCTGTCCACGAACGCCCGCTGCGAGCAGAATGAGCGCCATGAGTGACCACCAGGCGGGCGCAGCGTTTGCACCAGCCTGGTGCTCGATAAAAGCAATCACGGGAAGTATCGCCAGCCAGAAGTGCAGGCGCACAAGCCACGCCGGCTCGCCGTCCAGCGGGCGTCGCGTGCTCCGGTACCAAATTCCGTAGATGCCGGCAATCGCTACAGGAATCGCCGGCACGGCGGCATGGTCGAGGTCGAAGCCGAAGACCCGAAGATAAACGGCACAGAGCACAGCAAGCGAGACGGCGCGGAAAGAAACGAGGCTGGTCGCGCTTCCAGCTTCGTGGGCCGCTACGGCGACCAGCGTCCACAGGACAGTTACGTAAGGATCGGGAACCACCAGCCACACGGTGGCCAGACCAGCGGTGCAGGTCAGTGCGGCCAGCGTATCGCGCAATATTGTGCGTTCCCATGCCGCCGCTTCCTCCGGGGGCCGCAGGGTCAGGCGTAGCGTCGCGGCGCCCGCGGCAAGAGTTGCTCCCCCGTAGGTGAGCCAGACTGCTGCAGGTGGAAATTTGACAAAAGAATCCGAATCGAGTGCGATCAAGCCGCAAGCTGCAAGGAACCCCAGGGGAGGGAACGAAAGTCTGAGTTCCGCAGGCAGCCGGTTGCTTCCAAGTTCCAGCGCTGCGATGGCAACCGCGCACCAGGCGAGCGCGGTATATTCCGGAGGCGCGAGCCGCCAGGCGAGAATCGCGCTTAATACTGCCACACCGGCGGAGGCAGCGAGCGCCGTCCAGCGGAGTTCCACGGCTTCTATCGTTGCTATCGTCGGCAGCCATTTCGTACGCAACGCAAAGCCGTAGATCAGCGCCAGGCTGACCGCCAGAGGAAGCCATTCCTGCTGCACCTCCTCCAGTCGCGGCAGAGCGGTAACAACAAGTCCGGCAGTAAGCGCCAGCCAAGCCTGCGCGCGAAACTCGAGCAGCAATTTGCGCAAACCGATTTCGAACAGCACCAGACTGAACAGAATCCATGTTGTGCCCACGAACGCTGCAGGTACCTCGGCAGCAAGCGCACACGCTGTCAGCAACGCCGCGCATGAGCTCATGATTGCGTTGGGCCGCCGGAGGGAGCGATTCAGATAAAAGAGCACCGCATGGAAAAGTACCGGCGGGGTCCAATTCCAGGTGGAGTGCATGCCCAGGAGCAGCGTCTTCGACCATGCGTCACTCCGGCTCCATGTCTGCAGGAGGGACAGGGCAAAGGCGTTGGCACCGAGACGGCGGAGGAAAGACGACTCGAGACGGAGTCCGGCCAGATAGACGAGCTCAGCTTCGGCGGCCAGGCCCACACCGGACCATAATCCGGGGACCTTGCCAACGATTGCCAGCCCCGCGAGGACGGACGCTATGAGGAAGGGGCCTTCGTAACTTCCCGCGCGCAACCGGTCCGGAAGGGACGAATCGAAGTCGAGAGTCGCAGGGGGGCGCACGACCGCGCGCAGAATGGAATCGCCGAGGAACAGCGCGCTGCCGAGGGCCGCCGCGAGCCATAGGTCCTGTGGCGCATGGGTCGACCATACGAGGTAAGACAGAGCCAGAAAGCAGGCGCTGTTGATCGGCGAGAGCAGGTCCAGACCGTTGCCCAGGAGACGGCGTCTGGTTCGCATCAAATCGAAGGCCTCGAAAAGAAGCCAGTAGGCCAGGAAGAGGGATTGGGTCGCCACGAGCGGGGCATCTGAGCGGCCGCGCGAGATGCAGGTGAGCCAGGTCGCGGCCAGACCGAAGAGCGCCATCGAGAGCCACTGGAATCTCCAGGCAAGGTAAAGAAGTGATGCTGCCAGCGGGATGAGACTGACGACGGCGAAGGGACTTGAGGGAGTGACGGCAATGGCCGCAAACGCGGCGAAGTAAGCAATGGCAGTGATCGCCTGCGCTTTGTAACGCAGGGAATGCCAGATCATGCCGATCGCAACCACCAAGAGCCCGATGGAGCCCGTGAACGGATTCCGGATCAGACGGGCCTCGGGGACGGCGTAGATCGCATAAGCTGTTGCGTAGAGCGCAGCCCAACCCGCGCCGATCAAGCCTCTGGCGAAGGTGCTGTACTGGCCCGACCGTTCGGTGCGAATGCCAGCGCCAAGCAAGGCGACGCTGCAGCCGATCGCCATCAAGGCGCGGCCCGCGGCTGTGATGTGGCCGAATGAATATCCGACAAACAGGGCGATGCCGATCACCAGGATCAGGGCGCCCAGCTTGTTCAGGAGATTACCGCCAACGAGCATCTCCCACTCCTGATCTCCCAGCATGTTGCGAAAACGCTCGGCAAGGGAGGGCGGGACCGGATCGGGCTCAGTGAATTGGGGACGCAGGATTTCTTCCGTAGTTGAGCTGGCTTCCTGCGTCTTATCGGCGCGAACTTCCGGCTCGGCGGCGCCCGGTTCGCTTTGTGTTGCCGGCGCGGGTTCCGGTTCCGGCCGGGTCTGGCTCACCGCGGTCTGCGGCGCAGTAACACCGGGAGGATTTTCGAGGTGCCAGACGCGCCAGAGGATTGCGTTCCACTGCGCCTGAGTCGGAACACTGGCGCGGACGGTGGCGATTTCCTCCTCCATCGCGCGCACTCGCTTCCGCAGCGTCAGCACGAGGCACACTAAGGCGCAGATTGTAAGAACCAGCAGGAAAGTCATGGGCGTTCTCCTATGCGCTCTGCTTATGCGCTGAAAACAGCCCGGCGCAGATCGTCGCCGGAAATGGAGCCATGGATGGGAGCGCCGATGCGCACCGTTACGGTGGGCCGCCAGAGTTTCTCCCAACTGCGGAAGGGGCCTCCTCCTTTGCAACTGAGTGGGTGGCCGTAAAGGCCACTGGTGAAGATCGGGACGACCGGTGCATTCGTCCCCTGCAGAACTCTTTCGAAGCCGCGGGCGAAATCGCCAAGCTCGCCGGTGCGGGAGATGCCGCCTTCGGGGAAGATCGTAACGAGCTCGCCCTCGAGGAGAGCGGCGCGTGCAGTGCGCAAAGCGGTAATGGTTAACTTCGGCGACCGGCTGTCGATTGGGATGGTGCGGAGTGCACGAAAAAACGGCTTGCCGAGCGGGTGGTCGAAGATCGGCTGCCACATTACAAAGCGCATCGTGCGGCGGCGTGTTGAGCAGCCGACGAGAACGGAATCGGCGTAGGAGATATGATTCGACACGATGAGGGCCGGACCGCTGGCAGGGATGTTTTCAAGGCCTTCGATGCGGATACGGAACAGCAGAGTGGCTCCGCAATAGAGGGCGAAACGGAGGATCGCTTCGATCATCTTCCCCGCGAGAATCACCGATCCGAGCAGCATGACGATGCCGAGACCGGCGAGAAGCCAGGCGGTGCTCCAGTGGAGCAGGTCGTGGAGGAACCATAAGACTCCGGAGGCAAAGATGACGCCGACCATGGTGGCGAAATTGTTGGTCGCCATCAGCCGGCCGCGTTCCGCGGAGCCGGATTCTTCCTGCAGATAAGCATTAAGCGGCACGGCGAAGAGGCCGCCGCCGAAGCCAACCGCCACGAGGGCAAAGATCGTGAAGCCATAGCTCGTGGTCAGGCCCGCTGCCAGCGAAAAGATTCCCATGCAGGCGGACCCCAGAGGGACAAGGCTGAGCTCGATGTGGTCACCGGAAAGAGTGCCTGCCGCGAGGCTGCCCACCCCGATTCCGACGGCGAGCGCGGTTACCAGCAGCCCGACACGGGTTTCGGAAACGTGCAGAGCTTCCGTTCCGTGCAGCAACAGAGCCATCTGGAAAAGCGCGCCTACGAACCAAAACCAAGTCTGTCCGATTACAGCGAGGGCGAGAGGCTTGTGACTTCTGAGTTCGCGCGCGCCTTCGACGATTTCATGAAAGGGATTCCATTTAAACCGCGTGGCAGAGGCGGCTGCCGGAACTTTACGAATGCCAAGACTGGCGGCCGACCCCGCGACCGCGATTCCGAGAAGCGTGAGAGAAAGGTGAATCGGGTCGTTCTTGTAATGCTCGTAGAGAAGCGTGCCAAAGCTGGTTCCGACCACGATTGCGACGAAGGTGGTGAGTTCGAGCAGACCGTTGGCGCGTGAAATCTGCGCCTCGGTGAGCATCTCGGGCAGGATGCCGTATTTTGCCGGGCCGAAAAAGTTCGCCTGGGCGGCGAGCAGAAAAAGGACCACCAGCAGCCATTCGATCCGGCCAGACAGAAGAGCCGGGATAGCGAGGAGCATGGTTATAATTTCGAACGCCTTCGTGACCTGCAGGACGCGGGTCTTCGAGAATCTATCGGCAAGATATCCCGCGTAGCCCGCGAACAGGAGAAAAGGGATCACGAATACGGCCCCGGCAAGAGCGAGATTGCGGCTGCCCACGCCGCTGGCGGCCGCTCGATTCACAGCGAAGACCGAAACGATCATCTTGAAGACGTTGTCGTTGAACGCGCCCAACAACTGCGTCCAGAGGAAGGCTTCAAAGCCTGAGTCCGTCAGCAGTTCGCGGTAACCGGGGTGCTTTTTCATAGCATTTTAAGAGGCACGAGATCGGCCACGTGCGGCGACCCTTGTTTTCTTCTGGTTAGCAGTGACTGGCGCCAGTAATGAATACATTTTATGAACACCGATGTACACTTTTTGCATATGGCTGAACTGCAGGACGGAGAACGCCGGTTTCTGGCCGCTGTCTCAAAGCTCGCATACTGCAATCCCTTTTTGCCTGAGCGTACAGACCATGAGCGCGCGGCCCTGGGCAAGGATTATGTGCCCAGGGAAATCGTGTGGAGCGCTTCGGTCGCCGACCCCGAGAGCTCGAGCCCGAATGTCGCTCGCCTGCACGCGAGACTCGAACCGCTGATTGAAAAAATTCATGCGCGCGCCGGTAATCTGTCAGGGGCCGATCTTTCAGTTTATGAAGACTGCGTCCATCACCTGATTTATCAGCGTTATTATCCGCAATTCGTGGCGGCCCGGGGCAACTGGAGTTTTTATCGCGCCTTTGCCGCGGACTGGGAGCGGTATATCACGCGCGAAGGCATGCATTTTGAGAGCGTTGCGGAAGCGCCTCACTTCTTTGCGTGCTTCCGCCAGGTGCAGAGCGCTTTTCATCACATCTTTGACAACATCATCGGTAACTCGATGCCCGCGGCGAGACTGCGTGCTGCTGTGTGGCAATCGGTATTCACGCACGACCTTCGCCGCTACCGCCGCATCCTCTATTCGAGGATGCAGGACTTCCCGACGCTTATCACCGGGCCGTCGGGAACCGGAAAAGAGCTGGTTGCGCGCGCCATCGCCGGCTCACGATACGTGGCGTTCGATGCTGTGCGGACGCGCTTTGCCGACTCGCTGCACGAAGCGTTTGTGGCGGTGAATCTGGCAGCTCTGTCGCCGGCGCTGATCGAATCGGAACTGTTTGGCCATCGGAGGGGGTCGTTTACGGGCGCTGTTGGAGATCGCAAAGGCTGGCTTGAGTCTTGTCCACCGACGGGTTCCGTGTTCCTCGACGAGCTAGGCGAGATGGAGCATTCAATTCAG
>ODAK010007775.1_pt1 | contig 10775 bp, 9 predicted proteins | sample 1539591 | NCBI WGS metagenome assembly ODAK01 (sample SAMEA3539303, study PRJEB22396) | soil metagenome | biome: tundra; feature: field; material: soil | place: USA | collected 2010-05 | depth 0.15 m | reverse complement strand
CCCTGGGAGCCGCGTAAAGAACGTCAAGGGAGACGCGGTGGTGAGAGTGAGTCGCTTGAGGAGGAAGCCATAGAAATTGGCGACTGCAACCGCTCCAGCTAACATTCAACAGTCCGGCTTTAGTTCTGCCGTCCCCGCTGTTGGTCCCCGCAAAAAGTCGATTCGCCTCACGCTGTGGCCCCTGGTCGCCGCCACCTTCTTTATGGTGTCGGGCGGAACCTATGGGACCGAGGACATCGTGCATGGCGCCGGCTACGGCAAAGCGATCCTCATTCTGCTTCTGACTCCGCTCCTCTGGAGTCTGCCGACCGCGTTCATGATCGGCGAGCTTTCGAGCGCGCTGCCCTTTGAAGGCGGCTACTACGCCTGGGTGCGCCGCGCGATGGGAAATTTCTGGGGATTTCAGGAGGCCTGGCTGTCGCTGGTAGCGTCCATTTTCGATATGGCGATTTACCCCACGCTCTTTGTCGCTTATCTGACGCGCATGTTTCCATGGTTTCAGGAAAACCATCGCGGCGTGCTGGTCGCGCTGGGTGTCGTGATCGTCTGCGCGATCCTCAACATCATGGGTGTGAAGGTGGTTTCGACGACATCGCTGTGGCTGTTCTTCGCCTTGTCGGCGCCCTTCGCGGCGATTTTTGTGCTCGCGCCGTTCAAGATTCACGCGCTCGCCAATGCGGTCACCAAGCCAACCACCTCGAACGTTGACATCCTGGGCGGGCTGCTCATCTGCATGTGGAACTACATGGGCTGGGATAATGCCTCGACCATTGCGACCGAAGTGGAGCGTCCGCAGAGAACGTATCCGCGCGCCATGCTTTGGGCCGTCGTTATCGTCTGCATCACCTACGTTCTGCCCTTTGCCGCCATGTGGATCACCGGCCTTCCCGCCAGCGCCTGGGAAACCGGCGCGTGGGCCGACATCGCACAGTTGATGGGTGGACCCGTCCTCCGCATCGCGCTGGTCGCGGGCGGCATGATGAGCGGTTTCGGGATGTTCAATGCGCTCGTGATGAGCTATTCGCGCCTGCCCCTCGCTATGGCGCAGGACGGCATGCTGCCGAAAATCTTTGGCAAACTGCATCCCAAATCGCGCGCTCCGTGGGTCGCGATTCTGGCGCTCGCCATCGGGTGGGGCCTCGCCCTGAACCTCGGGTTCGAACGCCTCGTCACGCTCGACATCATGATCTACGGTGCCAGCCTGACGCTCGAATTCGTCGCGCTGATTGCCCTGCGCATCCGGGAACCGGAATTGAAGCGTCCATTCCGCGTGCCGGGAGGGCTGTTTGGAGCCATCGCGGTGGGCATTCCTCCGACTCTACTGCTTGGCTTTGCTATCCTCCGCAGCGAGCGCGAGGTGGTGCTGGGCATGAGCGCTCTCCTGTTTGGATTGATTGTGATGGGTGGCGGCGTGGTCACCTACCTGATCAATCATGCCGTGAAGCCGGCGGGATGGACTCAGCCTGAGCCCAAGCCGGAACTGGCAGCGTGAGAGGTCAATGGAGCGACGGGCGTCCCGCCCGTCCTCCCGACGCTCAAGGGAAGGACCAGTCCTCAAAGTTCACTTCTATCTCAGTCATCCCACCCGTAGAGACGCAGCTGTCTGCGTCTCTTTTCTTTTGCGGCTGCCGGGTGCGATGATGTCTCTGTGACAAAGCGCAAATCCAAAGGCGCGTACATGATCTCGGCCGTGGCCGAGATGTATGACATTCATCCCCAGACCCTGCGCCTCTACGAGCGCGAAGGCCTGCTCAAGCCCAGCCGCACCGAGGGCAACACGCGCCTTTACACGGACGAAGACTTGCAGCGGCTGGAATTCATTCTTTCGCTCGCTCGCGATCTGGGGGTGAACATCAGCGGAATCGCCATCATTCTCCAGATGCGCGCGCGCATGGAGGAAATGCAGTACCAGATCCAGGATTTCGTTCAGTACATTCAGCACGAAGTCCTGGCTCGCGCTAATGCGGCTGCCGATCCCTCCAAGGGCGCGATCGTGCCCCTCCGCAGGCCCGTGCCTGCGCCACCGGATGCTTTGCGGAGAAAAGACTCCTCGAAGTAATGTGGCTATTTCTCGCGCTGGAAGCGATAACGCCCGCCTCGGTCTTTGGCTACCTGCTCCGCCACTTTCAGGAACGCCTGGCCTGCGTGCGACAGCGCCGATTCCTGCCGGTACACCAGGCGCAGCTTGCGTTGAAAATGCAGATCGCGCACCGGAACCCGCACCAGCTCTCCGCGCGCGATCTCGCTCTCCACGCTGATTTCGGGTACTAACGCCACTCCGTTCCCCATGCTCACGAAGCGCTTGATCGCCTGCAGCGTCGGTAGTTCCACGTCTTGATGCAGCGGGGTCTTGTGGCGCTTGAACGCCTCAATCACCTTATCCTTGTAAGGCGAAGCGACAATGTGCGCCACAAACGACTCCGCTCCAAGCTGGTGAACGCTCACTTCTCCTGCCGACGCCAGCGGATGTCCGGGCGGAACTACCAGTGTCAACTCGTCCAGGTAGACCACCACCGATTTGAGCTGCGGCTCCTGCGGATCGTAGGAAAGAACTCCCAGTTCCACCTTGTGCTTCACCACGTCATCGGGAATGTGACTGCCAAGCGACCGCAATACCGTGATCTTGATCGTGGGATGCAGCCGGCGAAACTCCGTTAGCATCGGCAGCAGGTAGAGCACGGTGAATTCATTGGCAGCGATGGCCAGCTTGCCCTTCTGCAACTCGCGCATCTCGACCAGCGCTTCTTGCGCGTCCTGCCGCAGGTTGACGAGCCTCTCAGCGTATTCCTGCAGAACCCGCCCCGCATCGGTGAGCACACCATCGCGCGACGAGCGGTCAAACAGCGGCTCGCCAATCTCCAGCTCCAGTTTGCGGACGGTTTGGCTGACCGCCGATTGCGTGCGAAACAATTTTTCCGCCGCCCGGGAAAAGCGGCGTTCCCGCGCCACGGTAAGAAAGACTTCGAGTTGAGATATTTCCATGGCTCAGTCCTTGTCTGGCCCGCTGGCGGCAGCGGCACCCCTCGGGTATGTGCGTGAGAACTCAAGTTTCAGACCTACCGTGGAACAGTACCCGGAGTTATTAGCCGCAAAGCGGCGTAAGATTGCAGCCCACGGCGCAAGCCGTGGGTGCAAGTGCGAAATGATCGAGCCCCTCGAGGGCGAAAGAAGAGTTCTCACGCACACACTGGGGAACGCCGCTGACGTGTCGGCGCAACCGTTACGCTCGTAATGCATTATGATGTTATTGAAGCATTCCATAAATATATCTTATACTATAATTATTACTGATACTCCTGTAAAGATAATAACCTTCTCTTTCGCCTTGGTTGCCGATAAAGTAACAGGAGCCATTTTTTGGGAGGGCTCGGAATGGACCGGCCGCGGATCGCTATTTTTGACACCACGCTTCGTGACGGCGAGCAGTCGCCAGGTTGCAGCATGAATGTGCAGGAAAAGCTGCGGCTCGCCCAGCAACTCGATCGTCTCGGCGTCGATGTCATTGAAGCCGGATTCCCAATCGCCTCCGATGGCGACTTCGAAGCTGTACAAAAGATCGCTGCTTCGGTGCGACGGCCGATCATTGCCGGCCTCGCCCGCGCCTGTACTCCCGACATCGATCGCGCCTGGCAGGCGTTGAAGGACGCAGCCCACCCCCGCATTCACGTTTTTCTAGCGACTTCCGACATTCACCTCAAATACAAGCTCCGTATTACTCGCGAGCAGTGCCTCACACAGGCGCGAGAGGCCGTCCGGCACGCCAAGTCTCTGTGCATTGACGTTCAATTCTCGCCCGAAGACGCGACCCGTACCGACATCCCATTTCTGTGCCAGGTCGTCGAAGCCGTGATTGCGGCCGGTGCCACCACGGTTAACATTCCCGATACTGTTGGCTACAGCATGCCGGAGGAATACGGCCAGCTCATTCGCACGCTGCGCGAAAAGGTAGCGGGCATCGAGAACGTCACTGTCTCCACGCACTGTCACAATGACCTCGGGTTGGCCGTCGCCAACTCACTCGCTGGAGTGCAAAACGGCGCGCGCCAGGTGGAGTGCACCATCAATGGCATCGGAGAGCGCGCCGGCAACGCATCGCTGGAAGAGGTCGCGATGGCGATGCGGGTTCGCTCCGACCGTTATCCTTTTGAAACCGCCCTTGCCACCGAACAGATCTTTCCGTCCAGCCAGATGCTGGCCGAGATCACTCGCGTATCGGTGCAGCCAAACAAAGCCATCACTGGACGCAACGCGTTCGCCCACGAGGCCGGCATCCATCAGGATGGCATGCTCAAAAACCCGCTGACCTACGAGATCATGACGCCGCAATCGGTAGGCGTGCCCGACTCCCGCCTGGTGTTGGGAAAGCACTCTGGCCGTCACGCGCTGGCTCTGCGCTGCGAGCAGCTCGGGCACAAGTTTGAGCGTCGCGAACTCGACGAGATATATCGCAAGTTCGTCATTCTTGCCGATCGCATCAAGCGCGTTCAGGACAGTCACCTGCTCGAACTGATCCACGACGTCAGCAATGGCGATTTCGCCGCGCAGGGCAAGAAGTTTCCGCCCGCCCCCGCAGCCACGGTGTCTTTGCCGCGTGCTGCCCTTGCCGCTGGAACCCATGAATCGTTCCCGACTCACGTTCCCATTGGGCCGGGCCCCAACCTGTTTGGCGAGCATCACGGCGATCAGGAAGACTATCTTTGGGGCGTGTGACGGTAGGGCCGCTGCTCGACCGCTGAAAACGCGATTTCACCTCTCGTCATGTATGCTGTCTGCTGCACAGCGAGGGTTCAATGCATCTCTCTGTCACTTGCCTCCCCGGTGACGGGATCGGTCCCGAAGTAACGTCGCAAGCCGTACGCATCCTCACCGAGGTGGCGCACGGATTTGGTCATGAACTGAAGCTCGATCAGAAGGAAATCGGCGGGGCGGCCCTCGCCAAATTCGGCAATCCACTTCCCGACACAACCATCAAGTCCTGCCTCGCCTCGCAAGCCGTGCTCCTCGGAGCCGTAGGCAGTCCGGCCTACGATCACAATCCTCGCGAACTTCGCCCGGAAGCCGGCCTGTTGCGCCTCCGCCAGGAACTCGGAGCGTTCGCCAATCTACGTCCTGCCGTGTTTTACCCCGCGCTGGCTGCCTGCTCGCCTCTGCGGGAGGACGTAGTCAAGGGAACCGACATCCTGATCGTCCGCGAACTGCTTGGGGGACTGTACTTCGGCCAGCCTCGCTCGATCGAGGGCGCGGACGGATCGCGCCATGCCCTCAATACCATGCGCTACAGCGAACCGGAGATTGACCGCATTGCACGCGTGGCATTCGCCCTCGCGCGCACCCGCCGCCGGCGCCTGCTTTCGGTCGACAAGTCGAATGTCCTCGAGTGCTCGCGTCTGTGGCGCGAGGTCGTCACGCGCATCGGCGCCGACTTTCCCGACGTTCAGCTCTCTCACATGTACGTCGACTCCGCTGCCATGTCGCTCGTCCTGAAGCCCACACAGTTCGACGTCATCCTCACCGAGAACATGTTTGGCGACATCTTGTCCGATGAAGCGGGAGGCGTGGTGGGAGGGCTGGGCCTGCTCGCTTCGGCCAGCATTGGCGGCGCGGTCGGGCTCTACGAACCCGTGCACGGATCGGCGCCCGACATTGCTGGCAAGGGCATCGCCAATCCGCTGGGAGCCATCCTGTCTGTGGCCATGATGCTTCGCCATACCTTTGGGCTCTCCAAGGAAGCGGAGTGTGTGGAAGCGGGCGTCATCTCGGCGTTAAAGGGAGGTTTGCGCACTCCAGACTTGGCACGCGACGGGCAGCGCACGGTCATGACCGATGAGATGGGTGAGAAGATCGCAGAATTTGTGCGCCTGGCCGCCAACGCGTCCGTTCACGCCGCCGAATGACTCTGAATTTTACAGTTTGCCAGGAGCCGGTTTGCGTGGAGACGGAACGGCTGCGGCAGTGTAGGCGCCGCTGATGGAGTTCCAGCGAATCCGCAAGACCTCCAGAAACATGCGGAAGCCGTCGCGGAAGGGATGCAGCCGCGTTCCCTCGCTGTGCGCCCAGACGACCGGAACTTCCTTCACCATAAAATTCATTCGCCGCGCCAGGAACAGGATTTCGGGATCGAATCCCCAGCGCTCAATCTTCTGCAGAGGAAAAATGCGCTGCGCGGCCTCGCGCCGAAACGCCTTGAAGCCGCATTGCGTGTCCGCAAAATTCAGCCCAAGAAACACTCGCAGGACCACGTTGAATATTCTTCCGAATGCCTGGCGGTAGAGCGGTTGCCGGTCTGTCTGAAGATCGGGGCGGAGCCAGCGCGATCCGATCGCAATATCGGCCCCCGCGGAGATCGCGTCGAACAGCTTCGGCGCTTCGCTGATCGGGGAAGAGAGATCGGCATCTGTAAACAAGCAGATGTCGCCCCGAGCATGCAGCATGCCGTTGCGAACGCTAAAGCCCTTCCCTCGATTACCGGGATTCTCCACCAGCAGAATCTGCTGATGCGCCCTGCCGTACTCGCGCACGATCTGCGCGGTGTCGTCACGCGATCCGTCGTCTACAACGAGAATCTCCACGTCCCAGCCGCGGTCGTGTGAGTAGCGAAGCAGTTCATCCAGAGTAGGCCGGATGCGGCTGCTTTCGTTGTAGGCGGGAATGATGAAGGAGTAGGTCAAGGATTAAGGTTTCAAGGTTTCAGAGTCTCAAGGTTTCAATGTCACAGCATTTCAAAGTTGTCTTGGTCTTTAAAACCTTGCAACCTTGAAACCTTGCAACCTTGAAACTTTGAAACCTTGAACTTAAGCCACTTGCCGCCGCTTGTCGAGCATGCTGAAGAATTCGCCCACCAGGTCGTCATCCCAAAGTCCCGCCTGCGCCTCCTGGTGCATGGTGATTGCTGCCTGCTCATGCGGGAGCGCTGGCTTGTATGGCCGCGCGGTGCGCAGCGCATCGTAAATATCGACGACCTGCAAAATGCGCGGCAGGAGCGGAATCTCGCTATCTTTGAGGCCGTCTGGATAGCCGCTGCCGTCGCTGTGCTCGTGATGATGGCGAATGATGGGCAGCACCAGCCGCAGCGACTTCAGCGGACGGCATATCGTCTCGCCGGTGATGGGATGCTGCTTCATGATGTCCCACTCCGCCGGCGTCAGATTGCTGCCTTTCTTCAGAATTTCGTCAGGGACGGCGATCTTGCCCAGGTCATGCAGATAACCTCCTCGCCGGAGCGCCACGATCGATTCCTCGTCCAGATCGAGATAACGCCCAAGATCGCTGGCATTGCGGGCGAGGCGCTCGCAGTGGCCTTCGGTGTACGGGTCGCGCGCCTCGACACTCCGGCCCAGCGTGCATAGCACCGACTCCGCCGTCTCCAGTTCATCGGTGAATTCTTTCAATTTGAGCAACGACTTGACGCGCGCAAACAATTCTTCAGGACTGACGGGTTTGCTTAGAAAATCGTCGGCGCCCGCTTCAATTGCCTTGAGCCGGTCTTCGTGCGCGTTGAGGCCGGTGATCATCACGATTGGGATCAGCCGGGTGTCGGGATCGTCCTTGAGTTCGCGGCAGAGTTCGTAACCGGTTTTGCCGGGCATGATGACGTCAAGCAGGATGAGATCGGGAGCAGCGCGGCGGATTTGCTCTTCCGCGGCGGCCGCACTGGATACGACAGAAGCGTGATAGCCGCGGGTCGCAAGCATCTCCCGCAGCAACTCGGCATTCAACCGATGGTCATCCACTACCAGAATGGATTGCTTGCGACGGCCTGAGATTACCTCACCCATAGAAGAGTAAGAACTGCAGCGCGGGAAAACGGTTGTCTGCCGACTACCTACCACAGACGTCACAGAGGAATACAGGGAAAATCAAGATGACTTCCCTCTGTGACCTCTGTGGTAGAGAGGAAGTCATCACCCTCTCGTTTGCCAGCACGCTACTAATCTCAATTCTATCCGATATAGGATTTGGTCGTAAGCCGCGAAACCGAACATTTCTGGTGTTCATGGATCATGGCGGCGGAGAGCGCGCCGGTGCAATCCTTTATCATGCTCCGTAAATCTGTCATGCTTCACAAGCCTTCCATTATCATCCCGCGCAGACTCTCGCCGCTGCTCTTTGCCGTCTGCTTCATGCTCTGGATCGGCTGCGACGTATGCGCCGCCATCCCGAAACCGCACGTCATCACCTTTGGCAAATGGATCTCCGCCAAGTGGCCGAACGCGACCGGCGAGAAGATGCTCGACCTGAAGGTGCGCGCTCTGCTGGTGGACACGCGCCTGAAGGAGTACACGACGGGAAGCCCTCATGAACTGACCGACCGGCTGTTTGCGGTTCGGCGGGCATTTCGCATGAACGACGCACTGCCGAACGAAAACGCGGCCCACTGGCAATGGCAACGTGGAGGCTGGCTCCTGGTGGATCGCCTGACCGGGCGTGTTTCGCAATTGAATCTGCCGGAATTCGATCCTTTCTATTCGACCGCAAGCTGGTATCGCGATTATGTCGCGTACTGCGGCGTCTCGGAAGACGGCAAGAAACTGTACGCGATTGTGGCGCAGGTTGGACGGCATAAGCCCGTGCTTAAGAAAGAGGTGGGCGAGCCCGGGGGGGATGCGGATCCCGATTCGGAGTGTCCGGCTCCAGCCTGGGAGCGCAGTCCGATGCGGGTAACGTTCCACCCGAACGATGATCAGAAGCTGCTCTTCTCCCTCCGCAATCGCGTGGTAGACATCGTTAACGACGTGGAAGGCGCGGAAGAATAGTGCAGCCCAACCCCGACCCACGTAGGGGCGGACGCATTCGTCCGCCCAGCCGAACCTGGAGCACCGAACCTGGATTTTCAACCTGCACTACCTATTTGTTATCGTCTTGACCGCGGACCGGTCGGGGAATTAGCTTGGTATCTTCCGCTGCACTCCTCTTCCCGAGCGATTCTGCGCTTTTCGACAATCGGTCGCGGCGAATCCCGGGGACCACAATCTTTGAGAACTGCCCAAGGAGGGTTTCAATTAATGCATGCATTTCAAGCCGATCGCGCACCGAAAGAAGAAGCGAGCGTTACGGGGGTGTCGTGGACCCGAGTTTTGCGAATGACGGTTGTAATTTCACGGCGCACGCTGGCATTAGCTCTGCTCTGTACCCTCCTGGGGGCGGCCGCTCCGTTGTCGGCGGCACCAACGGAAACCGTACTCTACAGCTTTCAGAAAGGAGCGCATGGGCAATCACCCAACGGTGGGTTGGTCCGGGATGCGAAAGGCAACCTCTTCGGAACGACCTCGCAAGGCGGCCTCTTCCATAACAACTGCGGGAGCAGCGGCTGTGGAACTGTGTTTAAGGTAACTCCGGCCGGCGTCGAAACCGTGCTTTACAGCTTTACCGGAACGAGTGGAGACGGAGAGGTTCCCGGGGCCGGTTTAATGCTGGATGCGAATGGCAATCTCTATGGCACAACCGTCGCTGGCGGTAATGGCGGACACGGCACCGTCTTCGAGGTAGCTCCCAACGGCGCCGAGACCGTGCTCTACAAGTTCACCGGGCGATCGGATGGCGCGACTCCCGACGCCGGATTGTTGCATGATGCAAAGGGTAATCTCTATGGCACGACCTTGGGCGGCGGTCTCAAATCCCAGGGTGCCGTTTTTGAACTCACCCCCACAGGCTCCGAGACCGCGTTCTTCAGCTTCAACGGGCCGGACGGCGCCTCGCCCCGCAGCATTTTGATCCAGTCTGCCGGCAATTTTTATGGCACATCCTCGCAGGGCGGTGGCGGTTCGGCGTGCGCTTCCGGTTGCGGAGTAGTTTTTGAGCTATCTCCAAACGGTACTCAGACGGTGATCCATGTCTTCACGGGCGGAGCCGACGGCGCTTATCCAGTCGGCAGTTTGGTTCGCGATGCGGCGGGCAATCTCTACGGCACAGCCACCAACGGGGGAAGGTTGAACAAAGCTTGCCCGACAGGCTGCGGGACCGTGTATGAGCTTTCCCCCGAGCCCGGTGGAACCTGGAAGTTCACGGTGCTGCACAAGTTCACTGGCGAAGGCGACGGATATTATCCCGCAGGCGGATTGGTCATGGATGCCAAGGGCAATCTCTATGGCCTCACCGGCGGGAACACCTGTTGGGGCAATACTTGCGCCGGATCGTTATATGAAATATCCGCGGCGGGCACGGAAACGATACTCTACAAATTTAAGGGAAAAGCGGACGGGCAGTTCCCCGCTGGCGCTTTAGTCCTGGATGAGAAGGGCAATCTCTACGGCACAACGTACGGAGGCGGCGCGAACGGCTACGGTACGGTATTTAAAGTGACCCCGTAACTTTGAAGACCGCGCGTGGAGAACGAGCCAGATGATGGTGCCCCAGGTTCGCGCCCATCTTTCGGGCGCTAACCTGGGAGCAGCGGCCCGGGGGCTTGGGAAGGGCACGACGTTCAGTCGTGCCGCTAATCCCTGAAAATAGATTTGCGCTTCAGCGCCCGTGGTTTGCATTTTGCGTGCGCAAAGACCTTTTCCGCAGTCTTCGACGCGCCGCTTCCTAAAGAGGCTGTTACGAAACTCACTTTGTGCGCGAGCCAGTGGGAAAGCAACTGCAAAATCTCAGCCCCGGAGAGTGTGCGTGAGAACTCGTTTTCGGGCAGACCGGTGGGACGCGGCACCGCAGGATCCAGCCCCGGAGGGGCGAACGAACTTAGCCCAGCGCTTCAGCGCTGGGGAAAATGGGAGAAATGATTCAAGTCCCGGAGGGACGACCGAGTTCTCACGCACACACGGAGGGGCGATCTATAT
>ODAK010007774.1_pt1 | contig 10777 bp, 8 predicted proteins | sample 1539591 | NCBI WGS metagenome assembly ODAK01 (sample SAMEA3539303, study PRJEB22396) | soil metagenome | biome: tundra; feature: field; material: soil | place: USA | collected 2010-05 | depth 0.15 m | reverse complement strand
GGGACGCCAAGAAACGATGACGGCACATGATGCGCTGCGGCGGCCTTCGCCAGGGTCACCGATCGCGCCGGTCACACCTAGGCTGCCGGCCGCCGGAGCGATGACACCGGAGCAACGCACCCAGGTCGAGAAAGCCCTTGCCGCGCGCCGGCGTTGGCACAACAGGCAGCTGGCCGACGGGCTTCTTCGTGGCGCAGTCGGCTCGGTGTTTCGCGAGCTTTAGCACTAATCGTTGGTACGCGCGTTACGGGTACTTACGAATCTGCGCGGAACCCAAGCCATCCCGAATACGTAGCCGTCTGGCTCCGCGTCGATGTCTGGGCGGACTCGGGAACTACCCGCCGACACCGGGCGACTGGAACTGCTGACACCCACGTCAAGCATGTTCCGAGAACACGACGACAAGCATGTCCCGAGACCTCACACCACAGAGCGCAGTGACCCCAACAGTCCCGTTCCTTGATGCTCCGTGGTCGTGGATCTCCATGGGAGGCAAGATGAGTCAACGCTTGGTTGGTCCTGCTGCTGCACGGTTCTCAACAGATATGCGGTGCACGCCGCCGCCTATTGCTCCAGACGGCAACGCTGTGAGCTGACAGCAACGCAGGGAACAGATGGCTGACGACGTCGCGGGCCTGCACAGCGGTCCCGCGGGGCGCTGGCGCTGGTGTGGGCAGCGGCCCGCGCCGATCGGGTCCTGCCGGTGAGCCCTTAGAACTTGGACGCCGATGGCCCGATCTCGCCCCAACGGCCCGCCGAGCGCGCGAACCGCACGGACACTGTCATCGGCGTCTCGCCGCTCGAGCTGAGGTTGAGATCGCGATTAACACACCGAGATGGCGAAAACTGTCGCGGATTGGTCGGAGGTGGGAGCGGCCCGGACGCCCCGACTGCAGCAAGTGTGTCGGGACCTCGACCACGGTGAGCCCCGCGAAGCATGCTCGGGCGATGATTTCGGTGGCGAACTCCATGCCCTCGGTGCGAAGGCCCAAGTCCATGATCGCGGTTCGGCGGAACGCCCGGAGGCCGCAGTGAAAGTCTCCGAGTCGGGTTGGTACGAACAGCCGACCGCACCACGATAGGAATGGATTGCCAATCCAGCGGTTCCAAAACGGCATTGCCCCAGCGGCGATTCCTCCCTTAAATCGATTCCCGACAACTAGATCGCTGCCATCGATTAGCCGTTCCCAAAATGCGCCGAGGTGCGCGAGGTCGTAACTTGCGTCGGCGTCCGCAACCACTACGAACGTGCCGCGGGCGCACGAAATGCCGGCGCGCAAAGCGACCCCGTAGCCGCGCGTGCTGACGGTGACGACATGCGCTCCGGCCGCGGAGGCGAGGCACGCGGACGCATCGCTGCTGCCGTTGTCAACGACGATAATCTCACCTAACACACCGAGACGGTCGATGCCGACCATCGCCTGCCGTACGCACAGAGCGACGGTCGCGGCCTCGTCAAGACATGGCAACACAACGCTCACCGCACACGGCGCTCGATCTGTTGGCTCGTGGCGGATTGCGCTGTCTTCTCCGCGTCTATCCGACATACAGGGTCCAGTCTCGGTTTCGCGCCAGCACTTGCGTCGAGGGAGGGACGACTTCCCGCGTGAGTCGCAGTGGCACAAGCCCCCACCCGGCGCCGGTCAACGCAACGTCGCTTGTCGCCACAAGGCGGCATTGGTCGCGAAAGGTCGTGGTGGTCACGCTGACGGGTCGGCGCGCGCCAAGGATCACGGCACTGGCGTCCGTTGTAGGGCCGACAGTGAGCGCGTTGCAGCTACGATCGTGGGCGAGCACATTTGCCAAGGACGTTAATACATGCCGCTGCCGCGCTTCGGCTGTGGCTAGTCGAGTTCGTGCTTGCGACGCCACGGTGGTTTGGGTGACTGCGAGTATTAGCAATGCGATGGTGGCAATCCGCATACCTCGGACTCCGCGCGAAACCATCGCCAGCAATCCGAAAGCCTGGGGCAGCCCTAGACCCAGTTCACCAATCAGGTAGCGGGGTTGTGTTTGCGCACCGAGAACCCCGATCAGCACGACGCTTAGAGCCATCGATGCCCAAGCGGCCGCGATAACGCGCCCACCACGGTCGTCCCGCTTCCCGCGAAGGACCCACGCTGCGAGCGCCGCCACCAGCGCGACATTGAGGAGTTGGGCAGTTCCGGCGACGGTACGTATGGTCGGGATGACACCGCCTGATACTCCTTGGGTGCTGGCGTTCGAGACGGTGACATGAAAGGCGGCAAGGGGGTCGTGGAACAAGCCGACGCCGACCAGCGCCCACATCGTCGGTGCGGCGAGCAGGGCGACCGTACCCCACCCGGATAGCTTCAGCCGGGCACCGCCGGGCACTCTCCAAACAACGATTGCGAGCAGAGCAAGCCATCCTTCGGGCCTGGCGAGTGCTGCCACAAACGCACATTCGACGGCGACCGCCGGCCGATCTGAGGCCAACACCAAGGCCCATACAACGGTGGCCGCGAAAATCACATCCACGGTCCCTGCTCCCACGGCCGCACCGACGGCGGGCAGCGAGGCAAACGCAATGACAGCGGCGCTCGCGACTGCCGTACCCGCGAGTCGGAAGGCCAGCACAAAGACACCGGCTAGCGCGAACGCGAAACAGACCTCGACCGTCGCTGCCCACGCCATCTGGCTAGTCGGGCCTGTCGCTGTACGCAGGATCGCCCCAAGGAGGAGTGATGCGGGGTGAGCCGTTGGGAGCAGGAGCCCTGGTGGTTGCGTCGCGCGATGCGCGTGGAGCGCGTCGCTTGCCCAAATCAGCTCCCACGTCGAGTCGAATCCGCAGCTCGGACGGCCCCCTATCACCAGCCCGGCGGCGACGGCGGCCATTCCGGCTGCAGCCGGACCATGCGCATGGAAGGTGCCAGACCTGGGATCGGCGATTTGCCGTCTCGTCTCGATGTCGGTTTGGGATTGGTCGGGATCTTCGGCCTTCACGACCGCTCCGCGGTCACCAGCGGAAACAGAAACGGGGTTGCGGCTGGGCTGGTGGTGCAGCCATCTCCCCAAGAACACTCTCGGACCGACGCATTGCACGCGGGAGCTCCCGGTCCGTCTGATCTGGTCAGAAGTTGTGTGTCCTGGGCGGCGGCTAGGTGAATCGAAGCCACGCCGAGCGCGGCCGGAAGACAACATCTCATGGGCATTGCTCGGGCTATTGATGTTGGGCCGTCAAGTTCCCTGGGAAAATGGTCGATGATCAAGCCAAGCTCGCATCTCGGCTGAATCGGAGTCCGGACGATGGCTTTGCTCGGCTTCCGAGGGCGGCGTGTCGGCGGGCGTCGCTCATTCGCGTCAATCGTGGCATGTGTCGGCCTGGCGGGGCTCAGCGGCGCGTGCGCAACTCCGACCTCGAATGCTTCGGGGGCAGCGTCCGGTGCGGTGGCCGTGGATGTGACTCCCGTGGGTGGAGGTGATTTGACGATTACGCCGCACGAGTCGAACGCGAGTTCGTGCCCCGACCTGTTCCACGGTGGCGAAACCGTGGACGTGAGCGGAGGCGGATACGCACCGGCCTCGTCGGTGGCGTTGACCATCATGCCGACGACCCCGGAGGCGACCACTAAGGTTGTCACCGCCGATGCCGAGGGAAGCATCGCAGTAACTGTCCAGCTGCCTACCGTGCTGACGGGGTTGCGGGTCGGTTCAAGCGGCTACTTACAGGCGGACGGTTTGACAGCTAATGGAACCACCCAATCCGACAACGTCTTGTTCGGCGTGGGGAAGACGTCGACCGTCTGCGTGGCCGCCTCGACGGCGAGCGCGACCGTATCGCTGTTCGGCTTGGCCGACCCAGCCGCGCCCGCCAGCGGAGCGATATTCGCCATAGCCGGGCCCGGTTTGCCAGCCGTCGTGGGCAATCCGCCGAAACCGGGGACCTTCGCCGAGCTGGACACTTCGTCCGATGAGTCGACCGTGTGTGCCACGAAGGAACCACGAGGCGTTCGCTGCGCGGATGGCACACTCGCCGGACTGACCGCTGGGGCGACGTACACGGTGACCGAAGTGAGAGCGCCGAACGGCTACCTCAGGGCGCCATCGCAAACGTTCCAAGCAACCAATGACGAATACGCGAAAATCGTGGGCTTCGTCAACCAGTACGCCGGTTCAGCGCCACCAGCGAGTCTCACAGTGGCACTGAGCGCACCTGATCAATCCGCTCTCCCCTCCGGCGCGGTCTTCGCGATCACCGGCCTGGGCCTGCCCGCGACCACCGGGCCGGCGCCGGCCCGCGGAACGTTCGCCGAGCTCGACACCGCGTCGTACACGCCCGCCGAGGCCACGGCAGGTGCGGTCACGACATGTCCACCGAGAGAGCCAGCCGGCGTTACCTGCGCCGACGGCGTGCTCGAAGGCCTGCAACCCGGTGCGACGTACCTCGTCACCGAGATTGCTGCGCCACACGGTTACGGCTTGACGGCTCCTCAAACCATCACCACTTGGACAGACGGGAGTCCCACCCAGGCCACCTTCGTCGACCCGGTCGCCAAGTAGCTGAAGGTCAGCTGCGTGAGGCATGCTCGAATGGGCTTGGTCAGGACCACGGCCCCACTGGGGGCGCTCCGACGCTATGTCGCGTCCCGTTCGCTGAAGTGGTCAAGTCCGGGACGGCGCCGGTCGACAACCGATTTGCTTTCAGGAAACGCGGAAATGGAGATACGACAGATATGTGGCAGCGCCGATCGGGTACTTTGCGAACTCCCGTTGCTGTCGTAGTGGGCGCAACGACGGTCCTCGTCGCGACTCTCGTTGTGGGCTGTGCGACCACTTCCCAAACCGACGCCCGGCTCGAGAAGGCCGCTCGAAAAGTCCCGATACCGGCAGGCCTTACGTATCAGAACGTCAATAAGCAGGGGTCGGGCGACGGAACACGCGAGGTCGACATCACATACTCGAACGCGACCATGACATGTCAGCAACTCAAGTCAGTGTGGGTCGCGGCATTGGTTAACGCACACCGAGCAACCGATCCCGTGACTCCGATCGCTAACCAGATCTTCGTCAACGGGTTGGGAGCGAACGTCCTGATAAATCTGGACGGCCCGATTGGCTGCTCGAGCCCCTACGTTGCTGCGGTGGACAACTAGCCGCAGCCGAGGACGAGTCGCGGCCTGTGAACAGCGTCCCAGGGTTTGGACGAATGACGCGCCCTGAGGAAGGCTGTCCCGGTACGGGGGCACGTACACGTGCTAGCTTGATCGCTCCGCTCGGGGGTCGGGTGGACGGCGATCGAGAGGATTCTCCGTGCGGTTCCCCAGGCTCGCGCGCGCGTCAGTTGGCATTGCTGTGCTGATCGTGGGAGCTACCGCGACTCTAGATCACCCATCCAAGTCCTCCGCCTCCGTGCCTGCCGCGCAGGCAGCGGGACATTGGGTCTGCGTTTCCGATATTTACGGCCAGAATCCTGCTGATGGTACTGGTGGGTGCCCACCGAACCAGTATCCCGTCTGGGTTGTGGACCAAACCAAACTGAATTACGTCGCGATGGGAGATTCTTACTCATCGGGAGAAAGCGTCCCGCCGTACTTCGACGGCAGCGGTCTTGACAGTGTGATCGGAAACAACAGTAGAAAGAACGGCTGCGACCGGTCGGAGACCGCTTCGAACTATTGGATTAGCAACGAGCTGCCCTACATTGGGTTTCCTCAAGTGGATTCGCAGTTCATCGCGTGCGATGGTGAAACTACGGACCAAATCCTCGGCCTCCATTCGGGCACCGAAATATTCGACGGCAAGGGTGGCTACGGTGAACAATCACAGCTAATACAGCTTGCCAAGGTCGACACCCTAGCTTTCGGGTCGGCGTCCCCAGACTTGATTACACTCACCGCCGCTGGCGACGATGTCGGTTTCGTCAGCGTCTTGGTGCACTGCGCCGTGCGCGGTTGCGCGGCCCCGTTTAGCACGTATGTCTCGGGTGTCACTGCGAAGATCCGCCAGGACACAGCAAAGCTTGCGATCACGTACGCAACGATCGCACATAACGCTTCGTCGAATACGTCGGTATTGGTTGCTAACTATCCTTCGCTCATGCCGCCGTCGGCGCACGATTGCAATTCTTTGCACACAGTGTTGGACGAAGGAAGCCAAAGTCAGATCAACCAGTGGGGGATCGAGCTCGACAGCTCAATCGCGACAGCGACGCGAGAAGCCGGCGTGAACTATGTTAACGTTCTCCCAACCTTCGCTGGACATTACGTCTGCGCGCACAACGCCTGGATTAACGGCATAATCGCGCATCAGCGTAGTCTGCCAGTGATCAATTTTCCGCCGCCGGGATACAAGGGCTCGTTTCATCCAAACCTGCGTGGGCAGCAGGGGTACGCCACCGCTTTCGTGAACTATATCCAGCATTCACAACTTACCGGTAAGCCGACCACGCCAGCAGGATTGCCTGCCAATCCCGGAGCTATTACGGCGAACGCCGTTTCTCACTCCTCTGGCCCGGCGGTCAAGGCCGTTGCCGCACCGGCTGCAGCCGTTGCAGCAGCACCGGTATATACGGTCGATGGTGGCAACCTGACCGTCGCACCGCATGTCGCTGATCCGGCGTCCTGCCCAGAACTTTTCCAGGGCGGCGAAATGGTCGACGTGACCGGGGATGGGTACGCCCCGGGCGCGGCTGTGACGTTGAGCATCATGCCGACCACGCCTGAGGTGGTCACCGAGGTTGTGACTGCTGACGCCGACGGACATCTCGCGACGACGATCCAACTTCCCGCGGTGCTCACTGGATTGGCCGTCGATTCAGCAGGCTACGTAGAGGCGGAGGGTCCAGGCTCTGACGCTACGACGCAGTCAAACGACGCACTGTTCAGCGTTGGCAGCGCAGATGCCAACTGCGGCATCGTTTTGCCGCCGCCGGCGAGCGCGACTGTCTCATTGTTCGGCACGGCGGACCCCGCCGCGCCGGCGAGCGGGGCAGTGTTCGCGGTGACCGGTCCAGGGCTGCCTGTCACGTCCGGAAATCCGCCGGCACCGGGCACTTTTGCCGAGCTCGATACATCGTCGGACGGCACGACTGTTTGCCCGGCCACCGAGCCGACTGGTGTCACGTGCGCCGACGGTGCGCTCGACGCCCTCACACCTGCCGCTACGTACACGGTCACGGAGATTGTGTCGCCCAGTGGTTATGCGAACGCCGCACCGCAAACATTCCAGGCGGCCACCGACCCGACGACGTCCATCGTGGGCTTCGTGAACAAGTACATTGGGCCTCCGCTGCCGGCGAGCCTTGCGGTCGCGTTGACCGCATCCGACGAGTCCGGCTTGCCCGCTGGCGCGGTTTTCGCCGTCAGCGGCCCGGGGCTGCCCGCCGTTGGTGCCACCCCGACTCCGGGAACATTCGCCGAGCTTGATACCACGTCGTATACGCCGAGCGACCCGACTGCGGGTGCGACTACGACGTGCCCGGCAGCAGAACCGGCAGGGGTTACCTGCGCCGACGGAATGCTCCAAGGCCTCAACCCCGGCACGAACTACACGGTCACCGAAGTAACCGCACCACCCGGCTACGCGCTCGCGCCGCCACAAACCGTCACCACTTGGACGGACGGCAGCCCCACGGAAGTTACATTCGGCAACAGCCCGCAACAGCAAACCCCGACCATAACGTGGCTTGCGCCGGCGCTCGTCACCTACGGCACGCCGTTGTCCAGCGCGCAGTTGAATGCGACCTCAACGATCGCTGGAACGTTCGCGTACACGCCCTCCGCAGGAACGGTTTTGGGGGCAGGCGCTCACCAACTGTCGGTAGTGTTCACGCCCACAAACACTGTGGACTACAAGACCGCCACCGCGACTGTCACGTTTTCTGTGGCGAAGGCGACGCCGACGTTAACTTGGAGCCCACAGGCAGGGATCTTGTACGGAACTTCGCTCTCATCGGCGCAGCTGAATGCCACCTCGTCGGTGCCCGGGGCCCTCACGTACGTGCCGGGGGCCGGGACAGTTCTTCAACCGGGAATCCAGACGTTAACGGCGGCATTCGCGCCTACCGACATCGCGGACTACAACCCCGCTAGCGCAACCAGACAGATCACTGTCGGGTTCACACAACCGTGCATCACGACGACCAGGACCGGCGCAATGAACGTGGCAGCGGGTCAATCGTTCTGTGTCGGGGTGGGCGGCAAGATCACTGGCGCGGTCACCATCTCCGCGGGCGGCGCGCTGTGGGTGAGCGGTGGCACAGTCACTGGCACGATTAGTTCGGCAGGGCAACTGTGGGTGAGTGCTGGCACGATTACGGGGGCGGTCAGCGCAACGACGGGCCTAACCATGTGTGCTACACGCCTGACTGGGCCTATGACAGTGAGCGGTTCAAACAGGTATGTACTTGTTGGCGGTTCCGGGTGTGCTGGCAATACCATCACAGGGGCGGTCGCAGTTACGAACAACACCGGCGGAGTCAGCTTCTCAGGGAATAAGGTCACTGGATCGCTCACGATCACCGGCAACCGAGGTGGTCTTCAATACAGCGGGAACACGGTCAGCGGGTCGGTGAACGTCTCCGGGAACAGCTGACGCCGTCTCTGGGGGACGCGAGTGCCGTCGCCGCACGGGACCTGCCTGCCCTGGGCCAGCTGCGTGGGCCAGTCGGTGTCGGCTTCTAGCGGCGGGCGAGTTCCGCCGATCTAGACCGCGTCGGGCACTGCCACCGTGCCTTGACACCTGAATGTGTTCGCCGCGTCACGTCAGTCGAAAACGCCGGTCGGGCATGGTGGGAGTCGCCGCCATCTCGGCCAGCACGAAGAAGATGAATCTGAACGGCGCCCGAACAGATTCCTAAACCGTGTCGCGTCCTCTGCTCGTCGTGCCTGAGCCGAAGCGAGAATGGCAAATCGTCGAATACGCGGTCGACGAAGTCCTCGACTTCATCCAAACCGGTGGCGTCCTCGTGCCGCCGCAGGACATTGCCCGTGGTCTCAGCTTTGGTCTCAGTTTTGGTCTCAGTTCGTACTCAGATCTGGGGGTGCCGCAGAGTACGCGCAAGGCTCTGACCTGCGGTGATGCACTTACGCGCACCCCTACGAATGCGCTCCGACGCATCTCGAAAGCGTGTGAGGGTGAAAGCTCTCCGTGGGTTCAAATCCCACCTCCACCGCCACCCCGAAACGACGTTTCCGCAGGTCACAGGCTTGCGGGACGTCGTGAAAGTGCCTGAATTGGCCCAGTGGTCACAGAAGTGGTCACAGAAAATTCCGCGACGTCGAAACTGCACGTCGCGAGGGCGCACTTCGTCGCGCTGTTCGAGCACTGCTTTGTGGACCTGCAGCGACTAGGACGACGTCCCTGAGACGAGTGCCGATACCAACGCAGCGGCTGCTGCTTGCATCTCGAGATCGACGTGGCTGTATGTGTCGAGAGTGATGCCCACGTTCGCGTGGCCGAGTCGCTCCTGGACGACGCGCGGATGGACGCCGGCTCGCAGCGCCAAGGTGGCGTGGGTGTGCCGCAGATCGTGCAACCGGATCCTCGGTAGACCAAGCCGACATGCATGACGGGTGAAGTAGTAGGACAGCGTCTTCGGGTGTAGCGGTGTCCCGTCAGCAAGGCACACCACCAAGTCCTGGTCTGCGTAGCTCGCGCCGAGCGAGAGCCGCTCTTCGAGCTGACGGCTTCGATGGGCTTTCAAGGCGGCGACGGTGGTGTCGTCGAGAGCGACCGACCGGCGTCCCTTCGCTGTTTTCGGAGTACCCCATGACATGCCGGGCTCACCTTTGCGGCGAGCCTCGGTGGTGATCAGTGTTCGTGTGATTCGGAGCAGGCCGTTCGCTAGGTCGACGTCCGCCCAGCGCAACCCCAGCACCTCACCGCGCCGCATGCCAGTCGTTGCGAGAAGCCACCACGCCCCGGACAGCCGGTCGTCGCTGATGCCTGCCAGGAACTCGCCGAGTTCGGCCGCAGACCAGATGTGCATCTCCGGCTTGGCTTGTGACTTCGGCGGCTCAGCGGCGTCGGCCGGGTTTCGCACAATCGCCTGCCACCGAATCGCGTCCCGAAATGCTCGGTGGAGGATCGTCGCGATGTAGGACACCGACCGCGCCGATAGCTTCCGATGCGTCTCGTCTCCCGCAAGCATCTGCGCGCTGACGGGGCGGTGGCTGCGGGTTATCGGTGCCCACGCGCCGGGTCGCATCTGGGGGGGCCAGCACCGCCCGCGTGGCGGTGGCGGTGCGGTCGAGCAGGGTGTGGGCGGCGTCGTTGCGGCCGCTGTGGGCGAGCGCTGCCTGCAGCAATGCTCGTGCGCCGGTGTCGCGTGCGGGCGGGTGTGCGTGGTCGTCGTCGGCTGCGGGGGCGAGGTAGGCGTGGTTTTCTTCGCGGCCGCGGGTCAGTCCGACGTAGAGGTGCTCGCGGTCGATGCCTGGCCTGACGAGCATTATCGCCACGTCGGTGGTGGCGCCCTGCGCTGCGTCGATGGTGGTGGCCCAGCCGTGCTCGACGTGCTGCGCGACGTAGACCGGCGGGAGCATGGTGGCGCCGCGTCCGGTGAGGTACGAGTAGTCCGCCGTCCTGCGTGGTGGCGAGGATGGTGTAGCGGTCGCCGTTGCGCACATGGGTCTCGCCGACAGTGATGCTGCGGTTGTTGCGCTTGGTGCGGACAACGTCCCCGGCCTGAAAACTCTTCTCGCCGACGAGGACCTGCGGCCCGTGCGAATCCCCGGCGGCCTGGGCCGCAATCTTGGCGAGGGAGTTGAGTTGGTCGACGTCGTCGCGGGTGCGGGCCAGCATCATCACCTCAGCCCCA
>ODAK010007773.1_pt1 | contig 10777 bp, 8 predicted proteins | sample 1539591 | NCBI WGS metagenome assembly ODAK01 (sample SAMEA3539303, study PRJEB22396) | soil metagenome | biome: tundra; feature: field; material: soil | place: USA | collected 2010-05 | depth 0.15 m | reverse complement strand
CATCGGCGGCCGCTGCGCGCTCGATCTGGAGCGTGGCGGCGAGCGGCTCGGGGACATCGAAATTGCTGATCGACGCGCGGAGTGTGCGCGCGGCCTGGATCAGTGCGTCGCGGTCTCTCGCTTCGACAGCGTCGCGCATCGCGGTCAGCAAGCGCGGGATCTGCGTGGCGAAGGTATCGCGGACGCGCATCAACAGGTTCGCGTTGCCGCCGACGGCATCGAAGATCGAGCCCGCGGATTCCGGCGGAACATGCATGGGCGTCAACGGACTCGTCACGTCGCGGAGGATCGACCCGATCGCCGTCTGCGACGCCGGCGTTTGCAGCACGGCATCGAAACCTGCGGCGATGCACCGGTCCCGCTCTTCCGCCGTCGCGTTCGTCGTGACCGCAATCGTCGCCGTCCGGCCGTCGCGCTCGATCGCTCGAAAACGCCGCGCCAGTTCGAGTCCGTCGAATTGCGGACTCTGAACGTCGACGAGAACGACATCGAATTCTCTGCCGACGAGGAGATTCGGCGCTTCGGCGGCTGCCGTCTTCGTGACAACGTGCCCGAGGCGGCGGGCTGCATCCGCGATGAGCGCCTGATTCACGGTGTTGTCATCGACGACCAGTACGCGAAGCGGCCGAAGGATCTCGCGGCGGCGTTCCAGCGTGTAGGCGATCGCCGGCTCAGCGATGCCCAGCGTAGCGCCGATGGCCTGGATCAAGACGCGCTCGCTGCTGGGCCGCGTGACGAAGACCCCATCGCCCACCGGCGGAACGAGTGGCGATGCGATCCGCACGACCGGCACGGGCGGAATCCACGGCGTCGCTGCGAGCATGTTCGCGTCCGCGATCAGACAGCCGTAAGCAGCCCGGATCGACGGCTGCAGCGCGCGCTCGATCGAGTCGTACGCCTCGGGCACCATGCCGTGTACACGCAGAATTTCGCCGAGGATGCCGCGCGTCGTCGAGTTGGGCTCGATCAGCAGAACGCGGATGCCTGCAAGACGCTTTTCCCATTCCGGCGACGGTTCCGTTCCAATCGGCTCGCACGAAAACGGGAGGAGGACGCGAAACGTGCTTCCTCTTCCCACTTCGCTCTCGATCGTCATCGCGCCGCCCATTGCGCCGAGCAAGCGCGACACGATCGGCAACCCCAGGCCGTGTTGACGGCGCAGTGATGACGAGGCGAATGGATTGACGAGGAGTGCGCGCAGCGAGGGATCGATTCCCACCCCGGTGTCGGAGATCTCGAACACGACCGTCACGCCATCGGCTGACATCGCCTCACAGCTAACGCGCACGACGATCTCGCCGCTACCGGTGAACTTGATGGCGTTGCCGGTGAGGTTGACGATGATCTGGCGTACGCGCCCCGGATCACCCCAGAGGCGATCCGGCACCTCGGCGGCGACGGCATAGGCGAGCGTGAGGCTCTTCTCCGCCGCGGCGATGCCGAGCGGTTCGAGCGTATCGGCGAGCAGCAGCCGGATCGAAAAGTAAACCGGCTCCAGGTCGGGTTGGCCGGCCTCGAGCCTCGTGAAGTCGAGAACATCTCCGATCGTCGCGAGCAGCGACTGCGCAGAACGGCGGGCCATTTCGAGCAGTTGCGTGCGCTTCTCGGAGGCATCGCTGTCGGCAGCCACCCGCAGCACGCCGATGATGCCTTGCAGAGGCGTGCGCAGCTCGTGCGCGATGCCGGCGAAGAGCTCGCTCTTCGCTGCGCTGGCCGCCTCGGTGCGCTCCTTCGCTTCTCGCATCGCGACAACCTCGGCTTCACGCTTCCGCGCCGACTCCTGCGCCATGCGCACGAGGCTCGCCAGGTGACGGCGACGTATCTCGGCACGCCACAGTGAGACGCCGAATGTGGTCGCGACGGCAACGAGGAGCGCGACTTTCAGAATGAGAGCAGACGAAGATGTCCCGTCATCGGCGACGAACTGAAGGAAGACAACATTTGCGAGACAGATTGAGCCAGCGACCGCGAATCCCCATGTGGGCCACCATCCGCGCGGCTGATCGATCAGGTCGTGAGAATCAGCAAGGGAACCAGCGGCAGCGGATTCATCCGCAATCTTCACCTCTCCGCTGTCAGCGGAACTGCCGCGATCGCTGTTCATTTCCTGAGACTTTACGCGTTCTCGCGCCGTCGTGCGCGCCGGAGCGTTCTGGCGCACTCATTTCTGAGAAAGCGCCAGCAGTGCTTCGCTGCCGGTGCATCTGCAATGTTTCCCTTGTCATCCACGTTGTCGGGCCGCGAGATGACAAACCAGAGAATCGTCATCACCGGCGCCGGTGCGCTCAGCCCCAACGGAATTGGCAGGGAGAATTACTTTTCAGCTCTCAAAGAAGGGCGTTCCGGCATTCGCACGATCACGCAGTTCGACGCAACGTCGCTTCCTTCACGCATCGCCGGCGAGGTCGATTTCGATCCGACGCTCTGGGTGGATGCGAAAAACATGAAGCACGTTTCGCGCGTCGTGCCTATGGTCATCGCCGCGACCGACGAGGCGCTCCGCGACGCGAAGCTAGATCCGCGCGCGGCCGACCTCGAGACCCGGCGCAACATCGGCGTGATGCTCGGCTCGGGCGGTGGCGCCATCGAGTTCAGCGAGCGCATGTACGAGTTCTGGTTCGCGGACCACGAGAAACAGGCCTCGATCTACTCCATCCCCTCCGGCACCATTGGCACGATCGCGTCCGAGATCTCGATGGCCTACGACCTTCACGGTTTCTCGCACCTGATCTCGACCGGATGCACCTCATCAACCGACGCCCTCGGATACGCCTACCGCAATCTCAAACTCGGCGTTGCCGACTACATCGTCTGCGGCGGCGCCGACTCCACGATCACCGAGGGCGTGATGACCGGCTTCTGCATCATGCGCATCGTCTCCAACACGCGAAACGACGCGCCGGAGTCGGCCTCGCGTCCGTTCTCGAAAGACCGCGAAGGCTTCGTGCTCTCCGAGGGCGCGTGGATGTTCGTGATGGAGCGCGAGGAGACGGCAAGAGCGCGCGGCGCGTTCATCTACGCCGAGGTGGCTGGATATGGATCGACCTGCGACGCCTACCACCGCGTGCGGCTCGATGAATCGGGAGAAGAGCCGGCGCGGGCGATGAGCTTGGCGATGAAGGACGCAGGAGTCGCGCCGGACGACATCGGCTACCTCAACTACCACGGCACATCGACAGAGTTGAATGACCGCGTCGAAACGCGCGCGGTCAAGCTCGCCTTCGGTGAGCGCGCCCTGACGCTGCCGGGATCGGCGACGAAGTCGATGATCGGCCATCCGCAGGGAGCGTGCGGCGCAGCGGGCGTGGCAGCGACATTGATGGCCTTTCGCGACGGCATCCTTCCGCCGACGATCAACCTCGACACGCCCGACCCCGAGTGCGACCTCGACTACATCCCCGACCTCGGCCGCCGCGCCCGCATCGACGCCGCAGTCTGCAACACGATCGCCTTCGGCTCGAAGAACTCGGCGCTGGTGTTGAAGAGGGTGGGTTCGTAGGCGTCAATTGATAATGGACAATTGACAATGGACAATTGACAGCGACCAGAGGAGAGAATGGACAATTGACAAGGTCAGTGACCAGGATCAGAGAAGCGATCGCGTCGCGATCCACTGTCCATTGTCAATTATCAATTATCAACTGATGCGCACACTCACCATCCGCTTCTTCGCCACCGAGGACGACACACCGATCGAAGGGACCGCGACGCTCATGGCTGGGCGCTGGCATACGCGCGTCGACGCCAAACAGAAGCCGGTTCACGCTGCGCACGAGGTGCACTTCGACGTCGAGGACGCCACCGTCGTCAACGAAGCGCTCGTCAGCACCTCGCGCCGCTTTGGACGTTTCGCGCCGTGGCCGAAGTCGGACGTGCTCGAAGTGCGCCTGGAAAAATCGACCGAGCTGATCATCGCCTCGAACCTCGATGTTCTCCGCTGGGTGAAAGTGCACGCCACCGGCGGCCAGGAGACGACCGATTTCGTGCGCAACCTCGGCAACGATTTTCACGCGCTGCGCTGCGGACAGTCGCTCAATTGCGGCCAACTCCTGCCCGGACCGTACACGATCGATGTCTTCGATGAAGCCCGCCAGCCGGTCGCGCACATCGGCGTCGACTTGCCATCGTGGCGCACGGCCTTCGTCGAGGTTCCATGAGCTTTCTCGTCCCGCAGCGCGTCGACACCGAGGAACTGCTCGACGAGCACGATGCCCCGCGCGCCGACATGGAGCGCTCGCTGCGCGACCTGCGCCGCTTCAACCGCTGGGCGGGAGGAACGCCTACCTACCTGCGCATGGTGCGCCGTCTCGCGCCAACCGCGCGAATCGTGATCGACCTCGGCGCCGGAACCGCCGATCTGCTCGACGCCTTGCCGCAGAATGTGTTGACGATCGCCGTCGACCTCAATATCAAACATCTCTCGTATGGACGCAACCGCTCGCGGGCCCTGCGCGTCGTCGCAGACGCGAACCACTTGCCGTTTCGCGGCGCGTCGGTCGACATCGTCACGTCCTCGCATTTCTTTCACCATTTCGAGCCCGACGAGAATGCCGCGATCCTGCGCGATGCACTGCGCGTGGCGCGCATCGGCGCGATGGCAAGCGATACTCAGCGCCATCACCTTCCGTTGCTCTTCGTCTGGCTGCTCGCCAAGTTTCGCTTGGTCGGCCGCATCACCGCGTACGATGCTCCGGCCTCGGTTCTGCGCGGCTACACGGCGCAGGAAGCGAGAGCTGTGGGCGAGAAAACCGGCGCGCTGCGTTTCGAGGTCGTGAAAATGTTTCCCTTCCGCTTCGGCCTGTTGCTATGGAAGTGATCCGCGGGGGTGCACAGACAAGAGTGTCTGTGCCACATCACTCCTCGCATGTGGCACAGGCAGTTCCGCTTGTGCATCTGGTGCATTTGCCACGTCACGACTCCTGTGCAAGCCTCTATGTGGCACAGACACTCTTGTCTGTGCTTCTGGTGCAGCAATGACCGAGATCACCGTCGATGTAGCCATCGTCGGGGCCGGACCCGCCGGATCGACTCTCGCCGTGCTCCTCGCACGCCGCGGCTACTCGGTCGCGCTGATCGACCGCGACACCTTTCCGCGCGACAAGCTGTGCGGCGAGTTCCTCTCCTACGACGCCATGCCCATCATCGACGCCCTCGGCCTCCGCGACGAGCTCGATGCTCACGCGACGCCGGAGATCTCCCACTGCCGGATCGTAGGGCGCCATCGCAACTATGAATTCGACTTTCCTCATCCCGCTCGCGGCGTATCCCGCATGCTGCTCGATGACGCGCTCTTCCGCCACGCCGTGGCCGCCGGCGCGCACGCGATTACCGGCACGGCATCCGAAGTAACCCGCGCCAGCGTGACCTTCGATGGCGGCGCCGTTCGCGCGCGAGTGGTCGCCGGCGCGTGGGGACGGTGGGGCCGTTTCGATCAGCAGCTCGGGCGCGCCTTCGTACGCGACCGCTCCCATCGGAATTTCGGGTTCAAACGGCACTATCGAGGCGGCACAAGCGACGGAACGATCGAGCTCTATTCGTTCAAACGCGGCTACCTCGGCGTCAGCGAGGTCGAAGGCGGCATCACGAACATCTGCGGTCTCGTGCATGCCGGCCGTTTGCAAGGCCTCAAAGGACGATGGGACGCGTTCATCGAAACCATTCGCGCCGAGGAGAGGCCACTTGATGAGTTGTACGCGCGGCACACACCGGCGCAGGAAGGGTTTCTCTCCTCGGAGCCGGTCATCTTCCGGTCGCGATCCGCGGTCGAGGAAGGGATCTTCATGATCGGCGATGCCTCGGGCGTCATCGATCCGCTGACCGGCAACGGTATGGCCATGGCGCTACAGTCGGCGCTCGTCGCCGCGCCGTTCATCGCCGCCGCGCTCGAAAACGGCGATCGTCAGCACAACGAGGACGCGTATCGCGCCCGTCACGCGCAGCTCTTCGGCCGGCGCATCGGATGGAGCCGGCGCGTCGCATTTCTACTGTCGCGCCCTGCCCTGCTCGATGCCGCGCTTCGCCTGCACGTTCCCAGCGCCGGCCCGTTCTTCCTGCGCAAAACGAGAGCGAACCGGGACGCGATTGCGAGGATGGTGGATGCGGAGTTGGAAAAGCAGAGCGTCCCATAGTCCCGTTGTCCGACCTCCGCGGGAGGATCAGGTCGCAACCCTCAGTTCCTGTTCGGATCCCCATCCTGTCGGAACGGCGCGAGGAACTGCAGGCTCTCGATCCTGTGCTGCAACTCGGTGCCGACATCCTCGGCCCGGGACGTGACGTCGTCGATCTCCAGCAGGCGCTGCTTCTCGATGACATCGAGATTCAGCGCCATGATCACCGAGTTCGTCAGCGCTTCGAGGCCGACGCTGTGCATCACCGGCACGCTCCCTTGCTCGGGCAGATAGTGCAGATACTGCTGCGAAAGATCCGCGAGCCACGTGCGCTGCGCGTACGCGGCAGCCGGGTCATCCTCGTTCTGCGGCCGCGCGATGACGCGCGCGGTCCGGTACGGCTCGCGCGACACTTCGTTCACGATGTGGAAGCGCGTCTCGCCACTGACGACAATGTTGTACCGGCCGTCGTCGAGCGGCATCGTCTCTTCGATCCGCACCATCGTGCCGCAGGCGTAGACGGGCGGCGATCCGAAGTAGTCGTTCTCCCAACCCGGCTGCAGCAGAACGATGCCGAAGCGCCGATCGCGCGCGTTGACGTCGGCGATAAGCTGGCGGTAGCGCGGCTCGAAGACGTGAAGCGGCAGATGCGTCTCCGGAAAGAAGACGAGGTTCGGCAGCGGAAACAGCGGCAGCAGAAACTCGCTCTCGCGCGCAAGGGTCATTTCGATCGCTTCGATTTCGCCACGACCACGAAATCCCGGTCGTCGGCGATGTTGCCACCCCAATAGACATTGAGAGCAGCGTTGAGGGCAACCGTGCTTCGCATCGCCTCCGATTCTACGGCATCACGGAATGAAGAGTGTGTCGTGCGGTGCCGATCGCTCCTCCTCGGGACGTCCGGCCGTGTAGTAGTAGAGCGAGACCGACTTGCGCGATCCGCCGGCCGGCGGTGTGAGTGGATGGGGATGTCCGTGGAACGACGTGTCACTCGTCGAGAAGATCACGGTGCGATTGAACAGCGGCAGAATCTTCGTCCGGCAGCTCTTCCCTTCGCGGTCCCACAACTCGAGATGGCCGCCGTACTCGTCGCGCCAATCCTTGTTCAGGTAGATGAGCAGGTTGAGCCGCCGGTCCAGCTTCAGCTTCGGATGCACGTTGAAGTCGGCGTGCACCTTGAGGAAACCTCCAAGCTCGATCTGATGCAGCCCGCCGCCGCCGAAGTAGGGATCGGGGATCAGCCCCTCGATGCCGGTAAGCGCTTCCAGCCAGAGCAGCATCTCGAACGAATTCATGTCGTTCAGGAAATCGCGCACCGTCTTCGAGATGCTGCTGCTCTCGTGGTAGTAGCCGAGCTTCTTTTCCGTCGCCGTATCGAACTCGCGCCACTTCATCGCCTTGCGGCCGGGAAACTCCCGTAGAACCGCGTCGAGAGCCTCATCGTCGAAGAGACTGTCGAGCACGATGTGAGAGAACGGCTCGGCGCTGGCGTACTGAGTCTGCAACGACTTCGGATCGTAGTTGAGTCTCATCCGGCGATCGATTCTACTTCCGAACGAATGTCGTGTGCCGCCGCGCGATCATGTCAACCTTGATATCCGGCGAATACGTTGTCCATCCTGACGGAGACCGATACCGGACACGAAACGTCAGGCCCGGTAGTCCCGGAGAGCGAAAGCCGCCGTCGCGATGCACTTCGTACGTCTGCGCGCCGGGAAGTACGAAGGAGTACGTCCCATCGCTGTACGGGCCGAGCCGCCAAAAGAACGAACCGGGCTCATCGAACGTGAAGTCCGCGCTGAGGGGCATCGTGCGTATGCCCTTGCACGAATCGACGATTGGCTTTGGACCTTCGTCGACAATCTCCCGACGGCGAACGTCGTATTCGAGAATGCGATGCAGGGTGCCAGTCATAGCACATAGATCAAGATCGTCATTCGCAGCACGCCCATGGGCACCTGGAAAGCGCGTGGCCAGTTGGCCGAGCGTCACCGGCGGAGTTTCGGCATTGCGCAGGACGTCGTTTGGTCCGAGCGTTATGAACAGACGAGCTTCGTCGCTCATGCGGCGGACACTTCGAAAGCGGGATGGCCACTCCGTCGCATGGGCGCCGATGGCGAGCAGCAGAACGATCAAGACAGCGATCAATCCACGGGGCAATGCGCGCGGAACGAAAGCGACAGAGATCGAGAAGACGAGCCACAACGCGAACGCCCATCGCGGTTGCAGCTCCGTCGCAACCGGCAGAATCGGGATCAGCGCTACCACGATTGCCACGGCGAGTGGCAGCCGGGCTGCACGGACCCGGACGAACAGCAATGCGGCGCAGGCGACCACAGCCACAGTCAACGCGATTGCAAAAGCGCTCCGCGAACCCGCAAACTCGCGTACAGCCCGGAGGGGCAGAGTGACCATTCGCCCGAAGCGCTCCTCGGGGCGGACAACGAATCCGTAGGCGCCAACGTTCATTCCGATAATACTCAACCGCCATGCTGCCGCCAGCACGCCTGCCACCGCCTGCGGCACGAGCATCCGTATTCGCTGGCGCCACGTCCCTTCCGGGATGACCAGCAGAAGCGCGGGTAGCGGGACGTAGATCTCCTTCGTGCCCGCGGCTATGAAATAGACAATTGCCGACGCGACCGCCATCGCTGTGCTTCCCTCTCGCAGCGCACGCACAAAGAGAATCGTCGCAATCATCGCCAGCACAGCGCCGCCGATGTAGTGCCGCAACATAAGGATGGGAACCACACTCAGCGTCGGACCAGCGAGGCATGTGGTCAACGCCGTCGACGCGGCGACAACGCGCGAGCACCAGAGACGCAGTAGTAGGTACTCCACCGCTGGGAGCAACGCCACGACGACTAATTGATGGACGTAGAACGACCGGGCCTTCGCGCCGAATAGCACCAGGTCGATCTTCAAGGACATCATCAGGAACGGCGTGAACAGCGGTGTGCCCAATGCGTTATAAAGCAGCTTGTCGTACAGCGTACCGATCACGCTCACGCGCTGCAGGATGTTGAAGTGAAACGGATCGTCGAACATCCACCAGAGCCGGACAATCTTCCTGAAAACAAGAGCTACAACCGATGAGAGCAACAGCGCGATTAGGAAATCGACGAGACGCCGCGCTTTCATGACACCCTCAGGCACAGAAATCCGCACCTCGCCATCGCTTCCTGATCATATGACGCGTAGGCGTCGGGCGCGGTTTTCGCGAAAGATCGCTGTCGAGGAGCGACGGAGACTGCGCCGCAAAAGAAAGGCTCAGAGCAACCATGTCCGATGACGACGGAAGCGAGCAGGGCTGCGTATCAGCAGCGATGCGATTCCTGTTTGTCGCGCTTGCACTTTCACTGGCCCTCGGACCTGCGGAAGCACAACGGTCGCGTGCGGTTCGCCCACCCGTCCGGCTGCTCTGGATCGGAGCGCATCCCGACGATGAAGCGCTGGTGGCGCCGATTCTCGGCGTTGCCTGCGTCGAGCGCATCAACGACTGCGCGATCCTCGTCCTCACGAGCGGCGCGGAGGTGCGTTCCGCCGAGGTGCAGCGGGCCGCGGCAGCGCTGCACGCGCAGGTTACGCAGTGGGACCTCCCTGACGTATTCGACGTTTCGCAGTGGGGAGACCGCGCCGCGCTCGTGTCGAAGCTTGCGTCGTACATCGTCAGCGAGTCGCCGGCAGTCATCTACACCTTCGACCCGCGGCATGGTTCGTCGTGTCATCCGGCGCATCGCGAAGCCGGCCAACTCACACTCGACGCCGTCGCCACCCTCGGAACCCACGCCCCTCCGGTGATTCTGCTCGAAACACTGATCGTGCGCGACGCGGAATCACGCATCACCGGCTTCGCTCCGGCCACTCCTTCCGCTACGGCGATCGACGCCACGAGCACCTGGCACTACCTAGTCGACGACGCAGCCATCCACGAGAGCCAGTTCGACGCCGAGCAGATTGCTTTGCTGCAAGCGATACCGGCCGATCAGCACCGCGTCTGGTTGCTTCCTTCCGGCGCAGCGGTGCAAGACATCGCATCGTGTGAGTGATTCTTTTTTTATCCGCAGATGACGCAGATCGACGCAGATGAAAGCCTCTGCGAACTCATCTGCGTTTTATCTGCGTCATCTGCGGATCAAACACGCGTCCGTGCGAAAACGCAATCGCGGCACATGAAATCATCCGGCGCTTCTTCGATGCCGTAGACCCACCTTCGCATCTTTGCCAGCTCCGGCCCCGCCAGCACCTCGGCGATCGTATTTCGCGTGAGATCGCCGACGATGTATTTCTCGTCGTAGTCCTCGCAGCAGAGAACGCATTGGCCGCGCGGCGTGATGTGCAGATGTTGCAGCGGGCGAGACCCGAGGTTGTCGCAACCTGCCAACTGTTTCTTTGGTGCGTCAGGCTTGAGGCCGATGTCGAGCCAGCCGGCGCGGTCCATCACGACGTGGCGCTCGACGGTGAAGAGGCTTCCGGCGAAGCGTTTGCGGATGGCGTCGAAATCGACGTCGTGCTCAACATCACCTTTCCCGAGCACGACGATCTTCATCACCGCGGCGAGCGGACGCGACTTCACGTAGTCGAGGTTGCGGAGCACGACGCCGAGGTGATCTTCGCCGCGGTCGCGGATGTAGCGGTCGCGGTCGAGCGTTGAAAGATTGATGCAGATG
>ODAK010007770.1_pt1 | contig 10778 bp, 6 predicted proteins | sample 1539591 | NCBI WGS metagenome assembly ODAK01 (sample SAMEA3539303, study PRJEB22396) | soil metagenome | biome: tundra; feature: field; material: soil | place: USA | collected 2010-05 | depth 0.15 m | reverse complement strand
AATTCAAAGAAAGATTTTGCTCTTTCACTACGGGCTGGAATGGCGCTGACAAAGTCAATATCGTGATGTCGGGCGTTGCTTCCCGATAGAGGGAAAGAATGGCTTTGGTGAGGTTCATGTAGTAATAACCCCAGCCCCCGCAGCCGCGATAAGCGCACTGGTCCATTTTCGTGGGCTCAATGTCGTCGCTAAACTCCAGGTTGTACTCATCACCATAGATGTCGTGGGCGGGACCAAAACCCTGGCCTTCAGCTTGCCCGACAAATTCGTTCCACTGGTGGATTTGAATGAACTTGGGGTGAGTCTCAAAGGCGACTTCCCAGCTCTCCAGATAGGGAGCGCCGTGGTCGCGGCCGGTTGCTCGCGGGTGAAGCCAGCCGCCGGGCATGGGGAAACTCGATGGCGTCACCACCGTCTCCTCAACGGCTCCCTCGCTGCGAGTCACGACTTGCCGAATGGTGCCGTCCATCCATGACCAGAACCCGCAATCCTCCACATGCGTGTCCTGGAGCTGTGATCCCACCCAGCGCACGGTCCAATCGGGCGCGACGATGCCGCTGGTCCGCGTCTTGATTTCCGGGCAGGCAATCCGCACGTGATAGAGGATCGTCAGTAGCGGTTTGCCATGATAGTAAAGCCACAGGTTCTTGTATTCGGGATTGTCGAGAAAGTTCGCCTTCGTCCAGGCGATAATGTTATTCATCCTCTGGACGCCGTTGGGGATTAGTTTGCCATTCTGAAGGCCCAGCATGATCACCAGCTTCGGTGGATGCTTACCTTCCTTTTCCAACTGGCGGTAGGTCTTGAACAGCAAGGCGGTGCTGGCTTCAATCTCTCCGGTGCTGCCCTCGTGCTTTTCCCATTCCGGGTGGGTCCACAGCATGTTGCTCCAGTCGAGCAACAGCCAGTCGATGCCCAAATCCTCAAACCACTCCTCGTGTTTGCGAATCACATCGACGTCATAGGAACTGTACTTGCCCAAAATCGGAATGGCCTCAGCGGTTTCGTAGCTGCCGACATTGTGGGGAGTAAAAAAGGTCTCGTATTGCAGGCCAATCAAACTGCCTGAGTGTCGAGTGGCTTCCAATATCCCTGAGGCAGGAGCAGCGGCCTGCGGGTCATCACCGGCTCCCGCACAAACCACTCCGCCTGCCATTAGAATCATGCACAGACAGGCAAGGGTTCGAATCCAGCAGCGGTCGGAAAGACCTTTGGCAATCACGTCAAAGTTCGGCATAGGATCGCCTCCATTCCCAAATGGGAATGCTGTTATGTGTGGGGCTTAAATCAAAGATGGGGATTGTACACCTTTTTGAACAAGACGGGACAAGGGTTTCCTTTGCGATTCTTAAAATCGAAGTTTCGATCAGTTCATCGCCGCGCCATCGGGGGCAGCGGAGCCCGGAGGATGATGACGATTCAATAAATCCCGCTATGTTATCAGGTGATGGATGCCGAGTGCTTGCGACAGTGCGAGCCAGGATGGGATCACCTCCCCCAGGCGGTGTGCCGTCAATAAGCGCAGAGCGGGATGGGTAAGCAATTGTTCAGAAGCGACTCTTGAGTTCGTTTTCGAGTAGCTTGCGGATGTTTGGATTCACGCTTCCCGGTGGCAGGGTCGGTAGCAGCGCCAGGCCTTCATTCGCTATGGCTCGGCCTTTCTCGGTTTGAGCGGTGGCCCGATAAGCCTGGGCAAGGGTCAGCAGGCGGAACGGCATCCTGGCATGGCTCATTGCCACCTCGCGCTCGGCGCATGACACGGCGAACCGCAGATCTCTGAGGGAGGCTGGCTCCGCCGTCAAAAAGGCGTCTGCCGCTTGGTCGAGAATCGTAGCAGAAGCCTGATCTTCTCCCGCCAATTCCTTCAGGGTCGCAAGGCCATTCCTCGATAACTCGCCCGAATCTGTTGCGGTGTGCAGAATGTGATTGAACGATCCGATGCGCACTTGCGTGTAAGCAAGCATCGCTTTCCAACTGTCGTTGGCAGGTTCCTGTTTCAGCAAACGCTCAAGGCTGCTGACGGCCTGCGTGCGTGTCTTCACCGCCAGCATCAGGTTGCCGCGCCGATCGCCGGGATCCGCAGCCAAAACGGGATCAGCCGCATCTTCATAGCTAATAGACTGGTCCTGCAAGACAATGACGACGTCGAAAGCAGCCCGGAGATCCTTGGGGTCCTGGGCCGCAATGAGTTGGCTGATTTCGAGACATTGGCCGTGGAGCGGGGCCGCTTGCGCATACTCCCCCAATTGCTCGAAGGCGTTGGCCTGCTTGCGCAACAGCATGGCGCGGAGGCGCAAGGTAGGCAGGTTGCCCTGTTCTGTCTGGAGCAACGCATCGACGTAGTGCAAGGCAATCTGAAACTCCTTGAGCGCCTCGGCGGGATCGGTGGTCATCTCCACACTGCCGATCTTCATCCGTTGGATGGAGAGACCGCGCCGGGCACGTAAATTATTCGGATCGATGCTGACGGCGTGCTCATCCAGCGTCAGAGACTGGCGATAGGCAGCGACGGCCGCGGCGGCATCCGCCAAACTGGCCGTGCCGCTTTGCCCCAGTTCGTCTCCAAGGTTGCCATAGGCAGAAGCGGCCTCCTGAACCTGCGCGGCAGAGACGTGAGGAGCTGCGGCCAACGCGTCAAAACTCTTCACCGCCTCCCGCATGACGGAAGCGGCCTCCGGCGTCTTGCCGGTTTGCCACAGAATCTCGCTGCGTGACTGTTCCACCAGGGCCAGCGCCCGCATCGCTTCGCGATCCCTGGAATCTGATGCCGCGAGGGGCCTGGCGATGACGAGAGCTTTATCGAGGCTCATCAACGCCCCCGCGGGATCACCCAGATTCTGATCGTAGGCATTGCCTTGAATATTCCCCAGTCGTGTATATGCATCCACCAGATCGAGTTGGGTCTGCCGGTCGCCCTTGGTGTCTCTGGCCATGCGGTCCAGGTGTTCGAGCACCCGCGTGACCAGCAGCTTCTTTCACCCCCGTAGAGCCGGGCAGTTGTTTGATGGCCTCATCCAACTCGGAGAGCAGGCTGTTGCTCAACTGGCGCAGGTCCGCGGAGCGCGCCTCGGCCTTGCGCCGCTCATTGTTTGCCACCCTGGCCTGCCACAACACACCGGACACGCCCGCCACCAGTGATGCTGCCAGGAGTGCCACCCCTACTAGGCGCAGCCGGTTACGGCGAATGAACTTCGTGGCTCGGTAACGAAGCGTGCCGCGGCGCGCGGCGACGGGCAGCCCCCCAAGATAGGCACGAAGATCGGAAGCAAGTTGCTCCGTGGTGAGGTAGCGCTCCTGGGGTTCCTTGCGCAATGCCTTCAACAGGATTGCTTCCAGATCGGCATCAAACCTCTGGTGCGAGTCCGCCGCTCGCGTCGGCCGGCGTGGAGGCTCTTCGCAGATTACACGCAGCATCTCTGCGGTAGTAAGTTCCTTGAGTTCGTAGGGAGTCGTCCCCGTCAGCAGAACATACAACAGGACGCCGAGCGAGTAGGTGTCCGATGCCGTAGTGATGGTATTGCCAAGCACCTGTTCCGGGCTAGCGTACTGCGGAGTGAACGACAAATATCCTTCGCGGGTAAGTTTGCTATCGGGCCCGGCGAGAGATGGAGAGACAAGTTTGGCCGTGCCGAAGTCCAGCAATCTCGGAGTACTGTCTTCGGCCACCAGGATATTATCCGGCTTCAAATCCCGATGGACTACGAAGTGCTGGTGGGCAAACTGAACAGCCTCGCAAACGCGCATAAACAGCGCGATGCGCTGGGGAATTGAGAGTCGCTGTTGATCACAGAAGTTGTGGATGGGAACTCCATCCACGTACTCCATCACCAGAAACAGGTCGCCTTCGGCGGTGACCCCGCCATCCAGCAGGCGGGCAATGTACGGATGCTGGAGCTCGGCCAGAATCTGGCGTTCCTGACGGAACCTTTCCCGAAACAAATCGGTAGCAAGGGGCAGATCAATGAGTTTTATGGCAACTTTCTGCTCGAACTGCCCGTCGGCGCGATGTGCCAAATAAACGGCGCCCATCCCGCCACGTCCCAGCAAGCGGTCAATCTCATAAGGCCCCACTCGCTTGCGATCCGGCGGACTGTCCAGCCCAGCGCCCGGCACCACACGGCAGGAAGCCGTCAGTTGCTCTTCCGCTGTGCAGGCCTCGAGCAGAGAACGAACCTCGTCTGAGAGCGCCCGGTCCTGCCGGCATAGGGTCTCAATCAAAGCCTCCCGCGCTCCATCAGGAGCGGCGAGAGCCTGGTGGAAAATTGCCTCAATCCGCAGAAACCGTTCCGTCGTTTGGCCCATCGGAGCGACCACCCCGTCTATGGCTTTTGGCTCTCAATATCAGACTGCGGAAACCGGATACAAACTGAATCACTGTCTCAATGCATCCTCGACGATTGCCGGGCGGATGCGCCGGTACAGCCAGCCTTTTATGAGTCTCAGGTCGCGTTTGATGGGGAGATTGGATTCTGCATCAAGCGGCGTCCTCGACGACGCCCGGGTGAATACGCTGGAATAGCCAGCTCTTCGTGAATTTCAGATCACGATCAACGGTGGATTTGGATACCTGCATCAGGGAGGCTGTTTCCTCGGCAGTGCAGCCAAGAAAGTAGCGCAATTCGACGAGTTGGACTTTGTAGGCATCCAGCGCGCCCAGTTCGTCCAGTGCGTGGTTCAGGTCCAGCATTTCCGGGCTGTCGATGTTGACCCACACAAGGTCGTCGCTGAGAGGGACGCGTTCGAGTCCGCCGCCCCGCATCTGCGCTTGGCTTTCGCGCGCGTGATCAATCAGGATCATGCGCATCACTTTGGCGGCGAAAGTGTAGAAATGCCGGCGGTCGTCCCACGCGGCTTTCTTCTGGTTCAATAGGCGGAGGTAAAGCTCGTGGACCAGAGCCGTTGCCTGAAGAACGTCAGGATTGCGCTCTCGGCGAATATAGGCTGCGGCCACCTGCCGAAGGTGAGGGTAGACGAGCGGCATCAGATCTTCAAAGGCTGACGGGTCGCCGTCCTTCCACTTTGCCAATAGTAATGTGATTTCTCCCTTGGCTGGCTCCACAATGCCCTCCGGGCGCGTCGCCCCAACTCTCTGGCACCGCCAGCCTACCACTTTTCCCCCTGATTTCACAGCCTCTTGATAGGCCTTACTTATCAGCAATTTGCATCAGCCATAAAATCTTTGAGGCATTTCCCCCCGCCGTTGCGCTCTCTGGGTGATGTGACAAGAAGAAATCGCGAACAAGTTAGTCAATCCCCGCGCCTTTCCAGGGCGCGATGCGATTGCTGGACATTTTATTCTTCATCCTGAGGAGACCTCGATGTTAAAAGTATCAAAGAGAGAATCCGGTTTGATGCGAGTTGGATTGACGATTCCGGGCCTGCGTCATACCACGTTTGGTTTGGCAATCAGCTTCACCCTGCTGATGGTGTTGGTAGGTTGCGGTGCAACGGCGAACAAGACACCCACTCCCCCCTCGGTGGCGGTTTCGATTACTACCCCCGCAACCTCACAGACGGTGCCTATGAATGGAACTTTGGCGATTACTGCTACAGTGACTAACACAACAAATACGGCTATTACTTGGGCTGTGAACGGCGTCACCAATGGCAACTCGACTTACGGAACCATTACGGGTTCAGGCTTGACTGTGACTTATAACGCGCCTGCTGCCGTGCCCGCGAAAGCCACGTTCAACATCACCGCAACCAGCCAGGCGGACACCACCAAGGCAGCCTCGACGAGTGTAACCATCTCGGCTGGAGTCGCGGTGTCCATGACCGCTCCGACTGGTCCGCAGAATCTGGCGGTCAATACCACCTTGGGCTTCACCGTATCCGTCACGGGAAGCTCCAACACCGGCGTCACCTGGACCGTGAACGGCGTCGCCAACGGCAACTCGACGTATGGAACCATCACGGGTACAGGCTTAACCGTGACTTATAATGCCCCCGCTGCCGTGCCGTCGACGGCCACGTTTAACGTTACGGCCACCAGCGTGGCGGATACCTCCAAGTCAGCCTCAGTGGGCGTAACGATTGTGGCCGGAGTGGCGATTTCCATTGTCACCCCCAGCGGCCCGCAGAATTTGGCGGTCAGCTCATCCCTGGGCTTCACCGCGGCTGTTACGGGAACCACCAACACGGGCATCACCTGGACCGTGAACGGCATTACCAATGGCAATGCAACTTACGGCACTATCTCGGGCTCGGGCGCAGCCGTGGTTTATGACGCGCCTGCTGCCGTGCCGTCGCCAGCCACGTTTAAAGTTGCGGCGACCAGCGTGGCGGATACCTCCAAGTCAGCTTCAGTGAGTGTAACGATTGTGGCCGGAGTGGTGGTGGCCATACTCGCTCCCAGCAGCCCGCAGAATGTGGAGGTCAACGCCACCTTGGGTTTCACCGCGTCCGTGACGGGAACCACCAGCACGGGCGTCACCTGGACTGTGAACGGCGTCACCAACGGCAACTCGACGTACGGGACCATCGCGGGTTCGGGATTGACCGTGACTTATGACGCGCCTGCCGCGGTGCCGTCGCCGGCCACGTTTGAGATTACAGCGACCAGCGTGGAGGATTCCTCCAAGTCGGCTTCGGTCAACGTAACGATCACGCCGGTCAGCACGACTTGCGGGTCAGGGAACGAATCCATCCTCAAGGGACAATACGCATTCAGCTTGAGCGGATTTAACTCCTCCGGATACATGGCGGCGCTCGGTTCCTTTACCGCGGACGGTAGTGGACACATTACCGCCGGCGTAGTCGATGGCAACGGCGCCGCCCTGGGTGTCAAATCAAGCAGCATCACAGCCAGCGGCAGCTCTTACTCCGTGGGCTCGGACCACCGCGGTTGCGCCACCATCGTTACTCCTTTTTACACCTTCGCCACACGCTTTGCTCTCGAGCCTCCCCTCTCAGGTGTGGCAACAGAGGGCAGTGTTGAGGAATGGGAATCAGGTTCGACCCCTTATATCGCCTCGGGTCAGATACTGAAGCAGACCGTTCCCTCTGCCATGTCTAATGGCACCTATGTGTACCGGCAAACCGGTGTCTTTGGCTCAACAAATCAATACCGGACTGGCGTCGTAGGAACGAAAACGGCCAGCAACGGTAACATCACAGCCGGCGAATATGACTCCAACGTGCAGGGCGTCCACAAAAGCTACTCAGGCATCACCGGCACCTACACCGCGCCCGATCCAACGACTGGCCGCTATACCACTACAACATCTTTGCTTGGTATAACCACCCATCGCGCCGGTTACTTGTTGTCGGGTGCGCAATTCATGGAATTAACTACGGATGCTCTAGCCGCCGAGACGTCCATTCTGATTGGAAAGGCGCAGCTACAGAGTGGGTTGTTAACCCTGAGTGGCAAGCTGGTCTATTATGCGACGGGGCTCGAGACCGCCGAGGTTGGACTCGTCACGGTGACGAATTCCACCTCCTTTACGGCCAATGTTTACGAGGATGTTCAGGGATCTTGGGAAACTCCTCAACCCGTTCCTCCCGCTTGCACCTATGCAATCGACAGCTATGGGCGGGTCACAACCAGCGGCGCCACTTGCACAACCTACTTGACCACATACTCCACCATGTCTCCCCCGGTCTTCTACCTGACCGGTCCCAATGCGGGTATCATGCTCGGAACGGAGCCGGCGGTTTTAGTTGGGCAGCTCGAAACGCAATCGGGAACGTCGATCACCGCCGGCACGTACTACTTTGGGACGCAGGAGACCGTCAACCTGGGCGTGGAGACAGAAGTTGGGATGGCAGCGCTCACCAGCACCGGTGGCGTCAGCGTCGCCAGTGACAACACCTCAACCAGTTCTCCCCAGCAAAGCGGCCAAACCGTAAGCGACACACTCACGGTGAATGCCGATGGGACCTTCAGCGAATCGGACCATCCTGGGATCGTCACAGGCATGGTCATTTCAGGTAACTCCCTTGTGAAAGTCGATAACCAGGGCCAAACCTACCCCACTATAATTGTCATCAAGATGATACCAATCGGTTAGTCGGCAACTTCCCTGGACCGGGCCTTGTCCGTCAACCGACGGACAAGGCCCTACTGGTTGCACACAAGTCTGCCTCGTCTACCGAATCGCCACCGAGCTTTTGGGGCTTGGCCGGACGGGGGAGCCACGCACGCGGCAGGGGACATATGCAGAGCTGGCCCGACGCATACTCACGGGTGAGAGAATTACTCTTTATGTGGTAACTGCGAACTCGAGAAGTGTCTGGCGTGCGTAATGAGAAACCTGTCGTCCATCTGCTGTTGCTCGCGGCGGGCCTGAATCAATTGGTAGGCGGCAAGCTGGCGCTCGCGCAGGTTCTCCAAAATTTTGCGCTGCTGCTGGGCTTTGCGAAACACGTCAACTTGACGGCGGCGCAAATCCTCCAGCTTGGCAAAATGGTCGTTCAGCGCGGCGATCCGCCGCAGGCGGGCACGGTCAGTGGCCAATTCAAACTGCATCTCCGTCACATTCATGCCCTCGTGGAGTCTCTTTTGAAACTCGGCCAGGGAAGTGCCCCGATCCACTTTTGCTTGATCCCGCTGCTGTTTAGCCTTCACCACCTCACGAGTGATCATCTGAAGGCGCTGGCGCTCACGCCGCTCAAAACTCTCACGACATCGGAGCACGGCTTGTAAGGAGAAACGGAAGGGCATGTCTTTATTTTGGATTTTAGATTGACGATTTGGCGCGGTTACCTCGCGCACCCTCATTCAAGCAATATTCAAAATTCAAGATTCAAGATTCAATACCCAAGATTCAAATGCACGCATTCAAGATTCTGGAATGGAAATCCGAAATTCAGAATTGAACGGCGAATTCAAAATCCACAATTGTCGTTGGCGCAGCAGCACTAATCCAAAATCCAAAATCTAGAATCCACAATGAATCACCCTCGCAGAGTTTGTAGAGTCGCCAACGTACTCGCGAGGGGTGCTTTTTCATCTCCCTTCTGCTGAAGAAACTTGTTTAACGCCGGCATGACCTCAATCGCCTGGTCCAGAACAGGGTCAAGGCCCTTCTGGTAGGCGCCTACCCGAATCAAATCCTCTGAGGCGGCATAGGCGGCCAGAAGCCTTCGCAGGCGGCTCGCTTTTTCCAGGTGGTCGGGACGACAAACCGCAGGCATCAACCGGCTCAGGCTATCGAGAACGGAGATGGCGGGATAGTGGCCTTGGGCGCCGAGGCGTCGATCAAGAACTATGTGGCCGTCAAGGAGGGCTCGAACCGCATCCACCAGTGGGTCCTGCTGGTCGTCACCTTCCATCAGCACCGTGTAAAAGGCGGTGATGCTACCGCTATTGAAGTGTCCTGCCCGTTCAATGAGCTGCGCCAGCATGGTGAACACCGAAGGAGTGTAGCCCTTTGCCGTGGGAGGTTCACCCGCCGCCAAACCGATTTCGCGCTGGGCCATGGCGAAGCGCGTCAAGGAATCGACGACCAGCAGAACGTTCTTTCCCTTCATGGCGAAGTATTCGGAAACGGTGGTGGCTACCAGCGCGGCACGGATTCTTAGCAGAGGCGATTGATCCGAAGTTGAAACCACCACCACTGAGCGCTTTCTGCCTTCATCCCCCAGGGTCCCTTCCAGAAACTCCCGCACTTCACGGCCGCGCTCTCCCACCAGCGCCATAACCGTCACGTCAGCGGCGCTTCCCCGGGCCATCAACCCCAACAGCGTACTTTTGCCGACGCCGCTGCCGCCAAAAACACCTACCCTCTGGCCGCGTCCGCAGGTCAGGAAGGCGTCGATGGCGCGAACTCCGCAGCCCAACGGCTCGCGAATTGAGAGGCGGTCTAGCGGCAAGGGTCCAAGCGCGTGCAGTGGCCAGAAATCGCGGGCCACGTAGTCTGGCCGTGAATCCAAGGGCTTGCCGTTGCCATCAATCACGCGCCCCAACAGCTCATCCCCCACGCGCAGAGTTGCCTTGGCGCCCCAGGTGGCGATGCGGTCTCCATAGCGGATGCCACTCAGCCTTTCCAGCGGCATCGAGAGGACAGTGCTGCCACGGAAGCCCACCACTTCACCGGCGTGAGGATCGCCGCCAGGGCCGAGAACCTCGCAGCACTCGCCGAGGGAACAGAACGGCCCCTCTGATTCCACGATATGACCCACCGCCTTCGTGACCCGGCCATACCAGCGTGCCGTGGAAAGGCTCTCCAAGCGCCGGAAATAAGGGGCCAGCAACGAGGGGTTGTTCATGAGGGTTTCTGGGGGCGCTGGGCCAGCAGGTCAAAAAACCCCTGCTCGATCTCCTTCAGTTGCGATTCCAGTGTCAAGTCCGTGGAGCCCAATTCGGTTTCCAGCATGCAATGTCCCGGCCCGAGCGTCGGATCTCCCAACAGTTCTGGGAGAGATTGCAAGTCGCTCTGTTGGGAGAAGAAATCCTTCCAGGCCTGAACCTGCTTCGGGTGAACTCGCAAGCGGACACGCGTGCCGGCGGCGACGTTGTCAAGCCCCACACGCACGACTGCAGCGAGAAGCAGCGGATCAACCTGGGCTTCCCGGTGCAGGATCTTGCGGGCAATCGCCACCGCCAACGTCACCACTTCCGCTTCCACTCGTTGAAAGTAGGTTACGCGCTCGCGGGCGAATTCCCGAACCGTCTCGACCAACGACTGCTTTTCGCCGGCCAACTTCTTTTCAAATTCCGCCAGGCCCTGCGCAACGCCTTCGTCCCGCCCTTCTTTTCGCGCGCGGGCTTCACGGGCTCGAATCTGATCTTCGCTAACGACCGCAGGGCCGGGAGTAGACAACCTGGGGTC
>ODAK010007769.1_pt1 | contig 10778 bp, 6 predicted proteins | sample 1539591 | NCBI WGS metagenome assembly ODAK01 (sample SAMEA3539303, study PRJEB22396) | soil metagenome | biome: tundra; feature: field; material: soil | place: USA | collected 2010-05 | depth 0.15 m | reverse complement strand
TTCTTCACTCTGATAAAAAGCTCGCAAGGTTGGTGGATTCGATTTTCAAGGAGGCTAATATTGATCGCAAGGCTCAACTGATTGATGAGCTTTACATCGCAAATGCAGCCGGAAAAAATCGGCTCACTGGTGAAAGTGGAAATGTGCTGAACGCGCTGCTCGCAGTGTATGACCCAGTTAAGAATTTGTCGGCAGTATCAATGAAGCACCGAAATGCTCTCAGGGACTTTTTGGAGATAAAACCGCTTTTTGATTGGGCTTCGGCTTCGATTGGAAAGCGGATTTCCCATAGTAATGAATCCATTCAAGAGGCCACTCGTGCTCTTGGCCTTGCCGGTTCTGCGCGGACACTTTACCGGTTTTTGTATTCGGAACCGGTTTGGAATCTCTGGCACACGGAGGACACCGTCAAGAGAACAGACCAGCAAGTGATTGTTACCGTCCCTCAAAATACCGAGGCTGAAAAGAATGAGGCGTCCAATGAAGGCGAAATGCGAGAGTCTCTTCAAATCCAAGCCGCACTCGCGGAAATTGGAACGAGGATGGGATTTCAAATTTGGCTGCCCCGTGCCGACCGTGGCAGAGTGCTGACAAAATGGAAACCTGATATTGGCGTCTTGCTTGAGGAGCTTCCAGTCGGTTTCGACCAAACAACGATGAAAACCATTGAGCAAATTGATGTGCTTTGGCTCAAGAAGCGAACGATAGTCAGGGCTTTTGAAGTTGAGCACACCACATCAATTTATTCTGGAATTCTTCGCATGGCGGACTTGCTGGCAATGCAGCCGAATCTCAAGATTAAACTGCACATCGTTGCGCCCGCTTCAAGACGCGAAAAAGTTTTTCAAGAAATCCGTCGGCCTGTCTTTGCTTTGCTTGAAGGAGGCGCGTTATCGGACATCTGCACCTACCTTTCATACGACAATGTTTCGGATTGGCGCAATCAGCGGCATCTCGAACATTTGTCGGACAATGTTATTGAGGATTACGAAGACAAATCACAGGAAGTATAGCACCGTAGGTGCGGAATCTTTGTAGCTCGTCGTCACAAAATAAATCCAGCTCCGTCAGGAGCGGCATATTCGGTGTGGCCACCAGATGCCGCTCCTATGGAGCTGTTTTTTGCGAGACGAATAACTACAAAGATGCCACGCCTACGGCGCTGGTGTCCGCATTAAAAAGTTCACGCTACAACCGCCGCCTTCTGCCCCCAGCCGAAAAGTTTTTTGGCTTTGATGACTTCAAAGATTTGCGGCGGGATGAGCTGGGCGAGAGCTTCGTCGCCGGAATGGATTTTGGCCAGGACTTCGCCGGAATAAATCTTCAGCGCGGCGGCATCGTAGTTGGCAATGTTTTCGATGAATTTGTTTTCGACGAGGTGCGCGTAGAGATGCCGCAGATGCGGCGCAACTTCGAGGTTTTCCACCGTCGTCAGCTTGCCGGTCTTTTTGTTGAGCGAGGGATAGACGTAAAGTTTCGCGCCGTTTTTGAAAAGCTGGCCGAGGGATTCCATCAGGCCGCCGGGCAGGTCGGTGTAAAATTTCTCGTCCATCACGTCGCGCAGCCGCACGAGGCCGATGGGCAGGCCAATGGGTTTTTGCGTGTGGCGTGAAAGATAAGTCACGAGCCGGTGGTAGCGGAGAAAATTGGAGATCAACACGGGCTTGCCGAGCGCGCCGAGCGTATCCACGCGGTCGAGGAAGTCGCGGTGGTCAATGGCGTCGCCCACCTGCAACTGGCGCAGGGTCATTTCGAACATGACAACGGGCGGTTCGCCGAGGAGCGCCGGCTCTTTGAGGAACATTTCCTGCGCGCGGTCCATCATGTCGAGCATGGGGTTGGTGAGCGGACGAAAACTGCCGCGTTCGAGGAGCACGGGTTTTTTGTAGAGCAGTTCGCTGGGGATGATGCTTTCCCCGTCGGCGGTGAACATGGCGGCCTCGGTGAGCCATTGTTCGACGAGCTGCAAGGCCATGAGCCGGTTGTCCACGCCGGTGAAGGCGGGGCCGGACAATTTAATCATGTCCACCTCGACGCGCTGGCTGGTGAGGCCGTCGAGCAGCGAGCCGACGAGCCGTTCGGGTTCGATGTGCTGGTAGAACGCGCCGTGGATGAGATTTACGCCAATGATGCCAATGGTTTCCTGCTGGCGCGCGGTTTCCGCGTCGAGCAGCCGGACGTGGATGATGATGTTGGAAGGATCGCCGTGCGGGTGAACCTGATATTTGATGCCGAGCCAGCCGTGGCCGCCTTCATCGCCGGGCTTGGAAATGTGCTTGGTGGTAATAGTGTTCGCGAACGCGAAGAAGGTGCATTTGTCGCCGCGTGCCTGGTTGAGGCGTTCGAGGAGCAGGCCGAATTCATGATCCAGCATGGACTGGAGCCGGGCGCGGCTGACGTAGCGTTCGGCGGGGCCGTAAATGACGTCGCTCACGGCCATGTCGTAGGCGGAAATGGTTTTCGCGACGGTGCCGGAGGCCTTGCCGACGTGGAAAAACCAACGCGCGACTTCCTGGCCCGCGCCAATCTCGGCGAAGGTGCCGTAGCGTTTGGCGTCGAGGTTGATCTGGAGGGCTTTCTGGCCGGTGTTCAGCTTGTCGTTGGTCATCTTTTCCTCGCGGCGCACGATACACAAAATTTTGCGGGTGTCCAACAAGATGCGTTTCGCGCTTCACGCCACGACACTTGAGCAAACAAATTTTCTTCAGCCTAAGCTACAGGAGCCGCTTTGACCTCCATTTGAACTGGCGGAGCCGTTGCAGAATATCTTGGAATCGTTTCTTCTGGCGGCGAGACAGCGCAATTATTATCGAGCCGTGACTTCAGTTATGCGGACCCGAGGAATGAATTTCGCTGGCAGCCTCAATTATTGTCACTCGGCTGGGGACTGGAGCAGATTGCGGAGCGCAAGGGTCCGTCACATGATTGAAGTGTTGTCCGTGATGATGCCATCCGCGCCGAGATCCAACAGCCTGTTCGCCAGCGCCGGCTCGTTGATGGTATAGACCCAAACTTTCAATCCCTGCTGGTGCGCGTATTCCACGCCCTCGCGCGTGATCTGGTTGTTCCAGACGGCAATGCGTGCGCCGATGCTTTTGACTTCATCCACCCAGGTTTTGTCCAAAACTTTTTCGGCATCAGTGAGTTGTTTTCCGTTGCGGCCCCAGAGAGGGCCAAGCGCGCCGAGCATCTGATTCGTTTCAAGTTGATGAAAATCTTTCAGGTAATTCCAATCGAAGGATTGCACGATGACTTTGTTCACGAGATTTTTTTCGCGCAGTAATTTCAAGCAGGTTGCGGCGTCGCCCTCCTTGTGGTGGATGAGCGTCAGGTTGCCGTCTTGAATCAAATCCAGCGACTCGGCCAAGGTTGGTATGTGAGTGCCGGCGTAAGACGGGAAATGCAACCCGGCATTCTTTTTATCAAACCTTTCGCCCGCATCCAGCGAGCAAAGCGCTTCGCCGGTTTTGTCTTTGATGTGAACTCCCGCTTCGCCCCATCTGGCCACGCCGTCGGTCGTGCGATCCAGCACCTCGTCGTGAATGCAGACGAGCTTGCCATCTTTCGCGTTGTAATAATCCAGCTCCACCATGTCCGCGCCCGCCATCTTGGCGAGCTTGAATGAGGGCAGCGTATTTTCAGGAGCGATCTGATTATAGCCGCGATGCCCGATCACAATCGGGCGGGGGAGATTGATGAGCGTCTCGACCGGGGAAAGCGGTTCGGTGGCTTTCACAGTGCATTCTGTTTTCATGAGCGCAAAGCCAAGCATTATTTAAAAAATCCAAACGGATGATTTATGGAGTGCGTTAAGCGTGGTTTCAGAGTGCTTCAACCCGCTTAGTGCGTCAACACTCGTTTGCCAGCTTTTTGCACGCAATACCGCCATTCTAACTTCGAGCATGAGATTGGTTTGAACATCAACAACCTGGTGCGTTAAGATGTTCGTGTCTCAGCGACTCAATTATTGCTGGGTTCATGTCATCTCCGTTCATGCGGGGCAGCTCAGTCGTCAGGCGCGACGAACCTCGCCGGCCCATTTTTCCCCGATCACCGGACTTGCGCCGACAGTTTTAGTCGGCGGCAGTTACCGCTATAATTATTCGCCCACTAATAACACCAGTGAGTTTTTCCGCATCGAAGGATTATGAAATAGCGTCCGCCATCGGCAGTTTTGCCGACTCGCCCGCTGGCAAATTTGTGGTTAGACTCATCAATCCATCACTGCCACTCCAAAAAAGCAAACCCGAAGGTGAACACTAAAATTCTTTTGACTCTCCTGGTCGCCATGGTCGCGACCGCCTTTGCCCAGCCGATCACTCCCGTGCCGGAAAAAATCGCTGTCGCTGTCGCGGACCGGCAGGACTTCCAGATTCCCGACCGGGTGCATCAGACCGGATGGGAAGGGATGCGCGCCGCCGCCAGCATCACGAACCGGCTGGAGAAGGTTGATCTGGATAAATTGCTCGACGGCTTTCGCCATCGCCCGGGCCGGCAAGCCTGGGATGGCGAGCACGTTGGCAAATGGCTGCACGCCGCCACGCTCGAATGGGTCAACAGCGGCGATCCCGTTTTGCGCGAGAAATTGGATTACGTTGCGACGGAGCTGGCCAAATGCCAGACGGATGACGGTTATCTGGGCACCTATCTGGCCACAAACCGCTGGACTTCATGGGACGTGTGGTCGCACAAATATGACCTGCTCGGCCTGATTGCTTATGTGCGCTACACCGGCAATCTGGATTTGCTGCCTACCTGCAAACGCATGGGCGACATCCTCTGCAAAACTTTTGGCGATGAACCGGGCAAGCTTGACATCGTCAAGCCCGGCGAACACGTCGGCATGGCGCCGACCAGCGTGCTGGAGCCGATGATGCTGCTTTACCGGCTGACAGGTGAACCGCGCTATCTCAACTTCTGCAAGTATATTCTCCGCGCCTGGGAACAGCCGGACGGCCCGCACATCGTCTCCACGCTGTTGACCGCCAAACGCGTGGACAAGGTCGGCGATGCCAAAGCCTACGAGATGCTCTCCTGCCTCAACGGTGCCTTGGAATACTACCGGACCACCGGCGACCGGAAGGTTCTCACCGCCTGTTTGAATGCGTGGCAGGACATCGTGGACAACCGGATCTATCCCACCGGCGCGATGAGTTATTATGAAGTGTTCCACGACAATTATGATCTGCCCAACACCAGCAATGTTGGCGAAACCTGCGTCACGGTGACGTGGCTCCAGTTCAATGCGCAGTTGCTGCGGTTGACGGGCGAGGCGCGGTTTGCGGACCAACTCGAACGCGCCATTCTCAACCAACTGCTCGGCGCGCAGCTCTGCGACGGTTCCGGCTGGGGCTACTATGTGCAGATGGAAGGCAAGAAACCTTACAGCAAGGGCGACGACGCCGGCGGTGTGTTCAACTGCTGTCTGTCCAGTGGGCCGCGCGGACTTGCGCTGATCCCCACCTTCGCTGTCACCACGGATGCCGATGGTGCCGTGGTCAATCTCTATGAATCCGGCCAGGCCAGACTCGCGCTGCGCAACGGCACACCGGTTGAGATTGACACCGACACGCTTTATCCCGGCGAGGATACAATCCGGTTCACCGTGTTGCCGGCCGCGGAAAAACCCTTCGCGGTCAAACTGCGAATTCCGGCGTGGTGCCGCACCGCGTCTGTCGAGGTCAACGGAAAGAAAGTTGAAACGAAGCCCGGCTCCGACGGTTATATGAGTATCCAGCGCACCTGGAAACCCGGCGACAAGATTGAGTTGAACTTGAAACAGGAAGCCCGCCTGATCGTCGGCGATCACCTCAATCAGGGCAAGGTCGCAATCCTCTACGGCCCGCTGGTGCTGGCCGCCGATGCCGCGCTGCTTAAGGCCGACGGGCAGATACTCTTCACCTTTGCCATCGCCAAGACGGACGTGGCCGCGCTCGCGCTCACACCGGAATCCGCGCCGGAAGGTGTAAAGACCTGGCCGGGCGCGCAGGTCTTTCGCATCAACGCCGTGAGCCGCAAAGATGGTTCACCCGCGACCGTTCGCCTGATGTCTTTTGCCGACGCGGGCGACACCGGGTCACCCTACAAAGTCTGGCTGCCACTGCCCCATAAACCCAGCGGCAACATTTTGCTGGACGGATCGGAGAGTCGTTCCCGCCAGGGGAACCAGACCGGCTCCATCAACGATGAAGAAATTCAAAACCTGGTGGTGACATACGATGGTCAGCCGGAAAAAGAAGACTGGTTTGCCGTGACGCTTGGCGCACCGACGGCGATCCGCCGTGTGGTGTTCATGCACGGAAGCAATTACCACGATGGCGGCTGGTTTGACGCCAGCGCGGGCAAGCCCAAAGTGCAAATCCAGCGCGAGAAAGGCGGTGCGTGGGACACGATTGGCGAGCTGGCGGATTACCCCGCCACGACGGCCACCCACCATGCGAACCTCCAGTCCGGTCAGGCGTTCACACTGCAACTGGCGCGCCCGGCGAAGGCTCTGGCTGTGCGCGTCCTCGGCGTGCCCGCGTGCGGCGATAATCCAAAACAAAACTTCTCGTCCTGCGCGGAACTGCAAGCCTTCGATCCATGAAAGTTGGAAGGCCACATTCCGCGCGTATGATCAAGCCTGCTGTCCTCGTGATCGGCAGTTCGAACACCGATCTGATCATCAAGGCGGAGCGCATCCCCCAGCCCGGCGAAACGATTCTGGGCGGACAATTCGTCCGCGCTGCTGGAGGCAAAGGCGCGAATCAAGCCGTGGCCGCCGCTCGCGCGGGTGGGGCTGTCACGTTCATCGCCCGTGCTGGTTGCGCCGCAAACGGCGAAGCAGCGCTGGCTGGTTTTGCCGCGGATGACATCAACGTGAAGCACATCATCCGCGACCGGACAAGCCCGTCGGGTGTTGCGCTGATTTTTGTCGGCAAGAGTGGCGAGAACAGTATCGCGGTGGCTTCGGGCGCGAATGACAAACTAAGTCCAACCGATGTGCGCAAGGCCAAGGATGCGTTCCGCCGCGCGCGGGTTGTCCTGCTCCAACTGGAGACGCCGCTGAGAACCGTCGCGGCGTCCATCGCACTTGCTGCTGCCGCTGGCGTGCGGGTGGTATTGAATCCGGCACCCGCCCGGCCGCTCCCGGCCAACTTGCTCAAGCGCGTTTATCTGCTGACACCCAACGAGAGCGAGGCCGAACTGCTCACGGGCGTTGCGGTGACCAGCATAGCTGCGGTAGCGAAAGCCGCCGGCAAGTTGTTGGCGCGCGGCGTGCAAAACGTAATTATCACAATGGGATCGCGCGGCGCGTTCGTGGCGGGGAAAGACTTGCGGCAGATGATTCCCGGATTCAAAGTGAGCGCCGTGGACGCCACGGGGGCGGGTGATGTTTTCAACGGCGCGCTCGTCGTCGTGCTGGCCGAGGGCCATTCGTTGTTGGAGGCCGCGCGGTTTGCGTGCGCAGCGGCAGCCATTTCCGTAACCCGCTTCGGCGCGCAATCATCCGCTCCGACGCGCAAAGAAATTCAAGCCATGCTCGCCACGGGAAAAGTTCGCCGCGCCGTGGAAAATGGAAGCAGCGTTCCAAACGCAGTGGAGCGCGGGCTTCAGCCCGCTTCAGCGTCAGGCTTGCGGGAGATACTGCCTTCTGCGAGAACTTCAGCTTTGCAGGCATTGAAGCGGCGTGAACGCCGCGCGCCCAGCCGGCACTTGCTGAAAGTGAGTCACAAAAAATAAAACCGTCGGTGTATCTTATGAAAAAATATCTGTTCTCAAACTCCGTCGCTCGTCTGTCGCTCGCGTTGTCCCTGGGTGCGCTCGTAGTGTTGAGCAGTGGCTGCAACAAATCTGCAAACACTACCGACACCAAATCCAACCCCGGCAAGCCGAAGGTCGCGCTCGTCATGAAGTCGTTGGCGAATGAATTTTTCAGCACGATGGCCGAGGGTGCCAAGCAGCATCAGGCTGCCAACGCTGCGACTTACGATCTCGTCGTCAACGGCATCAAAAACGAGACCGATCTTGCCGAGCAGGTGAATCTCGTCGAGCAGATGATCGCGCAGCAGGTCAATGCCATCGTCATTGCACCGGCAGACTCAAAAGCATTGGTGACCGTCCTCAAGCGCGCCAAGGAGGCGGCCATCCTCGTGGTCAACATTGACAACAAGCTCGATGCCGACGTGCTCGTGCAGGCGGATCTCAAAGTGCCTTTCGTTGGCCCGGATAACCGTGCAGGTGCGCGCAAGGTGGGCGAAGCACTTGCGAAACAAATTCAAGCGGGCGACAAGGTGGCCATCATCGAAGGCATCCCGACCGCCTTCAACGGCCAGCAGCGCCGGTTGGGATTCGAGGACGCCATGAAGGCTGCGAATGTGAACATCGTGAGCGTCCAAAGCGGCCGCTGGGAAATGGAGACGGCAAATAACGTCGCGAGCGCGATGCTCAATGAACATGCGGACCTCAAAGCCATTCTGTGCGCGAACGACAACATGGCACTGGGCGCGGTGTCCGCCATTCAAGCTGCGGGCAAGACCGGCAAAGTTCTGGTCGTGGGCTTCGACAACATCAGCGCGTTGCGGTCGTTGCTGGACAAGAGGCAAGTGGTCGCGACGGCGGATCAGCACGGCGACAAGCTCGCGGTGTTCGGCATCGAGGCGGCGCTGAAAATTTTGAAGGGTGAAGCCCCGCCCGCCGACCAGACCACGGCGGTGGATCTCGTCACCAAGTAATTTCCCGTCATGGCCACCACCAAACATTTTCCTGAATCCGAGGTTCGGAGTTCCGCGTTTACGCGGTCAGGGACGTTGCCTGCAAACGGAACTCCGCATCTGTCGTCCAGCCCGCTCTTGCAAGTCACCCGGCTGCAGAAGAGTTACAATGTTCCCGTGTTGGTGGACTTCAGCTTCACCTTGCAGCGCGGCGAAGTTCATGCGTTGGTGGGCAGCAACGGCGCGGGCAAATCCACTTTCGCGCGGATTCTTTCCGGGCTGACCCCCCGCGATGGCGGCGACATCCAGTTGGACGGCCGTCATTACCAGCCAGGTTCCAAGCGCGCGGCCGAACACGCGGGCGTCATCATGGTGCTGCAGGAACTCAATGTGATCGGGACCATGAGCATCTCGGAAAATATTTTTCTCAACCGCCTGCCGCGACGCGGTGGATTCCTTCGCTTCGCAGGGTTGCACAAGGATGCCCGCAAAGCTCTCGCGCGTGTCGGCCTCGGCTCCGTGGATCCCGCTACACCAGCGGGACTCTTGGGCGTGGGGCAACAGCAGTTGGTCGAAATTGCCGGGGCGTTGTCGCAGAACTGCAAGTTGCTCATCTTGGATGAACCGACGGCGGCGCTGACCGACCCCGAGATCGAGCAGCTTTTTGAAAACATCCGCCAGCTTCAGACGGAGGGTGTGGGGATCATTTACATCAGCCATCGAATGGATGAAATCCGCCGCATCGCCGACCGCATCACCGTGATGCGCGATGGGCGCGTCGTCGCCACGCACCAGGCCGGCGACGTCAAACCCGCCGGACTGGTCCGCGAAATGGTCGGGCACGATTTGCCGGAGCGGAAGAGTGCGGTGGAGCGTCCTCTCGGTGAAGTCGCTTTGCGAGTGCGCAATCTGCGGGCGGGCGACAGGGTGCGCGACGTCAACTTCGAGGTGCGGCGCGGAGAAATTCTGGGCATCTCAGGACTCATCGGCTCCGGTCGCACGGAAACCTTGCGCGCCATCTTCGGCGCGGATGCAAAAGACGGCGGTGAGATTCTCGTCAGCGAGCAACCGGTGGTCATTCGCAATCCGGCTGACGCGCTGCGCGCCGGTATTGGTCTTGTGCCCGAAGATCGCAAACAGGATGGCCTGCTATCGCCGCAATCCATCCGGGTAAACACGACGCTGAGCACGATTGCCCGCCACGCGAATTCCGCTGGCTGGCTGGATAACAGTGCCGAAAACAAGACCACCGAATCTTTTTGCGGCCGGCTGCAAGTGCAATGCACTTCACACGAGCAAGCCATCGGCGAGTTGAGCGGTGGCAATCAGCAGAAGGTGGTCATCGCCCGTTGGCTCGCGCGGGACTGCCGCATCCTGTTGTTCGACGAGCCGACGCGCGGGATTGATGCCGCCGCGAAACACACCATTTACCAGTTGTTGCGGGATCTGGCGGCGGAAGGAAAAGCAGTCGTCGTCGTCTCCAGCGAACTGGTTGAACTCATGGCGTTGTGCGATCGCATTCTCGTCATGTCGCATGGGCACATCCGGGCCGATTTCACGCCCGAGGTGTGGACGCAGGAAAAAATAACCCGGGCCGCGTTCAGTGGTTATCTGGATCGGGAAGAAAGCCCCCTCTACCCATGAGGCCATTCAGAAATCCCAACACTGAATCCCAACGGGATTCCGGCTTAAAGCCCAGGGTTGCCGAGTCAACCGTCGTTTATTCAAACAACCCCAAAGGGGTTGCGTCCATTCCCGTCCGCGATATGCCACAACCCCGTTGGGGTTGAAAACATTTTCGGCAGCCCCCCAGGGTAGCTCGTGCCTCGCAACCCTGGGCTATGTGACACAATCCCTTTGGGATTGCAGGAACACGCCTCGCGCTCTGCAGTGCTATCTCCCAGCGTCGTCGCGTGCTGCGAAAATTTTCGCGGAGCGCGGACAGCCTTGTCCGCGTGTTGCTCAGGTGAGGGTCGAGACTCGCGGACAAGGCTGTCCGCGCTCCTTTGGTTGCGGCTCCGCCGCGCTATTAATACTAGGTTAAGTGTATTGACATGGTTTGTCGTGTTTGTTAGTGTCGGTGCG
>ODAK010007768.1_pt1 | contig 10779 bp, 10 predicted proteins | sample 1539591 | NCBI WGS metagenome assembly ODAK01 (sample SAMEA3539303, study PRJEB22396) | soil metagenome | biome: tundra; feature: field; material: soil | place: USA | collected 2010-05 | depth 0.15 m | reverse complement strand
AATAATCTTTGGTCTACAATTTCATTAGTTAGTTTAGCTTGTCCTGCACAATTTGGACAGCCTGTTTTTCTTTTACCTAAAATATCTGATGATCTTGCCTTCCAAATATATTGACATTCTTCTATTAAACATTGCCAATCAATTGGTATTTGAGAATTAATAACATCACCTATTCGTTTAATTAAACGATTGTTTTCTTTTAATCTTTGATCAACAATTTCATTTGTCAATTTAATTTTCATTCAAAATCCAATACTTGCATTTATTCCAGCAAAAATATTTCCAGAAGCATCTAATTGCAATGATGGTCCTACAAAGCTATTATCAATTAATGATGTCTTAATAATATTGCCAATATTGAAACTTACCGGAGTCAAAATACCTGTAAATTTTTGTGTTCCGGTCTGATAGCCAGCTCCAATTTGTAATATGCTTACATCCGGCAAATTTAAGTATTTCCCATAACTCATAATAGCCAAAGTTCCTCCAAAGTTAGCCGATCCATTAATAGCAGAGAGATTTGCCGATCCACCGGCAGTTAGATAAAGCTTAGGGTTCCAAAAGCTAAACTTAGCGGTCGGATAAATCTGTTGAATTGAACTATTAGCAATTTTTACCGGGTAATCCTTATTGTCTACTTTAATAGAAAATTTGTTGTACGAATAGTTCCTGCTATTCTGATCGATTCCTAAAACGGTAGTCAAATTGTATTCGCGGGCTTTAATATCTATATTCCATGGCTTTTCTTGCGAAGCACTGAAGCCTACATCACCAAATGGAACCTTATCTGTTCCAAAAACCTCATCTAAATGAAAGGTTTGCCGGTTGGCGAGATAACCGTAAAGATCGGGGTTTGGGCAGGGCGTCCCATCTTTGCATTTTGCTGGAGCGGAAACGGGGTTAGGACCGCCTGGCTGAACGATTGGGGTAGTGCCGCTAGAGGGTAAATTACCGGCTTGCTGAGGCCCGCTAACGACCGTTACGGAATTGATGGCCGAAAGGTTTGCCTTAAGTGTTGCAAGGTCAGTTTCAATGGCTTTTAGATCTAATTTGTGCTGGGCCGCGAAGGCTTCCAGATCGTTTTTTGTTGCATAAGCGGACTGCGCTCGCATTATACCATCTGCTAACTCTTTTTGGGCTACCATTGTCGTATTAATTGCTGTCATTTGACTAGAAAGCTGGAAATGATGATATACAATAAAACCAAGCGTCCCGAAAAGAGCTATAATTCCAATGGCTACTAGAATCTTACTTAAAATTGATGTCATATTGTTCTTCCTTTATTGATTTATGCATTTATTGCATTTCGTACGACCTTAAAATTTGGCAAAGACGATATACATCCGCCCGCATCCCAAATTTCTCGGGCCTGAGGACTTGTCATTTTGTTTAGAAATTCTTTACGAGCCACATCCGGCCATGCCATTATTTCTTTGAATTGGTCAATGATGGTTGCCTCACTCAATGCGATAAATTGATGTTCTAACATCTTGTCAATTATGATAGATGTTTCAGAAAACTTCGCGCGAATATTTATTGATGTCATTATGTTCTCCTTTTATTGTCATTCACTTACCAACTTAGTTATTATTGATGAACGCTATGTGGTTTCTTTTAAGACTATTATATCGCTTAATAATAATTTTAAGCATATCACAATATTCGTTTGCCATCTCTGTAGTAACATAATTTTTACGAGTACAATCTTGGTTATCCCAATTTCCACTCACCAAGTGTTGATGTAATTCTTTTAACTTCTCAATCATTTTGGCATCAGATAATGGTTTCATAATGAACTACGACCATTTATATGCACCATATCATCTTCTGGAAAGCTCGCCACTTCGTCATAAACTATGGAGTTAAACGTTTGTCCACGAAGCGGCCATTCCATAGCATTTTTGTGATTTACGATCACTCTTTCCATTGTGCCCAACGCGTCATCTGACCATTTCATTATATCACTAAACTCAGATTCGGCATAACAGGAGTGCAATAATTTGAGATCAATCATCTTGTTGATGAGGTTGATGATACGAATAAACCTATTCATATGCATTTCTTTTTGATCGTGATTAAGGGGAAGATATTCTAATTTTGCAATGATGGTAGCCGCAATTCCTAAGTCTTTGCCTTTCGCATTATCTCCGAAAACATTTTCTTGCACTTTGTATATCTCCGTTGAATTCTCCGTTTCTTTGCGTAATAGGTTTTCATATTGAGAATAATTTGTTCTGAGCAAGAGTCCCAATTCAGCAAAATCATTCCTATCTTGACACTCTGAGAATATTTGCTTAATCTCATTCATTTTGTCAGAAGATAGCTTAATTCGTTCTTCTAATTCAGAGACGCGTTGAAAGGCTATTAGGGTGTAGACATGAACATAGAAATTATGCACTCTGCAACGTGCAACATATTCGCGACTATATTTGCCGTGAAATGAATCTTCGAAAGCGGTTTGCTTGACAGATGAATTGGCTATTCCAAAAGATTTACAAACTAGCCATTCTGGAATATCCTTGAATTCTTCCGTGGTCGCTTTAAACAAATCTAGTAATTCCATTTATGGCCTCTTTCCACCCTGTGTTATTTTGGCATTAAAATTCTTCTTATGAGACTTATATCGTTTGATAAGTGCATCAATAGCCTCAAGATATTCACGTTTAGTACGATCTCCAAAGATTGTACGAGCACTATCACCAAGAATAGACAATTTTAGACAATCGAGCCTGTTATACATTTCAGTTTCAGTCATATTCTTGATATTCTGTTTGGTCTGTTTATCTTCCCCATAATCTGGTCCAATATCAGTATTTAGTAATTCCATTTGCCCTGCCATTTCTTTATGAATGTTTGTCGCGATTCCGAATATAATTTGCCGGTATTTAGTTGAGATGATGTAATCTTGCCAAAATGAATAACTGGTATATCAATCATTTTGAACTTAATTCCTAATTGTGTTCCACGAAATGAAAGGTCCGCATCCTCATAGTAAGCGAAAAAGTCTTCGCAAAATGGTTTAGAATTATCTATTACCAATTTGTCGAATGTCTTTCGGGTCGCTGAAATACACCATCCTGACATAAAATTGATGGGCTTTTGAGGATTATTGGTTTCATAAAGGAAAGCAAATTGATTGCCAACATTAAGCAAACCGCCTGTCGGTCCCATCAAGACATCTTCTGTCATCTCTTTTAGAATTATATCCGTCCAATTTGAATGATTGCTTTGAACGCGAATATCATTATTAAGGAACATTACATTGGTTCCTCGAGAAGCCTGGAACCCAGCATCACAACTTTTTGCGAAGCCCGAATTGGTCTCATTTCGTATGACCTTAAAATTAACACGATTTAGCTTTTTCAATTCAGCAGAGGTTTCATCAGAAGAACAATCGTCAACGACAATGATTTCGTGATTTGGGCCTAATTGGAAGAGATCTTCGAGACAATTACGAGTGAAATTAAACTTATTATATACCGGTATAATAATACTTAAAGCAATGTCTGGACTTTGCTGATTAATAAAATTCCTACCTACTATTTCGATTAAACTCATATTATGACCATTACTTTAGATTTGTCAATTATAAATGATTGGTGTAATTGCTTTAATTGAGGAACTAGTTCGTTAATTAGATATTTTTCGAGTTTCTTTCCTTGATATTTGCGTCCGTCGATTGAAATAAGATTAATACTGTTATTATCACAAAAGGTTTGCACATATGCATCACGAGCTTGGCGCTCAATGAAATTTAATTGCGCTTGTTCCGGCAAGCATCCACCAAAACAAACCGGTTCATAGTGTTGACGCCCGTTATATTCTATTGCTATTTGGGGCAAATAATAATCCATTGAATATCTTTTGGTTTCATTTGGATCAAAATCTCTTATTCGTTTTTGACTTTCAATATTCGGAAAGTATTTTTCGAGAATTAAACCCACGGTCTTTTCATTCTTTCCAGAAGAACATTTTAGGCAGCCTGATTTAGTATTTAAAATGCTACTAGGAGATGTAGTCCATTTATATTCACATATTTCACATTGAAAATCAACCTTTAATAAGGCGGTAATTATATCACTTAATCGTTTTATATTACGACCAATCAATCTTTGATCTACAATTTCATTAGTCAATTTTGCTAAATTTGCACATTTAGGACAACCAGATTTTCCAGTAATAACATGACTTGGTCTAGTTTTCCAGTTATACTGACAAATTAAGCATTGAAAATCAGTCTTAATGTTAGCGCCAATAATATCACCAATTCTCTTTATAAGAGAGTTATTCGTAATTAATCTACAATCCACTTCTTTATTGGTTAATTTTACACGTTTGGCACATTTTGGACACCCTTGTTTACTATTTAAAATATCACTTGGCTTCGCCTTCCATACATATAAACAATCATTAATAATGCATTGAAAATCAATTTTATTCATCATCCCATTTATATGACCAATTCTTTTAATGGTCCTATTTTGATCAATAAGTCTTTGATCAATATCCGCATTAGTAAGCTTTATATTACCAGCACATTTAGGACATCCTGAATGTTTATTCAGTACATGATTAATAATGGCAAACCATTTATATCTACATATTTCTATTAGACATTCAAAATTGGTTTTTGTAGATGAATTAACAACATCACCCAATCTTTTAATAGTGCGATTTTGCTCTTTTAATCTTCGATCTACAATTTCATTAGTTAATTTGATATGACCAGAACAATTAGGACAGCCTCGTCCGCGTAAAATATTATTAGGAATTGATGACCAAATAAATTGACAATCTTCAACTAAACATTGAAAATCACTTTTGATTTGAGAACTAATAATATCTCCTATTCGTTTTATAGAACTTTTTTGCCTTAATAATTTCTGATCAACTATTTCATTAGTTAATTTCGCCCTCATACGCAAAGCTCCATCATCTGTCCTGCAATTGTTTGCCAACTATATTTGGTTAGAATCATTTCTCTTTGTCCCTCTAACTTCTTGTTTAGTGCTTCATAATTCTGATACGCGTACCGAAGCTTATCAATTGCATCATCTATATCGGGCTGAAACCAGATCGCATTAGGCTTACTTTCCCAATACATAGATTCGGGTCGGGCCCGTTCATCTTTGCCATCAATCAATAAAGCATTATCATCATTGAGATAATCTATTTGAGAACAAGCCTGCGGTGCAATATTGATTTTCCCAGAAGCCAATGCCTCTATGCCTGGCATATAAAAACACTCGGCGTGGCTCATAGTAAATATGCAATCAACGCTTCTATATAAAGCGCTTATATCGTCTAGAAACTCATTGTAAATCTTTATTTCGGCGTGACGCGGATATTGTTTGTTGATATCCGATAAGCATTGATTCAGGCTTACCTCAAATTGCAGTTTTGGCTCCTTGTGCTTGGCTTTTAATATAAGCACCACATCATCATCTATGGTAAAGCTTCGGGCGAAGCTTGTCAAGAGGCCGGGTATATTCTTTCTTAAATGGGTTTGCGCAATATTTGCCAGAATCTTGAACTTCTTCTTTGTTGGCAATTGAATGGTTGATGTTCCGCGATATTGTTCGGCATCAATTCCGAGCGGAATTACTTTGACCTTATCCTCTGGAATGCCGGAGTCAAGAAAAACCTTCTTTGCGAATTGACTATGAGTAATTAGATGATCGCAATAGATATGATGTTTTGCCCAGCCAGTGGGAAGAATGTTTTTCCCTGACCATTCGAAACTCCAAATTCCCATCCTGTTTTTATTACCACTCTTAAGATAATGTCCAAAGTTTTTCATTGTTGTAAATGAAATCTGCATATCATATTCTTTATCTGGCAATCGACCGAAAACTTCTAAAGGTTTATCTTCATTTACATAGCCAATGAGATTGGGTCGAAGATGTTTGGGAAAATACTCCAAACCATTCGTTGAGAATAAATGAACATCGTGATTTTGTTTTAATGCACCGGCTAATCCCCAGCCCGTTACACTCCACGAGTGTGATTTTCCAAGAAATTGTTTCACTAGGATCTTCAAGATTTCGTCCTAATCAATTCAATTAATCCCCTCGCTTCTTCTAAGTCCGAATCGTTCCCCTCAACATCGCAAAATCTTGCGGCCCTTTGTATAAGGAAAAGACAAGCCCTTAATTCATCGACCGTTGCATTTTCGACGTCAAGACAAACCTTATCCCATAGCAAGTCCAATTCTACGGGACCGCCACCGACATAAGTATAACCACTAAAAGACAAGGCGTATTGAGCAATTGTTCCCCAATCCGAATTGGGTGCAGGAATATTCATATAGAGACTATAACCACGGTTTCTGGCTTGTCAATTGTAAATGATTACGTCAGCAAATTAAGTACCGTTGCCGAATCAATTGACAATGGCACATTATTGAATCCCGCTTTTTTCAAGAAAACAAGCACCTCAATTTTTGTCGATAAAGTTTGAAGGCTCGGGTCCTGATACAAATTAGTGAAATTAACAATAAGCTGACCTGTAAGCTGATTTATATAAATACCAGCTTTTCCATCCACGATAATTCCGGCGTAGCCATCGATATCTGCACCAGCAAGATTGGGACTAAAAGCTTGAACTGAAACTCCAAATCTCACTCTATTCATAAATAAATCGTTTGGTTGAACAAAACTCTTGTCTCCATATTGCATTGCACGATAGCCCATTCGAGTTATACCATTACCAGTAGAATCATATACAAATGATCCGAATAAATCAATACTCTTTTCTACGCCCGTTAATCCGGGCGGAATCTCCAAGATAATAGTTCCAAGCTCCCAGTCTAATTTATATATGTATCCGTCCGGTTGCACAATCTCACTCCCATAATTCAGGATGAGGTTATTGGGAATAAAAACATCAATTCGCCCACTATCAAATGATTGTGGATCGCCATATCTTTCACACATTTTCGGTAAAGAAGGTGGCGCTCCGGTTTCAGAGGTAAAAATAGTCGAAACTGGTCTGGCATTACCCGAAGTCACAATGAGATAATCTTGCCAACCAAATTGCTTAGTAATATTGAATTGAACGGGATTTAGCAAGAAGTTATGATTCTGTAAATACCCATCACTTACTAGAATATCCTGAGTCATATGTAATGTCGTTGCACGATGCGGCGTCGAGGCCGAAAAATCATCTGTACGATCTGGTGAGGTCTGCGCTAAATCATTATAAAGGAATGGATCGATGGTTAAAATTAGAGCATTGAATTGTGTTCCAATCTTATTTGCTGGATTTGTTTGGCTTGGAAACGGAGGGGTCTTCTGAATATAGTTCTGAATTAAAGCAATATCATTTGAGGTAACCTGCATATCTCCATCAATATCGGCTCGCAATATTTGACGCATTATATCTGAAGTATAGAATAGCTTTTCAATATCAATAATGTGATTGGATGTAATATCGATAGAGAGCACATTTGAAGATCCGATGTTTTGTTGAGTTGTGGAGGTCAAAATAACCAGTTGCATATTTCCAATATTTGATATGGTACTAAAATTGACCGAATTACTTTGAAAAGAAGCTAAGGCTGGATTATTAGGATTGCTTACCAAAATACCATCAGAACCCTGAGCGAGAATTACCGTAGTTATTGGATTGACAATTTGAAAATGAATAGAGCTATCATTAATGAAAGTATTGGTAAGAAAAGTATATCCATTAGTTGGAACGACGGTGCCAGGCGCAAAAGTTGCAAAAGAACTAAATAGCGGTGGAGAACTATTGATATTGGATCCTAACAAACTTTCTGCTAGTGCCAAATCATATCCGTCTACTATCCCATCACCATTGATATCACCATAAATCATAGAGCAAAGCTTAGCTCCCGCAATTCGATAGAAAATCGCTGGATTTATAGCATCGGGAATAATCTTAGCATTAACGAAATCACCATTTACAAAATTGGTTACAAGGGCAAGAACGTTAGTATCATACCTATAACCATCAGTAATGTCATCAATCATTTTTATTACTAACGTATTCTTGATGAAATTCCAATAATGAAGGTTAGCTGAAATATTGATTGTAATTGGGTTAAAGGACTTTTGATTCTTGTCAATAATTGTTCCAATAAGAAGTGGTTCAGATGCCATTTCTAAATTTGCAAGATCTAAAGAATTGAGAAGTTGAACATTTGGGATAAGTTGCTGACGAGAATCTACCGGTTCTCCAGTCCTCTGATCTTGCAATGGAACGCTTTTTCCAATTTTAGAAGCAAGCACCGAAGTAAATAGACCGGTTCCAGTAAATGAGATATTACTAAGAGTATAATCTTCTATGACGTTAAGAGTTAAATCTTGAATGGTTTTAGGTAAAGTAATTCCATGTCCGGTTTCATAGGCTTGACCATCTGAAACTTTCATAGCATCAGTTGAAATCTGGAACCATAGATTATCTTCTGGAATATCTACCCAGGTTGTTCCGGTAAAGGTAGTAACTCTGGAATTAGACAAGTGATTACTTCCAGATGTAATTAAGATATCACATTGATCAGGGGTGCCAGATCTTTTTAGGGTAAAGGCATAATAATTTCCGGGAATGATTGTAAACCCATTAGCTACTGGGGTTGAACTAAAAACAAAATCTACTGGTTGTGGCGTACCGTCTAATAATATTCCTTGATTTTGAAGAGCAACAATATCAATGCTTAATTGAGCAAGTGGAATATTAAATGGTGAAAATTCAATTGCCAAATTAGGAAGAAGATCGGAAGGGCAGCTAACCGTTGATTGAAGTGGGTAAATACTCATTTCCAAATTACCGTGCCAGATCAAATTGGAGGCCATACCAGGATCTGTATTTTGAATTGATAAAAGAACCGTTATTTTCTCGATATTATTGGTGGTCGCAACGAATTTTTCACCAATTTGAGAGGTAACATCGTTTTTAATAAGGATTTTATTCTCTTTAAACCCAATATCAATATTAAGATTGTCTATATTGTAAAGAGGAAGGGCCGCAATCAGAAGCGCATTAAGAGAAAAATAACTTGAACTGACAAAGAAATCTCGGAAGAATAAATTTGGTTCAACATCCTGAGCTACCATAATAGAATCCCTGGAGATGGAAAAGGGGCTTGCTTCTTTGATGGTAATTCGACCGCCCAAATTAAAAGACTGGTCGGAACTTCCAATTAAATCATTGAATAGAACAGTAAGAATATTAGTATAATGTTTCTTCGTGAATTGCTTCTCATTGATCTTAAAAACAAAGGTATCATATTGTAAATTGCCCTGAAAATCCAAACCAATTATAACCATCTTAGCTGTTTTCTTACCAGCTACCATTGAATTGGTCAATTCGACTTCTAATTGATTACCAAAATTAGAATCACCTGGTTGTTTCTGAACATTAATTACTAATCCATCCAGAGCTCCAGAAATCAATAAAGAGTCAAATAAGATATTTTGATTGAGCACCTCTAATAAAACCCCAGACCCAATGTGATTATTAACAATGCCTATCTGAAGACCATCATTATGATTTTGTTCAGTATTCAGATCATTGTCATCCACTTGTTGTGAATTGAACCAAATTGGTTGAATAATAGAGACGGGATTACGATGAGTCATTTGTTCCTTAAATGAGATAATTTATGAAAGCTCGAGAACATCCTGGTTTCAATGTATTAATGAGGGTTTCAAGAATTTGCTTAGATTTGGCATTCGTTGATAATATATCAAAGTCATCAAAAACATTAACGGTAAAATCAAACATTCCTGTATTTCTATTTTGAATTGTAGCGAAATCAGTTTTTAATGTCAAAGAAGAATCAAAATCGAGAAGAAAAGTAGTATATAAATCTTGAACGACCGGAAAATTAGCACTAATATTACTATTGTAATTGACATCAATAGATTCACCAAATGGTGAAATTATGGGGCGCGCTATATTACTAATTCTCAAATTATCGATTAAGGAAAAAGCAGGATTGGAAGAAGTAAAATCTGTTCCAATAAAAAGCTCATTAATGGCATCTTTGAATGGAATGGTCGAAATAAGTCCACCTTGTCCAACAACAAAACTTCCAGGAACAAATGGTCCGCCAAAAATTAATCCAGATCCAATCTGAAGACTTCCGTATTCATATCCATCGACAAACAATCTAATAGCATCTTGTCCCATCCCCGTACCAAATTGATAGGTCGTTTTAACTCGATGCCAAGTTCCTTTTGACCAAAATATGGGGGCTCGTAAAACATAGTTATTGTTCGCGGCGCGTACATCAAAATTGATATATCCAAGCGAATCTTTGTAAATAGATATTCGATCTCCTTGAGCTCCGGCCGGAATATAAGAAACAATAACTGGTGTTTGAGTATTGGGTAAGGCTTTATTCAATCTAATAATCTGTGAGTTTAAGCCTTTATCAATGTTGTTAATTGGTTTATATATAACAAGAAGCCCCAAATTATTTGAAGGTAGTTGTTTTCCGAGAAAAATAGTTCTCCCATCAGTTCCTATAATCCCATTTGTAAAATAATTAGTACGAGTAGGATCGTTAACTATTTGAATAGATATAACTTCCAAAATTAACTTGGAAACTTCTAATGAGCTACTAGTTAAGGAAATAGTATTTTCAGTAATGGCCCCTTGAGTATCAATTTCTACTTTTCCACCAGCAAAATAATCGATTCGTGAATCACCATTAGCTAATTTAACGCTTAAAACTTTAGATATGTTATTTGGTATTTTAATGGATACTTCGCTTAAGCTCACGGTTTCTTGAATAGCAATTGCTGAGGCATC
>ODAK010007767.1_pt1 | contig 10779 bp, 8 predicted proteins | sample 1539591 | NCBI WGS metagenome assembly ODAK01 (sample SAMEA3539303, study PRJEB22396) | soil metagenome | biome: tundra; feature: field; material: soil | place: USA | collected 2010-05 | depth 0.15 m | reverse complement strand
TACGCGCAGTTCGGCGACCGCTTCGTTCCGCTGCTCTCTATCATCGATGTGTTGATGTTCAACCCGGTCGACATCGTTCGCGAATGCATCTTCAACAACTATGAGTTGAACTGAATCATGCCCCGGTGGCAGAAGCTCGGAAAACTCTTTACGCCGCAGGCCGTCGACGGCCGCTCCTGGCTCAAGGAGTTTGCCCAAGCGCCCGCGACTTTGCGGTTCGATGATTTCTTGCGCGTCTATTTTTCCTGCCGACCGCCGGCGGACGGGCAAGGACGGTACGTGAGTTACTCGGCCTTCGTGGATCTGGACAGGGCCGATCTGTTTGCGGTAAAGCGCATTGCGGAACGGCCGATTCTTCCGCTCGGCGGGGTCGGCGAGTTCGACGAATTCGGTACCTATCCAGTATCAGTCATTCGCAACGGGGACGAAATTCGCGCCTATTACGCCGGGTGGACGCGCTGTGAATCGGTGCCATTCAACGTTGCGATCGGGGTTGCGACGAGCAACGACGGCGGGGAGACTTTCACCAGACTTGGCAACGGCCCGGTGCTCAGCTACTCGCCGGATGAGCCGTTCGTCTTGAGCGGACCGAAGATCCGGCGCTTCAATGACACTTGGTATTTATGGTACATCGCGGGGCGCAAATGGAAGTTGATCGACGGGCGCGCCGAACCGGTCTACAAGATACGTATGGCGTTCTCTCCGGACGGCATCCGATGGACCAAGATCAACAAGGATTTGATCGAAAGCCGTATCGAAGATGACGAGGCCCAGGCAAGTCCGGACGTGACCTATGCCGGCGGCGTCTATCATATGTTCTTTTGCTATCGGTACAGCAGCGGGTTTCGCAGCAAAGAACACGGCTATCGCATTGGTTATGCACGCAGTTCGAATTTGATCGACTGGGTGCGGGACGACGCTAAGGCGGGCATAGACGTATCGGAAGAGGGGTGGGATTCCGAAATGATCAGCTATCCGCATGTATTCGAGCTGGATGGGCGCGTGTTCATGGCGTACCTCGGCAATCAGGTTGGTCGGTACGGCTTCGGGCTGGCCGAGCTGATCGGCCAATTGGAGTAGCGTGCCCGACATGAAGTGGAAGAAGCTGGGCAAGATTTTCGATCCTAGTCGGCACGCGTTGCCGAATGGTTGCGTGCAATTTGCCCAAGCTCCTCAGGCCTTGGTGTTTGATAATCACGTGCGCGTCTACTTCTCGACTCGAGCCGTGGACAAGAGTGGGAAGTTCCTGAGTCACATCGCATACGTCGATCTGCAGAAGGATCTGCGCGGCGTAATTCGCGTGTCGGATGAAACGGTCATTCCCTTGGGCAAGCTCGGTTGCTTCGACGAGCACGGGATCTTTCCCATGAGCGTGCTGCATCATGCGGATTCCGTCTATGCTTACACTTGCGGCTGGAGCCGACGGGTCTCCGTGTCCGTTGAGACTGCGATCGGACTCGCGATCAGCCGCGACCGGGGCCGCAGCTTCCAACGCATCGGCGATGGCCCCGTGCTCGCTGCATCGCTTCACGAGCCCTGTCTGGTGGGCGATGGTTTCGTAAAAATCATCGGCGGCGTCTTTCACATGTGGTACATCTTCGGGACCGGCTGGCGCAAGTACGCGCCTGATGCGGAAGCGGACCGGACCTACAAAATCGGCCACGCGGTCTCCGCCGATGGGATCCAGTGGGTCAAGGAGGATGCGCGTCAGATCATCGCCGACCGGCTTGGCAAGGAGGAAAGTCAGGCGCTCCCGACCGTAATCAAGTTGGGCAATAGATACCACATGTTTTTTTGTTATCGTCAGTCATTCGACTTCAGGACGAACGCCGCTCGCGGGTATAGGATCGGGCACGCGTATTCCGACGATCTCGCGAACTGGACGCGGGACGACCAGGATCCGCTGCTCGACGTAAGCGCCGGGAGCTGGGATTCGGACATGCTGTGCTACCCGCATGTCTTCGAGTGCGAAGGGACTGTATATCTGCTTTACAACGGCAACGAGTTCGGTCGCCATGGATTCGGTGCCGCGGTATTGGAACGATGAGCTTGCCCATCGCCTACCGAATGAACGTTGCCGCGGCCGAACAAATCGCCGAACACTTGGAGCAATGCGCTACTTTGTTCGTGCCGACCCTCGTTGGCCGGGTGAACATCGTCGCTTACGCGAACAAAATCTGGAGCAACGCGACCCGAATGGAAGCGTGGTCGGATGACGGCCTGGTCGGGCTGGTGGGTGTCTATTGCAATGACCAGGTGAACCGGACCGCCTATGTAACCACGGTGAGCGTCCTACCGGACTGGTCAGGCAAGGGTATTGCCACTCGGTTGGTGCGGCGTGCGGTGGACCATGCCAGGTGCCAGGGACTGCAGCGCATCAGCCTCAAAGTGGCCCGAGAGCACGGCTTCGCGATTCACCTTTACGAGAATTGTGGATTTGCGATGGGCGAGACGGATGGGGCCGTCGTTGCAATGCACTGCAGTTTACGGACGGAGGAATGCCATGAGCCGCACACGTGATTTCAATCGTGAGATTCGGGATATGGATGAACACCGTTATGCGTATGGCTTCGATTTTGAGGTAATGCATCGCTTCATGATTCGCTCGTTCGAGCCATTTTTCCGAACCGGAAGCGCACTCGAACTCGGCAGCTTCAAAGGTCATTTCACGAAGCGTTTACTGTCCCATTTCGCGGATCTCACCTGCGTCGAAGCCTCGGATGTCGCACTCGCGCGGGCAGCGCAAATGCTGGACGGCAAGGTCGAGTTCATTCATTCATCATTCGAGGCGGCGAGCCTGCCGCGCCGCTATGACCACGTGATCCTGACGCATGTGCTCGAGCATCTCGACGAACCCGTGAATATTCTGAAGCGAATCAACCAGGAGTGGATGGCGAACGATGGCCGGTTGTTTCTCGTATGCCCGAACGCGAACGCGCCGTCTCGGCAGATCGCGGTCAAGATGGGTTTGATCACTCACAACAGTGCCGTCACGGCCGCCGAAGCGGAGCACGGGCATCGCCGCACCTACGCGCTCGACACGCTCGAGCGGGACGCCGTGGCCGCCGGCCTCAAGGTAGTGCATCGATCAGGCATTTTCTTCAAGGCCTTGGCCAATTTTCAATGGGATCGATTGCTGCAGACGGACATCGTCTCCGCGGAGTATCTCGAAGGATGCTACCAGCTCGGGCAGCAGTACCCCGATTTATGCGCCAGCATCTTCTTGCTGTGTGAACGAGGCGGCGACTGAGAAAGATTCGGGCGGCAGTCCGGCACACCAGCGCATCCACATGTGGCGCAGTGCTCCTTCGAGGCCAGTGGCTATGACCTCCGGCCGGCGGGCCGGGGAGCGCTGCCAGCGCGTGCGCAATTCCGCACGTAGGTCTGCAAGTGCCGATAGACGATTCGTCCAGGCAACACCCCTGGACACGAAGTCGGCCGCGTCCGCGGCAATGAATTCATCCAGACCCAGTTGACCCACGATGGCGGCCCCTTGCCGAGACGCGGGTGTCGATCCTGCCAATGTCAACGTCGGTACGCCCATCCACAGGGCGTGGAAGGTCGTGGTGCCGCCGCTGTATGGCGTAGTGTCCAGGCACATATCTACTTGGTGATATAACTCGAGATAGGTAAGGATGCCGCAACGTTCATGGAATATCAGGCGTTCCGAGGAAACACCGCAGGCGGCGAATTCGCCGATCAGCGCGTCATACCGAGCGCCAGTCGGCATCCCGCCGATCAGCATCCTGGCTTGCGGCACCTCGCGCAGGAGCTGCGACCACAAGCGGACCGTCGGTGCGGTGATCTTGCCCAAGCGATTGAAACTGCCGAAGGTGAAGAGGCCGTCTGCGAGCGCGGGCAGCGGATTGACGGGCGGTGCCTTCTCGATCGCCTTGAACGGGACATTGGCCGGCAAATGAACGAGTTTCTCGGTGAAATGCCGGTCGAACCGGCCGGGCGGCAGAAAGTGGCGGTCCGCCAGGTAATAATCCATGGCGCGGAGCCCCGTCGTTCCCGGGTAGCCGATCCAACTGATTTGAATCGGAGCGGGTTTGCGCGCGAAAGCGGGAAGCCGATTGAGTCCTGTATGGCCGGACAGATCGATCAGAACGTCGACCTGATCGTTCATGATGACGTCCGCCATCTCGCTGTCGGAAATGGCGCAGACGACGTTCCAAGTCTTGAAGTATTGCATCAATTGCCGGCTCATATCGTCGGTGCGCATATTGGTGTAGTACGCATGCAGTTCCAGTCCGGGCCGATGTTGCAGCTGGGCAAGGATGGGCTCGATGAACCCGGCAACCGCGTGGTTGCATAAATCACCCGAGACGAACCCGACTTTGAGGCATCGTTCTGGGTCGCGGTCATTCAAATGTTTCGGCCAGGACGCGCGCAGCGCATTCTCGAAATAATCGCCATACCGGAGATGTTCGGCGAACAGTTCGTCAGCGTCGATCGAGTGATTGTGGCTCATCAGAAACAACAGGTGCGAGTGGCTCAGCTTGTCGTCGCCCGCGACGTTCTCGGTTCGCAGTGCAAGGCCGCGTCGCAGGCTCGCTTCCGCTTCGGCAAACCGTCCTTGCAACTCGTAGGCCGCCGCAAGGCGGTAGTGGGCGGAGCTGAAGCCGGGATTCAGTTTCAAGGCGTGGTGCAAGTGACGCTCCGCCTCTTCGAAGCGCGTTGCCTTGGCCAGCGTCAAGCCCAAGTTCACATGCGCCTCCGCATCCTGCGGCATCAGTCGAACGGCGGTCCGCAACGCGTCAATCGCATCGTCGTAGCCTTCCTCGCCCGGGATGCAGGCGCCGAGCACTTTCCAACTGAAACCGCGCGTCGGAAAGCGTTCGGTCAGCGTGCGCGCGAGAGTCCGCGCGGCCGCAAATTCCCCCTGTTGAAACAGCGTCAGCAAGGCCCGTTCCTGCGCGCGAAAGTCCTGATCTCGGGCACTCCGGTTCGTCCGCCTCCGCTTTTGCGCGCCGATCGGCCTGTTCGGCGCCGATGATCGCGCGGGATACTCCGGGACCTCGAGCGGTGGGACGGCCGTTTCCGAGGCAGCAGCACCCGCCGATATCTTTTCATCGAGGCGTTTCGCAAAATCCTCGACCGCCGCGCCGGCAACACCATGCTGACGCGCGACGACCAACGTGCTTTGCGCCTCGTCGGTTCGGCCGGCCAGGATCAGCGCCTCCAAAACCCCCATCCAATAGTCGGATATGTCGGGTTTCGCCTCGAGCGCCGCGAGCAGGAACGGCAAACCGTCGGTGGGATTCTGCGATTGCACGTAGAGCAAGCCCAAGCAGTGGTTCGCTACGGCGTGCTTGGGCTCCGTCTGCAATATTGCACGGTAGAGCTGCCGGGCGAGATCGAGCTGTCCGGCGAGCTGCAGTTCCATGGCTTTTTCGCAGGCTGAGTCCAACTTCGATGCAGCCGTCGGCTGCAATACTTCTGCGTGCATCACAGGCCTTCCAGACGCGAGCCGGTGGTGCCGAAGGATTCTGCGGGTAGACCGTCGCACCAGCGCCTCCACATCCGCCTCAGCGCCGCCTCGAAGCCGTCGCCGATGATCTCGGGGCGCCTGCAGGGCGCGTCGCGCCAGCGCATCCGCAATTCTGCGCGCAACTTCGCGAGCGCAGGCAGGTGCTGCGCCCAATACACGCCGGATGCCACGAATTCGTGGGCACCCGTCGTAATGAACTCTCGCAGGCCGACCTGTCCGAGAATCGCTGCGCCGCAGCGTCCCGCAGGTGTCCGTCCGGCGACGGTCAAAGTTGGCACTCCCATCCACAGGGCATGCAGGGTCGTGGTGCCGCCGTTGTACGGCAAAGTGTCCAGACAAAGATCAACTTGGTGATGTAGCTCAAGGTAGGTGTCCATGGCGCAGTGCGAATAAAATACCAACCGTCCGCGGTCGACGCCGTGAGCCGCGAATCCCGCGATGAGATCGTCGCGCTGAAAGTCGAAGGCGATGCCGCCCAGCAGCATGGTTGCCTCCGGCAACTCGCGCAGCAGCCTCGCCCACAATTCGAGCGTTGAGGCGCTGATCTTGTCCGGTCGGCTAAAACTGCCGAAGGTCATGCGGCCGCCGGCGAGCGCCGGCAACGCGTTGACCGGCGGCGACGGTTCATGGGGTTGAAACGGCATGGGGATATGCACCAGTTTTTCCGTGAAGTGGTGATCGAACTCGCCCGGCGGCAAGAAGTGAGGGTCGGCCAGGTAGTAATCCATCGCGCGAAGTCCCGTGGTGCCCGGATAGCCGATCCAGCTTGCTTGAATCGGCGCCGGTTTGCGGGCAAACACCGGCAATCGATTGAGGCCCGTGTGACCGGATAGATCGATCAAAATGTCGATGCCGTCGCCGATGATCTTATCGGCCAATTGAACATCGGATAGGCCGGCCACCGGGTGCCAGCGCCGCACGGTGTTTCGAATGCGCTCGCTCACGTCATCGGTCGCGGTGAAATTACAATATGCATGCACTTCCAAGCCCGGCCTGTTTCGCAATTGCAGCAGGACGGGCCCGATGAAACTGGCGACCGCATGCTCGCGTAAGTCGCCCGAAACGAATCCCACCTTGAGGCGGCGCCCCGGTTCGCGACCGTGCAAGTGCGTTGGCCACGTAACGGGATCTTCGAAGTACTCGCCGAACCGGCAATGTTCTGCGAACAGCGAATCCGCATCTACCGCGGGGTTATGGCTCAAGATGAACAATAGATTGGAATAGTTCTGTGCGTCGTCGCCTTCCGCATAATTGGCTCGCAATGCGATGCCTCGTCGAAGGCAGGCTTCCGCCTCGGCAAGCCGTGCCTGCAAGGAATAGGTCATTCCCAGGCGATAATGCGCGGTTGCGAACTGGGGATCGAGTTCGATGGCCTTGCGTAAAGAGGCCTCCGCCTCCGCGAAACGATTCGCTTTGGCGAGGGCCAAACCCAAATTGCAGTGCGCCTCGGCATCCCGCGGCAACAGCCGAACCGAGTCTTGCATCGCGGCCAAGGCCTCTGTGCTCGAGCCCTCGGCCCAGAGCAGCGCTCCCAACACCTTGAAAGACAGGCCGCGCTCCGGGAACCGCTTTGCCAGATTCGAGGCGAGAGCACGCGCTGCGCGGCTATCGCCCTGCTGCAACATCGCGAGCAGTGCACTTTCGTGGTCGCCGGCGCCATGCGCATCGGGTGGGGCGCCCGACCGCGCGGCGAATTCCTCGACCGCCTCACCGGCAAGGCCATGCCGCCGCCCGAGCGCGAGCGCGGCCCGCGCCTCGTCGGCTCGACCACTCAATAATAGTGCTTCCAGATACCCCAGCCAGTAGTCGGGAGATTGCGGATTCGCTTGCAGCGCGACCAGCAGGAATGACAGGCCCTCCGCCGTACGCCGTGACTGCACGTTCAACATGCCGAGGCAATAGTTGGCCGCGGCGTGATTGGGGGCTGCTTGCAATATCGCGCGGTATAGCTGCTCGGCATGTTCCAGCCGGCCGGCCAACTGCAGCCGCATCGCGTCGCTGCAGGCGTCGTCCAGCGGCGATTGGTTGCCGGAAGTCTCGCGGATTATTGACGCCATGCCCGAATTTTGCATGAAGTATGCCATCGGGCTTCAAATCTGAGATGCGGCGCCGATATCTGCGACGCGGCAGGCGCAGCGCTGTCAAACGCCATAGTTCGAAACTGTGATGCAAATCGCGAATGCCCTGACTCAGCCCAGCATTCTTTCCTAAAGAACCCGGCGGGTCTTCCGATAAACCTTTTGCGTGTGTCACCGGTCCGCCCGCTCGGCGGGTGAAGAGGACACAACAGCAGAGGGCCTAATGATGGGCCGGTGAACTTAAACTTTATTAGGAGCCTTGAACATGGCATTAACTTTAAATACGAATATCGATTCGCTTACCGCACAGAACAATCTATCCGGCTCGCAGGCTTTGTTGTCCCAGTCCTTGACGCGCTTGTCGTCGGGTCTGCGCATCAACAGCGCCGCGGACGATGCCGCGGGTCTCGCGATCAGTCAGCAATTCACCACCCAGGTGAACGGCACCAACCAAGCGATCAACAACGCCAACAACGCCGTTTCCGAAGCGCAGACCGCCGGCGGCGCGTTGGCCACGATCGTCAACAACCTGCAGAGCATCCGCACGCTTGCCGTCGAATCGGCGAACGGTTCTAACAGCGCATCGGATCGCCAGGCGCTCGATGCTCAGGTACAGCAGCAGATCGCGGAAATCACGCAAATCGCCTCGCAGACGTCGTTCAACGGTGCAAACGTGCTCAACGGCACCAGCGGCACCACCACGTATCAGGTGGGCGCGAACGTCGGCAACACGATTTCCATCAACTTGGCGCAGGGCGTGCAAGCGAACCAGATCGGCCAAGTCGCCTCGAAGGCCGGCACCGTCACCACCACCGCTCTGGTGGGTGGCATGACCATCGCCGTCGGTACTGCAGCTGCCGTCACGGTAGGCGCGAGCGCGAATTATGCAACCTCGTCTCCGGGACAGACGGCTGATTCGGCCTACGCGAAAGCGGCGGCAGTCAACGCAGCCGATATTTCCGGCTTGACCGCCACTGCAACGACCACGGCTACGGAAGCGGCTGCATTCAACGCCATCACGACCGCCGCCACCAACGTCGCAGGTACCTACACGCTGTCGATCAACGGCACCCAGATCTACGGCGGTACGAACGATATCGCCGCGGGAACGTCGCTGAGCGCAAATCAGGTTGCCACTCAGATCAACCTGTACTCATCGAAAGACGGCAATGTGACGGCTTCGGTCTCGAGCGGCGGCGCACTGACGTTGACTGCGGCCGACGGCAGCAACATCGTCGTCAATCAGAGTGTCGGCACGGGTGCATCGGGCACGGGACTCAACTCGAGCATCGCGGGTACCGTGGGTGGGGCCAACTTCACCAACTCGGGTACGGTGACCTTGTCGGCCGACAGCAACATTGCGATCGGCGGCAGCACGGCCGACATCGCAGCCCTGGGCCAGGTTACCGGCAACATCTCGCTGGGCACCAGTACGCTGGCGAGCCAGGACGTGTTGACGGTCAGCGGAGCCAACGCGACGATCAACGCGGTCGATTCGGCACTGGCAACGGTCAGCGCCTTCCAGAGTCAGTTGGGCGCCATTCAGAACCGCTTCACCGCGGCGGTGAGCAACCTGACGTCCACGGCGCAAAACTTGACGCAGTCTCGCAGCACGATCTCGAATGCGAACTTCGCCCAGGAAACGGCCAACCTGACCCAGGCCCAGGTGCTGGAACAGGCGGGTATCTCGGTGTTGGCACAAGCCAACCAGGAACCGCAATTGATCCTCAAGCTTTTGGGTTAATAGCCGAAACGTTGGGATAGGTAATGAAACGCAAGGTTCGGGCGACGGCGCCCGAACCTTGTCCTAAGAAGCGGCAGGATGCCAAGGGAAGTTCGAGGAGCCTTCTGGACCAACCGCGGGTAAATCACATGGCGAGCGACGGAAGTCCGGGAAAAATCCCGGTTGCGAGTCTCGTGCAGGGAAGCCAGACAGTACGCCCAATCAGTCTTCAACCAGGCGGCGGCAAGTCTTTGCCGCTCGACGGCAAAGCTGCGGCACCGCAGGGAAATTCATCCCCGGCGCCGGCGGCATCTTCGGTTGCCGCTGCCGCATCGACCGGCAACAAACCTGTCGTGCAGCCCACCGCCGATCCCCAGGTGCTGGTCGAGCAACTCAATAAATTCCTCAACGATTCCGGGCGTCCGGATCAGTTCAGGTTGGATCCTGCGTCCGGCGGAAAGCTCATTCAGCAGATCAATCCCGCTACCGGTGCGGTTGTCGGCGAATTCTCCGCCACCGAGTTCCCAGCCTTGGCGCGCGGGCTCGGAGTCGCCGGTCTATTGGTCGATCGTCTCGCGTGACATCGTGAGCAGCATTGGTATGCGTCTTGCTTAAGTCTTGGTTCGACCAGCCGATAATTGGATTACTTAAAACGGGATACGCATTCCTATGAGTTCAACCATATCCGGTGCCGCAGCGACCGCGTCGACCACACCGACCACGGTCTCCACACCGGCGGTGACGAATTCCATCGCGGCCACCAGCAGCGCTGCGGTAACCTCGACCGGCATCGGGTCAGGTCTCAATATCACTGCGATCGTGTCCTCGCTGACCAGCGCTTTCGGAGCCGGGCAGCAAAATCAACTCACGAGCCAGGCCAATACGTTGGATGCGCAAGTTTCGGCATTCGGGACGTTTACCAGCTCCCTCGATTCGCTGCAGGGTACCCTGTCCGCGTTGGAGACCCCGAGCCAGCTGGCGGGCTTCAGCGCCGCCGTTGCCGACAAGACAGTCGCTTCGGCCACCGCCGCCGCCGGTGCGGTGGCAGGCACTTACTCGTTGGAAGTGCAGAATCTCGCCACTGCGGAGTCGCTCACCTCCAAACCGGTCGCAAGTTCCGGCACGGCCGTCGGGACCGGCACATTGACGATCGCGGTGGGCGGTTCGTCGACCTCGATCAGCATCGATTCCACCGACAATACGCTCGCGGGCATTGCCGCTGCCATCAACTCGGCACCGAACAATCCGGGGGTGAGCGCGAGCATCATCACCGCCTCCGACGGCGCGCGATTGGTATTGTCGGGCACGACGACCGGCGCGGGAAACACCGTCACCGTGACCCAATCAGGCGGTGACGGCGGCTTGTCCTCGCTGGCGTACCCCGCGAACGGCACGACCGGCCTGACGCAGACCCAGGCCGCCCAGGATGCGAATTTCACCATCAACGGCTACGCGGCGACCAGCGCGAGCAATGTCGCCAGTGG
>ODAK010007766.1_pt1 | contig 10779 bp, 9 predicted proteins | sample 1539591 | NCBI WGS metagenome assembly ODAK01 (sample SAMEA3539303, study PRJEB22396) | soil metagenome | biome: tundra; feature: field; material: soil | place: USA | collected 2010-05 | depth 0.15 m | reverse complement strand
CAATCCGACGGCTTGACGAACCGCCGGATGCGGGCCCGCATGTCCGGTGGTGTGGTAGGGGGCGGGGCGACCCCGCCTCCTACCCGATCTGTGATCTTGGTTGGCACATGATCGCGCCTAGCGGAAGGATGGCCAGGACTGAAGCTGGGGACGAGGCTATGAGCCCGCCTCTGCAGTCTTCCGGGCCTCATCGCGCAAGGAGCCGGACTGGACCTTTTCACCAAGTAGTTCATGAATAGCCGCGAGCACAGTCAGCGAGTTGATGAGGTCGGCGCGGTAGCGGTCCGGGTCAGCGGCGGCCAGCTCACGGCTGATGTCGGCGGCTTCCTGGGCAACCGGCAACGCCTCGGCCGGGCGGTCCGCCATCGACAATGCGATGACGAGGTTGTGCAGCGCGACGGCGAGGTCGGGGCGGTGGCGGTCCGGGTCAGCGGCGGCCAGCATCCGGCACGTCGCGACGGCTTCCTGGGCGACCGCCAGCGCCTCGGCCAGGCGCCCCAGCTCCGCGAGCTGGCGTATGAGGCCTTTCAGCGAGTTGTTGAGGTCGGCGCGGTACCGGTCGGGGTTGGCGGCGGCCAGCTCGCGGCGGATATCGGCGGCTTCCTGGGCGACCGGCAACGCCTCGGCCGGTCGGCCCAGCATGGAGAAGTTGACGCCGAGGTTAGTGAGGGCGTTGGCCAGGTCGGGGCGGTACCGGTCGGGGTTGGCGGCGGCCAGCTCCCGGTACATCGCGGCGGCTTCCTGGGTGACCGGCAGCGCCTCGGCCGGGCGGCCCAGCTCGGACAAACAGGTGCCGAGGGGGTTTAGCGCGCCAGCGAGGTCAGCGCGGTAGCGGTCCGGGTCAGCGGCGGCCAGCTCACGGCTGATGTCGGCGGCTTCCTGGGTGACCGGCAACGCCTCGGCCGGGCGGCCCAGCTCCGCGAACCGGCGTCCGAGGCGGGTGAGCACCTCGGCGAGCTTAGGTTGGTACCCACCGGGGTTGACGGCGGCTAGCTCGCGGCGGATGTCGGCGGCTTCCTGGGTGACCGGCAGCGCCTCCGCCGGGCGGCCCAGCATGGAGAACATGATGCCGAGGTTGTCCAGCACGTCAGCGACGGCGGGGCGGTAGAGATCCGGAATGGCGGCGGCCAGGTCCCGGAACATCGCCGCGGCTTCCTGGGTGCCCGCCAGCGCCTCGCCCAGGCCGCCCGAATCCTTCAGGTCGATGCCGAGGTTAGTGAGGGCGTCGGCCAGGTCGGGGCCGTACCGGTCCGGGTCAGCGGCGGCCAGCTCACGGCGGATGTCGACAGCTTCCTGGGTGACCGGCAGCGCCTCGGCCGGGCGGTTCAGCTCCCAGAACCTGATGCCGAGGTCGCTAAGCGCATCAGCGAGGTAGAGCCGGTACCGGTCCGGGTCAGCGGCGGCCAGCTCCCGGTACATCGCGGCGGCTTCCTGGGTGACCGGCAGCGCCTCGGCCGGGCGGCCCAGCTCGGACAAACAGGTGCCGAGGGGGTTTAGCGCGCCAGCGAGGTCAGCGCGGTAGCGGTCCGGGTCAGCGGCGGCCAGCTCACGGCTGATGTCGGCGGCTTCCTGGGCGACCGGCAGCGCCTCGGCCGGGCGGCCCAGGTGCATCAGATCAAGGCCGAGATTGTCTAGCGATCGGATGAGGTCAGCGCGGTAGCGGTCCGGGTCAGCGGCGGCCAGCTCCCGGTACATCGCGGCGGCTTCCTGGGCGACCGGCAGCGCCTCGGCCGGGCGGCCCAGGCCCGAGAGCTTGGTGCCCAGGTTGTCGAGCCACAATGCTCGAACGGCCGGTTCGGAGCTGTCTGGCAGCAGAGCGGTAATCCGTTGAGCAAGAGCAGCGGCCGCTGGGGCAAGGACAAGCGTGGGATGGGGGATGGCGTTGTATATCGCCGTCAGCGTGTTGAGCGGCGCGTCCAGACTGCCGATGAAGTCAGCGACATCAGGCAGGGTCCGGCTGAGCAACGTTTCGGCGTGCGGGTTATCGGAGGAGGCCCGGGCGAGCAGTGTGACAGCCCGCTGGGCTTGCCTGGCATCGAGGTTGGTAAGGCAGGCCCGCGCTAGGTCAGACGAGGCGGCAAGCTCGCGTACACTGTGCAATTCTGCCAGGCGGTCCGGCTGAAGCGAGCCAAGCCAGTCCGAATCTCCGGGTCCTGGGGGATACAGCTCCCGCAGCCACTGTGCCACCCTGGCCGATGGCGCCAGCCCGGGCACTCGTCCGGACAGGAGGCGGGCTTCTTCTTCGGTCCCGGCGCCCAGCAGGCATCCTGCCGCAACGATCTGGCGCAGCAGAAGCGGCGACAACCCATTTGAGCCTTCGGTCAGCTTGGCGGCTTGCGCGCTCGCATACCAGAAATGCTTCTCGTGGCGCAAAAGCTCTTCAAGAACCGTACCGATATCGACGCGTACCGGCTCGCTGCCCGTTTCGTCCAGTACTGCGACAAGCGCGGCGGCATGCAGATCCAGCACCCGCCTGCGACCGGTGCCGCTGCCCCCGAAGATCTGCACCGTCCGTTCAGGAGCGTCAAGTTCCCGCGCGAACCAGCCGACCGCCTCGGCGATGACGTCGGCATCAGACAGGTCAGCGGCAACAACCGACGACAGCACCGACTTCGCCGATTTCGCGGACTGAACAAGGTCCCACACTCCCGGCTGACCGACACCGAGCTGATCCCACCAGTCCCCGACCGACCGGGCCAGCAGCAGCACTTTGATGCCATGGCCCTGATCACTGGCCAGGCTGCTTAGCATCTGCCTCAACCCGATCCGGGTTTCGGCATAGTCCACCACCAGCAGCGCATGGCCGCGAGTCACCGCCCGCAGCGTGCCAATGACCTCACCCTCGTTGCCATCAGCAACCCGCTCGCATCTCCAGCCAGACTCGGTCATACGGTGCGCCAGCTCCACCGCTAGGCGGGTCTTCCCTACTCCACCCGGTCCGACAATAAGCCTCAGCCGGCCGGCCTGCTCGTCCGTGCACCACGCCCCCAGAGCCGCCAGCCTAGCCTTACGGCCGACAAATCCAACTACCTCGCGCCGCGGATCCAGGAGCCGAGCCCAGCTGTGAGGAGGCGCCTCCTCTGAGCTCTCTCGCCAAGATTCCCGTGCCTCACCTCGCTTCCGCATGCCGGCGTAAACCGAGGGCGCGAAGGCACCCGCCACCGCACCGACCACTGCCCCAGCACCAGCCCACGGACCGCCAGCCAGGACATAGGCGACCACCGCGCCGACAGCGGCCAGGCCAACGCTCAGCGCCAGAGCAGCCCACCTAGACCTTCGGCTCATGCTGTTATCTTCGCAGTGCCGCCGTCCGGCGCGCGGGTCACATCGTTATCGCCGGACCAGCTCGGCTAGCGGGAAGCATGGCTAGGTGGATAGGTGTAGCAACGTGTGCAGCAGCCAGAGCGCCTATCACCGTGCAGGAACGCCGCTCTCCGCCTGCCGACCAGCCGTAACGACCGTCATCGACCACCATGAACAGAGTTCGCATCGAGGGGGTCACCGGGTTCAGTGCTCGGGTGGCTGTCACCCACGGCTGACACCAACGGCCTTGGATTTCGGCGTACCTCGGCGGACTGCCGATATGCCTCAGCGGAGTAGTTCCATGCGATGCACATTAGCCAGCGTCCTACGACACTGCCGAACTGCGGAGCTGAAGGAATAATGCTCGAATTTATACAAGCAATACTAGACGTCGTTACTAAGGTCATCCCCAGCGCCATCAATAGAGAAAGGACAAGCGATTTACCGAAATAGGGGCAGAGTTGTTCTTGTTTTACATCCAGGTCAACGAAGCCTTGATGTGCGCCGAGCCGAGGAGGTAGCCGAGGGTGCCCGGCTGGCGGGCGACGGAGGCCGCGTAGGCGGTAACCTCCGCGCGCCTGGTCGTGCTGTCGTGGGTCATCTCGCAGCCCTTTCTACGCGGGGAATCTGACGTTGACTGCGCGCCCCGTCCCGGGTTTGCGCCGTAGCCGGGGAGCCCGGCTGGGCGGGGCGTTCTTCGGCCGCGATGGCGGCGCGGATGCGGGCCAGCTCGGCCTCGCACTTCTGCCTGGCGGCGGTCATGCCGGGCCTAGGACGGCTCTGAATAACCGTGACCGCCGGCTCGGTGTTTCTGCCGGCAGTGTGTTCGATGTTCTGGGATGATCTTCTCATGCAGGGGAGATCGCGGTTGGACCGGGAGCTGCTGGATGCGGGTGAGATGGCCGGGCACCTGGTGCCGGCCGGTAGCGTGTTCGCGTTCCTGGCTGAGCACCGGCGGGAGCTGTTCGCGGATGAGTTCATCTCCGGCCTGTCTGATTCGCGGACGGGCCGGCCGTCGCTGAGCGCTGACCTGGCCGGCAGCGTGCTGGTGCTGCAGGCGCTGTATGACTTGCCGGACGGGCAGGCCGCCGGTGCGCTGAAGTTCGGCCTGCGGTGGAAGGTGGCGTGTGGCCGGTCGCTGACGCAGGTGAGCTTCGGCCCGTCGGCGCTGGTGTACTGGCGCAAGCGGATCGCGGAGTCTGACCGGCCGGACCGGGTGTCCGCCGCGGTCGCGGAGGTCATCAGCCAGACCGGGGTGCTGCGGGGCAGGCGGAAGCGGGTCATCGACTCGGCGGTGCTCGATGACGCAGTCGCGACGCAGGACACGGTGACCCAGATGGTGGCGGCGATCCGGAAGGCCGCCCGCGTGGTACCCGGCGCGGCGGAGCTGATCGCCGCCGTGTGCAGGCTGGATTACTCCAGGCCGGGCAAGCCGGGCATCGACTGGGACGACCCGGCCGCGAAGCAGCAGCTGGTGCCGGACCTGGTGAACGACGCGCTGACAGTGCTGGCGGAGCTGACCGGGCCCGATTCCCCGGAACGCGAGGATGCCGCGGCGGGCGCGCTGGGGCTGCTGGCCCTAGTCGCGGGGCAGGACGTGGAGCCCGCGGAGGACTCCGGCGGCACTGACGGGCGGTGGCGGATCGCCCGCAAGGCCGCCCCCGGCCGCGTGATCAGCACCGTGGACCGTCAGGCCCGGCATACCCGTAAGAGCAAGCCGAAGCGGCGGGACGGGTTCCGCGGGCATCTGGCGGCCGGGCCGGAGAGCGGGCTGGTCACCGGCTGCCAGATGACGATGGCCGCCGGGCCGGGCAGCGCCGGCGCGGAGAACGGCGTGACGATGGCCAGCCGCGACCGGTTCCACGGCGCGGCTGCCGCCGGAGGCGCGCAGCAGCCGGGGGACAGCACCGGGCCCGGGAACGAGGCGGCGGGCGCGCAGAACGGCGAGGGGCTGGAAGTTTACGGGGACCCGGCCTACGGCTCCGGCCAGGCCCGCGCGGACTACCAGGCGGCCGGGCACGACGCCGTCATCAAGCCCGGGCCGGCCAGGCCCGCGGTGCCCGGCGGTTTCACCATCGACGACTTCATCGTGGACGAGGAACAGGGCACCGTCACCTGCCCGAACGGCGTGACCCGGCCGATGAGCAGCAAGCGGGCCGTCACCTTCGGCGCCGCGTGCGCATCCTGCCCGCTGCGGGCAAGATGCACCACCGCCAAAGAGGGCCGGCCGATGAGCATCCACCCGCATGACGGGCTGCTCCGCCAGGCCCGGGCCCGGGCCAGGACCCCGCAGTTCAGGCAGGCGTACCCGACCCCAGCGATGATCGAGCGAATCATCGCCTGGACCGCCGTCCAGAACGGCCGCCGGGTCCGGCTGCGCTACATCGGCACCAGCAAAAACAACGCCTGGCTGCATAGCCGGTGCGGTGCCATCAACCTGCGGACCCTGGTCAATGCAGGGCTGGCCCGCGACGGCGGAGCCTGGGTCGTGGCCTGACCGGGCCGGGCCGGGCACCCCGTCCGCGGCCTTCCTCCAGCTCCCGGACCGGCCTGAAAGGGCCCCAGCAGCTCACCAGACGGAACCAATCACGAAACCGCGGACCAGCCCGAACCCGTCACCGCCACCTCCGGGCCGCACAGCGAACAGAAACGGTCCCGCCAGCAAAGCCTTGTTCAGAGCCGTCCTAGCCAGCTCCCAGGCGACGCGGGTCGTCAGGTCCTGGCCGATCCCGGCCCAGATCCGGTGCACCTCGGCGTCGTAGGCGTCGCCCGCGGCACGCCACGCTGGCTGCCACTCCGGCGGGATCATGCGGCCACCGCCACCCCGGCCCGGTCACCGGCAGTCCGCGGATCACGGCAGATCGAGGTCGATGTCGCCGGCCCGGGCTCCGGGCGGCACGGCGAGCGCGGCCGCGTTGCGCTCTACCTCCGACAGTTCATCCGCGGCCAGGGTCAGCGCGTAGTGGCGGCGCGGGTCGAAGTCGCCGAACTGGTCGACCCGGTCCAGCACGTCGGTGACGAGTTTCTTCAGGAACACCCGGGGCGCGACCCCGACCTTGCCGCCCAGCGATCCGGTTACCGCGTCGGCAAGCTCGCCGACGTAGGCGTCGTCGACGGTCTTCGCTACCCGGTCCGGCTCGGCGGCCCCGGCCGCGTACAGGTCGCGTACCTTCGCGCCGAGTGCGAGCAGCGCGGTGCGGTCGAAGCCGGGCAGCCGCAGCTGGACTGCCCGCGGGTTGTCGAACCGGGAGTCGGTGGAGAAGTCGGTGGCCAGCCGCTGCGCCAGCGGCGGCAGCCGGGGCACGCCGCTCGGCCCGTCGTAGAACGCCGGGGTGCCGGTGATGATGAGGAACAGCCCCGGGTACCGGCCCGCGTCGACTGTCGCCCTCCGCGATGTCAAGCGAGCCGGGCCGGGTGACGATCTGGGTAGAGGTGAGGTCAGAGAGATTCAGGCGAAGCGTTCGGGCCCCGAGCTCTCGAAGTGAACCGTCGACTACGAGATGGTGCCGATCATCGGCATCGGCGACGATCAGGACGTCAACGTGATCCCCACCAGTACTCACCCTCTGCTCACCCGGCGGATTCGCCTCGGGTCCGGGTGTCCTCATCACGATCCGGCGGGGGCGGGGGTGGCGGCGGTGACGGTTCGGGGGACTCGCCGCGGTTCTGTGTCTCGGGAGCCGAAAGGCTGGACTCACCCCGTACCCTAGTGATCCAATCCGGAGGAGGCTCAGGCTGGGGTCCAGGCGCTGGGGCGGGTTCCGGTGGCGGAGGGGGTGCTGGCGGCTCGGGCGAGGATGACTCCGTCCGCACGAATGTGTATTCCCTCTCCTCTGCCCGCGCTTCGGCTTGGCGGTCCCACATTCGTGCTAGCAAAGTTCGGCGGTCCATTCCCCGAAGACTAGCTGGATGCTGTCCGGAAAGCCCGCAAGACTGTCCGACGCCCGTGGCAGGCAACTGCACAGGTCGAGCCTCTTGTCTGACCTGGTAGCGACGAGGGTGTATCTATACGCGCAGGTAACCCCGCGGCCACGCTGCAGCGCACCGGAACTTCAGGGCAGCCGTCGAGCAGCTGCGGGAGCGTGAGGCCCCCGGCCAATGGGCGCATCGGCCGGCTGCGGGTTCCGCAGCATGTTTGTCGCCGTGGCGTCGCTCTCAGCCGCGGCTGGACGGTCTGCGAACTGGGCGGACGATCTGGTAAGACCTACCCAGAAGCCCGTGGCCCCCGCGCCGCGAGCATTCCCGGCCACCTCGCAAGAAATCCGGGGCATGAAAGGTATTGCCATCGCGCAAGAGCGGCGGAACGAACGCAGCGCTGGTTGTCGTGATGTAGTCATGGCAAAGATGACCCAGCGACCTGTACTCCCGGCACCCGGCGAGCGTGAGCTGACAGCCGAGGAGATCGAGAAACTCGAGCGTGATGAGCTGTTCGAGCCCAGCCAGCGGCACGGGCTGCCGTTGATGCGCGTTGCCATATGGCCATACATCGCGCCGATCGGGCCAGTAGACCGGTACCTGGCGGCGGACTTCGAGACGCGCCTGTCACGGGCGTGGGCGTCGGCCGTGTGGCGGCACCTGATCCCGGGCTCGCCACTGCGCGGCTTCTCCGCCTCGGACCCGATCCGGCTGCTGGCCCACAACCTGGACTTCTGGCTCCCGCCGGTCACCGCGGCCATGGAGGAGATCCTGCGTGACCGTTCAGTCATAGGCGAGACCGAAGAGGGGCCCGTGCCGCTGGATGATGGCACAATTCTGGACGGCGCGGTGGCAGCCGGTCCCCGCGCGGGCGGGGACGTGTGGCGCGGCGAGGCCGAGGCCGCCGATGTTGTGCGGCGGACCGTCGAGGCGGCCGACGCCGATGGTCGGCTACGCGGGATCCTCGATGCCGTGCGCTCCAACCGCGTGGAGGACGACTTTTCCGAGCACTGGTCCTACGCGCGGGAGGACTTCGAGCGCAAGCTGTACCGCAAACGCTCCAAGATCAAGATCCGGTTCGTCGAGCTCACCGACACCATCCCTGTGCAGGGACCGGAAACCAAGGTGGAAGATAACCTCGTGCTCGGCGACTTCCTCGCCCTCCTGGACGAGCGCGAACGGCAGATCGTCATCTTGCTCCGCAGCGGCTACACCAAGATCGGCGACGTCGCCGGCATCCTCGGGTACAAGAACCACAGCCCGGTCTCCAAGCGCCTGGCACGAATTCGCCAGAAAGCCGCAGAATACTTCGGCGAGCCCTAGCCCGAGCGGGACCGTCTCCCGTGCCACTGCGTGAAGCCGGCGGCGCGACGCGCAACTGCCTCGCATGCCCCTGCCAGGCGATACCCCACGTCCTGTCCCTCCCGCATATGGAGGCTGCCCATGAGCCAGATCCTCTTCCAGAACGTCACGCTGTTCGAGATCACCCTCATCCTTGCCAGCGCGGTCCCGATCACCGCGCTGCTGGCCTGGCTCGCAGGACTTGCTCTCGTACTCCGGGGCAGCAGCCCCGGGGAGCGGGCTGGCATCCTGAGCGCCTACGGACAGTGCCCGCCTTGCAAGCACTCGATGCCCATACGGGCCACAAGTAAGGATAACGGCCGTGTCCTGCCGACGCCAGGTTCAGCCGACACATCTCGCCTCATGCGTCAGCCGGGGCCGGAGTGTCCTGTCTCAAACGAAGTGCTCGGTGATCGACGCTGTGACCAGCGCAGGTGGCAGGTCCGGTGAGACGGTTTCGCAATCCTTTCTCCGCGCGCCCTTGAAGCCGTAGAGAAAGTTGTCACAAGTTCCCCGAGAGGCATCTGTGCTGTCCCGCTTGATGTTTGACACTTTGGCTTCGCTTGATGCTTGACACTCCCGTTCATGCTGTGGGAGTTGAGCGTGGCCGAGCAGAGATACCGGGCCGTGCTGGAAGTCGGCGTTGGTGTTCCGGTGGCCGAGGTCGCCGAGCGGTATGGGGTTAGCCGTCAAAGCGTGCACAGGTGGCTGGTGCGTTACCGGCAGGAGGGCATCGCGGGGCTGGAGGACCGCAGCCATCAGGTCCATCACCATCCCTGGCGCATCCTGGCCGAGGTTGAGGAGGTGATCTGTGAGCTCCGGCGGGCGCATCCGAAGTGGGGTCCGCGGCGGCTGGTGTTTGAGATGGGCCGCCGTGGCCACGGCACCGTGACCCGCTCGACGGTCTACCGGACCCTGGTCCGCAACGGGCTGATCGAGCCGACGTCGCGGCGCCGCAGGCGCAAGGATTACCGCCGCTGGGAACGCGGCACTCCTATGGAGCTGTGGCAGCTCGATGTGACCGCCAGCGCATTCTTGACCTGTGGCACCGAGGTGAAGATCGTGACCGGGATCGATGACCATTCCCGGTTCTGCGTCATTGCCAAGGCGGTCATGCGGGCCACCGCCCGGCCGGTGTGCCTGGCGTTCGTGGATGCAATGGGCGTTTACGGGGTGCCCGAGGAAGTGCTGACCGACAACGGCAAGGTGTTCACCGGCCGGTTCCACAAACCCGGCGTGCCGGTGGAGGTGCTGTTTGACAAGATCTGCCGGGAGAACGGCATCACCCACCGGCTCACCAAGATCCACTCACCGACCACCACGGGGAAGATCGAGCGGCTGCACCAGACCCTGCAGCGTGAGCTGCTGGATGTGCGCGGCCCGTTTGCGAGCATCGAGGCGCTGCAGGCAACGCTGGATGCCTGGCGGCAGGAATACAACACCGACCGACCGCACCAGTCGCTGGCGATGGCCTTCCCGGCCAGCCGGTTCACCCCAGCATCTTCGCCGCTGGAGCTGCGCATCCCGGCCCAGCTCACGGCGAGCACCGGCCAGCCGAAGCTACCGCCACCAGTCCCCGGTCCGCTACCAGTACCCAGCGTGCCCGTGGAGGCAGCGCCAGCGCCGGGCACCGCTGCGGGCGCTGGCCAGCCTGCGGTGGAGGTGGACCGGGTGGTCCCGGCCTCGGGGAACTTGTGGATCGGCGGGCAGCAGGTCTGGCTCGGCCCCGCGCTGTCCGGGCGGCAGATCACCCTCTGGGTGGATGCGATCAGCCTGCACGTGCTGCTGGATGGCACCCGGATCAAGACCCTGCCCTCCCGGCTCGGAATGACTGAGCTGGCCCGGCTGGTCCGGCCTGGGCCGGGCGACCTGACGGCGCAGCAGGCGAGCCTGGTCTTGCCCACTCCTCCGGTGCCGGTGACGAGCCTTAGCCGCGTAGCATGGTCGTCCTCACACCATTCATTCAACGCCGCCAGCTCGGCGTCACGGCCGACAAATCCAACCAGCTCCAGGCGCGGATCCAGCAATCGTGCCCGACTCCGCGGCACAGGTGGCTCCACGGTCCCCAGCCATCTCTGTCGCGCAATGCCACGTGCTCGCACACCGTCGTAGATTGAGGGTGCGAAAGCACCTGCGACCGCCCCGATGACCGCGCCCGCAGCAGCAGCCCAGCGGTGCAGCTTGGACTGGATCCCCAGTACCCGGCGCTCCGCCTGATAA
>ODAK010007765.1_pt1 | contig 10781 bp, 11 predicted proteins | sample 1539591 | NCBI WGS metagenome assembly ODAK01 (sample SAMEA3539303, study PRJEB22396) | soil metagenome | biome: tundra; feature: field; material: soil | place: USA | collected 2010-05 | depth 0.15 m | reverse complement strand
GGCAACATAATATAAGCCATTGAAATAATGTGCTTATTCACCGGACACTAGTGATCGAGATTATCTTTCTCAATTGGTGGATTTGCCGAATTTCCTGTTTCCAATCGGCTAATATACTCCGAGGGTGCGGCACCGCCAATAATCCGATTTGTACGGTAGGAAAGTGGCGTCTTGTTGATAATGGAATCATAGGTGTCGGATTTTATGCCGCGTTTTTTACACCAGTCTTGAGGAAATATGTGGTGGATGTCTACGTTCTCTCCAAAAAAGATCGTGTGATCGAATTTCTGACCAGAGCGGAAATCCAGCGCTCCCTCTTTCATCAACAGCGCATTAACACCCTTGTAGGCAGCAGAAAGTCGCATACGCATGGTCTTCAGTCTGTCAGCGCGAAACATGGTCTCGCTAACTGTTGACGGTTCGTTACCGCCCTTGAGCCAATTCGGCACTTCAATGAAATCTCGTGCAATGCGCGTTTCAACTGTTGAACCATAAAGTTCTCCAAATACGCCATTCCTGTACCACCGCGCAAGTTTCGCTCGGTTCGCCTCGTGCTCCCACGCGTCGCCAATATCAGCTAGAATTACAGCCAGCGGAACAATCTGCGACTGATAAGGAAGATCGAAAATACGATATATGTGCAGCGTGTGAAGGAACTTTGCAGCCTGAACGAATCCCCGTTCAACCTTGTCTTCATATTTCTGGTAGGCCTCAAGAGGTAGGTTCAAGAGTGCCAGCCGACTACCTGAAACAGCGGGCAGATCTTTTCCCTGCTTCCCCGCAGCCTCCGCCGCTCGCCGCCGATCGCGTGTATAAAAAAGTGAAATTGCCGAAAGAAAGTCGGTGTTGCTCACGCCAGCGAGGATGCCAGTTTCCTGACCCGCGGGATGGAGAGTCTCGGCGAGGCGTCGATGCCGTCCCTTTGTTTCATCACCCCCATACCAGTCCTTCCTCAATTCGTGACCAGAGGCGGCATACATCGCGGTAACAAGTTCGAATGCATCCAGGGGCTTCCCACCAGTGTTCACCTTCTCGAAGACCACGCAAACAGCTTCTTTGTCCGTCGATCGATCCAGGGTGATGACCGGCGCGCGGTAATACTTGAAGTTTTCGAGGACCTTTCGCTTGAAAGCTCGGAATTCCTCGCGTACGTTTTCGTTCTGATCGCCACGCCAGTGATTATCGAAGCCATCCTGCCACTTATCCCAATCGAAGACCTGAGAAACAGGATACATAAGGTGCGCATATTCCTGCTTCGGGGACGAAAGGTTTAAGACCTCTTCGCGTCCGAAATCGGTTCTGACGATTTTATCCTCTGGCACGCCGACGATAGCTTCTTCGCGATCTGCGTTCGGGTCCAGAGCCGTTCGAATATCAATGTAGAACCATCGTCTTACCTTCTTCTTCTTAGGTGTGACCGTCTCGATGACCTTTCCGCGTATTGTGACCTGATAAAGCGAGGTCATCCGTTGCTGACCATCCAGAAGTAAGGATTGAGGAGTGATGCTCTTGGCTTCGTGAGGTGCACCCTCAACAGGTCTAGGCTTAAAATTCACGGGCCCACCGGTATCGAGCGACATCAGCGCACCAACCGGAAACGCCCGCGACAATGACGCGATCAAGCTTTTGATGCGATCTTCATCCCAGACCCAACTGCGTTGAAAATCTGGCAGCTGAAGTATTCCTCGATGGCAGTCATCAAGAAGTTTATAAAGGTCGATTGGGTTCGTCTGGAAGGTAGATCCTGTCATGACTCGATGGTCTCCGAAGCTCAGATGGTTAACCCAATAAATCAGTCAAAGCGTAAGCCTCGGTGCTCGGCGGATGACACCTTTATTCCAACATATCGGCCCGCAAAAGTATCACCGGTCGGAGTTCGCTTGAGCGCGTACATGCGAGGGCGGGTGAGCCTCAGGATCGACGCCGCCGACAGGCGCGAAAAGCCCGCGAACCGATTCCGAGATATTCAGCTTGCCGGACGCGTTCGCCTTGCGGGCCTCGTTGTAACCATCATAAGCGTCACTTCTCCGCGCCCCGTCAACCGCGTCCTCAACCGCATGCACCTAAACCTCCGCCTCTCCCCCCAGCGCCTGCATGAATTCCCCGAATGTCCGCAGCGTCCAATTCCCCGGCGCACCAAGATTCCGCGAAACCCACGCCGGCTTGCGTCCAAGAAACGCCGCGATGTCCTTCTGTCGCATCCCTTCCGCCTGACGCCGCCGCCACAACGTCTGAACCGCGTCAAACACCTGATCCCGGACACGCGCGAATCCGTAATCGCCTTGTTCCCGCTGCATAAGCGGCCGAATTTCAGATCGGGAAGTCATGACAATTCTACGAGACATAATCGTGGATTGTTTGGCGACTGAGGAGCGACATCCCAGGAAACAGTCGCTCCCAACTCCGCACGCATGCCGTCATCGCGTAGGTCCAGGCGCGGGACGCTGTCTTCCCCAAATGGCCACGGGTATGGAACGCGGTCAGGATCAGCGTGTCCTGTTCCGCGAACCGTCCAAACAGTCTGGCTTGCGGATTATGCTCGACAACACGAATTTCCCGGCGTTACCGCACCCGGCTGACCGTGAAATCCGCCACATCCGCCAGGATGCGCCGCGCCGGACCGTCCGGGAAAACCGACAGCGCCTCCCGCGCCGCGCGTGCGAACCCGTGCGCTCGCGCCAAGGTCGCCTCAATCGCCCCTCGCGCCTCCATCAGGTGCAATGCGCGATCCAGGTCGCCCTCGTTCTGCGCGCCATCCTCGATCGCCCGCCGCCAGAACACGCGTTCCGGCTCGTCCCCCGCCTGATACGCGGCGAGCACCGGCAACGTCACCTTGCCTTCGCGGAAATCGTCGCCGACCGTTTTGCCCAGTGTGGCCTGATTGGCGGCGTAGTCCAACGCATCATCGACGAGCTGGAAGGCGATCCCCAGATTCATCCCGAACGCGGCGAGTGCCTCCTGTTCCCGCGCCGGGCGGTTGGCGATCACCGCGCCCACCTCACAGGCGGCGGCGAACAAGGCGGCGGTTTTGCCCTGGATGACCTCCAGGTACTGATCCTCGGTGGTCGACAGATCGTTTTGCGTCTGCAATTGCAGCACCTCGCCCTCGGCGATCGTCGCGGCCGCGCGGGACAGGATCCTCAACACAGCGAGTGACCCATCGTCCACCATCAATTGAAAGGCCCGGGCGAACAGGAAGTCCCCCACCAGCACCGAGGCCTTGTTGCCGAAGATCGCGTTGGCGGAGGCGAGGCCGCGGCGCAGCTGGCTCTCATCCACCACGTCGTCGTGCAGCAGCGTGGCGGTGTGGATGAACTCCACGCAGGTGGCGAGATCGATATGCCGAGCGCCTCCGGGCGCCCCCGGGTAGCCGCAGAGTCGCGCCGAAGCCAGCGTCAGCAGCGGACGCAGCCGCTTGCCACCCGCCGCCACGATATGCGCCGCGAGTTGCGGGATCAGCGCGACCGGGCTGTCCATCCGCGCGACGATGGCCCGATTGCATGCCTGGAGATCGTCGCCGACCAGGTCGACCAGAGCGGTGAGCGCGTCTTCGCCACCGACCGCCGGTGTGGCTGGAACGGGGACGGTCTCAGCCGCGCGAGGACTGGCGAGGCCGCCCAACGAGTTCTCCTTACAAAACTGCTTCCGAAAGACACGTCACCATATCGGCGCGCTCGAAAACGGGTCAAGCGGCGATTGGAATTTCGTAATCCGGCAATGGAGACCCACCGTCATTCCGGAGACGGACGCAATCACCAAAAAGGACCTGACCCGGGCATCTGTCGTCACGCGGAAAGCGGCCGGAATTGAGCTCATGTGTGGCTCCACGGAGCCTCGGGTCGAGCCCGCGGAAGACCACGAGGATCTCAAGCGAAGGTTGACCCGGCGCGATGCCGCCCGCGTACAGCACCGCGGCCGGCACGAGCCGGACAATGAAGCGCCGCCGACCCATCCAGTTGCCGAGCGCGGGGGCGATCGGTCAGCATGCGGCATGTCCATCGATACCCCGCCCAGAAGCGACCCGACCGGCACCGTCACGGCGGACCATCTTTTGGGCGGCCGGGTCAGCTATATGCAGCCACGCGACGGGTTCCGCGCCGCGATCGATCCGGTTCTGCTCGCCGCCGCCATTCCCGCCCGATCGGGGGAGCGGGTGCTGGAAGGCGGCACCGGCGCGGGCGCGGCATTGCTATGTCTCGCCGCGCGGGTTCCTGGCATCAGCGGGACAGGCGTCGATCGGGACCCTGATCTGGTCCGGCTCGCGCGCGCGAACGCCGCCGCGAACGGATTGGACGATCTGAGTTTCGCCGCCGCGGACCTGGCGGCTTCCCCGATCGGCGGACGGTTCGACCACGCGTTCGCCAACCCGCCCTATCATGCCGCCAGCGGCACTCCGTCCCCAACCGCCGGGCGCGAGGCAGCGAAACGCTCTGCCCCTGACCTGTTGCCGACCTGGGTGGAGGCGCTGTCCCGTCCATTGCGCCATCGCGGCACCCTGACGTTCATCCTGCCGCCGAGTTTGCTGGAGGCCGCGTTGAAGGCGATGCGGGAGCGGAATGTCCCGGCCGAGTGCGTGTTTCCGATTTGGCCAAGAGTCGGGCAGCCAGCCCGTCTGATCGTGATCCAGGGTCGGAAGCACGGCCGCTCCCCGCTGGTCATCGCGGCCGGGCTGGTCCTGCATACGGAAGCCGGCGCATTTCGCCCTGACGCGGACGCGGTATTACGAGATGGCGCCGCGCTTGGTCTGACCGGTGGCTGATCCGCCGCCTGGGGTCAGTACTCGTCCGTATTTGGATGCCGCAGGTGCCACAGACGCTCATGCGCGGCGACCAGGCTTTCCATGTTGCGCCGGCGCGTGCCATCCGGAGTCAACGGCCGACGGGTCAGCATCATCTCCAGGATATGAAGCAGCTGCTCCGCCACTTCGAAGTCGCTTTGATCACAGGCATGGTGAAACGCGATCAAAATCTTGTCGGACAAGCGCCTGCTATAGCGAGGCGCCCCTCCTGGGCCTGTTTCGCGACCGACCTCCTCGTCAGCTTGGCTCACCGCGGTCCTCGTATTCGTTCGTTCGGTTAAAAAAGCCTCAATCGCAGTCGTACCCATGAGATCTCACTCCATATCAGGCCCGGGGTCGAAATTCCCGGCGCCAGAGGCCGCGGATCCCTTGGTCAAACCTGCTTAAGCCTCGAAGAGTGAACAGATCGTTCACATCGACGTTCCTTTTTTTTGCGATACCCCATGAACTCTGTCGCCTCCGTCACTGCCCTGTGACGCAGCCATCATTTTATCACTCCACGACTCGGCGCGGCGTCTTTTGCGAATCCAAATGCGTCATGGATCATCATCGCCTCTCTCGCGGAGACGTCAACGGCGCCAAACTGAACGTGGTTATCGTCGGCGGGACGGTCAACATGAAAATCCTCAATTTCATTTCCCATTGCCTTACATCCTAGCCGGCAAGATACTCCCCCGCCAAGACCTATTCTCACAATCCGCGCACAGCCGCCAATTGTTTCATTGCAAGATAACTCTCTCCTTTTTTGAGATATTTCAGTTCCCGCCTTCCACCCCTTCCAACCGCGCCTGTGGCGCCGTGAACGCCTCTTCCCACGTCCCGGTTGTCGATGCCTTGCTGTATTCGGTAGAACGATTCTCGAAAAAATTCGCATGCTCGACCGCGTTCAGCATTTCGTCGAGCCAGGGCAGCGGATTGCTCGTGACGTGGAACAACTCGTTCAGGCCGAGCTGGACCAGCCTTCTGTCGGCGATATAGCGGATGTACTCCTTGATCTCCCGTGCCGTCAGTCCCTCCACCGAGCCTTGTTCGAACGCGAGGTCGATGAACGCGTCCTCGTGTTCGATGATCGTGGCACACGTAAGGTAAAGTTCTCGTTTCAGTTCTTCGTTCCAGATTTCCGGATTCTCCCGCACGAAGGTACGGAACAGCCGGATGATTGAATCGCAGTGCAGGCTCTCATCGCGCACCGACCAGGAAATAATTTGGCCCATTCCCTTCATTTTTCCGAAGCGGGGGAAATTCAGCAGGATAGCGAACGAGGCGAAAAGCTGTAGCCCCTCGGTGAAGGCGCCGAACGCGGCCAGGGTGCGGGCGATGTCAAATTTGGAATCGACGTTGAAACCCTGCATGAAATCGTATTTGTCCTTCATCTCCTTGTATTTCATGAAGGCGGAGTATTCGATTTCCGGCATGCCGATGGTATCCAGCAAATGGCTGTACGCGGCGATGTGAATGGTCTCGATGTTGGAAAACGCCGACAGCATCATCAGCACCTCGGTGGGTTTGAACACCCGCGAATAGTGCTTCATGTAGCAGTTGTTCACCTCGACGTCCGCCTGGGTGAAGAAGCGGAAGATCTGCGTCAGCAGGTTCCGCTCGGAGTCGCTGAGGTTGCGGTGCCAGTCCTTGACGTCATCGGCCAGCGGCACTTCCTCGGGCAGCCAGTGGACGCGTTGCTGGGTCAGCCAGGCCTCGTACGCCCAGGGATAGCGGAACGGCTTGTAGACGGGGTTTTCGGTGAGCAAGTCGAAGCGAACCGCGAGTTCGTCGGGGGCGCGGGTCGCTCCATTTAAGGTGGGGCCGTTCAAAGCAGGAGGGCCGTCCATTCTGGGTTTGCTCCGTTTTATGGTGCATGGCGGCGAATCCGAACCGCGCTCACCACCGATTGTGGTCAGATTACAGTTCTGACGCAAGCAGTTGTGGTTCCAGGCTGTAACCCCCAACTCAGCCCCGGTGAACCCGCCTTATTGCCCCGAGAGTGTGCGGTGTTCCTCGGGCGTGCGCAACGTCAGAGCGAGCGCATGCATGCCACCCGATTCCACCGCACCGAACTCCCCGGCAAGCGCTTTATGCACCGCCCTGGAGCGCGCCACACGGCTCATGCCGCGGAACCCCTCGCTGACGAGAAGAACGCTATAATGGGTCTGACCTACCGCCCCCTGGCCAGCGCTGCCCCGAGCACCCACGTGACCGGCGTGGTGCGCGCTGTCGTCCGTTACGCGCAACACCTCGGGTGCGAACGCGACGGTCAGCATCACCGTTAAACGATCGGCCCGGTTTGACGGATTTCCCTGCATACGCACAGCTAACCAGCGGGTTTCGCCATTGCCAATCCCCCACCCTGGCGGTCATAGTCATCCCATGTCGCGCCAACCTGTCCGAGCCAGGGCCTACGCGCCCGACCCGAACGCTCCGGGCCGGTGCTGCGACCTGCCCGGTTGCGGTGCGCCCGGCGAGTATCGCGCGCCTAAATCCCGCCGCGAGCTGCGCGAATACTGGTGGTTCTGCCTGGAGCACGTGCGCGCCTACAACAGCACCTGGGACTACTACAAAGGCATGTCCCCGGCGGAGATGGAACAGGAACTTCGCTCCGACACCGCCTGGCAGCGTCCGTCATGGCCGTTGGGCCGCCTGGGTTCCGCCGCCTGGGAGGAGGAGGTGTTGCGTGACCCACTGCATATCCTCGCCAGTGGAGGGATCAATGGAGGGATCAACAACCGGTCGCGTCCGCGTGGCGCCAACGAATCGCCGGGCGATTTGCGCGAACCATTGAGCACGTTGGGACTGACCTGGCCAACCACGCTGGACGCGGTCAAGACGCGTTATAAGGAGCTGGCGAAGCGCCACCATCCAGATGCCAACGGTGGCAGCCGCGATGCCGAGGAGCGTCTGAAAACCATCAATCTCGCTTATGCGACGCTGCGTTCTCGCCTGGTCGCGGAGCCCCGGCTGGCTTCCACCGGATAGCGCCAGGAAGCGATAAGACCACCGGGGAAAATCAACGGGGATTTGAAACGATCAACCATGGGCCGGGGCCGCGCCCCCAGGCCAGACGAGGAACTTCCGCACCGGAACGCCGATGGCCTTGCGTGAGCGGGCGAACGGCGTAGACTTTCCCGAAATTGCAACAGGATACTCTGGCCTATGAACGACGCCGTGGAAATTCGCCCGACCTCCGCGATAGACCTGCCGGACATCAAGGTTTCGTTCCGGGAGCAGTTCGACCTTGATGTCGACCTGGAGGTGCCGGCCTTCTCGATCCGCACCGAACACGTTCCCGATCTTGATACGTCCTACAAATTTGACCGTGAAACCACGCTCGCGATCTGCGCGGGCTTCGCCCACAATCGTCGCGTGATGATCCAGGGCTATCACGGGACCGGTAAATCGACCCACATCGAACAGGTCGCCGCCCGTCTCAACTGGCCGTGCATCCGGGTCAATCTGGACAGTCACATCAGCCGCATCGACCTGATCGGCAAGGACGCGATCGTTCTGAAAGACGGCAAGCAGATCACCGAATTCCGCGAGGGTATCCTTCCTTGGGCATTACAACACGCCTGCGCCCTGGTGTTCGACGAATACGACGCCGGCCGGCCGGATGTGATGTTCGTGATCCAGCGCGTGCTGGAAGTTGAAGGCAAGCTGACGTTGCTCGATCAGAATCGCGTCATCCGGCCGCACCGTTCGTTCCGCTTGTTCTCCACCGCCAACACGGTGGGTCTCGGTGACACGACCGGCTTGTATCACGGCACGCAGCAAATCAATCAGGGCCAGATGGACCGTTGGAACATCGTCGCCACGCTCAACTATCTGCCGCACGCCATGGAGACCGGGATCGTGCTGTCGAAGATGGGCATCGATCCGAAGGACGCCGCGACCAAGAAGCGCGTCGAGAGCATGGTGGCGCTGGCCGACCTGACCCGCGCCGGGTTCATCAACGGCGACATCTCCACCGTCATGTCACCGCGCACCGTCATCACCTGGGCCGAAAACGCCCGCATCTTCGGTGACGTCGGCTTTGCGTTCCGTGTCACCTTCATGAACAAGTGTGACGAGGCGGAACGTTCCACGGTCGCCGAATATTATCAGCGCTGCTTCAATGAGGACATTCCCTCGGGCGGCTTCACAACTCGTAAATTCACGTAAACCCCACCGCGGAGCGGTTGTGAAGCAATGAGTGGATCGGCGAACAAAGACAACGCGCGCGCCGAGGACTTCAAGCGTGCGACCGCCGGCGTGCTGCGCGCCATCGCGGAGCAACCGGACGTGCAGGTGGCGTTCCAGCCCGGCCCTTCCGGTGTCTCCGGTAAACGCGCGCGGCTGCCTTTGCCAACGCGCGCTCTGCCCGAGGCCGAGATGGCGCGCCTGCGCGGCCAGTCCGACGCGATCGCGTTGCGGCTGCGGCATCACGACGACCGGGTGCACGCGGCCCGCATGCCGGCGCGCCGCGAGGCGAAAGACGCCTACGACGCGCTGGAACAAGTGCGGGTCGAGGTCGTCGGCGCGCAACACATGCTGGGTGTGCATGGCAATTTGCGCGCGAAACTCGCCGAGGAGTGCGAGCAGGAAGGCTTCGACCGTATGACGCGGAAGGACCAGATGCCGATCGACAAGGCACTGGCTCTGCTCGCGCGCGAACGCCTGTCCGGCGAGAAGGTGCCGGAATCGGCGCAACGTATTCTGTCGATGTGGCGGGACACGTTGGGAGAAACCGCCGACGCCGCGCTCGCGGAAATGACCGAGGCGCGGCAAGACCAGAACGCGTTCTCGCGCGCCGCCCGCAAGTTGCTCGCGGCGCTGGATCTGGCGGAGGCCGAGGTCGAGTCGGAACCCGACGAAAACACCGACGACGGTGAGGACGGCGGCGAACAATCCGGCCAGCAGGAAAATTCCGAGCAGGGCGAAGGCCAGTCGGAGTCCGAATCGGAGTCGATGCTCGGCGCCAACCCGGAAGAAATGGAAGGCGAGGCCGCTGACGACGACGGCTCGGACTCCGAAGACGAGGCCGCGGTCGCCGAGGGCGACGACCGGCCAGGTGGCCCGCAACCGCGCCGCGATCGCGGTGGCCCGGATGCCGAGGGCGCCTATCGCGCCTATACCCGCGCGCACGACGAGGAAATCGACGCCGAGGAACTGTGCGACGCGGATGAGCTTTCCCGCCTGCGTCAGCAACTGGATCAGCAGTTGCAACATCTGCAAGGCGTGATCTCCAAACTCGCCAATCGGTTGCAGCGGAAACTGCTGGCGCAACAGACCCGCGCGTGGGAGTTCGATCTCGACGAGGGCATGCTGGACGCCGGGCGTTTGTCACGCGTTGTGGTCAATCCGTTGCTGGCGCTGTCGTACAAGCGTGAACTGGACATGGAGTTCCGCGACACCTGCGTATCGTTGCTGATCGACAACTCCGGCTCGATGCGCGGGCGCCCGATCACGGTGGCGGCGATGTGCGGCGATATCCTGGCGCGGACGCTGGAACGCTGCGCGGTGAAAGTGGAAGTGCTCGGCTTCACGACGCGCGCCTGGAAGGGCGGGCAGAGTCGCGAGAAATGGGTGCAGGACGGCAAGCCGCGCAACCCCGGGCGGCTGAACGACCTGCGGCACATTGTTTACAAGGCCGCCGACGCGCCGTGGCGCCGCGCACGGAAGAACCTCGGGCTGATGTTGCGGGAAGGCCTGCTGAAGGAGAACATCGACGGTGAGGCGCTGCTGTGGGCATACCGCCGCCTGCTGGTCCGCCCGGAGCATCGCCGCATCCTGATGGTGATCTCGGACGGCGCGCCGGTCGATGATTCAACCCTGTCGGTGAACCCGGGGAACTATCTGGAGAAGCATCTGCGGGAGGTGATCCGCGACATCCAGAACCGCGACCAGGTCGAGTTGATCGCCATTGGCATCGGCCACGACGTCACGCGGTACTATCAACGCGCCGTCACCATCGTCGACGCCGAGGAACTGGGCGGCACGATGATGAAGAAAC
>ODAK010007764.1_pt1 | contig 10781 bp, 8 predicted proteins | sample 1539591 | NCBI WGS metagenome assembly ODAK01 (sample SAMEA3539303, study PRJEB22396) | soil metagenome | biome: tundra; feature: field; material: soil | place: USA | collected 2010-05 | depth 0.15 m | reverse complement strand
CGAGCAATCCGAAAAGGCAAAACTCAGCGAGGGGTCCAGCGTGGACGCCGCTCGCACTCGTGATGGTGATGCGGTTGAGCTCCGCCTTGGTCAAGGCAGCCGCCTTCAGTTGCTCCCCTGCGCCGGCCGCGGTACCTTGAACCCATCGCAGCCTTGGTAAATCGTGCACGACCGCAGCAAGCCCCTCTGACGAGTCGCCCGGGATGCCAAGGAGCACCTCAGCACCGGCAAGCGAGGCCTGCCACCGGAGCTCTTCTTCGGCGCTGCGTTGGAACCCGTCAATGCCTCGGTGATCACCTGCATAGCGGGTGGGTGGTAGGAGCTCGGGCTGGTAGATGACCGCAATCCGGTCGCCGATCTCTCGGATGAGTCCGACGAGGTCGGGTTCGATTGGTGTTGCAATCGCAACCGCCACCGGCCGGGTCATGGCGGCATCCGCTCGCACGTACACGGCGCCGCCTGGTCTACCGGCTCCTTAAAGCGGGTCACAGCGTGGCGAGGGGAGGAAAGACGCTTCGAAGGGTCAACGATTCTTTAGCGTTGACTCCCGCGATCTTCTTACCTCGCGGCACCTCGAAAGGCATCGGAAGGGCGCCACAAGTATGGGTGTCGCGATGTCAGGCACAACGCCCCCGCGAGGTCGTCGAAACGTACGGAGAGCGTCTCTACGTGACCGCGCACTCGAGCAGGAGTGCGTGCACGAAGGCCTGCGGGAGATTGCCTCTGAGCTGACGCTGGAGCACGTCGTACTCCTCCGAGAACAACCCAGCAGGGCCGCACGAGGAGCGAGTTCGCTCAAACCAGCGCATCGCCTCGAGTCGATGACCGGCGACGCGGTGTCGCAGGGACATCATGAAGCCACAGAGAAGAAACGCCCCTTCGGCATCGCCGAGCGGTCGTACATCGTGACGAAAGCGATAGAGGTAACCATCGTCGACCAATTGCGCTTCGATAGCCGCAAGGGTGGCGACGCTTCTGGGATCCTCGGGCTCGACTGCACCGCGGACTGTGGCCATGAGCAATGCTGCGTCGATACGCGGATCGTCGTCAGCACGTTGCCAGGCGCCATCGGCGCCGACAGCCGTCCGGCCCGTTTCCGCCAAGATGGTGTCGGCCAAGGTCGTCCACGACGCTGCAGTCGCTCCCGACCCCGAGGCAACCTTGGCAGCGGCACGCAGTCCTGCGGCGCAGGTGAGGCGGCTGTGAGTCCAGTGATGGGGGTCAAGCTCCCAGATGCCCGCATCCGGCTCTCTCCAGCGACGTTCCACCACCGAAGCAGCAGTTTCCAGCGCTCGCCAACCATCGACGTCCAATCGGTCGCACTCGGCAGCGGTTGCTAATAGGAGTAGTGCCTCGCCGAAAGCGTCGAGTTGAAATTGGTTGTTGACCCAGTTGCCCACGAGGTCGGTGCCTCCTGGATACCCAGGCAGCTTGAGTCGTGTCTGATCAGGGACACGGCCGCCGGTGACCGTATACGCTGGTTTGAGATTCGGCCCGTCTGTCAGGAGCCGCTGACTGACAAAGGCGACGGCGCAGTCAGCGAGTTCCTCGACACCGGCACGGAGTGCAGCATGACCCGCATAGCACTGATCACGTATCCACGCGTACCGATAGTCGTAGCTGTTGCTCCCTCGAGCGCGCTCCGGTAGCGACGTGGTGGCGGCCGCAACCATGCCGCCGGCGCCACTGGTGAGGCCCAGCAGCACAGCACATGCATGGCGCGCGTCACGAGGCGCGGCAGATGAAGACAGGGACGGGATCCGGCGTGCCCACTCCGACTCAGTGGCCCTCCAGGCGAGATCGGACGTGGGGATCTCCTCTACGCCGCCCTTCGGTTCGACCACCATCACGAGATCGTGGTGGCCGCCCGCTGGCACTGTGAGCTCCATCTCCAGCGAATTCGTGCTGCGAGATACCCGAGCCGCCCCGGCTCCCATCCAACGCAGCTGCACATGGTCGTGCTCGACGATCCAAGTGTCGCCCTCGCGGTGGATCGCACGTACGGCTCCGGCGCCAAAGTTGGCGAGCGTGCGGAGTCGGCAGCGGACGCGGGCCGTCCCCTGGCATGCGACGATCCGCCGCAGGACCACCGCACGGTCGGCGCGGCTCGGCATCGCGAGCGCCTCGCGGCACTCTATGACGGCGGTGTTGGTCACCCAGCGGCTTCGCCAGATCAGTGAATCAGGTTCGTAATAGCCTCCCCACACATGCGGTTCCATCGGCGTGATGGCGTACGAGCCGCCGCCACCGATCAGAGCGCTGAATAGCGCTTTATCGTGCCAACGCGGAAAGCACATCCACACGAAGTCGCCATGAGGGCCGACTACGATGCCGCGCTCGCCGTCCGCCAGGACCGCGTAGTCGCGGAGGACAACGGGAGCAGCCGCGGGGTCGACGTCATCTTGCTCAGGCCCACGTGGCCGCGGACGAGGGCGAGGTCGGTGGTTTGTCGGCATCGATCAGGCGACCCGGAAGGTCTCGGCGTCCTTCCCCTTGAGAGCGAGTCCCAGACCAGGTCGGTCATCGGCGGGGCGCAAGGCACCCTCATGAGGCTCGAGCACGCCGTCGAAAAGGAGGTGGTCGGCACGCACGTGGTCGTGGAAGTACTCGATATGTCGCAGGTTCGGTGGCACCGTTGCCGCGTGTACGTGGATCGAGGGGCCGCAGTGCGCGGAAAACGGAGTCTTGTAAGCCGCGCAGGTTGCAGCTATGCGGAGCCACTCTGTGAGGCCGGCGCAGCGGCCAATGTCCGCTTGCAAGACGTCAACCGACCCGCTCGCGAGCATCGTGCGGAAGTATTCGAGGTGATATCCGTATTCTCCAGCGGTGACTTCGAGAGGAAGCGCGTCACGCAGTGCAGCCAAGCCGTCGAGATCGTCGGACGTTACGGGCTCTTCGAACCACGCGACACCGAATTCCTCTGCGTAAAGATTCCCCAGCCGAAGCGCCTGCTTCCGGCTATAGGCGCCGTTGGCATCAACGAACAGCTCCGCATCGTCGCCGATCGCCTTCCGCGCCGCCCGAACGCGGTTGAGGTCTGTCTCCCACGAGGAGCCCCGATCCTTGCCGATCTTCATCTTGACGCGCGGGATGCCTTGTTCCACCCACCCGGCCAACTGGGCGCACAGATCACGCTCGGTGTACGTTGTAAAGCCGCCGCTTCCGTAGATGGGAACGGCGTCGCGGATAGGTCCGAGGAGGCGGTGAAGCGGCAGGTCGAGCGCGCGGGCTTTCGTATCCCACAAAGCAATGTCGACAGCGGCGATCGCCATCGATGCGATTCCCGGCCGCCCAAAGTTTCGAATGCGCCGGACCATCGCCTCCCAGCAGGCGGCCGTGTCACTCACGTCCAACCCGATCACGACGTCAACCAGCGCGTCGCGAGCCACAGTGGCGGTCGATAAATCGCCCACCGCGTAGCCAAGACCGCGGACCCCGTTCTGGAGAAGAGGCAGCACGACCACGATCGATGTGCTGTCCCATTCCAAGGTTCCGTCTGCCTCGGGTTCCTCGGTTGGGATCGTATAGAGGCGAACGTCGATGGATTGCACGCGCATCTCGTCGTTCATCGCTTCGCTCTCGCGCGGCGCATCACACGGGTCGCAGCAATTCCCTCGGTAAGTCCGAGTGGTGCGGCCAACAGAGCCGCGGCGGACGCCACCAAACACCAGGAACAGAAGCCGTTTCCGCCGCGTCGCTCCTCGCGCAGCAGGACTATCGCGACGAGACCGTCCCCGAGCAGCTTCGCCGCAAAGAGCTGCGAAAGCCATGGGGTGGTTCGGTATCGATCAGCACCACCAGCGGTGGCGAGGAGGAGCGTCGACGCATAGCTGACGATGCCGAGGGCGGCGTCGGGTGCATGCAAGATCCAGTACGCGGGCGGTGAGGCCGCGACGCGGTCGCTGGCGGCTCCGCGCATGGGCGGGTCTGGGAGATGGCGGAGGAGACCCGCCTGGTAGAGGGTGACGGCGCTTAACGAAGCCATGGCGATCAGATCTGCGATCAGAGCCCAGCGTCGGCAAACGAGGTACGGGCCAGCTCGGGCGCGCAGTGATGTCGACACCGCTGCGGCTCCCGCAGTCGTTGGCCGCATGCCGTGCAAGAGACTGGCGTTCATGGCCGCACGATCCGCAACACGCCGGACGCCGCGGCGAGACAGCCAACGACGGCTCCGATCGCGATGCCGCGATGGGTCGTGAGCCAAGTCTGTACGCTCCGAGTGGTAGCGCGATCGTCAAACATCCCATGCGTCGCGGCCAGAGTCGGGACGGGATCAAAGAGGTTGTTCGGCCTGTCGTCGGGCACCGGCATATCCGCGATCTGCTGCGACTTGTAACCTGTCCGAGCGAGATACCGATCTGCAATGGCCGGGGCGAGCTTATTGGCCAGGATCACCGCAGCCGCGCTGCCGCCGCAATACACTTCTCGGCGTCGATGGTGCGCCGCCCACCAGATCGTTTCAGCGGGAACCTCTGGCTGGAAGATCGGGGGAACGGGTTGTGGATGATCGGGCAGCTTGGTTCGGCACCACGAGAACTGCGGCGTATTGACCGCGGGAAGCTGGACCATCGATATCCAAACGCGACTCTTGTTGTGCATGAGTTCGGTCCGAACGCTGTCGGTGAAGCCGCGGATTGCGAATTTCGCCCCGCAGTATGCCGATTGCAGTGGGATGGCCCGGTAGGCAAGCGCTGACCCGACCTGCACCACCGTCCCATAGTCACGTGGCAGCATGCGATGCAGCGCCGACATGGTTCCATGCACTGCTCCCAGGTAGGTCACCTCCGTGGCGCGACGGTACTCATCCGGATGGATGTCGGCAAACTCCGCGAAGACAGTCGCCATCGCGTCATTGATCCAAATGTCAATGGGGCCGAACGTGCCCTCCACCAATTCTGCGGCGGCATCGACAGCCTTGGCGTCGGCAACATCGGTAGGTATGACCAACGCCGTGCCGCCGAGTTGTTCCACTTCATGGGCGGCGCGACGCAGACCTTCCTCGCCGCGGGCGAGGAGCGCCACTCGCGCACCCCTTCGAGCGAAGGCGTGAGCTACAGCCCGACCAACTCCCGCGGAGGCTCCGGTGACCACGACGACCTCGCGGTCAGCCTGCATCACCGGCGATTGCTCCTTGAGACTGGTGCCAAGCGTGGGGCAGAGCCACCACTGGGATCGACCTTTCTCGTCCCGAGTCGTTGGGCGAGGCGCGACGCCAGCGCCATGATCGTCAGCGCCGGATTCGCGCTTCCCTGGGTCGGGCAAACGCTGCCGTCGGCGATGAAGAGATTGGCGACGGCCCAGGTTTGATGATCCGCCGACACGACACTATCCGTGGGTCCCGTTCCCATTCGACAGCCACCAATGAGATGCGCGAAGCGCTGGATGGTGAGGACATCCTGCGCACCGCTTGCTAGCACGATGTCATGAATCACCTTCGATGAGAACGCCATGTTCGCTTTGTCGTTGTCGCAGAGGGTGTAGTCGAAGCGGGCAACAGGAGTGCCGTACTGATCGCGCTCATCCGCCAACGTGACTCGATTATCGGGTTGAGCGAGCAACTCATTGAGCACGCCGACTGTCGACCAATGGTTGTAATCGCGCATGTACTCCCGCATGGCGCGACCCCAATGACCAGCGGCCAGAACATGCTCCGCCCAACCGATCGGGAGCGGGGCGATCGTCTGAATGCTGAAGCCGCGCGCGAAGCCACGCGATTCGTCGGTCTCGTAGAAGACCTCGGACGAGACCTCAGGAGGGGGAGCCTTGTACATGCGCACCTCGTCTGGGTAGCGACCGGCGGTTTGTGTGGCTCCCTGAACCATCACATAGCGCCCCACCTGATCCTCTGTGTTGCACAGCCCGTGCGGGAAGCGCTGCGAGATCGAATTCAGCAGGAGGCGCGGCGACTCGATCGAGTAGGCGCATACCGCCACAACACGTGCGCGTTGGCAGCGCTCCTTACCGTGCTCCTCGTCGATGTAGGTCACGCCTCGTGCCAGACCTGTGGCGTCATCGATCTCTACTCGCACCGCCATACTGCCGGCGCGTACCTCCACGCCATGCGCGAGGGCATCCGGCAAGTGGGTTACGTAAGGACTCGCTTTGGCATTGACCTTGCAGCCCTGCAAGCAGTAGCCGCGGTAGATGCAGTGGGGCCGATTGCCAAAAGTGCCGTTGACGATGCCCACTGGTCCGACGCGCATCTCGATCCCGCATGCGAGCGCACCCTTCCAGGTGATGGACGCGGCGCCGCTGACCGGATGCGGCGAGAACGGGTACGAGTGGGGGTCTCCCCATGGCCAGTTTTGACCCGCCACCGGAAGCTCGCGTTCTACCTGAACGTAGTGATCGCGCAGGTCTGCATAGGAGATTGGCCAGTCCGCCCCCACGCCATCTCGTCGCAGTGTCTCGAAATCTGATGGGTGAAAGCGAGGCGTGTAACCGGCATAGTGGATCATTGAGCCGCCCACACCGCGGCCGCTGTTGTTCTTGCCCAACTCGATCGGGTCGTCGCCGCCGATGATTCGCTTCTGCGTCCAGTACAGGTCCTGCGATCCCGCCTCGTCGCTGACCCAGTCCTCATCGGGATGCCAGAACGGTCCAGCCTCAAGGATGACGACTCGCCAGCCGCGTCGTGCGAGACGCTGCGCCAGAACCGATCCGCCAGCACCGGCGCCGACGACAACAAGATCCACCTCGTCATCGGTTCGATAGCGTCGCATGGTGTCTTCACCAGGCAGATCACGCCGAGCAACGTCCAGGAGAAACCTCGATTCGTTGTCTTTGGGCGCTCTTGCACCCTTGAGCACGTTCATCGTCATGTACCTGCCTGACTGATCACGCTCACGGGGTCTTCCTTGGTTGCCTCTGGCTTCTCGTGCGGTTCGCGCACCGCCATTGGGCCTAAGCGCATGTAACCTCGCGGATACGCAGGCCCGCCGAAGCCGATCTCGTTCCACGCCCATGGGTGGGAATAGAAGGCCGCAAGGACGGCACGCATGCATATCGAGAATGCGCGCTTGACGTTGATCGCGTCCCAGCTGCCGCCGTGCAGAGTCCCTTCCGCGAGCTGGCTGACGATCGCTTCACGTCCCTCATCGTCGAGGCCCGAGAAGTCGCTGCCGGCATAGCGTTCTTGAGTCGTTTCGTCGAGACCACGAAGCACGATGCGCCAGGTTTGACCATCGTCTGGCATATCGGCATATTGGTACCCATCGAGACGACCTGCGCTCAGCATCTCGTCGACCATCTCCGCGACAGGAACTCGCGGTTCGCCATCCTGCGCTGTGACGACGTTGCAGAAGGCATGGAGCGTTGCAGATTGGGCAGCGTCGAAGAAGGTGAGGCTGCGTTCGCCGAGGAGCATCCGACGGTCGACCACCTTCCGGGTCGCAGCGTCCCACTTGCTCGCGGCGTCGAAGACGTTGTAGTCGGGATAGCGGCCAACCATCTGTGGTGTGGTGCCGCGACGCTGCCGCGGCAGCCAGGATTTGTCAGGAGGTTGCCGGTTAGGACGAAGGTTGGGCAGATGGTCCGGCCGGGAGAGATCGGGCACGGATCAGCGCTCCCGACGCAGCACGGCGGCGAGCAGGCCCATGCCGCCAACAATGGTCATCAGCCCCGGCGCCATGATCGGTGGCCCCATCGGCACGTTGTACGAAGCCATTCGCCAACCGCCAGGTTTGCGTGCGACGCCTCGCGCGTGATAGTACTCGCCGATCACGCCATTGAGGGTGTAGATACCGGCGAACAGCGGCAGCCACGTCTTTGCGCACTTCTTGCTGAAGATCCCCCCAATCCCAGCCACGACCACCGGCGGCGTCACCACGATCGGGCTCCACATCATCTTGTTACCGAAGCTCGCTTTGTAGTGCTCGACGTAGATCTCAGCCGTTGTCACCAGTGCGGCGACGGCGGTAAGGGCGCAGAGCGCGCGTTCGAATCGGCCATGCTCCACGTTGCGGAGGAGATGATCGATGAGATGTACAGATTCGGCTCCAGACGTTGAGCGCTGCGAGTGCACCTCAACGTCCCGGTACGAACTCATTCACTTTCTCGCGCACGGCATTGACCACACCGGGCAAGCCATCGGACGAGTCAGCAAGGAACGACTTGGCGAAGGTTTCCGCTTGCTTGAAGGTTATGTGCGGGGGTAGTGGCGGCTCTTCGGGGTCGGTCATGGCGTCAATCACAAACGGGCGGTCGGCGGCGAACGCCTCTCGCACGGCATCGTCAATCTGCGACGCATGATCGACCTTGGTGCCACCTAGTCCGATCAGGTGGGCGTATTCGTGGAATGGCATGTAGGGAATGCTCTGTGATGCCTTGAAACGCGGGTTCCCCTCCATCACCCGTTGTTCCCATGTCACCTGATTGAGGTCTTCGTTGTTGAGTACCAGCACCACCATCCGGGGATCCACCCAGGTGCGGTAGTACTTGGCCGCGGTCAGCAGCTCGGCCATGCCTCCCATCTGCATTGCGCCGTCACCGATGGTGCCGACAGCAACCCGATCGGGGAATGCGAACTTCGCGGCGATCGCGTACGGAACCCCGGGCACCATGGTTGCGAGATTGCCTGAGAGCGAAGCCTTCATTCCCCGACGAATACGCACGTGACGAGCGAACCAGTTGGCAGCAGAGCCAGAGTCGCTGCTGACGATCGCGTTGTCAGGGAGGTGCCGCGAAAGCGCGGCGAATAGCGCCTGGGGACGGACACGGTTGCCGTCGCGATCTTCCGGTTGAGCTCGATCGTCCATGAGGTGCCACCAATCGGCGACGTTTTTGATGACGGTCTGCTGGAACGACCGGTCCTGGTTGCGTCGGAGCAACGGCAAAAGCGCTTTGAGCGTCGCGCGACTATCGCCGAGGAGGTTGACCTCCATTGGATACCTGAGGCTGAGCATCCTGCCAGAGCGGTCAACCTGTACGCCGCGGGCTTGACCGATGGGTGGAAGGAAGTTGGCGTACGGAAATGAACTTCCGACCACGAAGAGGGTATCGGCGTTCTGCATCATCTCCCAGCTCGGCTTGGTGCCCAGCAGTCCGATCGAGTTGGTGCAGTACGGAATGTCATCGGGGACGGCCGCCTTGCCGAGGAGAGCCTTGGCAATGCCGGCGCCAAGGGTGTCTGCAACCGCCAGCAGTTCGTCCGTAGCGTCGAGTGCGCCGGCGCCGACGAGCATCGAGACCTTCTTCCCGGCGTTCAATACTTTAGCCGCCTTGTGCAGATCCTCCTCAGTCGGCAGGCCTCGATCGCGGACGAAGCCGATGCCCGTGTGGACCGACTTGATGGACTGCGGCTGCTCGACCGCCTTCATATCCTGGACGTCGGCTGGAATGATCACCGCCGTCACCGTCCGCTCAGCAGCGGCGATGCGCATGGCTCGATCGATGCAGTGTTGCAGCGCCGACGGCACGTTCACCTGCTGCACGTACGCGCTCGCAACATCCTTGTAGAGACTGAGCAGATCGATCTCTTGTTGCTGGTCTCCGCCCATGACGCTGGCGAATGTCTGCCCAACGATGGCGACGACAGGCTGGTGGTCGAGCTTCGCGTCGTAGAGGCCATTGAGGAGGTGGATGGCACCCGGGCCCGATGTCGCCATGCAGACACCGACCTCGCCGGTGAACTTGGCATGTGCGCAGGCCATGAAAGAGGCCATCTCCTCGTGGCGCGTCTGCACAAATTGAGGCTTGTCGTGGTTCCTTCCGAGCGCACCGAGGATGCCGTTGATGCCGTCGCCTGGGAAGCCATAGATGCGGGCGACTCCCCACTGTTGCAATCGCGCCACCAGGGCGTCCCCAACCGTCTCCGCCATCTCGATCTCCTTTTGAGGGCATTCGCGACGCGTGGGCAGACTGCACCGCCCGCGCCGCTGTGACTGCTCTAGTGCGTCTTCAGTCGACCGCCGTGCCGGACCGCAAGCGGCACCGTGACACCGCCCAAATGCGTGTGTACCCGCCTGGAAACACTCCGTGGGGTGGCGTGAACGGATGTGCCTTGGCGCTCTGTGGCTGGTCGTTTCACAAAGAGCATCAGGATGGCAGCGCCGAGCAACGCGGCGGCCATAAAGACGAACGCACTACCCGATTTGGTACCGCCGCCGAGGACACCGACGATGTACGCACCGGCAAAGCCGCCCAGTGCACCAAATGCGTTGATGGCACCCATCGCCGGCCCTGCGACGTTGGCCGGCAAGAGTTCTGGGACGAACGCAAAGTACGGCCCGTAGGGCGCATACATCGCGCCTCCGGCGACGATCAGCAGGATGAACGATACGATGAAATCCGACGTGCCCACGGCGTATGACGCATAGAAGGCAGCGGCGCCGATGAGAAGAAACGGCCACACGAAGATGCGGCGCAGGCCGGTGCGGTCAGAAACGTATGACCCAACCAGCATGAGGATGATCGCGAGCGCGTAGGGAACTGCCGACAGTGCGCCCGTCGACCCGATCCCGTCGCCGGAAAGGGACTTGACGATGGTAGGCAACCAGAACACGAACCCATAGATGCCAATGCTCCAAAGAGCGTACTGGAGCGCAAGAATGATGACAGTTCGGGATCGAAGAGCCTCGCGGTAGCCGTGCCCCTTCGGGAGTGCCGCTTGTTCTGCGGCGAGTTGACTCTCGATGGCCGTGCGCTCATCTGGGTCCAGCCATTTGGCGTCGCGCGGTCGGTCGGCTACGAGAGCTCTAAAGACGAAGGCCCATGCGATCGCCGGTAGTCCCTCGATGACGAACATCCAACGGAAGCTCGTGGCTGCGATCAGATAGCCCGAG
>ODAK010007762.1_pt1 | contig 10783 bp, 10 predicted proteins | sample 1539591 | NCBI WGS metagenome assembly ODAK01 (sample SAMEA3539303, study PRJEB22396) | soil metagenome | biome: tundra; feature: field; material: soil | place: USA | collected 2010-05 | depth 0.15 m | reverse complement strand
CGCCCGGACACACTTCCAGCTGTAGTGAACATGAGAAGACGGCAAAAAGGGAGCCCGGGGTAACACCGAAGTTCCAAAATCTTTCGGGCTGTGGTGGGCTGCTACGATAGAGTTCACGTCTCATGCCGCCGCCTCGGAGGTCCGCTCCCCCAGCCGTCCCAGCCATGCGGTTCTTCGAGCGCCCCTGGTTCCTGCGAGCGAGCCTCTGCGCGATCGCCTTGCTCGCCTATGCGAATTCCTTCGATACGGGGCCGGTTCTCGATATGCGCGCCGTGCTGGAGCAGGACACGCGCATCCGCCAGGTGAGCGCGGACAACCTGAGGCTGATTCTCACCAGGGACTACTGGTGGCCGGCCTCGCGTGGAGGGGCCTACCGGCCCGTTACCACGGCATCGTTCCTCTTCAATTACGCCATCCTGGGGAACGGCGACAATCTGGCGGGATATCATTGGGTCAATTTCCTTTTGCATGCCTGCAATGTCTGTTTGGTGTTGGCGCTCGCCGGGCGCATCTTCAGCCGCGCTGGACCCGCCTTCTTCGCCGCCGCGCTCTGGGCCGTGCATCCGCTGGCCACGGAGGCGGTGACCAATATCGTTGGCCGCGCGGACCTGATGGCGGCGATGGCGGTAGTGAGCGGCCTGTTGCTGTACATCCGATCGGCAACTCTGCGGGGACCGCGATTAGTGGCGGCCGCAACCGGACTGTTCGTCATCGCCGCGGCCGGCATGTTCGCCAAGGAAAACGCCGTCGTCATCCCGGCGGTCATGCTCTTGTGGGACCTCAGCTTCCGCGGCGGGCAACCGCGGGACCGCTGGCAGCGCCTGCTGCCGTATGCCGCGGTGATGGCTGCGGCGAGCCTGTTGTGGTGGGTGCGGGACCGCATCTTCAGCCCCCTCCCCTGGCCTGTGGCGAGCTTCCTGGACAACCCCATCGCGGGCGCCGGGTTCTGGGCCGGGCGTTTTACCGCCGTCAAAGTGCTCGGCATGGATCTGTGGCTGATGATCTGTCCCTGGCCCCTCTCCGCCGACCGGTCCTACAACCAGATCCCGCTGGCATCGGCGGCGGATGGCGCGGCGTGGCTCTCACTGATCGTGATTGCCGCGATTCTCGGGATCGCGCTGTGGCGGCGCCGGACCGACCGTTTGATCTTCTGGACCGTGGGATTCCTGGGGCTCACTTTGCTGCCTACCGCCAACCTCGTCTTTCCGACTGGCTCGATCATGGCGGAGCGCTTCCTGTACATGCCCGCGATTGCCTTCGCGATTGCGGCGGCGGCGCTGGCATACCGGCTTCCCAACAGAAAACTCGGTACCGGCATACTGGCCGCCGCATTGGTGATTCTCGCCGGCCGCACCTTCGCCCGCAATCGCGATTGGCAGGACAACCTGACGCTGTTCTCACACGACGCGGGCAGCGCGCCGCGAAGCTTCAAGGTCCATGACACGCTGGGACGATCGCTATTCGAAAACGACCCGCGTGCCAACCTCGATCGCGCCATAAGTGAGGCGGAGATCGCGTGCGCGATGCTGCGTCCCCTGCCCCTTGCCTTACGTTCCGACCAGGCACTGAACTATCTCGGCATGTACCAGGGCGTGAAAGCCGATGGACTCGGGGGGGCATCGACCCCGGAGGGCAGGCGCTGGTACGAGAGATCGCTGGCCGCTTTGCTGGAGGCCCGGGAAGTTGCGAAGGCAACGGAGTCCGCGTACGTCCGGACACAGCTGCAACACCGCAAACCCATCGCCGAACGGATCGGATTTCAGGACCTGTACGTAAATCTGGGAGCGGCCCTGTCGCGGCTGGGCCGGCGCGAGGAAGCACTGGATGCGTATCGCCAGGGGCGCGGACTCAACCCTGTTTCGCTGGAGTTCTATGACGGCATGGCAGGCGTCCATGTGGCCGCGGGCAATGTGCAGGCGGCTGCCATCGTAATGGATGAGAAGGCGCAGTTGGACGGGATGCAACCGGCGACCGTTGCCGGGCTGAGGCAGCTCTATTCGGCGATTCCCGGAGGAGACTGCGCGGTGGTGCGACAGAACGCTGCCGCCACGCTGGATGCGGACTGTCCCAAACTGCGCGAGGACATGTGCGCGGCGGCGGTGGATCTGGCGCAGGCGTTCGGCGAGGCGCTGCGGCCCGATCGGGCGCGCGCCATCCGGGAGGCGGCACGAGCTCGCTACGGTTGCGCGGCGGCGATGTTTTCAGGCGAGCCGGGCGCGGCGTCCCGGTAGCGTGGAGCGGATCAGTCCAGGTCTAACGCCGCCTTCAGCGCCCCTTGGGCGCCTGGCACCACTCCGATTCAGGCGCATGATATCCTCCTAGAAATGGCTGGGCGAGGGGCACTGCTGATCTGGGGCGCCGTGATGTCGGCGCACGCCGCCACTACGGGCGCTTTGTACACCGGGGCGGCGGCTTGCGCGAAGTGCCACGCGGACATCCACGCCAGGTGGTCGCAATCGCGGCACAGCAAGATGGTGCAACCCGCCACCGGAGCGAGCGTCAAGGGAGACTTCACGCGCCGCCAACTGGAACTGCGCGGCGCGCCGTACTCGCTTGCCGAGCGCGACGGCGCCTACTACATCACCGAATCCACCCTCACCGGGAAACCGGAGGAGCACCGGGTGGACTATACGCTGGGGAACCGGCGGATCCAGCATTACCTAACCACCCTCGCCACCGGCCGCGTGATCGTGCTGGCGCCCAGCTGGGATGTGCTGCGCAAGCAGTGGTTCCACAATTTCGACATTGCGGACCCGGACGAGACCAGCGAGGTGCTGGTGCAGGTGTGGAACAAGAACTGTTTCTCCTGCCACGTCAGCCGTCAGGAGAAGGGCTACGACAATGTTACGAACCAATACCAGACGTCGTGGCAGGACTTCGGCACCAACTGCGAGCGCTGCCACGGTCCGGGGGGCGAACACGTGGCGCATTACAGCGCCGCCGCGCCGCCCAAGGGACCGGCGCGCGACATCGTGCTGCAAACCCGGCTGGACGGGGCGCGAAATTCGATGGTATGTGCGCAGTGCCACTCGTTCCGCGATATCTACGCGCTGGGGTATCGGGCGGGCGAGAATTATTACGACTACTTCCTGCCCATTCTGGAAGCCACGCAGCCGGTGGACCGCGATCCGGCGTATTGGCCCGACGGGCGCACGCGGCGGTTTTCCAACGACGCATTCGGCTTGTGGCAGAGTGAGTGTTATTTGAAGGGCGGCCTGGCTTGCACGGCGTGCCACACGGCGGCGCACGAAACGGAGATCGAGCGCAATCCGCAGTTGCGTCCCGACGCCGGCGTGCTGTGCACGCGGTGCCACCAGAGCGAGGGCAAGGACCTCACCAGGCACACGCACCACGCGGCGGCGAGTCCGGGGAGTTCCTGCGTGGAGTGTCACATGCCGCGCACGGTGCAAAGTGTCAAGGCGGAGATCCGCGATCATTCCATGTCCGTCCCCGCGCCGGAGAACACCATCCGGCACGGAATTCCGAATGCGTGCAACCTCTGCCACAAGGATCGGGATGCGGCATGGTCGCTGGAGAAGATGAAGGCCTGGTACGGGGATGCGTCGCGCCAGAAGTGGATCCGGCGGGCCGATGCGTTCGCGGCGGCGGGCAAGGGAGACGCGGCGGCCGTCCCGAACCTCATCGGGATTCTTGACAGGACTAGCGAGGGGCCCCTGGCAAGGGCCAACGCGGTGGCGCACCTGGCGCGATTCACCGGCGACGCACGGGTATTCGCGGCGATGCGGCAGGCGCTAACGGACGATCAGCCCCTGGTGCGCGCCGTGGCGGCGCTGCGCATGGCTCCGGGCGCCGCCGACAAAGCCGCGGCGGTGACGTCGCTCGCGGCGGCGCTGGGCGACCCGGTGACCACGGTCCGGGTGGGCGCGGCTGTGTCGCTGGTGAGCCTGGGCGTGAAGCAGCTTCCCGGGGCGGACGGCCTCCGGTTCGAGCAGGCGATAGCCATCTACCGGGCGCGCGCGGAGTTTAATTCCGACGATGCCCAGCAGCAGATGGGAGCGGGGCGATTTTATCTGCTGACAGGGGATCCGGCCCGCGCCCTGACGGCCCTGGAGGCGAGCTTGCGGATCGACCCGGCGGCGCCGGCGCGGTACCTGCTGGCGGCGGCTTACGTGCAGCAGGGGGAGGTGGCAAAGGCTCGGGACGTGCTGCTGACCATTGCGGTCGGGGACGCCGATTTCGCCAAGGCGCAGCGCCTGCTGAAGGCGATCGAGGCGCAGGGCGGCGCGCCACGGTAAGAGTGGGGGGGAGAAAGTCCGGGCTGCCGCCCGGATGCACAAGGCGGAGCCTTATGCCACTACTTGCCCGGCGTGTCACAGTTGCAGGCGGGGCAGCCGTTGTCGAGGACGATCTTCCATTTGCCGTCAGTCTCCCGCCGCCATACGGAATTGTAGGTGCCGGTACGCTTGCCGGAGGCGTCGCGCACCGGACCGGAGGACATGGCGAGGGTGCCGGAATCGAGCACCTCGACCGTCTCGGGCGCCCACGAGAACGGCGCCTGCGCGCCTTCGAAGAAGGGCTTCCAACGCTCGGCGACTTCCTTGGCGCTACGCGTCACCCGGGCGCCGGACATGAATACCGCTTCGCCGGCGAGGAATGAGGCGAAGGCTTCGGGGTTCCGATCCGCCAGGGTTTTCGCGAAGGCGATTTCGGTTTGACGCACCTGCTCCTTGAGGTCGGCGTTGGTTTCGGCGCGCGCCCCAACGGCCAGCAGTAGGATGGTTGCACGGAAGATCCATCTCGTCATGAAGGGATTGTACCGTGGTGGTAAGCTGTCGGATGCTATGACACATCAGCCGCGGATTGCGGTCATCGGCAGCGCCAATATCGACCTGGTCACCTATACCGACCAGTTCCCCCGCCCCGGCGAAACCATCTTCGGGCGCGAGTTCAGCCTGGGATTCGGCGGCAAAGGCGCCAACCAGGCGGTGGCGGCGCGGTTGTGCGGCGCGGAAGTGGCGATGGTGGCCCGCGTGGGCGACGACCTGTTCGGACCGGCCAACATCGAGAACTTCGCCGCCCGCGGCATCGACACCAGCCGCGTGCTGGCGACGCCCGGGGTATCGAGCGGGGTGGCGCCGATTTTCGTGGAGAGCTCGGGGCAGAACCGGATTTGGGTGGTGAAGGGCGCCAACGACCGGCTTTCGCCCGCCGATGTCGATGCGGCGGCTGCCGTGCTGGAAGGCGCGGACTTCCTGGTGATGCAGTTGGAAGTGCCCATCGAGACGGTCTACTACGCGCTGCGCTTTGCGCGCCAACATGGAATTCGCTCGATCTTGAACCCCGCGCCGGGGCAGGCCCTCGACCTCGCGCAGGTGGCGCTAGCCGACTACGTGATTCCCAACGAGACGGAAGCCGAAGCTCTTGCCGGGATGCCGGTGCACAATCTGGACGACGCGCGCGCGTGCGCGCAAAGGCTGCTGGATGGCGGCGTACGGCGCGTCATCGTGACGCTGGGCGCCAACGGGGCGCTGTGCGCGGGTCCGGACGGGATGACGCACGTTCCGGCGTTCGCCGTGCAACCGGTGGATACCACCGGGGCGGGCGACGCCTTCATCGGGAGTCTGGCGTGCTTCCTGGCCGAGGGTCTGGCGGAGATGGACGCTATTGCGCGCGCCAATCTGTACGCCGCGCTTTCCACGCTGGGCGCCGGGACACAGAAATCGTTCGTCACGCGGGAGCGGTTCGACGCGGAGTGGGCGGCGCGCCTACGCCTGTAATGCAAGGCGCAGTTCGTCCTCGATCTCGTAGACCTTGTCTTCGTACGGACGGCTGGTGGCCCCTCCGGCCTTGGCATCTTCGAGTTTCTTCTTAGCCGTGGCGAGGCGCTTCTGGAGTCCGGCCACTTTGGGATTGGGCTTGACGGCCGGCGGCTCGGGTTTCGGCGCGGCGGGCTTGGCTTTGGCTGCCGCCTTCTTAGCCTTCGGCCGGGCGGACGCCTTGTAGCGAAAGGCCGTGACGGCGGGCGGCGGCTTCAGGGCCCCGCCGAAATCCGTGCGGTACTCTTCGGCGATGTGCACGGCCTCGGAGAGGAGATCGCGAAACCGGTTCTCCATGGCGTGTTTCGCCTGAACGCGCAGGTCTTCACCCTGCTGTTTCCACTTCTGATATTCGTTGATGACGTCGGGCATGAGGATTTCCGTACATATGATAGCTGGTGGCGGAGCCCTCAGACGTGAAAGCGTTCCAGGCTCATGCGGGCCGGTGTGAGAGGCCAGGCGCGCAGGGAATCGAGATGCGCTTTTCCGCCGCGCGCGAACACCTCGACGCCCAGATCCGCGGGAGCGGCGTGGAGCGGCGCGAAAATCGCCGCCGTGCCGTCATTCGCAAAGGCCTCCACGACGCACTTGTCGAGAAACACGCGCATGCGGACCTGCTTCTGGCGTCCGATGGGAGCGCCGGCGCCCCCCACGGAAAATAATCCGTTGCCGGGGGTGTACCCGATCTCCGCCGCGGCTTTGCCGCCGCCGGCGGGGACGCGCACGCGGATGCCGACCGCGGCTGCCTGTTCCACGGTGAACACCGCCTCAATCTCCAGACAATCGCCCGCGAAGGAGGGGCCCAGCGGCAGCGGTTTCGCATCCAGCGGCGCCCCGGGCATGGCGCGCACGCCGCCGCGCAGCGTCTCGAACTCGGGCGCCGGGTTCTGACGCAGGAACCCGTCATCGTCAATCGCAAGGACGCGAGGCATAGTCATGCAGCACTGCCAGCCTTTGGCGGGGTCGGACTCGGTTCTGCCCCACAGCCACAAAAGCGTTCGGCCCCGACCGTCATAGGAGATGTTGCTGGCATACGACTGGCCGGGATCGAGGACGCCATGAGTGTCCGGCAGGAACTTGCCGCGCACGAGGTCGAGAGAGCCAACGAAATACTCGCAAGGGTCCTGCGGCGAGATCAGCAGCACCCACTTGGAGCCGAGCTTGAACAGGTTGGGGCATTCGATATTCCACACGCGGCGGTCGCGGTATTGGAATGCCACGCCGCGATGCCGCCACTCGGTGAGACCCGGGTTGGCGGCTTCGTACAACTGCACGGCGCCGCCTCCGCCGCGCTTGGCGTTGATGTTGCCGCCGCAGACCATGTAAGTGCGCCCGGCTTCGCGGAAGAGGAAGGGATCGCGCCACTCGTCCACCGGCAACGCACCATGATTCTTCAGCGTGACCACCGGATTGAGCGGGTACTTCTCCCACGCGACCAGCTCGTCGTCCACTGGTTGGGCCATCCACTGCTCGGGGTCGCGCTTGCCGATGCTGGTATAGAACAGGCGCGGGCGGCCGTCGGGAGCGGTGATGGCTGCCCCGGAGAACACGTGCTCCTCGCCCTTTTCCAGCGAAGGACACAGGGCGATGGGCATGTGTTCCCAGTTCACCAGGTCGCGGCTGCGGGCATGGCCCCAGTGCATGTGGCCCCAGGTGGCGCCGTAGGGATTGTGCTGGTAGAAGAGGTGGTGCCAGCCCTGGTAGAAGATGGTGCCGTTGGGATCGTTGTTCCAGTTGGCCGGCGGGTGGAAATGGTAGACCGGACGGTTGGGGTCTCCTTCGGCTTGTGGGATGGCAGCGGTGACCGACTCCATGGCCTCCTTCAGGCCGGGAGTTTGCAGGTCTGGGAACGCGCCGGCGGCGGCGAAGGTGCCGGCTGCGCACAGGCGGGCAAATCGGCGGCGGGTCAAGTTGGGTCGGGTCACGGCGCCTCCTGGGGCTGATTACAGATTATCGCCGGTGGCGGCCCCCTTGCACGCGCCTGCCGGATTCGCCATAATACGGCACAGATTCACTTTAGGTTAGTATGCGTCCTCACCAACCGGAGATCTGCCGTGCGAAATTCCCTGGTAGCCGCCCTTGTTGCGTGTGCTGATCAACCGCTGAAATCGGAGGCCCGCCGCTTCCTGGCAGGCCTGTCTTCCGACGAGCTTCAATTTATCGCCGAGTTTCTTGGCTCCTGCGTTTTGGAATCGCAGGTGCGTTGCGCGCGCAATCGGGCGGAACTCGCGGAGCGCATCGCGCGTTTTCAAAAATCCCGGGCGGACCGCATCCGGATGCACACCACCGACCAGGAACTCAAGATGATCCTGCTGTTGGAATACCTGTGCCGTTCGGGTGTTCAGGAATTTCGGATGTCGGCGGGCGCCGGTAGCGGAAGCGTGAACTGAACCAGGCGGACTGCCGGCGCGGCTACTGGACGATGCCGCCCTCGGCGTGGGGTTCCAGCTTAATCTCCCCGAATGCGGTTTCGTACTGGGTCACGTTTTGTTGCAGGATGTTGAGCAGCGCCTTGGCCTGCTGGGGGCTGAGGTAGACGCCCTGGAAATTGTGGATGGCCACGTTGTCCGCGGCAGTCTGGTTGACCCGGCCGAACATGAGGAAGAAATCCCACAGATTCACGCGAATCTGCACGCTATTGGCATAGTTCTCCCGGTATTCCGAGGTATTGATCAACTGAATCTTGGGCGGGGGCTGCTGCGTCATACTCTCCAGCGTATCACTCCATCCGGACGGCGGCCGGCCGAGTGCGGTTTAGGAAGTTTTACGAAATTTCTTACAACCTATGGCCACTGACGTGCGTCGGATGAATTGAAGAGGAGTGGAAGATGAAAACATTACTCGAGAATCGTATCCACCACGGGCTGGCGCATTGCCCGATATGCACCCACACGGTACCCGCGGAGCTCGATCTGAAGGGAAAATATGCCAGGGTTGCAGCCGGACAGAAGTGTCCTCGCTGCGGATCCTCCCTGGAAGTGGCCGCAGTCATACAAATTCCGGAAGCGGCATAGTACGCGGGCAGCTAAAGTTATGTTGTTCGCCGGGGTGCTTTCTGTCATAGTGAAAGTTGAACCGGGGCCCGATGAAACGTAAGATGCAAGCCAAACCCGAGCCGGTAGTACCCGCCGACCTTTTGGAGATGGCGAAGCAGTCCGTCTCGCCGGACCGTCTCAAGAAGGTGGAGAAGTGCTCGGTGTGCGGCGCGGAGACCACCGTCCTGGCGGCTGGGGAACCGCTGTGCTGGGTGTGCCGCAGGCTGAAGATCAGCGCCTGGCGCGAGATCGAACAGCAAATGCCGATGCAGGAATAGGTTCTACGAGTTCGCCTCAATCGACTGCCCCACATCCTCCCACTCGATCATGAGCGCCTCCAGGTCCGCGCGGCGCGCCTCCAGCAGCTCTGTAGTCCTCTTGGTTTCCTCCACATTGACAAAATTGCCGAGGGCGGCCTCGTAATCGGCAATCTCCACCTCGAGGCGAGTGATTTCGTCTTCGATGGCGTGGCTGCGCTCTTTCATCTGGCGGAGCTTGATGGGGTTGAGGCGCGTTGCCGCGGTCTTGGCGGGCTCCGCCGCCGCCGGGGTGTCGGCGGCCGGTGCGGCCGGAGCCGCCGGGGAGTCGCTTGCCTGCGCCGGGGCCGATCCTCCCCCCTGCTTGCGCCAGAGGTAGTCCTCATAGTTGCCGGGGTAAACGTGGATCCTGCCGTTCTCCACCTCGACCACGCGAGTCGCCAGTTTGTCGATGAAATAGCGGTCGTGCGAAACGAAGACAACGGTGCCGTGGTACGCCTGCAAGGCGGTCAGCAGGACATCCTTGGCGCGCATGTCCAGGTGGTTGGTGGGCTCGTCGAGCAGCATGAAGTTGGACGGCACCATCAACATGCGGGCCAGCGCATAGCGGTTGCGTTCGCCGCCGGAAAGCACCCCAATCGGCTTGAAGACATCGTCTTCGGAGAAGAGGAAACAACCCAGGATGCTGCGCAGCTCGGTATTGGTGGCGCGCGGAGCGACGGTGGCCAAATCGTCGATCATGCGCGCGTTCTGGTCGAGTTCCTTGTATTGGTCCTGCGCGAAATAGTCGGGCTGGGCGTTGTGGCCGAGGATATACTCGCCCGCGGTCACCGGCTCGGCGCCCGCCAGAATCTTGATCATGGTAGACTTGCCGGCGCCGTTGACGCCCACCAGCGAAACGCGGTCGCCGCGTTCGATGATGAGGTCGCCGTCGGAAAAGACCACGTGATCGCCGTAGGCTTTGGAGACCTTCTTGAACTCCGCCACGATGCGGCCGCTCGGTTTGGGCTGCGGGAAGCTGAAATGGATGGTCTTCTCTTCGGGAGGAATTTCGATCCGTTCGATTTTTTCCAGCTCCTTGATGCGGCTCTGCACCTGTTTGGCCTTGGTGGCCTGGGCGCGGAAGCGGTTGATGAAGGCTTCCAGTTGCTGCACGCGGTCCTGCTGGTTGGCGTAGGCGGCAAGAAGCTGCGAGCGCCGCTCCTCTTTCAACACCTCGTAGCGGGAATAGCCGCCGGTGTAAATGTGGAGGCTCTTGTTCCAGAGCTCGACGATTTTGCGCACGGTGACGTCGAGGAAGTAGCGGTCGTGGGAGACCAGCACGTACGCGTAGGGGTAGGCGGCGAGATACTCTTCCAGCCAGTTGCGGGCTTCCAGGTCGAGGTGGTTGGTGGGCTCGTCCAGGAGCAGCAGGTTGGGCTTTTCGAGGAGCAGTTTGGCGAGCGCGATGCGCATCTGCCAGCCGCCGGAGAACTCTTCGGTGCGGCGTTTCCAATCGCGCTGGGAGAAGCCGAGGCCGCTGAGTACGGCGCCCACCTGAGATTCGATGGTGTAGCCGTCGCGGGCGCGGAACTCGCCTTCGGCCTGGTGAAAGCGGTCGGCCACCTGGGCGTATTCGGCGCTGGCGGGGTCGAGGTCGGCTAAGCGGTGGGCCAGGTCCTCCTGCTCCTGTTCGAGTTCACGGAGGTGGGCGAAGACGGTCATGCACTCGGCG
>ODAK010007761.1_pt1 | contig 10784 bp, 8 predicted proteins | sample 1539591 | NCBI WGS metagenome assembly ODAK01 (sample SAMEA3539303, study PRJEB22396) | soil metagenome | biome: tundra; feature: field; material: soil | place: USA | collected 2010-05 | depth 0.15 m | reverse complement strand
CAGAGGGAGAGGGAGGGGCCCGCGCGCGTAGCGCAGCGGGAGAGTGAGGGGTTACGAGGTCGCAGGATTGAACTCCAAAGTCAGCGCCAGCGGCGAAATTTATCAGCGGCTTAGTCTGAAACCTCGTAACCCCTCACCCTCCCATTCGCTTCGCTCTGGGCCCCTCCCTCTCCCTCTGGGAGAGGTGTTCAAGGCGCGCGCCCTTTGCCGTGCGCCCTCGGTGGGCCATGGTGGCGGGAACCCACAAGAGGAAGCCCATGGCCGACACCATCGACTACCAGACCGCCAGCGCCGGCGGCCTCGCCAAGGCCCTGGCCGCGCGCCAGGTCTCGGCGCTGGAGCTGTTCGACGCGGCGGTGGCGACCATCGAGGCCAAGGACGCGGCGATCAACGCGGTGGTTGTGCGCGACTTTGACCGCGCCCGCGACGCGGCCAAGGCGGCTGATGCGGCGCTGGCGCGCGGGGAGTCCGGGCCGCTGCTCGGCGTGCCGATGACGGTCAAGGAGAGCAACCACATCCTCGGCCTGCCGACCACCTGGGGCCACGGGCCGTTCAAGGGCTGGATGCCCGGCTTCGAGGGGCCGCCGGTGACCCGGTTCAGGGCCGCCGGCGCGGTCATCCTGGGCAAGACCAATGTGCCGCCCTGGCTGGGCGACTGGCAGTCGGTCAACCCCATCTATGGCCGCACCAACAACCCGCACGACCTGACGCGCAGCCCCGGTGGCTCCTCGGGCGGCGGCGCGGCGGCGCTGGCGGCCGGCATGGTTCCGCTGGAATGCGGCTCCGACATCGGCGGCTCGATCCGCGTGCCGGCCCACTTCTGCGGCGTCTTCGGCCACAAGCCGACGGTAAAGCTCGTGCCGGCCGGCGGCCACGCCCCGCCGCCGCTGACCGAGTCCGGGCCGCCCCAGGACCTGTCGGTGGTTGGACCGCTCGCCCGCACGGCCGAAGACCTGGAGCTGGCCATGCACATCATCGCCGGGCCGGCGGGCGACGACGCCAAGGCCTATCGGCTGGCGCTGCCCCCGCCCCGCCACGCGCGGCTGGGCGACTATCGTGTGCTGGTGCTGACCGACCATCCGCTCTGCGAGACCGACGACGAGGTCAAGGCGGTGGTCGAGGCCGCCGCCGAGCAGATGCGCCAGGCCGGGGCTGTGGTGGACTATGCCAGCGACCTGCTGCCAGACCTCGCCCGCGCCCATGCCAACTACCAGTCCATGCTGATGACCAGCATGAGCCGCGGCCGGCCGGGCGCCCATCCGATCGACGCCCATGCCTGGATGGACCTGATGGCCGCCCAGCATTCGCTTCGCCGCCGCTGGGCCGAACTGTTCGAAAGCTTCGACGTGGTGCTGGCACCGCCCTTCGGCGTCGCCGCCTTCCCGCACGAAGATCAGGACGACTGGTCCAAACGCCGCCTGACCATCAATGGCCACGAGACCCCCTACGGCCAGCAGACCGGCTGGCCGGGCGTCGCCACCTATCCCGGCCTGCCCGCCACCGTCGCGCCGCTCGGCAAAACCAAAAGCGGCCTGCCCGTCGGCGTCCAGATCATCGGCCCCTTCCTGGAAGACCTGACCCCGATCGCGGTCGCGGGCCTGCTGGCGCGGGCGATGCTGTAGGGGTCGCCTGTCGCTATTTTTCACCCGTCATGGCCCGGTTTATCCGGGCCACCCATGATCACCGTCAAACGTGAGTGTTCATGGGTCCCCCGCATTCCGCCGCTAAAGCGGCTCCAGCGGGGGATGACGGTTTTGGTTGGCGCCTAGCCTTCAGGCTAAGAAGCGCAATGATCCCACCGAAATCGTCCCTCTTCGCCGCCGCCCTGGCGCTGGCCGTAGCCTTCGCCAGCGCCGCCAGCGCCGACGAGGGTCTGTGGACCTTCGACAATTTTCCGGCGGCCAAGGTGAAGGCGGCCTATGGGGTCGAGATCACGCCGGCCTGGCTCGACCATGTGCGCGCTGCCTCGGTGCGGCTCTCGGTCGGCTGTTCGGGCTCGGTGGTCAGCCCGGGCGGGCTGGTGCTGAGCAATAACCACTGCGTCGCCGGCTGCGCCCACGACCTGTCGCCGCCGGGCGGGGACTTTTTCAAGACCGGCTATCTGGCGGCCACGGCGCCAGAGGAAAAGACCTGCCCCGGCCTGCAGGCCGAGATCCTGGATCAGGTCACCGACGTCACCCCGCGCATGGCCGCGGCGGGCGCGGGCCTGGCCGGCGAGGCCCTGGTCAAGGCGCGCACGGCGGTCTCCGGCGCCATCGAAAAAGAGGTCTGCGGCGACGACCCCAAGCTGCGCTGCCAGACGGTCGACCTCTATCACGGCGGCCAGTTCAAGCTTTACCGGTACCGCAAATATGGCGACGTGCGGCTGGTCTTCTCGCCCGGCTTCCAAGCGGCCTTTTTCGGCGGCGATCCGGAGAATTTCAACTTCCCCCGCTACGACCTGGACTGCGCCTTCCTGCGCCTCTACGAGGCCGGCCAGCCGGTGGCGACGCCCGATCACCTGCGCTGGAACCCCGCGGCCCCGACCGCCGGCCAGCCGGTCTTTGTCCCCGGCAATCCCGGCGACACCTATCGCGAGCTGACGGTCGCGCAGCTGGAGACCCAGCGCGACCTGGCCGTGCCCCTGACCATGACCGAGCTTTCCGAGCTGCGCGGCCGGGTGATCCGCTTCACCGAGGAGAGCGTCAGCAACAAACGTCTCGGCGACGACGAACTGTTCGGCCTGGAGAACGACTACAAGGTCTATTTCGGCCGGCTGCAGGCCCTCGACGACCCCGACTTCATGGCCGCCAAGCGCACCGCTGAAGCCGACCTGCGCCGCCGGGCCGCGGCGAAGATGGGCCCGGCCTTCGGCGATCCCTGGGCGGACATGGCCAGGATCCAGCCGGCCGCCCAGGCGCTCTTCCTGCCGTATCTCATGGTCGAGCGCGGGCCCTCGGACTCCCGGCTGTTCGACGACGCCCGCATCCTGGTCCGCGCCGCCGAGGAGCGCCAAAAGCCGTCCGCCCAGCGCCTGCCGGGCTTTGCCGACAGCGAGCTGCCCGAGCGGGAAAAGCAGGCCCTGGCGCCTGAGCCGATCGAGGCGCCGCTGGAGCAGCTCCTGCTGGAATTCTGGCTCAGCAAGGCGCGCGAATACCTCACCGCCGACGATCCCTCGACGGTGCTGCTGCTCGGCCGCGACAGCCCGGAGACCCTGGCGGCGAAACTGGCCAATGGCACGCACCTTGGCGACCCCGCCGTTCGCAAGGCGCTGTGGGACGGCGGCCTGAAAGCCGTCACCGCCTCCGACGACCCGATGATCCAATACGTGCTGCGCATCGACCCCGAGGCCCGCCGCATCCGCGCCCAGTACGAGGAGCAGGTCACCGGCCCGGCCACCCGGGCGGCGGAGGCGATCGCCAAGGCCCGCTTCGCCGTCTATGGCGCCACCACCTATCCCGACGCCACCTTCACCTTACGGCTCTCCTATGGCGCCATCGCGGGCTGGACCTATCGCGGCAAGGCGATAGCGCCCTTCACGACCTTCCAGGGTCTCTATACCCGGGCGACCGGCCAGGAGCCGTTCGATCTCGACCCGCGCTGGGTCGCGGCCAAGGACCGGCTGGACCCCGATACGATCTTCGACTTTTCGACCACCAACGACATCGTCGGCGGCAATTCCGGCTCGCCGGTCATCGACGCCAGGGGCGAGGTGATCGGGACGGCCTTCGATGGCAACATCCACAGCCTGGGCGGCGACTACGGCTACGACCCCGCGCTGAACCGCAGCGTCGCCGTCTCCACCGCCGCCATCACCGAGGCGCTGCGCACGGTGTACGGGGCCGACGGGCTGGTGAAGGAGCTGGGCGCGCGTTAAGGCGACGCGACGCCTATCTTAAAGCGTCATCCCCCGCTGGAGCCGCGAAGCGGCGGAATGCGGGGGACCCATCATCGCTCACGTTCGACAGTGATCATGGGCGGATGAACCGCATCCCGAGACCACTTACATCGCGCGGCGACCATGGGTGGCCCGGACAAGCCGGGCCATGACGAAGAAAAAAGGTCGCGCCCCGCTACGCTCGTCGGACGAGGCGCAGGATGAAGATCAGCAGCACCGCGCCGATGGTGGCGGTGATGATCGAGGAGATCAGGCCGCTGCCGATGCTGATGTGCAGAACGCCGGCCAGCCAGCCGCCGATGAAGGCGCCGATCACGCCGACGACGATGTCGCCGATCAGGCCAAAGCCGCCACCCTTGACCAGCAGTCCGGCAAGCCAACCGGCGACGACGCCGATGATTAGCCAGGCGATGAGACCGTGAGCCATGATGTTTGTTCCCTATGAGCGGCGCTATGGCCGTCTTTTGTCGGTCAGGAGCCGGATGATAGGCACACGGCGCCGCTTCTGACGAGGACAAGCTTAACGCGGCCCGGTGCGGGAAGTTCAGACGCAACCCATAGGGCCCAATCGCACCGATCTCCAAAACCGTCATCCCCCGCTGGAGCTGCTTTAGCGGCGGAATGCGGGGGACCCATGAACACTGAGGATAGACGGTGATCATGGGTGGCCCGGACAAGCCGGGCCATGACGGATCAATATCGGGGTCCGCTCTACAGCCCCGCCCGGCGGGCGGCGACCATCGACACCGCCGACCAGTCCTTCTCGGCGTCGCCATGGGCGATGGCGTCGAGGAAGTTGTCGCGCATGACGCTGGCGAAGGGCAGCGGCGCGTGCGCGGCCTCGCCCGCCTCCAGCGCCAGGCGAACGTCCTTAAAGCCCAGCGGCAGCTTGAACAGGGCCGGCTCGAAGTTCTGCCCGACGATCAGGTCGCCATAGGTCCGGTAGGCCGGCGCGGCGAACAGGGTGCCGACCATCACGTCCTTGACGATCTTGGCGTCCAGCCCATAGGCGCGGACCAGGGCGAAGGCCTCGGCCAGGGTCTCGATGGCCGCGGCCAGGCTGAAATTGATCGCCAGCTTGGCCAGATGCGCCTGGTGCGGCGCCGCCCCGATCGGCCAGACCTGCTTGCCGATCGCCTCCAGCAGCGGCTGCACCCGCTCCACCGGCTCGGGCGCGCCGGCGACCAGCACATTGAGCTCGCCCGCGGCCGCCACGTCCGGCCGGCCGAGCACCGGGGCGGCGACGTAAGCAACGCCGGCCTTGGCGTGCGCCGCCTCCAGCTCCTGGCTGAACGCCACCGAGATGGACGAGGACATGATGTGGATCGCGCCCGGCCGCGCCCGCTCCAGCGCGCCGGAGTCCAGGATGGCGTCGCGCACGGCGTGGTCGTCGGCCAGCATGGTGAAGACCGCCTCGGCCTGGAACACCTCGGCGGGATCGGCCGCCCGCCGCGCGCCTTCGGCCTCCAGCCGTTTCGCGGGCTCAGGCGAGCGGTTCCAGACCCGCAAACTATGGCCGGCGCGCATCAGGCTGCGCGCCATGCCCGAGCCCATATGGCCCAGGCCGATGAAGCCGACATCCATGACTGAGGTCCTTTGCGAAAGGCGCTATCTGCGGAAACCCGTAGGTGCCGACGGATGTTCCAGGCCGCGGCGGCTCAGACCCGCTAAGCCCGATAGAAAGGCAGGGTGACCGAGGCGTCGCGACAATTAGAGGCCGATCTGGTCGAGCATGGGTCTCCTTGAGCGGTCGTGGCCAAGCCGGAAATGGCGTAACCTACCCGGCGATGGCTGATCAGGCGAAGATCGGGAAAGACTGGAGCGCCGACGAACTCGACGCGATCGTCGCTGACTATTTCGCCATGCTTGCGTTGGAACAAGAGGGCCGCAACTTCGTAAAGGCGCACCGCGCAGCGGCGCTGATGGAGCAGATCGGACGCACGCACCGGTCGGTCGAATTCAAGCACATGAACGTTTCGGCGGTACTGAGCGAACTCGGCCTGCCGACGATCAGGGGCTACAAGCCGAAGTTCAATTTCCAGAACGCCATCTTCGACGCCATCGATCGCTATCTGAGCGCCAATCCGGCGATAGCGCGTTCGGAGTTCATCGAGGCGCCAGGCGTGATGGACGGTGCTGCTCTGTTCGAAGAACCGCCGCCCGAGCTCAGGCTCGCTAATTCGAACCGTCCCCCCGACCTGGAGCGCCTCGTCCGCAAGTTCGACCCCTCGGAACGCGACTTTCGCAATCGCGCTCTAGGCAAGGCCGGCGAGGCGCTGGTCGTCGACTTCGAACGCGCCCGGCTCGCGGCGATCGATCGTGAGGACCTGGCCCGCAAAGTGCGCTGGGTCGCCCAGGAAGATGGCGACGGCGCCGGCTACGACATTCACTCATTCGATCCGTCCGGCCGGGACCGGCTGATCGAGGTCAAAACCACCCGTGGCCCACGCACGACGCCGTTCTTCCTTACCCGCAACGAGCGATCTCTTGCTGACGAGCGGCCAGATGCGTTCAGGCTGTTTCGCGTCTATGAGTTTTCGGCAGGAAACAGGCTTTTCAAGCTGCGACCGCCACTTGAGGACCGTGTCAGGCTGGAGGCCGAAACCTACCGCGCGTCATTTGGCTAGCCGGTGCCAGTTGGCGGAAGAGGAGAGCCTTAACATTTTCCGGCGAAAATTTGCCAATGAATCCAAAATTGTTCTATATTTGTTCTCATGGCTGAATCGTCGATAGAGTGGACGGACGCGACGTGGAATCCTGTCGCTGGCTGCACCGTGCTCACCGCAGGCTGCACCAACTGCTATGCCATGAGGATGGCTGCGCGCTTGGCTTCGATGGGAACACCGAAGTACCAGGGTCTGACGCGCAAGAGCGGTGAGCGTTATGTCTGGACGGGGGCGGTGTCGTTGGACGATGCAGCGATCGATGCGCCACGTGCTTGGCGGAAATCGAAGTTGATCTTCGTCAACTCCATGTCCGACCTGTTCCAAGAGGCCGTTCCCGCCGAATTCATCTACCGTGTTTGGGCGACGATGGCGGCCACCCCGCATCACACCTATCAAATTCTCACGAAACGACCGGAGCGTATGGCCGCCCTATCGGCCGCACTTCCGTTGTTGAAAAACGTATGGCTCGGGACGAGCGTCGAGAACGCCGATGTTCTCGGCCGGTTAGATGATCTGCGGGCAACGAGGAGCGTGGTTCGCTTCGTGTCGTTTGAACCGCTCATTGGCTCAGTCGCCGATGCTGATCTAACCGACATTCATTGGGCCATAGTCGGCGGCGAGTCTGGTCCGCGCGCGCGGCCGATCCGGGAAGATTGGATCGACGAAATTTATGAGCGGTGTGACGACGCTGGCACAGCGTTCTTCTTCAAACAGTGGGGCGGTCGCAACAAGAAGGCCGCAGGCCGCCGCTTCCGTGGTCAGACATGGGATGCCATGCCCGATTTAAGAATCTGACTAGCGATCCGTGTCGCGACTCTGGTCGCCTTTGGGTCCGGATTCGACATCGCGAAGAACAGGGCAAACGCAGGGGCGCCGCCCTTATTTTTCAATCGCAACGGCTTGAGCACGGTTGGAAACAGGCTTCGAAGGCGGCCCAGAAAGTAATCCGCGATGTCGTCAACACTCGCGGTGCGACGGGTTTCCTCAATGCCTAGGTCAAGCGTTCCTTGGGCGGACTTCGGTCCATACCAAGCTGTTTGCCAGTCGTCAGTACCCACCATTCGGGTGATCGCCTCGCGCTTTTTTGCGGTGAGCTTAGCGGGGTCGATCGATGCCTGCCTCCAGAGACCTTCGAGCGAGACAAGATACCAAACGTCCATAGCCTCCGTTTTTCGGATAGCCTCCAGCGTCGCCCAATCAACGTGCATTCCGTACGGGTCGAGTAGAATAACAGCCCGAGTGCCGGACCACCTGCGCGCCCGTACGATCTGCTCGATGATGTCGTTTGCGTCTCCCTTGATCACATCGATCTGGCGGTCAGGGTATTCTGCCCGCAAGCGCTCCAGCGCTTTGCAATGGCGAGCGCGGATGTCCATGAAGATCAGGCGATCAAAGGCCGGTATTGGTTTGAGTGCGATGAGCGCCGAACCGCGCCTCGCTTCGATGCGCTCTTCGACGGCTTCGGCGAACATGTCAGCTGGCCTTGCGTCATGTTTGACTGTGCGCTCGCCGGTGCCAGCGAATGCGTCGATGTACCAAAGCGCGGGATATTTCCGCCGCAGCGCGGTGGTGAACGCCTTCAGATAGCCCTCGACGATCGAAAGCTTGAGGTCAGTCGACTTGCTGCCGAACCGGTGTTCTCCGAGAGGACGGATAGCCATTGCGCACCTTAGCCGATCTCGTTTTGTTCTACATAAAAGGCGGCATGGTTCAACCCCCGAGGCGCTAAGCGCCTGCGGATCAACTTCTGCTAGGTCTCCGGCAAATCAGTTATGATTGCCGCAACGACTAGCGCGCTGTGCGGGCCGGCTAGTTTGAACCTCCCTAATCCTCGTCCATCTTTAACGCCGCGATGAACGCCTCTTGCGGGATCTCCACCTTGCCGAACTGGCGCATCTTCTTCTTCCCCTCCTTCTGCTTGTCGAGCAGCTTGCGCTTGCGGGTGGCGTCGCCGCCGTAGCATTTGGCGGTGACGTCCTTGCGCAGCGCGCGGACGGTTTCGCGGGCGATGATCTTGCCGCCGAGGGCCGCCTGGATGGGGATGACGAAGAGGTGGGGCGGGATCAGCTCCTTCATCTTCTCGACCATGGAGCGGCCGCGGGCCTCGGCGCGGTTGCGGTGGACCAGCATGGAGAGCGCGTCGACCGGCTCGGAATTGACCAGGATCTGCATCTTGACCAGGTCGCCGGTGCGGTAGTCCTCGATCTGGTAGTCGAACGAGGCATAGCCCTTGGAGATGGATTTCAGCCGGTCGTAGAAGTCGAACACCACCTCGTTCAGCGGCAGGTCGTAGACCACCATGGCGCGGGTCCCGACATAGGACAGCTCGCGCTGTTCGCCGCGGCGGTCCTGGCAGAGCTTGATCACCGCGCCGAGATAGTCGTCGGGGGTGAAGATGGTGGCCTTGATCCAGGGCTCGGCGATGGACTCGATGCGCACCGGATCGGGCATGTCGGCCGGATTGTGCAGCTCGACCAGGTCGCCGTTGGTCAGGGTGATGCGATAGATGACGCTGGGCGCCGTGGCGATCAGGTCGAGGTTGAACTCGCGCGTCAGCCGCTCCTGGACGATCTCCAGATGCAGCAAGCCTAAGAACCCGCAGCGGAAGCCGAAGCCGAGGGCCGCGCTGGTCTCCATCTCATAGGTGAAGGAGGCGTCGTTCAGGCGCAGCCGCCCGACCGCGGCGCGCAGGTCCTCGAAATCCGCCGCATCGACCGGGAAGAGGCCGCAGAAGACCACCGGCTGCACCGCTTTGAAGCCGGGAAAGGAGGTCGCGGTGGGCCGGCGCTCATCGGTGATGGTGGCGCCGACCGCGGCGTCGGCCACATCCTTGATCTGGGCGGTGAGGAAGCCGATCTCGCCGGGGCCGAGGCTGTCGACTTCGGTCTGTTTCGGCCTGAAGACCCCCAGCCGGTCGACCTTGTAGACGGCGTTGGTCTCCATCATGCGGACCTGCTGGCCGACGTTCAGGTAGCCGTCGAATACCCGCACCAGCACCACCACGCCCAGATAGGCGTCGTACCAGGCGTCGACCAGCAGCGCCTTCAGCGGCGCGGCCGCATCGCCCTTGGGCGCGGGCAGGCGGGTGACGATGGCCTCGAGCACGTCGTGGATGCCGACGCCGGTCTTGGCCGAGCATTCGACGGCGTCGGAGGCGTCGATGCCGATCACCTCCTCGATCTGGTTGCGCACCTGGCCGGGCTCGGCGGCCGGCAGGTCGATCTTGTTCAGCACCGGCACGATCTCGTGGTTGTGCTCGATGGCCTGGTAGACATTGGCCAGGGTCTGGGCCTCGACGCCCTGGCTCGCGTCCACCACCAGGATCGAGCCCTCGCAGGCGGCCAGCGACCGCGACACCTCATAGGCGAAGTCGACATGGCCGGGGGTGTCCATCAGGTTCAGCACGTAGGTGTGGCCATCGTCGGCGCGGTAATCGAGCCGCACGGTCTGCGCCTTGATGGTGATGCCGCGCTCGCGCTCGATCTCCATGGAGTCGAGCACCTGCTCCTTCATCTCGCGCGCGGTCAGGCCCCCGGTCTCCTGGATCAGCCGATCGGAGAGGGTGGATTTGCCATGGTCGATATGGGCGATGATGGCGAAGTTGCGGATGCGGTCGAGCGGCGTCGTCATGGCGGCCGTTTAGCACTCCCTCTCCCCCGCGTCTTGCGGGGGAGAGGGTCGGGGTGAGGGGGTTGCGGCCGTCGGCAAGCCCGCGAAGACGTTCACCCGGCGAGGCCGTTCCCCTCACCCTGCCCTCTCCCCGCGTTGCGGGGCGAGGGTTCGGTGGAAACGAATCAGGTTCACCTGCGCTATACTCTGCAAAAGCGCCGCGTCGTGGCCGCAAACCGGACGCAATCAAGCGTCACTATTTGCGAAAGCTTATGGAGCCCTCGGCAATGGATCGTCGTCTGCTGATTTCTTCCGCCGCGGCCCTGGTCGGCGCCCAGGCGATCGCGCCGCTGGCCCGAGCCCAGGACGAGCCGCCCGGCGACGATCGCCCAAGGCCGCCGCCCGGCGACGCGCGTCCCATGCCGCCGCCCGGCGAGGGTCCCGACTATCCCAATCGTCGCGCGCCCACCTATAGCCAGGATGAGCTGGTCCATTCGGTCTCCGACTTCTTCGGGGTCACCGCCGAGGCCGCCGGGGCGATCGTCGAGCGCATCTTCCGCGATAACGGCCAGCCAACCGGCTATATCGCCGGCCAGGAGGCTTCCGGCGCCTTCGCCTTCGGCCTGCGCTAT